>WBZP01006573.1_pt1 | contig 11476 bp, 12 predicted proteins | sample 5204301 | NCBI WGS metagenome assembly WBZP01 (sample SAMN12412401, study PRJNA552823) | activated sludge metagenome | isolation source: activated sludge from nitrification reactor of wastewater treatment plant... | place: USA: Pennsylvania | collected 2017
CCGCAATGCGCGCAACGGCTGGTTGTTCACCCGCTTCGGCGACATCAAGATCCGCAACGCCAGGCACAAGGACGATCCGCGCCCGCTCGACGAGACCTGCGGCTGCTATACCTGCCGCAACTTCTCCCGCGCGTACCTGCACCACCTGAACCGGGTAAAGGAAATCCTCGGCGCCCAACTCGCGACGATTCACAACCTGCACTACTATCAGCAACTGATGCGCGAGCTGCGCGAGGCGATTGCGGACGACCGCCTCGCGGCTTTGGTCGCGCGCTTTCATGGCGAACGCTTCACAACCGACTGAAAGGGAACACGCGATATGCATTCCGGAACAACCTTTGGAAGAACTTGCCGCCTGCGTTATGCGGCGCTGCTGCTCGCCTTCGCCAGTACCGGCGCACTGGCTGCGGCCACCATGACCAGCGGCGCCTGGGAGTTCAAGATGACAGTCACCGCGTCCGACGCGAAGGCCGGCGCCAAGAAGAACGTAAGCCAAACCAGCTCCAAGATATGCCTCTCGCCCGAGTTCGTCGGGAAGGAGCCGTTCATCACCCCTGCGCTCGACCAGGAAAAGATGGAACGCATGGGCGCCAAGTGTTCCACCTCCGACTTCCAGCGCAAGGACCCGAACGCATCGTGGAAGATGGCCTGCGACCTGGCAGACGGCGGCCATGTCGACATGCAGGTCAAGAGCATGGTCTCGCCGAAGAAGATGACCATGGATTTCCTGCAGCAAGTCATGCACGAAGGCGAGCCCGGCACCGTCAAGGTGGCGACCACTGCCACCTTCATCGGCGAATGCACCAGCGAGATGCCAGTTCAATGACACGCACAACACCCTTTCCCATCATCGCGCTTGCCGCAGCACTCGCCCTGGCCGCCTGCGCGCCGATCAAGGGCGAGCCGGCGGCGACCCGCTCCGCCGACGCGCCCTTGCCCTCTGCCGGCGAAACCGCCGCGAGCGAACCGCAGGGCTTCGTCGTGCCGGAACTGCGCAACCACACGCCGTTCGGCCAGGTTCTGCTCACCGGCAGCGACAGCTTCGGCGAATACTTCTCCCTATCGACCAAGATCGCCTTCACCTTCGACGCGCGCGGCGCAATTACGCTGGCACAGAAACACGAACCGCTGGTCGACGCGACGGACGACCCCGCCCGCGACCGCGAGTGTACCGACAAGGGCGGCGGCATGAACCAGCGCACCACCTGGTTTCCCGACACCGGCGTATTCGTGCGCGAGGGCACGCTGCAATCGATCCGCCTCGCCGCCGGCAAAGCAGCCTCGCTGGTGCCGCTGTCGCGCGACGAACGCGGCGGCATGATGGTGATGGGCGCGCGCGCACGGCAAATCGAGTACCTCTGGATTCCCTGTGTCGGCAAACACCGCGTCACCCGCGGACATCGGCTGAACGAATTCCTGCCGCGCGGCGCAACGCTGGTGGTCAAATCGGCGAAAGGCAACCCGCTCGAATTGTCGTTGCCGCAACCGGTCGAACCGTTCCTCCTGCTGCGCTATCGCGAAGGCGCCATGATTCCGGTGCCGATGCGCCCGGTGCTGGTCACCGTTGACATGGCGGAGCGGCGAGTCGTGGTGCAGTACCAGGCCACGTTCGCGCTCAAGCCGGCGCTTCGCGTGATCGAACTGCGCGCCATCCTGCCGGACAGCACCGCGTCGGAAGACGAAACACCCGAGCGGTTTCGCGAACGCACGGCGGCCACGCTGAACGACCTGCGCATGTGCCCGATGCCCACCAAGCCCATGGACCCCTGCGCAACCCCGAACCGGGTAGTCGACCGCCGCATTTTCAGCCGCTGACCCCAACCTGCCCGCAAAGCCGCACCGGATGGCGCTCTCCGGCATGCCTGCCCGGAAAGCCGCATGCCTGCTGGCTCTCCGGGCAGGCCAAATCGGCAGCACTCGCACGCCGGACATAACGCCACGCCGGGACCGTGCGGCATGAAGTCGGCCGAAATCGTCAACTGGAAACCGTCACGAAGTTCGGCTACACCGTCGTCGGTCGCTTGCCGATCCCGAACGAACGTAGAAGGGATCGGAACGCTGCGGTTTAACGGCCGAGCTCAGGCGAGCGGCGTCGCTTGGAGCGCAGCGTTAGACCCTTGGTGTATCATGATCGAGCCAGGAGAGGAAGTTTGCGCGCTGTCGGTCAAATAGCATCAGTCCGAACTTGTCTTGATCGCACAGAAATAGAATATGACGGATCAAGGTGTATGGGTTCATTGGATATGGTGACTGACTCTTGTAGCGCTCAACACGGCTCTTAATTGCCCTGAACGCGGTACTTAACTCGGTGGCAGTGAAGTCTGGATGTCGCTGCAGAATCTCTTGCACAAATCCATCAACAAAGTCTGGCAAAAATGTATAGCCAGGATAGTGTTCCTTTACGACAGCGAGAAATTGAAATGCATCAAGTGGAGACCTCTGTGCTTCTGGGGTTCTTGTTGATGCAGTGGTGGTCTCCTCCAAAACCATCGATTCGTTCTTGATGGCAAGGAATTCATGATCAACCGTCTCGAACTGTGCAGCAAGCGCATTGATGCGCCTTTTTAGGCGCGCAGGGATCGCCTTCTTGTATTTGATTTTGTGATCAAGGACGCTCCATGCATCCTGCACGATCGTTCGAATTTGCACCTCGAATCTTAGGGAAGCGAAGCGCGCATACTCAGGAAGAGAACGGCGCTTGTCGTTAATCTTGAGATCTAGGTGGAGGCCTTTGTATCCGAATTCATCTTCGGTGCTTTCAAGAGCCTTTATCTTGTCGGTTACTTCCAGTACGTCAAAGTTATTGCTCAATATGCTAGCAATCCTCTCAACTTCGTCCTCGTATAGGCAAATCACCCGCACGCCAAGTAGATCAGTGATGAAGTCCTTGATTTCGTAAGGTATCTTGGCTGCTTCAGAATCCGACTGGTATTTGCGCACAAACTTCTTGATTGCTTCTTCGCGATCCTTGACTCGACCAATCACCGACGGTGGCGTAATGGTGCTTGAGGAGGAAAGCAAGGATCCAACAAGACTGCGAATGAATATTTCGGCGTCGAGGAAGAGCCTCTGATTCTCAGAGTAGTAGTCACGAAAATCAGTCTTCTCCTTTTCGAAATCGAGTGAGGCCATATCTGCTCCTTGAAGGGTCTAACTTTGTCTTCGGGCGACAGTTTCGCCGGCAAACGCCGACGTCTGCTCTCTGAACCACCGTCGTGCGCTGGACAGAAACCGGCGTTCTTACTGGCTTTGCGGCTTGTGCTTGGTTCTTCTCATCCCGTACTAAAAGGCCGTCATAAGCGGCACGCCATCGTGGCCGCCGTTGAAGTCGGTGAAGGTGCCCGACCCGCGACGCGAGCGCTTTCGCGATTTGCACGACAGCATACGGACGCCGGCGGTTTATGTCCATTGGGTGCGCGCATGCATTCGATTCCATGGCCTGCGCCACCCGGCCGCCTTGGGCGGCACCCGGGTCGACGCGTGCCTGGCTGGGCGGGTGAGCGCCCGGTGCGTGGCGGCTGCGACGCACGTGCAGGCGCGGCGTCGGGGAAGCCGGTCGATTCGCGCCAGTCGACGATGCCGCCGCAAGCCGCATGGATTGGCGTTCTACAGACCACATCCCCTGGCGGCCCGCATCCATGGGCTTTTCGCGGCAGGCAGGCTGCAGAGCGCCAATCCATGCGGCTTTGCAGGCAGGCAATTCGCGGACGCGCGCGGCGGCAGGTCACACAGGTGGCGGCGCGCGGCGCCCCGATGCGGCTGAATCAGTCTGCCAAGCCGGTGTTGCCTGCGCCGGGCGGCACAGGCGACCCTTTCGCGCGCGGCCTCCGGCAGGGGTGCGGCGCCCGGCAGCGGCGCGCCATTCAGGACAGACCACGATTTGTACGGCGGTGCCCGCATGATCGAGCCAGCGTGGCGATCGAATGCCGCGCCGCCGCGGATCATCACGGACTGCACCCTGCAGCGATGCGTAGCGATCCACAACGCCTGCTTCGGGCAACCCAGGCTCACGAATACCGATCCCGCACCCGGGGCGTTGATAGGTGCCACCGCAGCGGCATCTTCCGCTTCGGGCTCACTCGAAACGGCGGCGATCTCGAACCCGCCGGGCGCAACGCGGGAAACGCCGCCCGCAGCCGCGCCGGGATGACCGAGTGCTCGTTGCCGATGCCGACGTAACGCGACGCGCGCCCATGCGCCCACCGGCGGATACGGACGAGCGCCACTTGCCTGGCCAGCAACTCGATCGGCCTACCGAGCGCCGCGCCGACCGCCCGTTCCGGCCGCAGATCGTCGCGTGACTTTGCAGCACCCGCCGCATCACGCTTCACGCGCGTCTCTCGACAGGCCGCGCGGACGCTGCGTCGACCGTTTTGCCGCAGCAGGTGTGCAGGCATTCGAGAATGCCGCCACAGAAGTTGTGCACCATGTTCTCGACCGTGTAGCGCTGCGCATCGGCGAGGCACCGCTGCGACAGGCGCAGGCGCGCCGATTCGTCGGCCAGCAAGCCGATCACCGATTCGGCATAGCCGGCGGCGTCATCGCGCGCGGTAATGACGCCGTTCTGGCCGTCGAGAAGGTACGCAATCTCGGGGCTGTGCAATGCGGTGGCGGTGGCGATCATCGGCAGTCCTGCCGAAAACGCATCCAGCACGTGCAGGCCCACCAGCCCCGGATTGAGCTGGACCTGCGCAAGACGAAACATCACGGCCTTGTCTTGCCCCGTGCGCACGCCCAGCACGTGAATCCAGGGCCGCGGCACCGCAGCAGTGCGCACCTCGGCAGCACTCGGCCCATCGCCGATCACGATCAGATGGAAATCGGGAACCGCCTGGCGGATCAGATCAGCAGCCGCCAGCATCAGGCCGATTCGCTTTTCCGCATACAGCGAACCGCAGAAGATGCCGACTCGCGCGCGGACGTCGATCCCCAGCAAGCAGCGGGCTGCCTCGATATCGGCGTCGGAGACCGCGCTCAACTCGCGCTGAAAACCCGAGACATCGATCGCATTCTGGAGATTGGTGATCCGCTGCGGCGGATAGCCGCGCTGCGTCAGATGTTCGACGGTCAGATCGGTGTAGGCGAACCACCAATCCACCCGGCTCAGCAGAAAGGCCTTCCACTTCTCGCGCAAGCCGCTCGGCGCGAGGCTTTGAAAGTTTCGACCGTGGCCCCAATACGCAATGCGCGGCCCGCCAAGGCGACGCTTCACCAGCAGAAGATAGTTCGACAGAATGCGATTCTCCTGCACCATCACGACCAGATCTGCCGAATGCACCGAATGCGGGAGGGGCTGCCACAAGACATCACGCCCAAAAAGGCGAAAGAAACGGTTCTGCACTTTGGTCGCCCAGGGAAGACTGCCCTCGTCATGACGCAGAGCCTCCGCCGCCGATGCCTGCCCGTGGACAAGTTCGGTTTCCACACTGTGGCGACCAAGCTCCTCCCGCAGCAACGCGAACATGCGCAAACGATAGTGGAACAGCCGTGGCTGAAGGATCGCAACTCTCATCCGTTGTCTGTCAATCGTTCGCCGAGGTGATAGGGCACGGACCACGATTTCCCGCGACAGGGACAGCAGCCCACCGCGGGCTGGCCGCCGGTGACAAGCTGCAGCACGTCGAGGCAGGCCAGCTTGCGATTGATCATCCCCTTGCGTCGTTGCCAATCGTGCCGTCGGCCTCGCCCGATTGCGTGCCCGGCTCGTCCTGCGCATCTGCGCCGACGGCACGGCCTTGCCTTCGAGCATGCCATACTTCTGCAATGGGTAGGCGGCAAGCTTGATCCTTCCCGTCTGCGTCTCGCGCAGGGAGCCGACATCCGACATGGCGTCCACGGCTTCCGCCTTGCGGTTCTCGCTGGCCGACCCGCGAGTCAGCGCATTTGCGATCGGCGTCCCGATTCTTAGGTCGTACCTGGCCGACAATTCGCCGACGCGGCTTTTGCCGAGCTCTTGCACGCAGGAACAATCGGGGCAGACAGCGATTTGTTGCGGCAAGGCCTCCGGCCGATCATTGGCCTCCGCGTGCGTGCGCACTAAACTGAACTTGGCTGTGCAGGCATCGCCAGGCGCAAGCATCCATGCGGCACCTGGCGTCGCCGGCCTGGAGATCGCCATTTCATGCGCCTCGCAGGGCATGCGGTGCCGAGTCGGTCAGTGAGCGCCATTGGCACTTGCCTCTTTCGCTTCAGGACGTAGAAGCGCCTTGCAACCGTAGTTCCCAATTCGTCCCTTTCATTCCCTGCCGGACTGCGCCTCACAAAGCGCCGAACATCATCCCCACCAGCAGTGCCGCGAGCAAGCCCGCCACCACGTCGATGGTCCAGTGGGCGCGCAGCACGATCACAAGCACCGCCTGCCCGACCGCGGCCAGAATTCCGAGCGCAGTCAGCGCCGGGATGCCGAGCGTAGCAAGTTGAATCGCACCGTAGACAGCCAGCGCGGTGTGGCCGGAGAAGAAGAAGTCGTTTCCGACTTCATAGGTGACGAAGAGCGAGGGGAACCCGGGGTTGCGCCAGATGATGCCCGGCGGCGCGGGCAGTGCGACGGCTGCCTGGCAGGCCTGGCGCAGGGCAAACAGGCACAGCAGTCCCCAGAACGGCGTGAATTCGGTTCCGAACAGCGCGTAAGCGAGCACGAAGAGGGAAATCGCGTCGATCCCGAGCGAACTGGCAATCAGCATCCTGTCGGCCGCTCGAGGGTGCTGGTGCAACCAGCGATTGGCGCCGGCCGTCAGATCGTGAAGACGATCACCGATTTGCTCGCCTGCCAGGCTGCGCTGGCCGATCAGTCGCTGGGTGATGAACCACGCTGCCAGCGCACCGGCAACGATGACGACGCGGACGGCAACGGTCTCCAGCGGCGGCAGATTCATCGGGCTCTACCGCGCACTTGCGTCGGGTAGGTCGCGCATGGTGCCGGCGGCGTCTTGATCGTCGCCTTCGATGCGGCAGGCGGGTATGCCGCCCCACTTCTCGCCGGCCGGTATGCGCGTGTTGGGCAGCACGAAAGAGCCGGCAAGCACTTTGGCTTTGTCGCCGACTTCAACGCCGCCCATGACAATCGCACGCAAGCCGATCGTCGAACCGGCACCCAGCCTGACCGGCGCTATCACCAGATATCCGCCCTGGCTGTAGTGCGCCATGATGCTCGCGGTGCCGCCGATGGTGACGTTGTCGCCGATTTCGATCAGCGAGGGATCGGCGATCGCGGTCGAGTTCAGATTGACGTTGCGGCCGATCTTCATGCCCATCAGCCGGAAGTACATCTGGGCAAACGGCGACGGCGTGACGAACTCGAGAAAGGAATAGCGCACCACCAGCGTCAGCGTGCAATGCACATACCAGCGCAGCGCCTCGAGCGACACCGCCGAACCGCGGTAGGGCCGCAGCCGGCCACCGAGCAACGTGTTGAGCGCGGGCGCGACGAGCAGCAGGGTCAAGCCATAGGCAAAGTAGCTGGTCGCCAGCGCGAGTCCGGTGAGCGGATAGCGCCAGGCGGATCTCACGCCGGCGAGCGCCGGTGAAAGAACTTCGCCATACAGCCACACCGCCGACCCGAGTGAAAGTCCGGCCGCGACGATGGCCAGTGCAATGAAGGGGATGGGTCCAAACACGGCGAGCAGGCGTTGCATGGCAATTTCCGGAGCACGATTTCGCGAAGACGGGATCATACGACATGGGCGTGCGCCGCAGTGGCGAGCCTGGCACGCAAGCCGGGGCAATCGTGTCGCGGACAAACGGCACAAACGAGCGCATGGCCGCGATGGCCGGGGCGAGCAAGCCGATGCAGCCGCGATCGGGGGCACTGCGCTGCGGTATAATTTGCCCCTTTTCTCCACCCCACATCATGGAAGCAGAACGCCTCAACGCCATCGCCTCGCGCCTCGCCGACCTCAAGGGCCGGGAGCTCGAACTGCGGAGGTACCTTTGACTTCGATCTCAAGGCCGAAAAGCTGATCGAGGTCGGCCGCGCGCTGGAAGACCCGGCGGTCTGGAACGACGCCCCGCGCGCGCAGGAACTCGGCAAGGAAAAGAAGGCACTCGAATCGGTGGTGGTCGCCCTGCAAAGCGCGGCGAGCCATATTTCCGATACCAGCGAGCTGTTCGAACTCGCGCGCGGCGAGAACGACGAGGACACGGTGGTTGCCGTGGAAGCCGATCTCGAGGGCATCGAGAAGGAAATCGCGGCGATGGAATTCCGCCGCATGTTCAACAACCCGGTCGACCCGAACAATTGCTTCGTCGACATCCAGGCCGGCCAGGGCGGCACCGAGGCGCAGGACTGGGCGTCGATGCTGCTGCGCATGTACCTGCGCTATTGCGAGCGCAAGGGCTTCACGCCGGAGGTGCTGGAAGAATCCGAAGGCGAAGTCGCCGGCCTGAAAAGCGCCTCGATCAAGGTCAGCGGCGAGTATGCCTACGGCACGCTGCGCACCGAGACCGGCATCCACCGCCTGGTGCGCAAGTCGCCCTACGACTCGAACGCGCGGCGCCACACCAGTTTCGCCAGCGTGTTCGTTTATCCGGAGGTGGATGACTCGATCGAGATCGAGATCAATCCGGCCGATCTGCGCGTGGATACGTTTCGCGCCTCGGGCGCCGGCGGGCAGCACATCAACAAGACCGATTCGGCGATCCGCATCACGCACCTGCCGAGCGGCATCGTCGTGCAGTGCCAGAACGACCGCTCGCAGCACCGCAACCGCGCCGAGGCGATGGCGATGTTGAAGTCGCGCCTGTACGAAGCCGAACTGCGCAAGCGCCAGTCGGAGCAGCAGCAACTCGAAGATTCGAAGAGCGACATCGGCTGGGGCCACCAGATCCGCAGCTACGTGCTCGACCAGTCGCGCATCAAGGATCTGCGCACCAACGTCGAGATCGGCAATACGCAGGGCGTGCTCGACGGCGATCTCGACCCGTTCATCGAAGCCAGCCTCAAGCAGGGCGTGTAGCCACAGAACCAACGCTGCGCCCGGTGCGACGAATGCAGCGCTTGTCCTCGGGTACGGCGTGTGACACAATTCAGGAAGATGTGACACATAGGGAGTCGACCATGAAGACGCTGACCATTCGGGAAGCGCGCGAAGGCCTGTCTCATCCGGAGCAGATGTTTGCCGACGGCGACGAGGTGCTGGTGGTACGACGCGGCGAGCCGGTGGCGCGCATCCTTCCGCCGCCGCAGAAACGCAAAGTGCGTTTGCTTGGCGCCTTTCGCGCCACCATGCCGATGCAGGAGGTGCCGAGCGAAGTCCTTATCCGCGAAGACCGCGACGGGCGCGGCTGATGTGGCCTGAGCATAAGTGATTTATCTCGATACCAGCGCCCTTATCAAGCGCTATGTGCCCGAGCGCAACAGCGACAAGTTCGACGCATGGTTCGCCGAGCACGCGCCCGCCTCCGTCAGCCGGCTGACCTTCGTCGAAGCACGCAGCACCCTCGCGCGCAAACGTCGCGACAAGGCGATCCGGCCGTCGCGCGAGACGGCTGCGATGGACGAGATTCGCACCGACCTGCAGGACGGCGTGCTCTGGATACAGCCGTGCGGGGACGAGCACTTCGTCGAAGCGTTCCATCTGATGGGGCAACTTCGCAGCATTCCGTTGCGCACCCTCGATGCACTGCACCTGGCGGTCGCCCGCCTCGGCGAATTCAGTGGCGTCGCCACCGCCGACGTCATCATGCGCCGCGCAGCCGAGGAACTGGGATTCGAAGTCGTATTCTTCGGTGACTGATCAATCTTTCCGCACCAACCACCACATGACTGAAACCACACCTGTCCCTCCGCAGGACGAAAACCAGCTCGTTGCCGAGCGCCGCGCCAAGCTTGCCGAGTGGCGTGCCGCGGGCAACGCCTACCCGAACGACTTCCAGCGCGAGAACACCGCCGGCAAGCTCGACGAGTTCTACGGCGAGAAATCGCGCGAGGAACTCGAAGCCACGCCGGTCTCGGTCAAGGTGGCCGGGCGCATCATGTTGAAGCGCGTAATGGGCAAGGCGAGTTTCGGCACGATTCAGGATCTCTCGGGCCGCATCCAGATCTTCGTCTCCAACGACGCCACCGGCGAAGCGGTGCACAAGGAATTCAAGCGCTGGGATATCGGCGACATCGTCGGCTGCGTCGGCACGCTGTTCAAGACCAAGACCGGCGAGCTGACCGTGCAGTGCGCCGAGATCCGGTTGTTGTCCAAGGCGCTGCGTCCGCTGCCGGAGAAATTCCACGGCCTCACCGATGTCGAGCAGAAGTACCGCAGCCGCCATCTCGACCTGATCATGAACGAGGCCACGCGCTTCACCTTCGTCGCCCGCAGCCGCATGATCCAGTCGATCCGCAAGTACATGATGGGCCACGGCTTCCTAGAAGTCGAAACGCCGATGATGCACCCGATACCGGGTGGCGCCGCGGCAAAGCCCTTCGTCACCCACCACAACGCGCTCGACATGCAGTTGTTCCTGCGCATCGCGCCCGAGCTTTACCTGAAGCGGCTGGTGGTCGGCGGTTTCGAGAAGGTGTTCGAGGTCAACCGCAACTTCCGCAACGAGGGCATTTCGCCGCGCCACAATCCGGAATTCACCATGATGGAGTTCTATGAGGCCTACGCCGACTACACCATGCTGATGGATTTCACCGAGGGCTTGCTGCGCCACTCGGCCGAAGAGGCGCTCGGCACCTCGAAGTTCCAGTACCAGGGCCGCGAGCTCGATCTGGGCAAACCGTTCGAGCGGCTGACCATCGTGCAGGCGATCCGCAAATATCACCCAGGTTTCAGCGAGGCCGAGCTAGGCGATGCGCAGTGGCTCAGGAACAAGATCCGGGAGTTCGGCGAAGCGCGCAAGCCCGGCGGCCTGGGCAGTCTGCAATTGCAGTTGTTCGAAGCCTGCGCCGAAGCCGAGCTGTGGGATCCGACCTTCATCATCGACTACCCGGCCGAAGTGAGCCCGCTGGCGCGCCGCTCTGCCCGCAACCCCGAAATCGCCGAACGCTTCGAACTGTTCATCGTCGGGCGTGAAATCGCCAACGGCTTCTCGGAGCTGAACGACCCGGAAGACCAGGACCAGCGCTTCCGCGAGCAGGCCAAAGCCAAGGAGGCCGGCGACGAAGAAGCGATGTACTACGACGCCGACTATGTGCGCACGCTCGAATACGGCCTGCCGCCAACCGGGGGCTGCGGCATCGGCATCGACCGCCTGGTCATGCTGCTGACCGACAGCGCGAACATCCGCGACGTGATCCTGTTTCCGCAGATGCGGCGCGACTGAAGCGCGCTGCCGCCGTTCAGTAGCCGCTGCAGTATTGGAAATGCATCGGGTCCTTGCCGCGCCCTGCCCAGCGTCCGCCCCAGAGGAAGCCGAACGACTCGATCAGTTCGACCAGCCGCGGGTCCATGTCGCCGGCGGTGCCCATCTGGTTGGTGCGCACGTTCAGATCGAATGCGATGCCCCATGAGTGGGTCGACGGCTTGGCGCCGTTGCGCTT
>WBZP01006574.1_pt1 | contig 11476 bp, 5 predicted proteins | sample 5204301 | NCBI WGS metagenome assembly WBZP01 (sample SAMN12412401, study PRJNA552823) | activated sludge metagenome | isolation source: activated sludge from nitrification reactor of wastewater treatment plant... | place: USA: Pennsylvania | collected 2017
GTGCTCGACCCTGCTGCTGGCCACGGGCAGATGTCCATCTTCTCCGAGGCCATCGAGGACGAGCTAGCCAAGGCCCGGGAGTTGCTCATCGACGCGGCAAACGCCTCGGAGGCCACCAAGGCCGAGGCCACCGCGGCGGCACAGGCGGCGATCGAGGCACGGGACGCCGCCGAACCGGCGCGGCTGCTGTTCGATGCGGTGGTGGCGGCCAGACTTGGACTGCTCACACCCACCGCCTACTCCGACCCTGTCGAGCTCCGAACTGCCGCTGCCGACCCTGAGATCCAGACGGCGGTGGACGCGGTCCAACCCGCACATTTCCCGTACCTGTTCCCTGAAGTGTTCCTGCGTGACGCTGCCGGCTTCGACGTCATCCTGGGCAACCCACCGTGGGAGAAGCTGCATGTTGAAGAACACATCTGGTGGTCCCACCGGTTCCCGGGTCTTCAAAGAGGGATGCCGCAAGCGGAGAAGAACAAGGCCATCAAGTCATACAGAGCAACGAGGCCGGACTTGGTCAGGGAATACGAGGCTGACAAAGCTTCCGCGACTGCTCAGGCCCGGATTGTGGCAGCTGGTGACTTCCCTGGGATTGGTGCAGCCCACCTTGACCTAATGGCCGCTTTCGCTTGGCGCTTCTTGCGACTCACCAACGGGGCGGGCGCCCTGGGTGTCGTGCTGCCTCGTACTTCCCTTATCGGCGCTTCACTGGCCATGTGGAGACAAGTTCTCCTGATGATCGGTGATCTAGATCTGACGCTCGTCGTTAACACGGCCCGCTGGTGCTTCGACATGGAAGCGCGGTACACAGTCGCGCTCGTCGCAGGTCGCAAGGTTTGTGACGGAATACCGTTGGTGCGGATCAGCGGCCCCTATGGCAGCCGAACCGCATTCATCGAGGGTGATGCCGCCAGCCTCGACGTTCCAGGAGTCACGGCGGCTGAGGTTGTCGATTGGTCAGCTGGCGCCGCGATTCCGATGCTTCCGGATCCTGGGTCGCTCGGCATCTTCACTACGATGCGCAAACAGCCGAATCTGTCAGCTGACGTGGGATGGCATTTTCGGCCCGTGCAAGGGGATCTCAACGCTGCCCACGCAAAATCTCTCTTCGACTTCGATCTCAATGCGACTAACCGTGCTCATGAGGATCTTCGGGTTTGGACCGGCCGGACCTTCAATCTCTGGGAGCCGGATTCCGGTCTCCCGTACGCGTATGCCGACCGTGTGCAGATCATCGAGAAGCTGCAACAGAAGCGTTTGGTGTCGGCGAAACGCGAGGGGTCGCCCTTTGTGGGCCTTGCGGGCGAGGATCTCTTGAAGGCGAGGAGTCTGCCAATGCATGGGCCGAGGATTGCCTTCCGGGATGTCACGAAATGGGATAACACACGGACGATGGTCTGCTGTCTGGTGCCACCGGAGGTGGTTCTCGTACACAAAGCACCCTTCCTCCTTCGACAGTTGGGAGATGAGCGTGACGAGGCTTTCCTCCTCGGGGTTCTGTCGAGCATCCCATTCGACTGGTATGCCCGCCGGTTCGTAGAAGTGACCATGAGTTTCGCGCTGCTCAACGCGATGCCTGTGCCGCGACCTCCTGAGCCGAGCGAGATGCGTGATCGTGTGGTGGAGGTTGCCGGCAGGCTTGCCGCTGTCGACGATCGCTACGCGGAATGGGCTGCTGCGGTCGGGGTGGCAACCGGGTCGGTGACCACTGCGGCCGAACGGGCGGATCTGATCGCCGAACTCGATGCGGTGGTGTCCTTGTTGTACGGGCTGACCCGAGACCAGGTGGTCCACGTCTTCGAGACGTTTCATCGGGGCTGGGACTACGGGCCGCGACTGGACGCGGTTCTCTTCTACTACGACCAGTGGCAGGGGACGGACTGATGAGCCCCGACGCGGAACGTCCGTTCCCGCCGGTCTTTGCAACCAACTGGCCTGCCCGCGATGAGACGGTGGCCGGTGAGGTCAACCGGCTGCTGCGTGGTCTGCGTGAGGAGTTGAAGACCCCGCCGGACATTGCGATCGCCACCGCGTATCTGAACGCGGCGGGGTTCGTGCTGCTGGCCGATGAGTTGTCTGAGGCGCCACGGGTGCGGCTGCTGCTGGGCGCGGAGCCGGACGCGGCAGTCGATCATGCGCTGGTGAGCGGTGCGGCGGGCAGCCGTGAGGGCTTGGCTGAGGCGCTGGACTCCCATGAGCGATGGATCGCCGCGGAACGGGACCTGATGGGGTTCACCCAGGAGCAGTCGCAGGCGGCACGGCGACTGGTGGACTGGCTGCGTTCGACAGATGCGGACGGACAGCATCGGGTGGTAGTGCGCCGGTACACGCAGGGGTTCCTGCACGGCAAGGCGTTCATCGCCGAGCACGACAAGCTGCCGGGGGTGCTGGCCGGGTCCAGCAACCTGACGTTCGCCGGGTTGATGCGCAGCGCCGAGTTGAACATGGGCTATCCGGCCGGGTCGCGGGGGCATGTGGCGCTGGTGCGGGAGTGGTTCGACGCCTTGTGGGAGCTGTCCGAACCGTTCGCGCTGGATGACGTGTATGCCGCGCAGTGGCAGCCGCACAGCCCGTGGATGGTGTTCCTGCGGATGCTGCAGGAGTTGTACGCAGACTCGCTGTCCGATGAGTCGCATCCGCGCACCGAGCTGGGGCTGACCGGTTTCCAGTTGGACGGGGTGGCCCGCATGGCCCGGCTGCTGGACGCGCTGGGCGGGGTGCTGGTCGCCGACGAGGTGGGGCTGGGCAAGACGTTCCTGGCCGGGGAGGTGATCGCCCGGACCGCGCACATCGACCGCCAGGACGTGCTGGTGGTGTGCCCGGCGGCGTTGAAGACCGGGATGTGGGAGCCGTTCCTGAAGTCGCATGACTTCTCCCGCCGGGTCGATGTGATGTCCTTCGACGATCTGCGGATCCGGTCCGACCCGGACCGGCCAGACCACGAGGAGTTCCGGCAGGAGTTGGACAAGTACTCGCTGGTGGTCGTCGACGAGGCGCACAACCTGCGCAACCCGGCGGCGCAGCGTTCGGCGGCGGTCAACGCGCTGGTGGCCGGGGCGAACCCGAAGAAGGTGGTGCTGCTGACCGCGACACCGGTGAACAACTCGCTGATGGACCTATACACGCTGGTGTCGTATTTCGTGCGCAACGATGCCGCGTTCGCCGGGATCGGGATCCCCAGCATCCGCGAGTACGTCCGGCGTGCCCAGGCGATGGACCCGGAGTCGTTGTCCCCGGAGCACCTGTTCGACCTGATGGACCAGGTGGCCGTGCGCCGCACCCGCAAGTTCGTGAAGGACCATTACCCGGGCACGGAGATCCGCAACCCCGACGGAACCATGTCGGTCATCCGGTTCCCTACCCCGAGGCTGGTGCGCCTTGACTACCCGCTGGATCAGGCCGGCGAGGACCTGCTCAACGCGACCGTGTACGCCCTGGACCTCCCCGGAGACACCCCGCTGGTGTCGACCTACCACGACCGTCAGCGCGACCCGGGCCGGCTGATGTTGGCCCGCTATACGCCCTCGGCCTACCGGCTCACCGAGGACCTGGAGGCCTACCAGGTGTCCAACGTCGGGTTGCTGCGCACCGCGCTACTGAAACGCCTGGAGTCCAGCCCGGCGGCGTTGAGGCGCACCCTGGAAACCCTCATCGGCGGCCACGCGGCGTTCCTCATCGCGTTGGAGGGCGGATGGGTGCTCACCGGTTCGGCCCTGCGCGAGTGGACCGGCTCGGAGGACGAGGACCTCGACGACTGGGTCGCCGGGCTGGACGACCGTCTGCGCGAGAACGCCGAATCGGCCGACGACTATCAGGCGGCCGCGCTGCGCGACGACGTGATCAGCGACATGGAACTGCTGGGCAGCCTGCGGGACATGGCCTCTGCGGCGGCCACCGGCCACGATCCCAAAGCCCAGCGGCTCGTCGACGAGTTGCGCGACATCGCTAGGCAGGCCCGCCGGCCATCCCGCAGCGGACTGCCGGCCGCGACCCGCCGCAAGACCATCGTGTTCTCCACCTACGCCGACACCATCGACGACCTCGCCGACCGCGTCACCGCGGCCATCACCGCGGCTGCCGAGGATGACCCGCTGTCGGACTTCCAGGGGCGGGTCGCCGACACCACGATCAAGGGGCAGAAGACCGGCGTGGACCAGCAGCGCCGCGCACGGATCCTGGCCGGGTTCGCCCCGGAGACCGCCGGCCAGCTCGACGCCGACGGCACGCCGACCGCCCAGGACAAGTACGACCTGTTATTCACCACCGACGTGCTGTCCGAGGGGGTGAACCTGCAGCAGGCCGGACGGATCATCAACTACGACCTGCCCTGGAATCCGATGCGACTGGTGCAGCGGCATGGACGCATCGACCGTATCGGCAGCAAACACCGCACCGTGAATCTCTGCTGCTTCTTCCCCGCGAAGAACCTCGACACCCTGCTGCACCTCGAGGAGACCCTGCAACGCAAACTCGCCTACGCCGACGCCGCGATCGGGGCCGGCCAGGTCCTGCCCGGGTTCACCAGCCGGTTCGAGGTCACACTTAAGGACACCCGCGAGCAGATCGAGGCGATCCGCCAGGAGAACCCCGAGCTGTTCGAAAGTCGCGGGGCGTCGGCTGCCCTGTCCGGCGAGGAGTACCGGCGCCGCCTGGCACAAGCCGTGGCCGACCCGCTAACCGCCCACGACGTGGACTCGCTGCCGTGGATGTCGGGCAGTGGTTTCCTCAGCACCACCGGGCACAACGGCTACGTGTTCTGCATCCGCATGGGCTCCCATCCCAAGCCGTGGTTCCGCTACGTCCCCACCGCGCCGGGCACTTGGGAGCCCACCGTGATTGCCGCAGCCGACGGCTCGGTGTGGACCGGCACAGACAACCCCCTCAATGCCGCCGACGGGCACGGCGTGGTGGTCATCGACGACACGCTGACCTGCTTGCTGGCCGCCGACCCCCGCGGGCCGGACACCCCCCGGAACCTGCCCGACGAGGCCTACCAGGGGGCCTTCGCCGCCTGGGAGATCGCCCGCGACCACGCCCTGGCCCAATGGCTGGAACTAACTGACTCCACGAACCTGATGCCCGAGGTTCCCAAGGCGTTGCGCGATGCCAGCGACTTGGTCTACCGCGAGGGTCACACCGCGCTGAGCCCCGAGGAGCAGCGCGACCTGCTCGGCCGCCTGAATTCCAGCCCCCCTCCCCGCGTGCAGCGGGACGTGCGCGCCCTGCTCAACGCCGATCTCGCACCAGCGGACATCATCCGTGGGATGCGGGAGGTGCTGCTCAACGCTGGCATCCAGCCCTCAGCCCCAGCGCAGCCGTTGCCGCACCTCGAGCCCGCAGACGTCCACCTCATCGCATGGATCGCTGTGCGGTCGGGGGAGTAGATCCTCGGTTGGTGTTCAGTCCGCCTGACGCTCAAGGGAGGTCTGTAGCGTGCTGTTCCAACCACTCCACGGCGGCGAGCGGAAGGTGGGAAGTCAGCCAGTGCCACTGCTGCTCGTCAAGGTGCACGGGAGACGATGCCTGCGTTTGTTGGGTCAGTGGGACGCGGTTCGTCCACAACCCGCTTGCCTTCATCTGATCCGAGGAGATCCAGGCCTCGGGCGGCAAGAGGCGAACCTCCCAGTTCACCCCAGCCTCACCGAACCGATTGTGCCAGGGGCTACTCGTGATTCGTGCCGTGGCGACGATTCTCCCGGGATCACGTCGGTAAGCATTGGCATCCACCCTGTACACCACGGCGACGTCCCCGTCGCCGATGGATACTGCGTTCCGTGGGACCGAGTAGGTCGCGGGTACTGGATCGGTGAGGATGTCGTAGTGCGGCCCCTGGTCCGTGGGGTCGACAAAGGTGCTTGCGTGGGGGTTGTTGATGAACAGCCACGCCTGATGACCGAATACGTCCGCCTTGGTCATCGACTTCTCCTAACTGTTGCTCAGGAGGATAGCCGCACGAAAGAGCAGGTTGTCCCCGTGGCCGACCACAGCCGAAACCGTGCCCAGTTCCCTTCGGTCACTGGAGTTTCTGCCACTACCAGGCCGAGGCCCGGCCGCTGCACGACCGACTGGCGGCCTGGGCCCTGCGCGCGCCTCCACTGACTGGCTGAGTTCCGGCTGACCGTCGCCGTGCCGGACGAGGAGCGCGATGTGCTGCGTGCCTTGTCCGGCAGGGGAGTGCACTATGGGGCGTTCCGCTACGCCCGCACCTGATGCCCAGTGCTGGCAACTTCGAACTGTTCGTCTCAGGGCTTGGTCGTGCATAGGCTCGCAGTCAGGACAACGTGAAGATCTAGACTTGCGGAGCGTTGAAGGCATGGAAGATGGAGACCTTCTAGATGCACTTTCTCGTGTGCTCAGCGACTTATCGCCAGCCCCACAGGGCCACAGCGGGTTTGCCCGCACTCCGCGCAAAGAGCGGGATTTCACGAGGATTGGGCTGGACAAGAGGAGATTCCCGTCGCCGACCGTACTCCAGGTCGTACTCATGTACGCCGGTCTTGAGAACCTCGGACGGGCAGAGAAACTTGATTGGGAATACGCGTTCGTCTACGAGGGTGTGAACTGTTCCATTTCCCACGAGAAGTTCGGCCTGTTCGCATACTGGCAGTCGGCCGGCTTCGCCGAGCCTGAGCAGGGCGAAGCCTTCGTCGAACGGATGATGGGGAGGCTGGTAGCCGCCCAGAAGCTCATGGAGAGGCACGTTCTGCAACCTCTAGCAGAGGAACAGATCGCTATGGGGAACGTCACTATCCGGAATCAGTACCACCCTCTGAATAGTGCCTACAAGCATTTCCGGACGCGCGCCGACGCGGCCTTCAGTTCAGCAGGCGTACCGGTGTCAAGCGAGGTGGACGATGCGGATCACGTACCTGAAGCAATTCTGTCCGCCTTTGCTGGCCTGAACCGGAGAATGCAGCAGGAGTCTGAGGGTTGGTGGAACACGTTCGCCATGGTGATGGCCTACTTCAGTCGGTTGGAGCACACGCTTGTTGGACTGCTGCCTTGGGCCAACTTCGAGCCTTTGGCTGACTCGGTCGAACGGTTCATCGGATTGAGATGGGCTGACAAGTACGTACGGATCTTCTCGCCACATGACGACCCGGAGGCGATGCGCCATCTGAACCATCTACGGGAGATAGCTGAGAACTGGCGCAACACCTACGGGCATGGAGGCTTCGACAAGGCCGGGAACACGCTCTATTTCCACCTGCCCAACCTCGGAACGGTACCTGCGAGCCTCAGTGACGTGGCCGGCTCCCCCCACTTCAAGTTTCTCCCGGTCGATGTGGAGGATTTCCAGTCCATCATCTCGGCCCTCGACGAGTTCGATGAGTGGACCGCTTCCTCCGCGTTGAGCAATGGGTACAAGTGGATTCTGAGAGGCCTCGACTATCGCTTTGACGCGGCCTTCTTGAGGGAGTCCAGATCGGCGCAGGACGACTTCGAGGAGTATCTCGCGGCTCAGTCATACCTCTCCGATCGAGCCACGAACATGGATTGGTAGGTAAAGCGTCCCGGGCGCTCTGACCTCTCTTGGCGCCCCGGATAGAGTCAGATCGCGCTTGTCACCACCTCAAATGACCAGTTGTCGAACTGGCAGACGATAGATAGAGACCCGGGTGCGTCAGTTGCCAGGAAGCTTGGCGGGTGGATATCGGCTTCAGGAACAGGCAGTCCCAGACAGAGTGCTGCTGTGACCCTCGCCTGAAGCTGCCCGAACGCGGCGCCGCGAGATTTTGTGAATCCGGGTCCAACTGTGTGAGGGAAACTCGGCTTGGATCGGGTACCGGCTCCTGTGTGAGATTCCGTGAGATCCCGTACGAGTTCCGTGTGGGCGTCGGGCCGCCGATCGGTTCTCATATGCGATGCGGCTTCCCCTCGGTAACACTCGCGGGGGTCGAACGAGACCGGAGAGATCCGGTGGTTTTGGACCGGACGCGCTTGGTCAGTGTCATGCTCCGTGGTTTGCTTTGTGCCATGGCGACCGATCTGCGCGACTTCGGCCAGATCATGACCATCAGTCGGGCTGGCCATGATTCGTTGGATGTCGATGCGCATGCAATGGTCGCTCAACAAATGCCGTTCGAGGTGGGTCTTGACGTCGCGAGCGCCGCCACGTTCTCCCAGCCAGACGAGCCGTTCGCGCACGTGTTCAGTGGCCAACCATTCGGTTCCGATGCGCTCTTCGTTCACAGGGTGTTTCCCGATGACCTCTTCCTGGCTTGCGGGTTGCACGGCTACGTCAAGTCCGGATGGCAAGAAGGGTCCGCATCGTGAAGGGCGCAGAACTGAGGCTATCCACCACGTGGATTGTGGGCGAACAGCTCAACGCCGGAGGGTTCGGTCGTGTCTTTGAACTAGTCGGAGATGGTGAGCCTGTGGTCGCGAAGTTTGTGCCCAAAGCGCCTGGAGCTGACCGAGAGCTGTTGTTCGTGAACCTCACTCCAGTGCGCAATGTTGTACCCATCGTGGATTCGGGGGAGTTCCAGGACTACTGGGTCCTAGTCATGCCCAAGGCCGAGAAGTCGCTCCGCGAGCACCTTGAGAGTTGCGGTGGAGCTATCACCGTCGAGGACGCCACCGGCGTGTTAGTCGACGTTGCCGAGGCGCTGGCTGATCTGCGCAGCTCAGTGGTCCATCGGGACCTCAAGCCGGAGAACGTCCTGCTCTTCCACGGCTCTTGGTGCCTGGCCGATTTCGGCATATCACGGTATGCAGAGGCATCGACGTCACCGGACACGCACAAGTGGGCGATGTCGCCGCCCTATGCCGCACCTGAACGCTGGCGCGCCGAGCGGGCCAGTAGCGCGACCGATGTCTATGCCCTTGGGGTCATGGGATACGAGATGATCAAAGGCCATCGTCCGTTCCCAGGGCCCGGGATTGAGGATTTCCGGGAGCAACACCTCCATGCGGCAGTGCCCGTACTTGATGGCGTCCCGGTCGCCTTGGCAACCGTGCTGGACGAGTGTCTCTTCAAGGCTCCCGCAGCGCGTCCATCCCCGGAGAACCTTCTGACCCGACTTCAGCGACAGAGGACATCTCTCAAGAGAGGGGGACTGGCTGATCTTCAAGCAGTGAACCAGGCTGAGGTGCGCCGACGCCTTGTCGCGGACTGCGAGGCGTCAGCTGCCGTTTCGGCAGCCGAGCTGCGAGAACAGCGCGTTGCAGCTGCGAAATCGACCTATGAACGCTTGGCCAGCACGATGCGAGACGTCATCACGGATGTTGCGCCGGCCGTAACACTTAGGCAGGGCCTTAACACGGGACACGCGCGCAGACTCGGATGGTCAATGCAGTTGGGCGAGGCGACACTGACGTTCGACGACTGCACGTCACGTCCCGTGTCCTGGGGCGGATGGCAGGCGCCTGCTTTCGAGTTAGATGCGTGGGGTGGGATCAGCGTCCGCCTTGCGAGGTCAAAGCATGGGTACGAAGGTCGAGCACACTCTCTTTGGTATGGCGACATACAGAACGAAGGAGATTTCGCATGGCACGAGACGGCCTTCATGTTCGCACCCTTGATTCGCCAAAGGTCGAGTGTCGATCCGTTCCAACTCGATCCAGGGGAGAGTTCGGCCAAGGCTCTCTGGAACGGCATGGCGGAGATTCAAGTCGCTTGGCCGTTCACGAGGCTCGAACCGGAGAACCTAGACGAATTCGTCGAGCGGTGGGCGAGTTGGTTCGCAGCAGCAGCCCAAGGCAAGCTCAGTCACCCCTCGCAAATGCCTGAGCGCTCCGCGCAAGACTCCTGGCGAAAGAGCCCGCCTCCGGGGTGAGGAAACAGTAGAGCGAATGCCGAGCCGGCCACAAACCCCAGTGGGGCCGAAGGGCGGGGCATGTGGGGCCCATCCCTCATTGTCTTGACGGTCGTTCGGCAGTGTGCGCCCGGCCACTTAACCAGGGAGCGCAGAAGATGCTGCCCTCCGGTGTCCCCTCGTTGTCCCCCGAACCCTGCGCAACCACCCGTCGCGGGACGGACGGAACGGCACGACCCGTGCTCAAACAGACGCGCCGTTCCTGCCGCCCCCCATGCGTGTCGCTAGTCCGGCTTACAGACCGTGGCCTTCTCCATGGCGCCGGAGGGAGTTGTGGATGGGGTGCGTCCCGCGATGTCCTCACGGCGTCCCTGCGTTGTCACCCGTTGTCCCCGTTGTCACGCGGGGCGGCCACCGCCGAAGCGGCGCTGAGCGGGGGTCCGTCGGCATGGCCGTGGAGCGAACCCGCGTCTAGGCGGGTCAAGAACAACAACCAGCCCCCGCCGGGGCTACCCCCGCAGGGCGCGGATTAGAGATCTGTCACGGTCGCGTTGCCTATACCCCGAGACAACGGGGACAACGGGTGACAGCGAGGTGACATGGGTGGGACGCCGGCGGTCCACCAGCCTCACTCGCTCCACAGCGTCGGGTTCACCAACACCGTCGGTGAGACCCGGCCGACCACCTGCCGGTCGTCCAGACGGCCGAAGCCCGCCCTAGGGTCAGCGGGGCGGAGGTAGCCGTGGTGTTGGAGCAGTTCCAGTGCTGGCAGCACCGCGTCCTTCTTCGCTTTGGTCCAGCGGCAGGCGTCACGCACGGTGAAGGTGCTGCCGCCATCCTTGCGGATCCTGGCGACAAGGCGCCGTGCGAGGCCAATGGGATGGCCTTGCCATGACTCGACCACCGCGAAAGCGCCGCGCAGGAAGTACTCGCCGAGTTCGACGGCCCTTGAAACGTGGTCCTCGCGGACCTCGATGCCACCGCGGTACGGGTCGGGTTCCTCGTCGGGGTCGTGCTCGAGGAACGCGAACAGCCCGGCGATGCGGGCGACCTGTTCGCGGATCTTCACGACGAAGTCCTTGATGTCGGCGTACACCTCGCCGGCCGGGAGCAGTTCCTCCACTTGGTCGTGCCAGTCCACGAAAAGGTCATACGCGCCCGGTGTGAAGCCCAGGAACGTCTCCTCCAGGTCCGACGCAGTCTTCGTGAGGGTCCGGTTCCACGCGCTCACCTTGTCGAGACGCACCTCGTGTGGTTGTGAACGCAGCTTCCTGTGCCCGGCCATCGGGGCCGGCCAGACGAACAGCACCCGGCCGATCACGCCGCGTTCGCGCAACAGTTGGTGGCGCTGCTCCCCGAGTTGCACGACCATACGCGGCTGGACGGCGGCGAACATGGTCATCAGCGGGTAATTGATGACCAAGGCGGTGCGCTCCTTGCCGTTGCCGCCCTTGCGGTCCACTGTCAGCCGCGAACCGTCCCAGGCCTTCAGGAACGGCCCCAGGTTCGGGTGCTCCGTGTACAGCCCCAGCAGGTGGGCGAACAGGGCGCCTTCGTCGTTGAACGCGACGATGCGCCCGTCGTTGTCGTGGAGGATCTCGGCGAGCCGTTCCGGAGTGACGTCGTCGACGACCAAACGAGGGTCCCGGTGAAGGTCCTCCTCGTACGTGCCCATTTGGCGCTGCATGTGCATGATGCGTCTCACGTCGGGGCTCTTG
>WBZP01006575.1_pt1 | contig 11475 bp, 8 predicted proteins | sample 5204301 | NCBI WGS metagenome assembly WBZP01 (sample SAMN12412401, study PRJNA552823) | activated sludge metagenome | isolation source: activated sludge from nitrification reactor of wastewater treatment plant... | place: USA: Pennsylvania | collected 2017
GGCGCAGGTTGTCGGCGCGGTCGTCGTCATTGCGGGCCTCGGCGAGGGCCACCTTGACGGACAGCTCGGTGATATCGGGGAGGAACTCGTGCAGCGGCGGGTCGAGCAGCCGGATCGTCACCGGCAGCCCGTCCATAGCCTCGAGGATCTCGACGAAGTCCTGTCGCTGCATCGGCAGCAGCGCGTCGAGGGCGCCCTGCTTCTCCTCGTCGGTGTCGGCGAGGATGAGCCGCTCGACCATGGCCCGGCGGTCGCCGAGGAACATGTGCTCGGTGCGGCACAGGCCCACGCCGACGGCACCGAACCGGCGCGCCCGCGCGCAGTCCTCACCGTTGTCGGCGTTGGCGCGGACCTTCATCCGGGCGGCGCGGTCGGCGACGGCCATGACCCGGTCGACCGCCGCGACGAGCTCGCCGCCGGTGGCCGGGTCGAGGTTGCCCTCGAAGTACTGGACGACCGGGGACGGGGCGACCGGCACATCGCCGAGGAAGACCTCGCCGCTGGTGCCGTCGATCGAGATGACCTCGCCCTCCTTGATGACCCGCCCGTCCGAGCAGGTCATCTGACGCAGCTTGGTGTCGACAAGGAGCGAGTCGGCGCCGCAGACGCAGGTCTTGCCCATACCGCGGGCGACGACCGCTGCGTGCGAGGTCTTCCCACCGCGCGAGGTGAGGATGCCCTGGGCGGCGATCATGCCGTGCAGGTCGTCGGGGTTGGTCTCGCGGCGGACGAGGATGACCTTCTCGCCCGTCCGGGCCAGGGCCTCGGCGCTGTCGGAGTCGAAGACCGCCTTGCCGACGGCCGCGCCCGGCGAGGCGTTCATGCCCTTGGCGACGAGCGTGCGCGGCACCGAGGAGTCGAAGCGCGGGAACATCAGCTGGGCGAGCTGGTCGCCGTTGACCCGCTGGATCGCCTCGTCGTCGGTGATGACGCCCTCGTCGACGAGCTGGGTGGCGATCCGGAAGGCGGCCTGCGCGGTGCGCTTGCCGACTCGGGTCTGGAGCATCCAGAGCTTGCCGCGCTCAATGGTGAACTCGATGTCGCAGAGGTCCTGGTAGTGCTCCTCCAGCCGCCGCATGATGTCGAGGAGCTGGTCGTATGACGCCTTGTCGATGCCTTCCAGCGCGGCGAGCGACAGCGTGTTGCGGATGCCGGCGACGACATCCTCGCCCTGGGCGTTCTCGAGGTAGTCGCCGTAGACGCCCTTGGCGCCGGTGGCCGGGTCACGGGTGAAGGCGACGCCGGTGCCCGAGTTCTCGCCGTAGTTGCCGAAGACCATCGTGCAGATGTTGACGGCGGTGCCGAGATCGGCCGGGATGCGCTCCTGACGCCGGTAGAGGATCGCCCGGTCGGCGTTCCACGACCGGAAGACCGCCTCGACGGCCATGTCGAGCTGGATGCGCGGGTCCTGCGGGAAGGGGGCGCCCGACTCGGTCTTGACGATGCCCTTGAAGGTCGCGACGAGCCCGGCGAGGTCCTCCGCGGTGAGGTCGGTGTCCTGGGTGACGCCCCGCTCCTTCTTGAGGTCGTCGATGGCGTGCTCGAAGAGGTCACCCTCGAGGCCGAGGACGGTCTTGCCGAACATCTGGACCAGGCGGCGGTAGGAGTCCTGGGCGAACCGCTCGTTGCCCGACACCTTGGCGAGCCCCTCGACCGAGACGTCGTTGAGCCCGATGTTGAGGACGGTCTCCATCATCCCGGGCATGGAGAACTTCGCCCCGGAGCGGACCGACACGAGCAGCGGGTCGTCGTGGTCGCCGAGGGTGCGGCCCATGACCTTCTCCAGCGCCGCGAGATAGTCGCTGACCTGCTGGGAGAGCTCATCGGGGGAGGACCCGTTGGCGAGATAGGCCTTGCATGCCTCGGTCGTGATCGTGAACCCGGGCGGAACCGGCAGCCCCATCCGAGTCATCTCGGCGAGGTTGGCTCCCTTGCCGCCGAGGAGGTCCTTCATGTCCTTGTTGCCCTCGGTGAAGTCGTAGACGTACTTCGGCATGGTCGACCTTTCGTGTGTCGCGTTCGCGCAGGTTTCCAGGAGCTGCAACGCTGCAGCCGCCGTGGGCGATGATCCGTTCCGACGCTATACGTCGAGCGGCCCGAACTCGCAGGGACCTTGTTCCCCGGTCGCGGTGAACGGTCGGGTGCGAAGGGGCGGGCTCACCACCATTGAGTATGCCGTTCCGCCGCGCCGACGACCATTGGTGTCCAGCCTGGGCGGCATACCTGACAAATCGCCGACCAAGGCATGCGCACCAGGTGGGCCGACGGCGAAACCCGGCTGCGCGGGCCGCCCCCGGCGAGGCAGACTGAGCGCCCGTGGGCTACCTCGACCTCAACGCCGTCTGCGTGACGCTCGCCGACGGGCGCCCGCTGCTCGACGAGGTGAGCCTGCGGGTCGGCGAGGGCGCCCGGATGGCGCTCATCGGCCCCAATGGTGCGGGCAAGACGACCCTGCTCCGGGTCGTCAGTGGGGACCTCGTCGCCGACTCAGGGGCGGTGACCGGCTCCGGGGGGCTGGGCGTCATGCGCCAGTTCGTCGCCCGGGCCGAGGGCGAGTCCACCGTCCGCGACCTGCTCGTCTCGGTGGCGCCGGCGCCGGTGCGGGCCGCGGCGGCCGAGGTGTCCCGCACCGAGCTGCTCATGATGGAGCGCGACGAGGAGGCCGACCAGCTCGCCTACGCCCAGGCGCTGGCCGACTGGGCCGATGTCGGCGGCTACGAGTGGGAGACGCTCTGGGACGTCTGCACGGTGGCCGCTCTCGGCATCCCCTACGAGCGGGCCCAGTGGCGAGCGCTCACCACCTTGTCCGGCGGCGAGCAGAAGCGGATGGCGCTGGAGGCGCTGCTCCGTGGCCCGGACGAGGTGCTGCTCCTCGACGAGCCGGACAACTTCCTCGACGTCCCGGCCAAACGGTGGCTCGAGGAGCGGCTTGTGGAGTGCGGGAAGACGATCCTCTTCGTCTCGCACGACCGCGAGCTGCTCGACAAGGTCGCGACCCGGATCGCCACGCTCGAGCCCTCGGCCGCCGGGGCGCGGCTGTGGGTGCATCCGGGCGGCTTCGCGACCTACCACCAGGCTCGGCTGGACCGCAACGAACGCCTCGACGAGCTGCGCCGGCGCTGGGACGAGGAGCAGGCGAAGCTGCGCACGCTCATGCTCATGTACAAGCAGAAGGCGGCCTACAACTCCGACATGGCGGCGCGCTACCAGGCCGCCCAGACCCGGTTGCGCCGCTTCGAGGACGCCGGTCCGCCCGAGGAGGTGCCGGTGCCGCAGCGGCTGCGGATGCGGCTCTCCGGTGGTCGGACCGCCAAGCGGGCCGTCATCGCTGAGCAGTGTGAGCTGACCGACCTCATGCGCCCCTTCGACCTCGAGGTCTGGTACGGCGACCGGGTCGCGGTGCTCGGGTCGAACGGCTCGGGCAAGTCGCACTTCCTGCGGCTGCTCGCCCGCGGGGGCTCGGATCCCGACGTCGAGCACCAGCCGGTCGGGGACGTCGTCCCGGAGCCGGTTCGGCATACCGGAACGGTTCGGCTCGGCGCGCGGGTGCGGCCGGGGTGGTTCGCCCAGACCCACGAGCACGCTGGCCTGCAGGGGCGGACGCTGCTGGAGATCCTCCACCGCGGCGACGACCACCGGCCCGGGCGACCGCGCGAGGAAGCGGCCCGGGCGTTGGACCGCTACGGCCTGGCCCGCGCGGGTGAGCAGCGCTTCGAGACCCTGTCCGGCGGTCAGCAGGCGCGCTTCCAGATCCTCCTGCTCGAGCTGTCGGGCGCGACCTTGCTGCTCCTCGACGAGCCGACCGACAACCTCGACCTCGTCTCGGCCGAGGCCCTGGAGGAGGCCCTCGACGCCTTCGACGGCACGGTCCTCGCGGTGACCCACGACCGGTGGTTCGCCCGCCGGTTCGACCGCTTCCTCGTCTTCGGCGCCGACGGTGCGGTCTACGAGTCGGACGGGCCGGTCTGGGACGAGTCGCGGGTCCGCCGGGCCCGCTGAGGCCCCACCGACGGCGCGGCGTGGGGGCCGTCAGGCCAGGTCGCGGCGTCGGTACCCGGCGAAGCCCGCAACGACGAGGACCAGCGCGAGCAGTCCCACGACGAGCAGCCCGCGGTATGACGCATCCGGTGCCGACACCGTGGGGACATGCCACAGCGGGGAGATCCCGAGAATCCAGTCCCACAACCGGAAAAGCGGGCCGAGGATCGTGATCGCGAAGGTCGCGACGACGGCGAGCCACGGGGCGAGCCGCACCGCCGGGCGGGCGCCGATGACGAGCAGGGCGATCCCGACGAGCACCCAGACCGCCGGGGTCTCCGCGACCGCCTGGCGGATGACGTCGCCCACGCTGAGCCCGATGTCCTGTCGCGTTGCGACCAAGCCGGTCATCGTGCCGCCGATGAGCAGCGCCAGCGCCGGCCCGAGCAGCGCGACCCCGGCGGTCCACGCGAAGACCCGGGTCCGGGAGGCCGCGGCTCCGAGCAGCGGGTCGACCCGGTGCTCGAGCTCCTCGGTGTAGAACCGCATGACCGCCTGCACCCCGACGACGGCGGCGATGATGCCCATCATCCGCAGCAACATGGCGAGGAACTCGGCGGTGAGCACCCCCGTGGTCACCTGACCGGAGGCGAGGACCGCCCCCATCATCGGGTTCTTGCCGAAGACCTCACCGAGCGAGGTCGCGATGAAGCCGAAGACCGCGCCGATGACGACGAAGCCCAGCGCCCAGGTGAGCAGCGCGGGTCCGTGGAGCAGCCGCGCCACGGCGGCCAGCGGCGAAGCGAAACCGCCGCGGGCGGGTCCGGGTGTCGGCGGGACCAGCCCGAGCCCGAAGTCGCGCCGCGCCAGGAGCAGGTTCGCCATACCAATGAGCAGGGCTGACAGGCCGAGCGGCGGCAGCAGCCACAACCACGCGGGGTCGGTCGCCGGGTGGACCGACTGGGTCCAGCCGAACGGGGTGACCCAGACCCAGTCCTCATTGCCGGTCGCGTCGAGATAGCCGCGGACGAGGAAGAGCGCGCCGAGCGCGCCGACGGCCATCGTGTTGGCCGAGTGCGCGTCCGAGCCCACCTGCGCGGCGACCGCGCCCACGCCGGCGAACATCAGCCCGGATGCGGTGTATGTCGCCCCCATCCCGAGCGCCGCGAGGAAGGTGCTGCCGACCGCGGTCGTCAGGATGGTGGTGACTACACCCATGGCGACCGAGGCGATGCCGGCGAGGGCGACCGCGACCATCAACCGGGTGTGCCGCGAGACGACACCGGAGGCGATCAGCTCGGCCTGACCGCTGTCCTCGTCCCCGCGGCTGTGCCGAACGACGATGAAGATCGCCATGAGCCCGGCGAAGAAGCCGCCGAGGGCCAGGGCCCGCCAGTCGTTGAAGCCCTCGGCGGTCGTGAGGTCGCGGGCCGAGCCGAAGATCAGCGCGAAGGCCGGGTTCGACGCGACATTGCGGCTGAGCACGGCCTGGCTGGCCGGGTCGGGGAAGACCCAGCCGAAGGCGAGGACCGAGGTCATCGAGAGCACCGAGGTAAGCATGACCCAGGGGGCGATCTGGTGGGCGTCCTGCCGGGCGGTCGCCTTGAGCAGCGGCCGGAAGCCGGCGAGCCGTTCGCTGGTCACGCCGGGGCTCCGGCATCGAGTCCCGCGTCGGGCGAGCCAGCCGAACCGCCCGAGCCCCCAGCGCCGTTCGACCCGTTGGGGCCGTCGTAGTGGCGCAGGAAGAGATCCTCCAGCGAGGGCGGGCTCACCGTCAGCGACTCGATGCCATAGGCGGCCAGGGTCCCCATGAGGTCGCTGAGCCGGTGCGGGTCGACGGTGCAGGTCAGCACGCCGCCATCGAGCCGGGCGCCGGATACCCCGGGCAGGGCGTGCGGCTGCAGCGGCTGCCGGGTCAGCCGCGCCGTGACCGAGGTCCGGGCGTGCGCCCGCATCTGGTCCAAGGTCCCCGAGTCGACGATGACCCCGTCGCGGATGATGCTGATCCGGTCGGCCAAGGCCTCGACCTCGGTGAGGATGTGGCTGGACAGCAGGATCGAGCGGCCTCGGGCCTTCTCGGCGGCGATCTCGTCCTGGAAGACGGCCTCCATCAGTGGGTCCAGCCCCGAGGTCGGCTCGTCGAGGACGAGCAGCTCGACGTCGGAGGCGAGCGCGGCGACGATGGCGACCTTCTGCCGGTTGCCCTTGGAGTAGCTGCGGCCCTTCTTCGTCGGGTCGAGCTCGAAGCGCTCGAGCAGGTGGGCGCGCCGGCCCTCGTCGAGGCCACCGCGGAGCGTGCCGAGCAGGTCGATCGCCTCCCCGCCGGTCATCCCCGGCCACAGGGACACATCGCCGGGGACATAGGCCAGCCGGCGGTGCAGCGCCACGGCATCCCGCCAGGGGTCGCCGCCGAGGAGGCTGACCGAGCCGCCGTCCGCGCGGAGCAGCCCGAGGACCACCCGGATCGCGGTCGACTTGCCGGCGCCATTGGGGCCGAGCAGCCCGTGCACCTCACCGGTGCGGACCTGCAGGTCGAGGCCGCTCAGTGCCGTGAACGAGCCGAACCTCTTGACCAGCCCGTCGATCTCGATGGCATTCACCATGACGACAACGCTATGGCCCCCGGGTCCGCACCCCCAGGGCATCTAGGCTCGGACTCGTGAGCGTGTCGTCGGCCTTGGTCTCCTTCGCGGTGCTCGCCGCGCTGGTGACGATAACCCCGGGCATCGACACGGTGATGGTGCTCCGGGCCACCCTGGCCGATGGCCGCCGGGTTGGCGCCGCGACCGCCGCCGGCATCTTCGTCGGCGTGCTCGCCTGGGGAGTGGCGGCCGCCGTCGGGGTCTCCGCGCTGCTCGCCACCTGGGTTCTCGGGTACACCGTGCTGCGGTATGCCGGTGCGGCATACCTGCTGGTCTTGGGGTTCCGGTTGCTGCGGGCGGCCTGGCGAGGTGACCACACCGACCCCGCGGCCGACCCGACCGCGCCGGCGCTGACACCCGCGCGGGGGTTCCGGCAGGGGCTCGTCGCGAACCTGCTCAACCCGAAGGTCGGTGCCTTCTATGTCGCCGCGGTGCCGCACTTCCTCCCCGACGGGGTGTCGCCGCTAGGGATGGGCGTGCTGCTCGCGCTGGTCCACGACCTCGAGGGGCTGGTCTGGTTCGCCGCGATCATCCTCGGCGCGCATCGGGCCCGGAGGCTGCTCGCCGGGCGTCGGGCCCGCCGGGCGGTCGACGCGACGGCCGGCACCGCGCTGGTCGCCTTCGGTCTGCGCCTCGGCGCCCCCTAACCGCCGGCCGCCAGTCAGGGTCAGCCGACCGACTGGACCCGCGCGATGATCTCGGCCGCGCACTCCGGCGCGGCCCGCTCGGGCAGCCAGTGTCCCTCGACGAGCTCGACGAAGCGGTACTCGCCGGTGACATGCTCCCGGGTCAGCTCGACGGCATGCCGACCCAGAAAGGGGTCGCGGGAGCCCCAGACGTAGGTCGTCGGGGCGTGCACCCGGTGGGCCGACCCGCGGCTGAGCGGCAGCGCGCGGTACCACCCGATCGCACACTCGAGCGCGCGGTCCTCGGCCATCCGCGCCGCATAGTGCGCGGCCGCCTCGGCGGGGAGCCCGCCGCGGCGCAGCCCCGCCTCGAAGCCGACCGAGAGGACCCGCTCGGGCAGCCAGGGGATCTGGAAGGCGCCCATGTACCAGGAACGGCGGGCCTGGTCGAACGAGCGGAAGGCCCGGTTCATCGCCGCGGGGTGCGGGGTCGACAAGGCGGTGAGCGAGGCGACCCGGTCAAGGTGGCTCCCGGCGAGGCTCCAGGCCACCCCGCCGCCCCAGTCATGCCCGACGACATGCGCGCGGTCGACCTCCGCGGCGTCGAGCAGGGCCACGACGTCCGCGACGAGCTCGGACATCACATAGGCCGCCCGACCCGCGGGCCGCGCGCCGGGCGAGTAGCCGCGCTGGTCCGGGGCCAGGGTGCGCAGGCCCGCGTCGTGGAGCAGGGCGCTGATGCCCTGCCATGAGGTCCGGTCGGTCGGGAACCCGTGGAGGAGGACGACCGGCGGCCCGTCGAGCGGGCCGGTGTCGTCGACGTTGAAGACCAGGCCGTCACGGGTGAAGGTCGTCAGGCGCGGCATACCGCCATCGTCCTCCCTCCCGCGCCCGGCTCACCACCGCGAGCCTCGCGAACCCGCGCACGGGCCGGTATGCCGGGTCAGGCGCCGGCGCCCTCGTGCGCCTCGTGCCTGCCGTGCGGGACATGCGGGAGGGCCAGGGTCGCGAGGAGGCCGATGAAGATGACGACGGCCGCGGCCCCGGTCGTCACCTTGCTGGCGTGGACCATCGCGTCGGCTGCCGCCCCGAAGACGTCGGGCTGGCCTGCCAGGCCCGCGATGGCGATGCCCGCACTGCCCTGGACCGCCTCGGCGATCTGGTCGCCGGCCCCGCCGGGCAGGAAGGCCAGGTTGGCCCGCGCGGTGGAGCCGAGGACGCCGATGAGCAGGCCGCCGAGGACCGCGACGCCCAGGGCCGAACCGAGCTGGCGGACCGAGCTCTGCAGGCCCGAGGCCTGGCCGCTCTCGCGGACCGGGACGTCGGAGAGGATGACGCTGGTCAGCTGGGCGGTCGCCATACCGACGCCGAGGCCGTAGACGAAGAGCCAGGCCGCGACGAGCAGGCCCGGGATGGTCCGGCTCAACGTGAGGGCGAGCCCGCCGACGGCCACCGCCTCGAGGAGCAGCCCGATCCGGACCACGGCCCGCTGGCCGATCCGCGGGGTGATCTGAGGCAGTGCCCCGGAGATGAGGAAGGTGCCCAGGGCCAGGACGAGGATGATCGTGCCGGTCCCGAGCGGGGTGTAGCCGAGGGCGCCCTGGAGCAGCAGCGGCAGGGTGAAGAGCAGGCCGAACTCGCCGAAGGCGACGATGAGCGCGGCGATGATGCCGTACCGGAACGAGCGGGCGGAGAAGAGCCCGAGGTCGACGAGCACCGGCTGGTCCTGGCTCGCCCGGCGTCGGGTCACCAGGAGGAAGATGGCCAGGGCGACCAGGCCGAGGCCGAGCGAGATCGGCACGGGGGAGAGCGCCCCGCTGCTCTGGCGCCACCAGCCGAAGTAGGAGCCCTCGATGAAGGCGAAGACCAGGGCCGCCATACCGACGCTGGAGAGGGCGACGCCGGTCCAGTCGAAGCCGCGTCGGGCCGACGGGTCGCGGCTCTCGGGCAGGGCGCGGGCGATGCCAAAGAGGACGACCAGGCCGACGGGGATATTGAGCCAGAAGGCCCAACGCCAGGAGACATAGGTGGCCAACCACCCGCCGAGCCAGGGGCCGACCGCGGCCATGCCGCCGATCGAGGCGCCCCAGACGGCGAAGGCGATGGTGCGGGCCCGCCCGACGAAGGTGGCGTTGAGCGCGGACAGCGTGCTGGGGACCACCATGGCGGCCCCGATGCCCTGCACGAGCCGCGCGATGATGAGGACCGGTGCGGACCCCGCGAGGCCCGCGACGACGCTGGCGAGCATGAAGACGGTCATGCCGACCGCGAAGATCCGTCGCCGGCCGTAGAGGTCGCCCACCCGGCCGACGAGGAGGAGCAGGGCGGCGAAGACCAGGGAGTATGCCGCGTTGAGCCACTGGGCGTCCGCCGAGGTAAGGGCGAGCTCCTCGATGACCTTGGGGAGGGCGACATTGACGATCGTCGCGTCCATGATCACCGTGCCGACCCCCAAGCCCAGGGTCACCAGGGCGAGCCATCCGGAGCCGTCGATGGTCGAGCGGGGGGTGGGGACGTCGTGCAGCTCGTGTCGCGCGGGCATGGCTCGCAGTGTACCGACACATCTGTCGGGATAATACCCCCGGGGGGACTTTGTCGTTGGACGTGGCCAGGGTGATGATGGAGCCGTGCCGCGCATCGAAGCCCCCACTCTCGCCGAGCACCAAGCGCTGCGCCGATCGGCATTGGTGCAGGCCGCGGCACAGATTCTCGCCGTCGACGGGCCCCATGCGATCACTCCGGCCGCCGTCGCGGCGATGGCCGGGCTCGCCCGGAGCAGCACCTACCAGTACTTCCCGTCGACCGCCGCGCTGATCCGGGCCGGTGTCGAGGAGTTCTTCCGCGCGGCGATGGAGCGGATCGAGACCGAGGTCCCTGCTGAGGGTGCGCCGATGGACCGGATCGAGGCCTATATCGCCTCCACCCTGGACTCGGCCGTGTCCGGTCACACCGCGATGATGCGGCTCTCCTCGCTCGACCTGCCGAAGGAGTGCCACGACCGGGTCCGCGAGCTGCACGACCAGTTCGGCGATATCGTCGGCGCCGCCCTGGTCGACTGCGGCGCACTGGACCCCGAGGTCCTCACCCCTTTGGTGACCGGCCTGGTCCAGGCCGGGGCCCGTCAGGTGGCCGAGGGCGTCCCCGCCGAGGACGTCCGTCGGGTCATCATGCGGCTCATTCGGGGGGCCTGCCCCGGCTGCTAGGGTGCCATCGGCCCTGTCAGCACCCGTCCGAAGGCCCTGCCGGTGACGCACATCCTGCTCCTGCTCGGCTGCGCAGTCGTCATCTATCTGGCGTGCGAGTGGTTCGTCAACGCCATCGAGTGGCTGGGGGTCACCCTCCAGGTCGGCCATGTCGCCGTCGGCTCCATCCTCGCCGCCGTGGGCACTGCGCTCCCGGAGAGCCTGGTCACTCTCGTCGCGATCGTCAGTGGTGCGGACCAAGGCAAGGACCTCGGCGTGGGTGCCGCCCTGGGCGGCCCGCTGGTCGTGGGGACGGTCGCCTATGCCGTCACCGGCCTCATGCTCCTGCGCCACAACCCCGGTCCGATCACCGGCGTCGACACCCGACGGCTCTCCAAGGACCAGACCTGGTTCCTCGTCGTCTTCGCGGCCACCTTCCTCCTTGGCCTGGTGACCTTCTCGGCCAAGTCGTGGTTCGGCTGGGCCCTCTTTGCGGCATACGGGCTGTACTTCTGGAAGGAGATGGGCGACGACGGCGACGCGGCCAGCCACGAGGGCCTCGAGCCGCTCAAGCTCCAGCCGCGCAGCGAGCGCCCGTCGTCCTGGGCGGTGTGGGTGCAGACCCTCGGTGCGCTCGCGGTGATCTTCGTGGCGACCCAGATCTTCGTCGACCAGCTCGAGTGGGCCGGGCCCGCGCTGGGGCTGCCCGCCACCGTTGTCGCCCTGCTGCTGTCCCCCCTGGCGACCGAGCTGCCCGAGACCCTCAACGCGATCATCTGGGTGCGCCAGGGCAAGACGCAGCTGGCGCTGGCCAATATCGCCGGCGCGATGATGATCCAGTCGACCGTGCCCGGGGGGATCGGGCTGCTCATGACCCCGTGGCGGTATGACACCCCCCTGACGATCGCCGCGGTCGCGACGATGGTTTCGGTGCTCTACGTCCTCTGGCTGATGCGGACCCACCGCGCGACAGCGGGTCGGCTCGCCCTGACCGGGCTGTGCTACGCCGGCTTCGCCGTCGGGGTCTTCATCGTCACCTGATGTCGC
>WBZP01002256.1_pt2 | contig 11472 bp, 9 predicted proteins | sample 5204301 | NCBI WGS metagenome assembly WBZP01 (sample SAMN12412401, study PRJNA552823) | activated sludge metagenome | isolation source: activated sludge from nitrification reactor of wastewater treatment plant... | place: USA: Pennsylvania | collected 2017
TCCATAAGCACCATAAATATTCTATCTAGGCCAAAGGCGCATCCCGCATGAGGAGGTGCACCATACTTAAAGGCTTGGAGCATGGCGCCAAACTTAGCTTCAACGTAACGAGCATCATACCCAACTGCTTCAAATACTTTATACATAACATCTGGATTGTGATTTCGAACTGCGCCAGAACATATTTCATAACCATTCATTACCATATCGTATTGGTCGGCAAGAATACTCAGTTTATCTTCGTTTTCGAGTGCAGCAATACCACCTTTAGGCATAGAGAATGGATTATGCCCAAAATCAATTTTTTGCTGTTTCTCATCATATTCATAAAATGGAAAATCAACTATCCAAGCCAAGGCAATCACATTTGGGTCTTTTAATCCTAGTATTGTCCCGAGATGGTTTCGAAGCTCGCCTAATACTTTATTGGTTTTTAATCTCGTGTCAGAACCGAAAAATATTGTATCCCCGTCTTGTGCACCAACTGTCGTAGCAATTGCATTCAATTCATCATCTGTAAAAAATTTAGCTATCGAAGATGTTAATTGCCCATTTTCTACTATCATATACGGCAAACCGCCTGCCCCAAATTGCTTGACATATTCTGTGAGTGAATCAATTTCTGATCGACTAAATTTTTTGGGCACTCTGATAGCTTTGATAGTACCTCCGCTTGCAATTACCCGGGCAAATACACCGAATTCACACGATTGGACGACATCAGATATATTAATCAACTCCATGTCAAATCGTAAGTCTGGCTTATCTGTACCATAGCGTTCCATCGCATCGGCATATGATATTCTTGGTATGTCTTCTGTAAGTAACGACTTGTTAGCAAAATTCGCAACAAGCTCTTTCATAAGAGGTTCCATTGTCGTTCGTACCGCTTCGCCATCTTCTACAAAAGACATCTCTAAATCAAGTTGATAAAAATCGCCATATAGCCTATCGGCACGTGGATCTTCATCTCTGAAACATGTTGCTATCTGATAATAACGCGGTATGCCACCCACCATAAGTAGTTGTTTAAATTGCTGAGGAGCTTGTGGTAGTGCATAAAAAAGCCCATTGTGCACTCTGGACGGCACAAGAAAATCACGTGCACCCTCTGGGCTAGAGTTTGCGAGTATGGGGGTAGCAACTTCAATAAAATCATTCTGCTCCATGTATGCGCGTATAGAAGTGTAAAATTCTGCGCGCTTTTTTAGCATTGACTGCATTTTATCGCGTCGCAAATCTAAATATCTATACCGTAAACGGTTTTCTTCACTAACGGGTACTGAAGAATGTACCAATATAGGTAATGGTTCTGATTTGTTCAAAATGCGTAGCTCTTCAACAATAAGTTCAATGCCGCCAGTCGGAATATGCGGATTTTTTAACGAATCGTCGCGCTCTTTGACAATACCTGTTGCTTCGATAACGTATTCATCGCGAAGTTCTTCTGCTATTGCAAAGCCCGCTTTAGACGCATCTATAGTAAGTTGCAGTATACCGCCATGATCACGCACGTCTATAAATATTAGGCCACCGTGATCACGGCGACTATTTACCCAACCCTGCACCGTAATTCGCTCACCACTATGCTTAGCTGCTTCGTTTGTGATTGTTCTCATAACTTGTCATTATAACAGATGCGCTTAAGGCGCACGATGCACTTTATGTATCACTTATACTGGTGGTCGCACGTGTTTGTCTTTTTTTGGCTGCCTTGGCTTTGGCTACAGATCTTAAATCATCAAATCTATCATCTTCATCATGAATTGGATGACCTATAATTTGCTCTATAACGTCTTCTATAGATAAAACACCAACAACATCTTCAAACTCATTGACAACAACAAATAAATGGTGACGTGTTTTTATGAAACCATGTAACGCGACGTCGAGTGGCTGTTGTTCGTTAATGTAATAGACGTCATCGCGCATTACTTTCTGAACAGGTTTTGGCGTTTTCAAACGTATTGCATCCCTTAGGTACAGCGTACCGACAATATTTTGGTTGCTAACTTCATAGACAGGAAAACGCGAATGACCACTATCGTGCAGTTCGCCAATCACAACGGGTGTTAGTTCTTCTGATACATCGACAAAATATACTGTATTCAGTGGAGTCATGTGGTCTTGTACTAATTTTTCGCCGAATAATAAAGCATTTTCTGCAATTCTAAGTTCATGCTTGCTTATGCGATCAAATTCTTCTGCATTGTGATGTAATATTTCAAGCAACTCATCTTTGCTTTGTATAAGCATGAACGGCTCTGGCTGTATCCAACGGCCAACCCATTTTTCTAATCGACGCATAACTGGGAATGTTTTACGTAACACCCATTCTAAATAGGGGCTCGCAAGTGCTGCCATGTGCAAGCTGGGTTTTGGTCGTTTTGACCACGGTAATATTGCATGGAGCACAACAATAAGTGGTACGTTAATCAAAATAATAAGTAGCGGACTGCCTACAAGACTCTTTAGCAGTAAGATAATACTCGTTGTTAAAAAGCCGAGTATCGTCCACATTAATATCCATAACTGCATGCCATAGGCTCGAACGGGATATACCTTCGATGCATCGTTATTGCCCCCGCGAGCTTGTCGCTTTAGCTCGCGCACACTCATAAATTCGAGACTCCGTATCAAGAGTATCCCATAAAAAGTAACAACGATAAGTAATATGAGGGATAGTATTTCTATTAGCTTCACTTATGCTTATTTTACGGTATTTTTTACTGAAAATATAGCCGCAGGCTGTTGTATTGTTGGTATAATAGAAAAGACCGTGTTTTAAATATAGAGGTATACAGAATGGATAAACGATTTTTAATTATTATGGGCATCATAGTGGTTGCATTTTTAGGCATATTCTTTTTAGGAAATACTAAAAAAGACACCCAAAGCACAGAAACTGTTGGTACAGTCAGTAATCATTCAATTGGTAATAACGCAAAAAACGTAGAGCTGCTTGTGTATGGTGATTTTGAATGCCCTGCCTGTGGCCAGTTTTCAGTCATAGAAAAACAAGTTGTCGATACTTACCAAAACGATATTAAATTTACTTTTCGCCATTTTCCAATAGATACTATCCACCCAAATGCTAGAGCGGCAGCAAGAGCAGCAGAAGCAGCGGGTGCGCAAGGTAAGTTTTTTGAAATGCACGATTTGCTGTATCAAACGCAATCACAATGGAGCTCACAAGTCACTACAAATCCGCAGTCAATTTTTGAAGAGTACGCTAAACAGCTTGAGCTCGATATTGATAAATTTAAAGTAGACTATGCAGCAGAATCAACCAATAGCACCATTAATGCTGATAAGAATGAAGGTAATAGCAAGGGAGTTTCGGGAACACCGACTTACTATGTTAATGGTCAGAAAGTTGATAATTCACAACTAACAACCGTTGAAGGCTTTTCAAAAGTAATCCAAGATGCTATTAACGCATCCAGCTCAACACAATAATTGCTTATCTTAATATAGTAGGTATTCTTGCCACTCAGGCGGTTCAACACGCACCATAATTGATTTTGGCCTACTAGCAGGCGCAATAATTTCTATTGACATTTTTATCTCCACTTTTTGCTATTTATTTTGCAACTATTTTTGTTGCTACATATATACCATAAACACTATAAGCAAACTCCATCCCTGCGTCAAGTGATTATTATTATGATTTACGCTATACTATTACTGTACCTATCAAAAAAATAAAGATGCACGCAAATATTTTTACCGAACTCAGTATCATCATTGCCATTGGCGCCGTTATATCTATATTTATGCGGCTTATTCGACAACCACTTATTATTGGTTATATTTTGACTGGAATTATTGTAGGGCCTTCGGTTTTTAATATTATCAAAAGCAGCGAAACGATTGAGGTATTTTCATCTATTGGCATCGCGCTACTATTATTTATTATTGGGCTTGGACTTAACCCAAAGGTGGTAAAAGAAGTTGGTAAAGTATCTGTTATTGCTGCAAGTGCTCAGATTTTGTTTACGACTGTACTCGGTTTTTTGGTTGGAAATGCTTTTGGTTTTAGTAAAACAGAAAGTATTATTATCGGCTTAGCACTATCATTCAGTAGTACTATTATTGTCCTAAAGTTATTGAGCGATAAGAAAGAACAAACTCGACTCAATGGTAAGATATCCATTGGTATTTTATTAATTGAAGACGTTGTCGCTACCCTTGCGCTCGTCATGGTAACCGCTCGTAGCGAAGGCAGCTTTTCAATTAGCTCGCTCACCATATTAGGTATCAAAGGACTACTGCTCGCAGGTGCGCTTTTTATTATTGCCAACAAATTACTTCCACAATTAAACAAAATTATTGCCAGCAGCCAAGAATTATTATTTTTATTCGCCATCGGCTGGGGGTTTGGAATTGCAGCAATTTTTGAATACTTTGGTTTTTCGATTGAAGTTGGCGCATTATTTGCTGGGGTAGCGCTTGCTGCGTTTCCGTATGCTCAAGAAATTTCTACACGCTTGAGACCATTGCGAGACTTTTTTATCGTCGTATTCTTTATATCGCTTGGAACTCGTTTAGCTTTTGATGAATTCGTATCAATCTGGCCATACGCACTCGTTATGAGCCTAATTGTCATATGGTTTAAGCCCTTTATATTTATGGTTGTCATGGGTCTTTTAGGGTATACAAAAAATACCAGTTTTCGGGTTGGTAGTGCACTATCGCAAATTAGCGAATTTTCGCTCGTGCTTGTTGTTTTGGGTAATCAGCAGGGTATTGTTCGGCCCGAAATCGTCAATATAATGACTATTGTTGCGCTGGTAACGATTGCTATTTCTGCTTATGCAATTACTTATAATAATCAGTTATACGCGCTGTTTGAAAAACGGTTAGCCTTGTTTGAACGACGTAAAACAAAAACTGATCGAGTCAGTGTTAATAGGTATGATATGGTGCTATTTGGATACAATCGTGGTGGACAAGAATTTATTCGTGTGGCACATAGTATGAACAAAAAATACGTGGTTGTTGATTATGACCCTGAGGTTGTAGAAGTGCTTGAAAAGAAAAACATTCCGCTTCTTTACGGTGACGCAACTGACCCAGAGCTCTTAGAAGAATTAAACCTGCCATACGCAAAAATGATTGTATCCACCGTCAGCGACCATCAGACAAATCTTGTATTATCGCGTTATTTAGAAAAGGTAAATCCAACAGCCGTATTTATTTGTACCGCAGATACTGCTCATCAAGCGTCTGAACTCTACGAAGAAGGTGTATCGTATGTTATGATGCCCCACTATATTGGGAGTGAAAAAATTGGTTCATTTATAAAACGTAATGGATACAATAAGTCAGAATTCAGAAAATTTCGCGAAAAACATCTGCAATACTTAGAAACTCATTACACGTAACAGTGTTCTATCGGCCTAGTGATGCGCGTAGTATGTGTTGCTGATATTGATGTAGTTGAATGTATCTATCGATGAGCTCGGCACGCTCCGAGGCTTCCATCTCTTCAGAATATAATAAATCTTTGAGTACCCATATTTCTTCTTGTATAGCCTGGATTTGACTATTGTGCGCTGTTTCTTCTGCCTGTTTAAATTTGTTTTTTTGTGATTTCTGGTTTGATCCTTTTGATATATGTTGTTCAGCTGTAGATGTACTTGCACTATCTGTATCAAATACAAAACTATAGATTTCTTGATTATACGCTCGACACTTGGGTTGGGTGCAATACCACTTACCACTTTTTTTATTACGTATACCAGTACCACATTCAGAACCACACACAGGGCATGAGCCAATTGGTATCACATCATAATCACCTTTAGACAAAATAGACCGAGGAACTTCGTATAATGACGAAACTGGCTTATTTATTCCCATTTGCATAGCTTGTTGTTGTAATGAATCTTGCGCTGATATTATCGCCCCGGAGCTTGGGCAGGCACCATCATATTGCCTATCTGCCGCCACCGCAACCGACCCAGCAGCACCAATACTATAGTCGGCAGACGTTCCCCAGGAAGATGTGGCAGAACGCACTTTTCCAGGCAATCGTTCAGTAAGATATTCTGGTATAGCTTGGGTGCGTAAATAGTCGATAATCGCACTTGCAGTGACATTCGTAAGTGCGTCACCTGGCCGAAGAGTCAGAAAATGCGGCACAGTATGCTGTGAATAATGGATGGCGAGCTGATCGCGCAATGTCGCAGCAAGTGCGGGTGTTACCGATGATTCTAGCGATTGTGCAACTTCTGTAATCACCGTACTGTATAGTTCGAATGTTTCAGGATGATTTTTTACAAAGCTATTGGCTTCGACCATGTTTTTCTCTACGTGTATCCCCTGCGTAAATAAGGTGCTATTATTTGCTTCAGCAAGCATTGCATCATACATGTCAATAATATATCTCGCTAAATCACTAGATTCACGACTATCATCTATATAAAGTGGCTTGTTGAGCTGCTCAAGCGTGGTGGATGCAACGGCTGCATCGCTGCCTAATTCGTATAATAACTCTTGTAGTCTCTCTAGGGTTAAACCATCAAGAGAAAAAGCCGTCATTGCAAAACCGCCATCGGCGCATCGACTATGTATCTGAATACTCGCCATCTGACGGTCTGGCTTAAAGCTTTGCTTACGCGCTTCGTCGGGTGATAATTCATCTGATGATGGGCATAAAGAGAACACCACCATATGGGGAACATCAATATCATGCTCCAACCAATGAGCCACCTTTGCACCTTGATCTAAAAAGGCTTGCTGACGCAAAACATGGTAGTCATTAAACTCACCTCTTCTTACATCGTCTTTCGCAGCTTGATATGATTGTTCAAGTGATGCAAAATAGCGTAAACCCGTGTCGTAAATGATTTCGGATCCGTTATACACATATTTATACGTTCCTAGGAAAGGCTGACCTTTGAGTCTCTCGCCCATGTCTGTATTAAATTCGTTATACATACGATGCCGCGCAATAGATCCGTCGTATGAATCTTGCAGCAGATACACATGCGCGAGCGGATCGTTATTTTTTACCGCTCGGCGTTGAATGTATGCCTCTTTAACTATTTGTGTCATTAAAAAATCCTGTCGTTACCGAACAGGATACAATAAAGTCATTCCACCATATTGACCGATTATCCTGCTCGGGATACGCATTGGTCGTTGTGTAGATGGTGTATCTGACTTACCAAATCTTGGCTTACAGTTGCGGCACAGTCCATGAATTGCACATGGTTCCATTATCTACACACGATTGCTTGTTAATACATTTAGTATAGCAGTAATCTACAATGCTTCAAACGATTTAACAGCATCAGTTAAAATTGAAGTGTCTGGTCGAACATTGTGATCGATGTATACAAAGAAATACTTATGTGTACCTTTAGCTGGCCCAGTTACGGGCACATTATAGCCATCTGCTGCACTTGCTGTGCCAACATGATTTTGTTGGCTCTGCATATTACATATAAATGTCACGTTTTCCCAGGTCGCTTTCCAGGTTTGGGCGCTCGTTTGACCAGAACCAGGCTTTGGCGCGCCAGTAAATGTCTTGCAGTCATCTGACATTATACCCGGCTTTAATTTGTTACCTTCAACAGTAATTGGTAATAATTTATTTAGTGCATAATCTTGCGGTATAACATCGATAAATACTTTCAGCCATCGGTTATCGTAATCTTTTACTTTTGATTGGAATTCATAATAAAGCTGGTTATAGTAAGGGTTTTGTTTGCCAAGTAACTCCCATCCCTCTGGCAATGAAATTTTAAATTCATCAACGGTAAATTCTGTCGTCGCAGCTTCTACTACCGCTACGGTGCCGCCTGCCTTGTTAAAGCTGGCCGAAGATTGAGTGCCACCCCTAAAAATAAAAAACCACATAAGAAAAGCAGCTACTATAAATATTGCAAATAATACTGCAGTAAATTCTATCAGTAGTTTTTTACGACTTCTTGTTTTGTTTACTGTGTACATGTATACCTCTCGTACCAGTTCACTTTAAATTGTGACAGGTTTTACCGCTTATGGCAATATAGTGCAATACTACTGAGGCGCTGGAGCAAGTATAACTATGTCAACACCTTCAGCTGGTGCGTCTTCGCCCGCTGGCAATGCACCAACGCTATAGCCGAGCACTTGTGCAAGCTGTTTTGCTGCATCATTAAAATCAGGTGATGTGGCATACACTATGCCAGTTGTAATTGTAGTCTTGGGAAGATTTTTATTTGATACAACTGCATTTTTAAATTGACTACCTATTTTCTGCTGAATTGTGTTTTGCGCAGTATCTATAGCTACTATAGAGATGTTTATTGGGTTTGCAGCGGCCAAAAAATTGCTATAGTTATCCGTCTTAATAATCTTTTTATCATTTTTTCTATAGATAATTGAAATATCAGCATCTTTGTACGCTAAAACATAGTCATTATTTTCAGCATTTTCAAAAAACTTTGCTGATGCGTCTGATGCACTTTTAAGTTGGTCTTTATTGCTTACAAGAAGCACCGTTGGTTTTTCTTTATCATATGCCGGTACATTGTATAGCTTAGATACTTCTTCGACTAACTTTTTATCTCTATCTTCTGTCGATTGTGTTAGCTCTTTATATTTGCTGTTTAAATCCTGATATTTGTAAAAGAAATAACCACCGAACGCGAGTGATGCTACAACTACCACAAAGCAGATAATTTTTGCATATGGTAGCGATTTTTTAGAACCTGAAGACGTTTGTTTTGACATATACTTACTGTGATTATAGCGTAATGCTTACGGTTTAAGCAAGCGTATCGTTATCACGATGAATAATCTTCCTTCGTATTAAAAAAATAGAACCAGCAATTATCAGTATTGTTGATACTGCAGTCACAAATAGCGCATCATTATTGCGTGTAATGTTATCTTTTGCTCTACCAAGTAACCCTTGTACGGATTCTTTAGTATCAACATTTTGGTAATTAGGTACGGCAGAACTTTCAGATGCCCGCAGGCTAACCGAAGGCTGATTAAGCCAACGTCGATTTATTTTTAAATCATCAGTAACCGTCTGTTCGCCTTCTGTTGAAGACACCGGCGGTTCGGTAATAACCGGTGGGCCTGGGTCGACAGGACACGTCGCAGGAGTAATATACCGTAGCTGTTGTGTTCCAACATCAATAACTTCATATATGCAACCAATTGGCAAAATCTGCTGTCGAAATAGTGTTGTTTCTGCATGGGCTGTCGTACCGCTAAGACTAAAAATAATTAATAATAATGTAATCATCGTTAGTTGGCGGTTACTGTTATTGTCATATTAATAGAATAATTACCGATTGGTCGCTCTGCTGGAACTTGCTGGGTTACTGTTACGTCTGTCATATCATAATCGCAGTTATCAATTGCACTCGAAGACGTATTTGCGATGGTTACCGCGTCTGTAACACCTTGCGAAAAGCCCGCTAAACTGCCTTTTGTAACTCCAGCAACGGAGCAATCATATTGCAATGCAGTGATTGTTGATGCGCTCGCGTCAACGCTCATCCTCCCGGGCAAACTATCTGCGTCAGCGCCGTCTAAACACCCAACAGGGCTCCCCGCGGTATCGTTAAAATCAAATTGACCGGTACTGCCATTAGACCAATTAGCGGCCGCACCTCCAGTAGCGGCGATACTAAGTGTCCACAGTTCATTAGCCGTACCGTTACTTATGCGCATCTTTTGCGCAGCCGTGCCCAGGGTTGCACTATTTGCCTGGCAACTAAACGACGTCGTTAGCGCATTAAATGTTATTGACGGGCTTGCAACTGGGCTGCCGCTTGCATCAACAATATCTGCCGCAAGCACTGCTGGTGTTATAAATCTGCTATATGCAAAATCAGCGGCTAATCCGTTAGCAACAGAAATTGTCGCCTCTGGCGAAGCACCCCCTTCGACACTCGCCCATGTCAGAGTAGTTCCATCAAAAGTCAGCTTTTTCATAAATAAATCTTGTGCGCCATCAATAACAATTGCTATTGCTTGGTCTGTGCTAAAAATATTTGTATACATTCGTAACATTAAGTCGTTATTACTTGCGGGTGACGGAGCGACATTATAGTCAGTTTGCAATGCCCACGTGCCAGCATTTTTGTTAAACACTGTCCAATCTATGCCAGCATTATTATTGTCATCATAGATGAGCACAAATCGTGATTGTGCGCCATTTTGCACCCAAGCACCACTGACATTTTTTGTACCTGCCGCAATTGTATCCAGTGCCGCATCGTAGTTACTTACGTTACCCCATGCACCACCAGTCCACATTGCTGCATCACCGTCGGCACCATTATCAGTTGCGTTCACGTAGGCAATATAGTCACTATACGGCTCACTCACTAACTGCATGTCGGTCGGTTCTTCGGGTAATGTTGTCTGTGTACTCGTAGTACCCCATGCACCACCCACGCCTGCACCTCTAGTAACATACTGTAGATCGGCAACCGTATCATTCCCCCACACTACAAGCATTTCATCACTTAGGTTTTCAAATGCAACATCAAAAGATTGATTTGTAAGCAGTGCGCCCGCCGCAATACGACTTAAGTTTGTCGAAAGTGCCGCACTCGGTTCAGCTGTAAATGCACTGGTGTCACCATCCCAATACGATGCAGATAAATCAAATGCCGTATCTGCCCACGCCAACCCAATGCCGTTGCTTGCTTTTTGCGAAACAGCTTTAATACCATAGACTGCTGCGGTTGTTCGAATCGGGTCAAAATTCTGAGCCCCCGACCAGACAGTTCCATCCCATGTACGGTACCGAATTTCGTTCGGCGAGGCTGCATTGGATGAATAAAAGACAATTGCCCTGCCAGATTTACGTTCATACGCAATATCATATTTTGGTAAGTTACCATTACCAACTGTCACATTCCATTCATTCGACCACGCCGTTCCGTTCCAGCGTTGCACATAGAGCACCCCGCCAGTTGTTTGAATACCGGCAAGAGTTTCGTTTCTGTTTGGGGCTGGTTCTGTAATAACGTGACGTATACTTGCTGCAGCGGCAACACCTGTTTGTTCAGCCCCCAAGGTATTCGTCGCGTTTGTCCAGGTACGATACCGTGGTGTAGTCACGACACCTTCTCCATACAATAATAATCCATCGCCCCTCGCCGCATAAGTAGTATCAAAAAAAACTGACGCCAACAGTATTGCAAACACACTAAGTAAGACTGCACGGAATATGACACTCATATCTACTCGTCTTTCTTAGATGTCTTTGTCGTTTTTTTCGACTTTGCTGAGCCTTTCTTTTTGGTACGTACAGTTTTTTCGGCGGGTTCATTTTTTACTTTTTTGCTAGTGCTTTTTGGTGTTTTCTTCTTGGCTTTTGTGGTGTTAGTTTTTTTGGCTGGCAGACTTGGTAATAGCAAGGTTGACCCTGGCGGAATTGTGTATGGCGCCTTCAGTTTATTAATTGCCGCGATATCTTTCCAGTTCGTGGCAAGCTCGGCTGCTAGGGAC
>WBZP01006213.1_pt1 | contig 11472 bp, 6 predicted proteins | sample 5204301 | NCBI WGS metagenome assembly WBZP01 (sample SAMN12412401, study PRJNA552823) | activated sludge metagenome | isolation source: activated sludge from nitrification reactor of wastewater treatment plant... | place: USA: Pennsylvania | collected 2017
TGCCAAAAAATGTTTATCTTTGCACTCCCTGACACGACCTCGTAGTTCAAGGGATAGAATAGAAGTTTCCTAAACTTTTGATCCAGGTTCGAGTCCTGGCGAGGTCACTTTCCCTTCCAAATTTCACGCACCATGGCAGCAAAAGATTTTTTATCCGGCTTATTCCAGAAAATTCTGGCTGTATTGTTTAGAAACCTCAAAAAAAACATTGCAGGTCCCACCCACGTCCAACACGTAGTCCCCTACCAAGACGCCTGGGCCATCCGCGCCGAAGGCAGCGACAAAATCACCGAAGTTTTCGACACCCAGGACCAAGCCATCGAACGCGCCAAAGACATCGCCTACAATTACCGTTCAGCCGTTGTCATCCACCGCCAAGACGGTTCGATCAGGGACAGGGTCAATTATTAACCCCTATACCCATTTTGAAACACCTGTTGTGGCGATATTTTTGATCTTGCACTTCTTGCGGTGTAGGCATTAAAAATGGTGAGAAAACGATTTTCTACCCTCAAATAACACCCAACGTGTGAAAATCAAACATCCATACACCTTGAACCTCAATTATGGCTGGATATACAAGATTTTCCACCATCCTATAATGCACAACAAATACACTCTCGACCGACAAACCAAAAAATTATATTTGGCGTGAGCTCATCACAATTTACATTCTCAAAACATAATTTCGCCTCAACTCATTCAACAAAATGACATCCTAAATAAATACTATATTAGATCATATTTATTATATTTACGGTGCTAAAAGTACTAAAATGCCTAAGCCCCCGCTCAGCATCTCGATCGCCGGAACAAGCACAAATTTTGCTTATGACGTACCTGTATTGAAGTCATAAATGATGCTGTGGATGATGAAAAAATTGCTAATCAACATATATAAATGTTTAAATTCGAACGGCACCAAACAAGTAGTAAAATTTTATAAGCGTGTACCGGCATTTAACGTGATTAATCATCAGATGATTGTGAAAAATAATAAGGTTACACCTATGGTGGAGTTGGGGATATAAATAAGTTACAAGTATTTTTACATGAGACGCATACAACCAGAATTAACAGAAGAATTATTGAAACACTTTGGTGACCCGACGAAGGTTGGCTCGACTGACCCATTTCCTGTAGCGACATTTAGAGAACTAGTTGAACACACTGCGAAATTGGCTTTCAAAAACAAAGACCACCTAATTTTTTATCGTGGACAATCCACCGACTACAAAAACAAAGCAGGAAACTCTTCTTTTTATCCAAGCATTTATCGTGGTGACTATTTACCTATTCGTGAACTAACCAACCGATTTGACATTTTAGAAGGAGCAAGTAAGGCTTTAGTTGACCTCTTTGAAAGAGAAAAAATAGAAGGTTATTAGGAACTCAAAAGAAGAAAAGCGGTTCAATGGAGTGTATTGCAACATTATGAAGTTTGCCACACACCTTACCTAGATTTTACACATTCATTAAGAGTTGCCTGTTCATTTGCGACAATGGACAACGCAGAAGACTTTGCACATATTTTTGTTTTTGGTCTACCTTACTTGACGAACAGAATTACAATTAATTCAGAACATGACTTAATTAATATTCGACTTCTAAGTATTTGCCCACCGACAGCATTACGACCTTATTTTCAAGAAGGTTATTTGGCAGGAACGGACGACATAACAACAAATTATGATGCCAAAACAGAACTTGACTTTAGCAACCGACTCCTTGCAAAATTTAAAATACCAAACAACAAGACTTTTTGGGGAAAAGCGTTTGACCAAATTCCAAAAAAATCATTATATCCTGACAACGACCCAATATTTGATTTGTGCCAACAGATTAAAGATATTGCAGACAAAGAACTGAGAACAGGCAACCTTGGAGAATTCCTAAAATCGTGGGCTGAACTTGAAGAAAAACTTGTAACAATGGCTCGCAAACAAACAGACAGATTTTTAAGTGTTCGTGAAGCAATAAGAATGTTGTTAGAAAGTGGTTATCTCGACAAAGAACAATCTTATCAAATTGATAGGTTAAGAACATTTAGAAACACATTGGTTCATACACCTAAAAAAGTGACGACAGGACAAATTCAAGACTATTTATATACGCTTGACGAAATACTAAAACGACTGAAGAAATGAGAAAAACTGCATGTAAAACGGGTTTTGCGTCAGGCGGGGTGACGTGCAAACTTGAAGTTTTGTGCTTATATTCAAGTTCAGTACTGGTTGATAGTTTTGTGCTTCGAAACCTGCCAGAACACAAAGCCCGAAACCGTTATCTCTCAGTGCAAAAGCCAGCCGCACATTCAAGCACATTTGGTTTATTGCCGACACGCATAGCCCAAACTAAAAAACCAAAAGAGCTTGAATTTTTCCCAACGCACGGACGACAGAAATAAAAAATAGATCGTACTTTTGCCGAAACTGTCAAAACAACATTGACAAAATGAATTTATTTGGAGAGTATTTAAGAAATAGACGAGAACAGCTAGGACTGCCATTGAGAAAAGTTGCTGCTGAACTTGACATTGACACTTCTATTCTAAGCAAAATTGAACGCAATGAAAGGGTGGCGACAAAGGAAATGTTGCCGACACTTGCCAAAACTTTGGAGGTTCAAGAAAAGGAAATACAAATTGAGTTTATCCAGTCGACTATTTTATCAGAACTTGGAGACTTGGAGTTTTTGACTGATGGACTTAAAAATGTATTGAAGAAAATATGAGCACAAAATTTTTTACCAACGAAGAACAGAATACTCTTCTAAACAAAATAGAAGGTATTTTCAAACATAAAAACATCCATTTCTTAGATGCTTTGGTTGGTTACTTCCGTGCATCTGGATATTTTCAAATTCGTGAATTTGTTGAGAGTGCTCAAGATATAAGAATTCTTGTAGGTATCAACATTGACTCTTTGGTTTATCAAGCCAATCAGCAAGGAGTATTATTTGACGGTGATGCAGAAAAGGCACAAGAAGAATTTTTTCACGAAGTAAAAAAGACCATCCAAGAAGCAGAATACGACAAGACTGTTGAAAGCGGAATGATTCAATTGATTAAAGACATTACCACTGGAAAAGTGAAAATCAAAATTCACCCTAAACAAAACATACATGCAAAAATTTACATTTTCAGAGAGCAAGAAAAACACGACCACGGTTATGGTTCTGTAATTACTGGTTCAAGTAACTTGACTGATGCGGGACTTTCTAAAAATTTTGAATTCAATGTTGAGCTAAGAGACAATTCTGATATAGAATTTGCGACAAAGACTTTTGAAAAGCTTTGGGAAGAAGCCGTTCCTGTTGATATCGACAGCATTGAAAAACTTCAAAAGGAAACCTATCTAAACGACAATTACACACCTTACGAAGTTTATCTGAAATTTCTGATTGAGTACTTTGGAAAAAGTATTGAGTTTGACCCAAACTCAATTTCTGATTTACCAAAAGGTTTCAAAAGACTTTCGTATCAGGTGGATGCAGTAAATGATGGTTTCACAAAATTGATGAAACACAATGGTTTTTTCTTGGCTGATGTTGTTGGACTTGGAAAGACAATTGTTTCAACCCTTATCGCTAAGAAATATTTTTATACAAATGGCTTTCCTGAACACCGTTCCAGAACCCTAATTATTGTTCCACCTGCATTAAAAGAAAACTGGGCTGAAACAATTGAAATATTCAACTTAGACAATGTAAAAATCATTACAAACGGAAGTTTGCATAAAATCAATGATGCAACGATTTACGATTTGATCATAGTAGACGAAGCACACAAATTTCGTTCGGACACAGCAGGAATGTATAATGAATTGCAAAAAATTTGTAAAACACCAACAAGAAGAGTTTTTCCTGACGGCAAAGCCGTTCCTAAACGTGTTATACTTGTATCTGCCACTCCATTAAACAATAGACCCGAGGATATTGCTAACCAAGTTTATCTTTTCCAAGACAGTAAAGAATCAACGCTTGAAACAGGAAACTTACAGCACTTTTTTAGAAAAGAAATTATTGACCCATATAAGAAATTAAAGGACGAACCAGATATTGCAAAAGTCCAGGCAGGTGTAAAAAAAATTTATGAAAAAGTGAGAACCAAAGTTATAGAACCGCTTATTGTTCGAAGAACAAGAACGGATTTAATGGCTCACGAACTTTATTCTAATGACCTAGAAAAACAAGATATCAAATTTCCAAAAGTTAAACAGCCTAAGAAAATACTTTATGTGCTTGAACCATATTTGGAAGATTTATATGACAAAACTATTCACGTATTAGGACACGAAACACAAGGATTGAAATACAATCGTTATCGTGCTATTGGTTTTTTAAAGCCTCATAAAAAGAACAAATACAAACAAGCGGATATGATTTCGGCTCAATTAGCCAAGATTATGAAAACGCTTTTAGTAAAAAGAATTGACAGTAGTTTTTTCGCTTTCAAACAGTCGCTTTTCCGTTTTACAAAAGCCACCGAAGCAATGGTTACAATGTTTGAAAATGGTCGCATCTTTATTGCTCCAAATTTGCCAGTTTCGGATATGATTAATGAAGGCCGTGAGGAAGAATTAGTGGACTTAGTTTTAGAAAAATCTATTGAAGACCCAACGATTGATATTTGTGAACCTGATGATTTTGAATATGATTTCTTGCCCGGATTACAAAACGACTTGAAACTGCTTAAAGAATTATCGGCAGAATGGGAAAAAGTAAGTGAAGATCCAAAATTGGAAGTGTTTGTGGAGTATTTGAAAAAAACACTTTTGAGCAAGTCAATAAATCCACAATCTAAATTGGTGGTTTTTTCTGAAAGCAAAGAAACTACTGAATACTTAGAAAGAGAATTAAAGAAACACATCACAGTCAGCATTCTTTCGGTTGACAGCAAATCACGCAAAGACAAAATGCCAACTGTTCGCAAAAATTTTGATGCCAACTTGCCCAAAGCCGAACAAGAAGATGATTACAGCATCATTCTTACCACAGAAGTATTGGCTGAAGGTATAAACCTACACCGTTCTAATGTGATTGTGAATTATGATACACCTTGGAACTCTACCCGATTGATGCAAAGGATTGGACGTGTAAACAGAATTGGTTCAACAGCTGATGAAGTTCACGTTTACAACTTTTACCCAACAGCAAAAGTCAATAACGATATTGAATTGGAGAAAAAAGCAATTATGAAATTGCAATCTTTCCACGCTGCATTGGGTGAAGACAGTCAAATATATTCACCTGATGAAGAAACCGAAACTTTCGGACTTTTCGACAAAGAAATGGAGGAAGAAAAGGACGAGAAATTGGCATACCTAATGATGATTCGAGACTTCAAGGAAAAAACACCTGGGCTGTTTAAGCAAATAAAGAATATGCCTTTCCGAGCAAGGGTTGGAAGAAAAAATAAAGACTTTAATCAAAGTACTATTTGCTACATCAAAGACAGCAAAAGAGATGCTTTCATTTTAGTGAAAGGAAACGAAGAAACAGAAGAACTTACCTTTTTAGAAACGGTAAAAATATTTGAAGCAGAAGTTTTAGAAAAAGCAATTGCATTGCACTCACAACACCACGAACAAGTACAATCAGGAATTCTGTTGTTCTCAGATTTGATGGAAAAGGAAAAAGCCAAAGACAAAAAGATTGATACCACACAAGGACCAAACGAAAAAAAGGCAAATGCCTATTTGGATGCTATGCTCAACCTTACTTTAACCAATGAAGAAGAAAGAGCCTTAATCTTGAAAGCTAAAGAAGCCTTAAGACAGGGACGTTTTCAAAACTTGCAAAGAGATATCAATAAGTTTCAACGCACTTTGAAAAAATTCCCTTTGAAACCTGCAATCATTTTGGAGAAAGTCATTGAAATTCTCAAAGCCTATCCTTTAATGAATGAAGAAGCCGAACAGGTATTCGAGAAGAAGATTTTAAGGGTTAAAACCTTGAATCCTGAAATTATTATCACTGAAAGTTTTAGCTCTTAAGCAATGAAAGAAAAAGACATTAAAGACATATTGAAAAGCAAATTCCAATTGGCAGAGGATAAATATTTCCCCGACCAATGGAAAACTATTTTGAGTTTATTCTTCAAGAAGATTGATTATTTCAGTCATCCAGAAAACTTGTTTACTGAAAATGACAAAGTAATTAACGGTAAGCAAATCGGAACTGTAAAACTGGATGATAGCAAGCAGTTAGCCATTTTCACAGTGGAAGTTGCCGACAGTATCAGTATTGTTAGGAATCGCCAAGGTTTGCGTGAAATTGCTGTCAAACATATAGACCAAAACATTATTCACGGTGCGTTGGCATTTTTCTACAATAAAAAACAAGCTGATTACCGTTTTTCATTCATTGCCAAAGAAGCAAGTATTGATTTAGAAACTGGCGAACTCATAAATGGAGAAACCAAACCTAAACGCTACACGTATCTGCTCGGTTCAAATGAGGCGTGCACTACACCAGCCAAGCGAATGTTGGTACTGGCAGACAAAAAAGAAAAGGGCGAAGTAAATATCAGCCAATTAAAAGAAGTGTTTTCGGTGGAAGCCTTAAACAAAGATTTCTTTAAAACCTACAAAGCCCACTATGAAAAGTTTTGGAAATATTTAGCTGATGAAGAAAATCCGTATAGAACAAAATTAATTGATACCGAAAAAGAGGATAAAGTAAAACAGGAAAAACCCATCCGAGATTTTGCAAAGAAACTATTGGGTAGAATTGTGTTCCTTCATTTTTTACAGAAAAAAGGTTGGATGGGCTGTTCGCACGAAACAAAAGAATGGATAGATGGCGAACCACGTTTTATGCAAAAACTGTTTGAAGATTTTTCTAAACCAGAACATTTCCAAAGTCAGTGTCTTACACATTTGTTTTTTGAAACACTTAACACCAAAAGACCTAATGATACTTTTGAAATAAAAGGATTAAAGGGTAAACTGAATGGCTCACGTGTGCCATACTTGAATGGCGGTTTGTTTGAACCTGAAAAAAACAAAGCTACTTTAAAAATCGATTTTCCAGACGACTATTTCAAAGAATTGTTAGAGTTCTTTGAGCAATACAATTTCACGATAGACGAAAATAGCCCAGACGACCATGAAGTAGGTATTGACCCAGAAATGCTTGGGCACATTTTTGAAAACTTACTAGAAGATAACCGAGATAAAGGAGCATTTTATACGCCTAAAGAAATTGTGCAGTATATGTGCAAGGAAAGTTTGATTCAATATTTGCTGAACACTTTCCAAGAGCAAAAAGACATTGAACATTTTATACGTTTTCATACCGTTTCACCTTTATTGGCAGAAAAGAAAAATGCCATTTTACTCAATAAAAAACTTGACGATATTAAAGTTTGCGACCTAGCCATTGGTTCGGGTGCATTTCCAATAGGTATGTTGCAAGAGATTTTTGAAGCCAAACGTTTTATTTATCCATACCTAAAAACCAACCAAACTTTTGAACCTGCACAAATAAAAAAGAACATCATCCAACACTCTATTTATGGTGTGGACATAGAAAAAGGTGCAGTGGACATAGCTCAACTTCGTTTTTGGCTTTCACTTGTAGTAGATGAACTCAATCCACACCCACTTCCAAATTTGGATTATAAAATTATGCAGGGCAATAGTTTACTAGAGCAATACGAAGGAATAGATTTAGGTAATGCTGCTCTCTTTCAAGATCCTGATGTTAAAATCTATCAAGCCTCTATGTTTGAAGAGCCAAAAGTCGAGTACGGATTTTCGAAAGAAAATAAAAAAAACATAAATGATTTAATGGATAGGTATTTCAAGGTAGAAGAAAAAGCAGAAAAATCTTCCATTCATAAACAAATTGATTCTATTGTAATGGGACACATTGATGCATCCTTGGAGTTTTTTGAAAATAAATTGATGATTGAAATTGAGGGACTTAAACAAGCTTTAGATAGAAAGCAAAGCATTAATCAAAATACACTTAAAACACAAAAAGAAATAGAAAAACGTCGAACCCAGCTGGCAAGTAAATCCTCAGCACGAAAGCGCTTATTGGAATTTGAAAATACAGACGAACGCCCATATTTCTTATGGCATCTTTATTTTATGGATGTGTTTGAAAAAGGCGGTTTTGATGTAATGATTGGTAATCCCCCTTATATACAATTGCAGAAAATGGGAAAGGAAACCGACATTTTGCAAGAAGCAGGTTTTGAAACCTTTGCCCGAACAGGAGATATTTATTGTTTGTTTTATGAAAAGGGAATTGATTTGCTCAAAAAGAATGAAGGTGTTCTTTCTTATATCACTTCAAACACTTGGATGCGAACCAAATTTGGCGAAAGTCTGAGAGATTATTTTACAAGTAAATGCAATCCTGAAATTTTATTAAATTTTGAAGACACACAAATCTTTCCTTCTGCAACTGTAGAGGTAAATATTTTAATTGCAAAGCGTGAGAGTTTTAACAAACAAGTAGAAGCCGTTGCAGTAAAAGGAGATTACAAAGTAGGAACATCTATCAATGATTATCTTAACAAAAATGGAATTTTGCTAAATGATTTATCAAAAGAAAGTTGGGTAATACTTTCTAAATCGGACTACGAAATAAAAAACAAAATTGCTGAAACAGGCACTCAATTAAAAGACTGGGACCTTGAATTTTTTAGAGGTTTCTTAACTGGTTTTAATGATGCTTTCTTCATAGATGAGGAAAAAAAGAATGAGTTAATTCAAAAAGAAAGTAAATCATCAGAGTACATAAAACCACTTCTAAGAGGTCGTGAAATAAAAAAATATGGCTATAATTTTAACGAGAAGTATGTGATTTTTACTCGAAGAGAATTTCCGATTGATGAATATAAAGCCTTAAGAGAGCATCTATTAGAATACAAAGAAAAACTTGAACCCAAGCCTAATGATTGGGACGAAAGAAAGTACGGAGAGTGGCAAGGGCGTAAACCTGGTTCTTACTTGTGGTATGACTTTCAAGATAATATTGCATATTACCCAATTTTTGAAAAAGAGAAATTAATATGGTTGGCAATTTCAGACAAACCTGCATTTGCCTTAGACCGAAACAAAACATATGTAACTGCACCTGCTTACATAATGACAAGTCACTGTAATAACTATTTGATGACGGTTTTAAATTCCAAAACAATGGAATGGTATCTAGATAAAGTTTCATCATCAACAGGAGTAGGAACCAACCAATGGTCAAAGATATTTGTAGAGCAATTGCCAATTCCTGAATTGGAAGAAACGGCAAGAAAACCATATGAAACAATTGCAGAATATTTAATCTATTTGAACGACCCCAAACAAGCACCAGTATTAGAAAAAGTGAGTAATGAAGCCATAAGTCAAGTTTTAGAAGATTTGGTAAATATGATGGTGTACGAACTCTATTTTGAGGAAGAAATGAAAGCCAAACAAATAGATGTATTGCAATTTGTAACCGAAAAGGCATTTCCGGACATTACCAAATCAGAAGACCCAAAAGCCACTATCCAAAAAGTGTATTTCGAGTTGCAACAAAAAGACAACCCCATCCGTAACCGCATTTTGGTAGCCAGTAGTCGAAGTGAAACCATTGCAAGAATTAACGCAGCAACTAGTTAGAGATGAAAAGAATTAAAGAATTACATATCAATAATTTCAAGTTCTTTCCAGAGACAGAACCTATAAAAATTGACGGGAAGAATATCTTGCTTTATGGTGAAAACGGAAGCGGAAAATCTTCTTTCTATTGGGCTTTATATACATTGTTAGAAAGTTCTCAGAAATCAGATGCTGCACAAATTCAAAAATATTTCAATAAACTTAACCCACAAAGTCTGGTTAATATTCACGCTACAACAGATGCAACAGGAGTAGATAATAGTTTCATAAAAATCGTGATGAATGACGATTCAGATTTTGAAGTAAGTCATCAAAACACTGCAATTAATGCCAATAACGATGCAAAAGAAAGTTTGCTTGCTAGTGATTTTTTGAATTACAGACTTTTACAGCGTTCACATTCCGTAAAACACAGTGAAGAAGTTGATCTTTTTTCAATGTTTGAGGATGCTGTTTTTGGCTATGTACAATTTACTGATACCAATTGGCATAATGAACTGGGTGTTGGCATTCAATTACGCAATGCAGGTTCTATTTATAAAATTGTAGAACGTGGCCCAGATAAAACATATCCAAAGAAAAATGGTGAATTAGGATTTCCACAAAAGGCTTCACATAATGCGGCATATACCGAATTCAATAATTTAGTTGAACGCTTTGAACGAGATTTAGGGACTTTAATTCAAAACATCAATCAAAGAGTTAATCCAATTATTCAAGATAAAATGAAATTCAAAATAACTTTTCATCTTGAATTAGTAAAGGTTTCAGCACACAAATTATCTGAAGCCAACTATTCCAAACCAAATTTTGCAATTCGTTTAAGAATAGACGATTTTAATGGTACAGGTCCAGTTTTAAAACCTCAATCATTTTTAAATGAAGCCAGACTTTCAGCAGTTGCTCTAGCAATTAGATTAGCCATAATGGAAAGGCGTATTCAAGACGCACCAGTAAAAATCCTTGTGCTTGATGATTTGATGATAAGTTTGGACATGTCCAATAGAGACAAAATTGTAAAATTGATTTTAGATGAGTATGCTTGGTTTAATGATGAAACAGAACCGATTGTAGCAAATAGAGATAAAGGCCATCAAACATTTATTCTTACCCACGACCGTTCACTATTCACATTTATTAAAAACGATATTTCAAATCTGCCTACCAACAAAAAAGACACTTGGAAACTAATTGAAATGTATGCAGATGATATTGATGATTCCGACCCAAATAGTTTTGAAAAACCAAAAGTATTTTATGAGCAAAATGATTTAGCAATTGCAGTAAAGCATTATAAACAACACGACTATCCAGCAGCAGCAAACTATTTAAGAAAATTTTCGGAAGAAATATTTTGCAAATGGCTACCAGAATATTGTTGGAAAGACAAAGCAAGCAGTGAAAAGAGCAACAATAAAATGCCTTTTCAAAACATTTTGGAAAATTCTATAAATGTTTTTTGGCCGAGATTTGGTGCAGTTCATCCATTATATTTAGAGTTAAAGAAATATTTGCGAATTCTTCTTAATCCATTAAGTCACGCTGATGTTGGAGTTGAAAGATACAAAGGAGAAATAAAAAGGGTAATTCAAGTTGTTGAAGCCATTGAAAAGCTACATAAAGAAAAAACAATTGAAGTAATTGTTGCAGGTGGTGAAGAAATTCAAATCAGACAGACAAATGCAGCAGGAGATTTATTCAATGGAATTTACGAACTATCTGATTCTTTGTACAAACTGACAGACCAAACTGGAGCAATCCAATATTCAACATTTACTGGCAGAATTATAGGTTGGGAAAAAGTTGATGCATTAGCAGTTGTTACAAATGGGACTTTCAATAATAAACCTAAAAA
>WBZP01006576.1_pt1 | contig 11472 bp, 9 predicted proteins | sample 5204301 | NCBI WGS metagenome assembly WBZP01 (sample SAMN12412401, study PRJNA552823) | activated sludge metagenome | isolation source: activated sludge from nitrification reactor of wastewater treatment plant... | place: USA: Pennsylvania | collected 2017
GACACCGTGCTCACGCGCAACCGGCACGGCGATTCCTCGGGCGTACGCGGTGCCGCCTGGCTGTGGGGGGGCGGCCAGCCGCCGCAGTGACCTCGGCGCAACCCGCGCGTGGCCGCGCCGCGGCGGCGGTGCGGGGGCGGGCGGCGCCCGGCGCAGCCGATGGTGGCCTCTCTGGCGGGCCGCGGGGTCGGGCCGGCTGCCGGCGCACCCCGTTCGCCGGGCGGCCGCGGCAGGCGATCCGGCCGTTTTCCGCGGGCGCGCAGGTCACGACGACCTTCGCGGCAGGCGGCCAGGGCGCTGCGGCGCGGCGCGGCCCGGCGGGGGTCGGGCGGAGGCCCGGCGGCGGCGGCGCGGGAACGTCAGTCGGCGTCGCGGTCGGCGACCGCGGCGTGGGCGACGTAGCCTTCGAGCGCCAGCAGGTCCATCGGCTCGAGCCGGACGAACTGCACGCCGTGGTTGTGGCCGCTGCCGTCCTCCTGCGGGGTGACGGAGCGGATCGTCGCGTGCAGCTTGAGCGTGGCCTCGCCGACGGCGGTCTTCAGCCGGAACGCGAGCGCGAGTTCCTCGCCCTGCTCGCCCAGCGGCTCGCGCGCGACGAGCCGGGCACCGCCGCTCGACAGGTCGGCCACCTGCGCCGGCCGGCTGCTGTGCTCGGTGCCGTCGGGGTTCTCGCGGTTGGTGGTGGCGATCAGGCGGACGTTGACGCGCTTGCGCGCCCGCACTTCGGTGCCGTCGACGTAGCGCGGGTACTCGAGGTGCAGGTAGGCCGCCGGGACATAGCGCGCGACCAGCACGGTCGCGGTGAAGGCGAAGACGCTGGTGCCGGAGAACGCCCGCAGCAGCAGCGGTTGCCCTTGCTTGAATACCGCCAGGCTGCCGCCCGGCGCAGGAATGTTGACGACGAAACTCACGTCCTTGAACACGCCGTGCAGCCGGGCGTTGTAGCGGGTATCGTCGTCGGGATCGAGCTTCTGCACGGACAGCCGCGTCCCCAGCGGCAGCCGGAGGTCCTCGAACTGCAGCGTCCGCCACTTCTCCGTACCCCGGTCGGCGGGCGTGGCGACGAGGGCGTCGTTGTCGACCGGGGCGCTGCCTAGCCCCGGGGCCCGGTACAGGCCGCGGCGGGAGAGTTCGTCGAGCTGGGCCTCGGTCTCGATGGTGAAGCCCGCCCGCAGCAGCAGCCGCCGGTCGCCGTCGAACACCGGCCACGGCAGCGGTCGCCCGAGGGCAATGTCGTTCTTGCGGACCGGAATCATCGACGGGTCGTGGCGTGGCGGCGGCGAGGGCGGCCGGGGCTGGCGGGCGTGACGGCGCGTCGGCAGCGAAGCGACGGGACGGCGCCCGGCAACACGAAGGCCGGTACGCCCGGGTTATCGGCGGTTCCCGGCAACACTTTAGGACGCCGTGCCGCGGCGCTGCCGCATTCCGCCGCACCGTCGGCGCCGCCGGGGGTCCGCCTGGCGGCTCCCGGAAACACCCTCCGCGCTGTGCGCTGCGGGGCCGGTTCGCCCTCGGAGCGGCCCGTCGGGCTCACATGTCCGCGTAGGCCGGGCCGCCGCCGCCTTCGGGCGGCACCCAGTGGATGTTCTGCAGCGGGTCCTTGATGTCGCAGGTCTTGCAGTGGACGCAGTTCTGGGCGTTGATCTGCAGCCGCGGCGCGCCGTCCGCGCCGGCGACGAACTCGTAGACGCCGGCGGGGCAGTAGCGCTGTTCGGGACCGGCGAACCGCGCGAGGTTGGTCGCGACCGGGACCGCCGGGTCGCGCAGCTGCAGGTGGACCGGCTGGTCCTCGACGTGCGAGGTATTCGACAGGTAGACCGACGACAGCCGGTCGAAGGTGAGCACGCCATCGGGTTTCGGGTAGGAGATCGCGGCCAGCTCGGCGGCCGGCCGCAGCGACGCGTGGTCGGGGCCGCGGTGCCGCAGCGTCCAGCCGACCAGCGCGCCCAGCCCGAGGTCGTTCAGCCACAGGTGGACGCCGCCGTGGAGCATTCCCGGCCACAGGCCCCACTTGAGCCCGGGCTTGACGTTGCGGACCTTGTGCAGCTCCTCGTAGACCCAGGAGTGGCGGAAAGCCTCGCCGTAGGACGCGAGGTCGTCGTGGGCGCGGCCGGCGGCGATCGCCGCGAACGCGGCCTCGGCGCCGAGCATCCCGGTCTTCATCGCGTTGTGCGAGCCCTTGATCCGGGGCAGGTTGACGAAGCCCGCGGCGCAGCCGATCAGCGCACCGCCCGGGAACGACAGGCGCGGCACCGACTGCAATCCGCCCTCGTTGATCGCCCGCGCGCCATAGGCGAGCCGCTTGCCGCCGGTGAAGGTATCGCGGATCGCCGGGTGCGTCTTGAACCGCTGGAACTCGTCGAACGGCGACAGGTGCGGATTCTCGTAGTCGAGGTGGACGACGAACCCCACCGACACCAATCCGGTGCCGAAGTGGTAGAGGAACGAGCCGCCTCCTGTGCGGTCGTCCAGCGGCCAGCCTTGGCTGTGGATCACCGTGCCGGGGCGGTGGCGGTCGGGGGCGACCTGCCAGAGTTCCTTGATTCCGATGCCGTATTTCTGCGGGTCGACGCCGTCGCGCAGGTTGAACCGCGCCATCAGCTCCTGCGACAGGGAGCCGCGGCAACCTTCGGCGAACAGCGTGTACCTGGCGTGCAGCTCCATGCCGGGCTGGAAGTCGCCCTTGTGCGAGCCATCGCGTGCGATACCCATGTCACCGGTGGCGACGCCGCGGACCGCGCCCTTGTCGTCGTACAGCAGCTCGCTGGCCGGGAAGCCGGGGTAGATCTCCACGCCGAGCGCCTCGGCCTCCTTCGCCAGCCAGCGGCAGACGTTGCCCAGGCTCGCAATGTACATGCCGTCGTTGTGCATCAGCGGCGGCAGCGACCACGCGGGGAGCCGCCACGCCTTGTCCGGGAACAGCAGCAGGAACCGGTCGTCGGTGACCGGCGTGTCGAGCGGCGCGCCGCGCGCTCGCCAGTCGGGGAAGAGCTCGTTCAGCGCGCGCGGATCGATGACTGCGCCGGACATCACGTGCGCGCCGACCTCGGCGCCCTTCTCGAGCAGGCACACCGTGACCTCGCGCCCGGCGTCGCGGGCAAGTTGCTTCAGACGGATCGCCGCGGCGAGGCCGGACGGCCCTCCGCCGACGATGACGACGTCGTATTCCATGGCTTCGCGTTGCAATTGGGACCTCGGGGAGTGGGCGCCGGCACCCGGGTGCCGGGCTGCGGGTCGGACAAGGGATGCGCCAGCCTCGATTGTATAATCGCCGCAACGTGGGAGTCCGCCGCCTGCGCGAAAGCCGATCGGACCAGCGCCCGGTCCCCTACGCCTCCACCAACCACGGCACGACCAATCGATGAGCCCGCTCGGGATCACGCTGATGCTGTCGGTAGCACTGGCCGGGTTCGCGGCGCTTTGCTGGCGCAAGCTGGCGATCGTGGCCGCGCTCGGACCCGATCCGCGCTGGGATGCGCCGCTGGCGCGGCTGCGCACCGTCTGGGAGAACGGTTTCCTGCAGCGCCGGATGATCGCCCGCGACCGCCGGCCCGGAATCATGCATACGGTGCTGTTCCTGGGCTTCGTCGCGCTGCTCGCGCGCAAGATCCAGCTGATCGCCATCGGCTACGACGAGCGCTTCGTCTACCCGGGCTGGGCAGGGGGGGCGTTCGCGACGCTGAAGGACGCCGTCGAACTCGCCGTGCTCGCCGCCGTCGGCTACGGCTTCTACCGCCGCAGCGGGCGCCGGCCGGCGCGGCTGGAACCCAATCGCGAGGCGTGGCTGGTGCTGGGGCTGATCACGGCGATCATGGTGACCGACCTCGCCTTCGACGGCTTCCGGTTCGCGCTGTTCTCGGGCGCCGACGCCGGCATCGCCCACGAGCGCGCCTTCGCCTTCGCCGGCGACGCGGTCGCGGCGGCCGTTGCCGGCTGGCCCCGCCCGGCGCTGGTGACCGGCTACCACCTGTCGTACTGGGTGCAGCTGGCGACGGTGTTCACGTTCCTCGTGATCCTGCCGCTGGGCGAGCACTTCCACATCGTCACCGCGCTGCCGGCGCTGTACTTCCGCCGCGGGCGCCCCGCCAACGCCGTGCCCGGCGTCGACCTCGAGGCGATCATGGGCGAGGGCAGCGACGCCGACACCATGAAGGTCGGCGCGCGCACCGCCGCCGACCTCACCTGGAAGGAGGGGCTCGACGCCTTCACCTGCACCGAGTGCGGCCGCTGCAAGGACGCGTGCCCGACGTTCCTCACCGGCAAGCCGTTGTCGCAGAAGTGGGTGCACGACAGCGTCAAGCGCCACCTCGTCCTGCAGCGCGGTGCGCTGCTGGGCGACGAGGCGGCGCGCGCGGCGCTGCCGCCACTGGTCGGCGAGGTGATCGGCGAGGACACGCTGTGGGCGTGCACGACCTGCGGCTACTGCGAGGCGGCCTGCCCGATCGAGCTCGAGCACCTGCCGCGATTCTACCGGCTGCGCCAGCACCGGGTGCTGATGGACGGGGAGTTCCCGCACGAGCTGAAGGCGGTGTTCGACGCCTACCAGTCGCAGAGCAACCCCTGGGGCCTGCCCGCCGACACCCGGGGCGACTGGGCGCGGGGGCTGGACGTGCCGGTGCTGGCGGCGGGCGCGTCGCTCGACGGCTACGACTGCCTCTTCTACGTCGGGTCGGCGGCGTCGTTCGACCCGCGTGGCCAGAAGATCGCGCGGGCCTGCGTGGCGATCCTGCGCCACGCCGGCGTCCGCTTCGCGATCCTCGGCGCGGCCGAGACCTCGACCGGCGAGTGCGTCCGGCGGGCCGGCAACGAGATGCTGTTCCAGGAACTCGCGGCCACGCTCGTCGGCACGCTGGACGGCGCCGGCGCGAAGCGCATCGTCTGCTGCGACCCGCACGCCTACAATTCGCTGCGCAACGAGTACCCGGCGTTCGGAGGCAGCTACGACGTCGTCCACCACACGCAGTTCATCGCCGAGCTGATCGCGGCGGGCCGGCTGGCGCTGGCACCGTCGTTCGAGCGGGTGATCTACCACGAACCCTGCTACCTGTCGCGCCACAACGGCGAGTACGAGGCGCCGCGCGCGGTGCTGCGGCACGTCGTCCGCGACGCGCCGCTGGAGTTCGAGCTCGCCCGCGAGAAGTCGATGTGCTGCGGCGCCGGCGGCGCGCGGATGTGGCTCGAGGAGACGATCGGCGAGCGCATCAACGAGCTGCGGGTGAAGCAGGCTCTGCCGCAGTCGCCGCGGGTCATCGCGACCGCGTGCCCGTACTGCGCGGTGATGATCGGCGACGGCCTGAAGGCGCTGGGACGCGACAACGACATCGCCAACCTCGACCTCGCCGAGCTCGTCGCCGCGGCACTGCTGCCGGCGACGACGGGGCCGGCGGCTTGACCGCCGGCGGAAGGGGGGCACCGTGCCGGTCTCCGCGCGGGGCACGCCGCGCCCGGGAAGCCAACCATGACACACAAGCACCGCATCCACGTCCACACGTCGCGCCAGTCGATCCGCTGGGGCGACATGGACGCCCTCGGCCACGTCAACAACACCGTCTACTTCCGCTACATGGAGCAGGCGCGCATCGAGTGGCTGGCCGCCGCGCTGCCCGGGCGGACGGTGTTCGGCGGCACCGGGCCGGTGATCGTCAACGCGAGCTGCACGTTCGTCGAGCCGCTGGTCTATCCGGGCGAGTTCGACGTGCTGATGTACCTCTCCGACCTCGGCCGCAGCAGCGTCGGCAGCAGCTACGACGTCGTCATGGGCGGGCGGACCTACGCCGAGGGCGCGGCGAAGATCGTCTGGGTCGACTATGCGGCCGGCCGCAGCACGCCGCTGCCCGCGGCGATCGCGGCGCTGCTGCGCGGCGCGCCGGCGCCCGGCGCCGGCGGGCGGGAGTAGACTACTTGGCCGCCGGCCGGCAGGCCGATCCGGCGCGGGAGCGAGCCACCGATGACCACCGACGCAATGCTCTGGCAGCCCACCGGCGACGAGATCGCCCGGGCGCGGCTCACCGGCTTCGCGACGACGCTCACCGCAGCGCACGGCACGTCGTTTCCCGACTACGCCACGCTGTGGGACTGGTCGATCCGTCATCGCGATCTCTTCTGGCGGGCGCTGTGGGACTTCGCCGGCGTCGTCGGCGAGCCGGGCGCACGGGTGCTGGTCGACGGCGATCGGATGCCCGGTGCACGGTTCTTCCCCGACGCTTCGCTCAACTTCGCCGAGAACCTGCTCGCTCCCGTGCTGCGCCGGATCGCCGCCGGCGAGGCGACCGACGCGCTGGTGTTCCGGGGCGAGGACAAGAGTGCGCGCCGGGTGTCCGACCGCGACCTCGTCGCCCAGGTCTCCGTCGTCCAGCAGGCGCTCGCGGCCGCGGGCGTCGCTGCCGGCGACCGCGTCGCCGCGTACCTGCCCAACCTGCCCGAAGCCGTGGTCGCGATGGCCGCCGCGGCGTCGCTCGGCGCGATCTGGTCGTCGTGCTCGCCGGATTTCGGCGTCCAGGGCGTCGTCGACCGGTTCGGGCAGATCGCGCCGAAGGTGCTCTTCACCGTCGACGGCTACTGGTACAACGGCAAGGCGATCCCGATCCTCGACAAGGTCGCCGCGATCGTCGCGCGGTTGCCCACGGTCGAGCGGGTCGTCGTCGTGCCCTACCTGCAGCAGACGCCGGGCGCCAGCGACGACCTGTCGGCGGTGCGGGCGGCGCTACCGTGGGACGCGCTGGTCGCGCCGTTCGCACCCCGTCCGCTCGACTTCCTCCGGTTGCCGTTCGACCACCCGCTGTACATCCTCTACTCGTCGGGGACGACCGGCGTCCCCAAGTGCATCGTCCACGGTGCCGGCGGCACCCTGCTGCAGCACCTCAAGGAGCACATCCTCCACGGCGACCTGGTGCCGGGCGACCGGCTGTTCTACTTCACGACCTGCGGCTGGATGATGTGGAACTGGCTGGTCACGGGGCTCGCCGCCGGCGCGACGCTGCTGCTCTACGACGGCTCGCCTTTCGTGGCGCGCGGCCGGGTGCTGTGGGAATTCGCCGAGGCCGAGCGGATGACGCACTTCGGGACCTCGGCGAAGTACGTCGACGCCGCGCGCAAGATCGCGCTGGTCCCCTGCAAGGACTTCGACCTGCCGCACCTGCGGGTCGTGTACTCGACGGGCAGCCCGCTCTCGCCGGAGAGCTTCGACTACCTGTACCAGTGCGTGAAGCCCCGGCTGCGCGTGTCGTCGATCTCCGGCGGCACCGACATCGTCTCGTGCTTCGTGCTCGGGGCGCCGACACTGCCGGTGTGGCGCGGCGAGCTGCAGTGCCGCGGCCTCGGCATGGCCGTCGACGTGTACGACGTCAGCGGGCGGCCGCTGCGCCGCGCCAAGGGCGAGCTGGTCTGCACCAAGCCGTTCCCGTCGATGCCGATCGGATTCTGGAACGACCCGGACGGGGCGAAATACCGCGCCGCGTACTTCGAGCGCTTCCCCGGCGTCTGGTGCCACGGCGATTACGTCGAACTGACCGAGCACGACGGGATGATCATCTACGGGCGTTCCGACGCGACGCTCAATCCCGGCGGCGTGCGCATCGGCACCGCCGAGATCTACCGCCAGGTCGAGGAGTTGCCCGAGATCGTCGAGAGCCTCGTCATCGGCCAGGACTGGCCGCCTGGCGAGGTCGGCGACGTGCGCGTGGTGCTGTTCGTCCGGCTCCAGGACGGCCTCGTGCTCGACGCGGCGCTGACCGAGCGGATCCGCCGGCGCATCCGCGAGAACACGACGCCGAGGCACGTTCCCGCCAAGGTCGTCCAGGTCTCCGACATCCCGCGCACCAAGAGCAACAAGGTCGTCGAGCTCGCCGTCCGCAACGTCGTCCACGGCCGTGCGGTCGCCAATCTCGAGGCGCTGGCCAATCCCGAGGCGCTCGACCAGTACCGGGATCGCGAGGAACTCAGGACGTGATGAAACCTGGCGCCGCCCGGCGCGGCGCCGTCGAACGGGAAGGAAACCCATGCTGCTCTCCCCGCAACGCTCGGCCCTGCTCGTCATCGACGTGCAGCAGAAGCTCCTGCCGGTGATCCACGAGCACGAGGCGGTGCTCGCCCACTGCGTCTGGATGATCCGCGCCGCGCAGAAGGTCGGCGTCCCCGTCGCCGCGACGGTGCAGAATCCCCGCGGGCTGGGCGCGATCTCCGAGGCCGTGGGCGCGCTCATCGCCGGGGAGGCGATCGCCAGCAAGAACCACTTCTCGTGCGTCGCCGCCGGATGCCTGCCCGGACTGCCCGGTGCCGACCGCGCGCAGATCGTGCTCGTCGGCATCGAATCGCACGTCTGCGTGCTGCAGACGGCGGTCGAGCTGGTCGAGGAAGGCCGCGAGGTGTTCGTCGTCGCCGACGCCGTCGGTTCCCGCCGCCCGACCGATCGCGAGCTGGCGTTGGCGCGGATGCGCCAGGAAGGCGTGCGCGTCGTGAGTCGCGAGATGGTGGCGTTCGAGTGGCTCAAGGAGGCCGGCACGCCGCTGTTCAAGGACGTATCCAAGGAACTGCTCCGCGGATCCTGAGCCGTGCCGCCGACGATCATCGCCTCCGCCGCGGCTCGCCGCCGCCCCGCCTGCCGCCCGGGCCGCCGATCGCCGCTGCGATGCGCGGCGCGCAGGGTGATCCGGTGACCCTGCTCGCGATCCTCGTCGCGCTCGGGCTCGAGCAGTGGCGCGCGTTTCGCTGGCGCGGCGCGGTGGAGCGCGGCTTCGTCCGCTACGTGCGCGGCATCGAGCGGCGGTTGAACGGCGGGACGACGGAGCTGGGCATCCTCGCCACCGTCGCGGCGCTGGGACCGCCGGTCGCCGTCGCTGCCGGTGCCTACTGGCTGCTGTCGACGCTGCACCCGCTGCTCGGGTTCGCCTGGAACGTCGCGGTGCTCTACCTGCTGATGGGCTTCCGGCGCTTCAGCCACGCCTACACGGCGGTCGCGAGCGCGCTCGAGGCGGGCGACGTGGTCCGGGCGCGCCGCGCGCTCCACGCCTGGCGCGGCGGGGACACCGGCGAGCTGTCGACGCAGGAGGTCGTGCGCCTGTCGATCGAGCGTGGGCTCACCGATTCGTACCGGCAGGTGTTCGCGACGCTGTTCTGGTTCACCGTGCTGCCTGGCCCGGCCGGCGCCGTGCTCTACCGCGCCGCCGCCAACCTGGCGCAGCAGTGGCGCGGCGATGCCCCCGGTGCCGACACGACGCCGATGACCCGCGCACTCGACACCTTCGGCGTGCCGGCGCGCCGCCTGCTCTGGCTGCTCGACTGGATACCGGTGCGGCTCACCGCGCTGTCGTTCGCCGTCGTCGGCGACTTCGAGGACGCCGTCTACTGCTGGCGCACGCAGGCGCGAGCGTGGGCGGCGGAGGACGGCGGGGTGCACGCCGGCGTGCTGCTCGCCAGCGGTGCGGGGGCGATGGGCGTCACCGTCGGCGGGGCGCTCCCGGGCGCATCGGCCGAGCCGGAGTACCGGCCCGAGCTCGGACTCGGCGAGGAGCCCGAGACCGGCCTGCTGCCCTCGGGGGTCGCCCTCGTCTGGCGCGCGCTCGTGCTCTGGCTGCTGCTGATCCTGCTATTGACGCTCGCCAACCTCGCGCCCTGAGAAGTTGTGAACGCATCTGCTGCGCCGCCCGATGGCAGTGTTGCGCGGTGCTCGCTCCTCGCCTATCCACTCGATATGTCTCGTCGCTGCGCGCCGCGCGCCTTGCCCTCGGGCCGCTCGCGACGATCCGTTCACACCTTCTGACCCGCCGCGAACCTGGCTGCGGCGCCGTAGAACTGCGCGTGCTCAGCGCGCACCGCGGCGCGTTGCGGCGCTCTCGGCGACCAGCGTGCGCAGCAGCGCGAGCCGGTGTCGTGCGGCGGCGCCGCTCGCCACCGCCTGCTGCAGCGCGCAGCCGGGCTCGGCGTCGTGCCGGCAGTCGCGGAAGCGGCAGTTCCCCAGGTGCGGCCGGAACTCGACGAAGGCGTCGGCGATCGCCTCCGGCGCGAGGTGGGCGAGCCCGAACGCCTTGAGTCCCGGCGAGTCGACGATCCAGCCACCGCCGTCGCCGGCGAGCGGATAGAGCGTCGAGTGCGTGGTGGTGTGCCGGCCGGTCGCCAGCGCCGCCGAGACCTCGCGCGTGGGTGCGCCGGCGGCGGGCGCGAGCGCGTTGAGCAGCGTCGACTTGCCCATGCCGGACTGCCCGATCAGCACCGAGTGGCGGCCGGTGAACCAGGGCCGCAACGGCGACACGTCGCGCCTGGCGCAGAGCGCGACGACCGGGTGACCGAGCGCCGCGAACGGCTGCAGCCGGGCCATCAACGCCGGGAACTCCGGCAGGTCCGCCTTGTTGGCGGCAACGACGAAGCGGCTGCCGAGCGCCGCCGCGGCGATCGCCCAGCGATTGACCAGCTCCTCGTCGAGCGAGAGGCCGGCGGCCACGACGGCGACGACCTGGTCGACGTTGGCGGCGATCAGCTTCTCCCGGAACGCGTCGGAGCGATGAAAGAGCGTCGTCCGCGGCAGCACTTCCTCGACGACGCCGCCGTCCTCGACGCGGCGCACGCGGACGCGGTCGCCGCAGGCGAGTGCCAGCGACCGGCCGCGCAGCACGCAGCGCAGCGTCCCGATCGCATCGACGGCGACGACGAAGTGCCGGCGGTGGGCGGAGACGATGCAGCCTTCGAGCCGTGGGGCGGCGGTCGCGGGCGGCGCGGCGGCCACGAGCTCAGGCCACCAGCGCGCCGACCTTCGCCGCGAGGACGAGGTCATTGCGGGTGATGCCGCCGGCGTCGTGCGTCGTGAAGCGCACCACGCAGCGGTCGAAGCTGACGGCGAGGTCCGGATGGTGATCCTCGCGGTGGGCGATGTAGGCCACCGCGTTGACGAACGCCATCGTGCGGTGGAAGTCGTCGAAGCGGAAGGTCCGCTCGAGCGCGTCGCCGCGGCGTTCCCAGCCGGGCAGTTCGCCAAGCGCGGCATCGACGCTGCCGGGGTCGAGCCGCGGCGCGCCGGCCCGGGCGTGCGCGCAGGCGAGCGCGGTGCCGGGCGGCGGGTCGGCCGGCATCGCGGCGCGCGTCCCGCTCAATGGGCTGCCTTCGCGCTGCGCGCTCCGGGATTCGCCCTCGGGGCGGCCCTTCGCGCTCACTGGACTACCCTCCGCGCTGCGCGCTGCGGGGCACGTTCGCGCTCGGGGCGGCCCATCGCGCTCACCGGACTACCCTCCGCGCTGCGCGCTGCGGGGCACGTTCGCGCTCGGGGCGGCCCATCGCGCTCACGCCGCCGCCGTCGCCGGCAGGTCGCCGTCGGCCGGGGCCAGCGCCTCCAGCCGCGCGATACGCACCGCCGCGGGGGGATGCGAGTCGTAGAACGCCGAGTGCAGCGGGTCGGGCGTCAGCGTCGCGGCATTGTCCTCGTAGAGGGTGACCAGTGCGCGTACCAGTGACGACGACGACGCGTGGCGCGCGGCGAACGCGTCG
>WBZP01006577.1_pt1 | contig 11471 bp, 13 predicted proteins | sample 5204301 | NCBI WGS metagenome assembly WBZP01 (sample SAMN12412401, study PRJNA552823) | activated sludge metagenome | isolation source: activated sludge from nitrification reactor of wastewater treatment plant... | place: USA: Pennsylvania | collected 2017
CGTCAGAACGGCGCGACCAAACGGTACACTCATCAAAGTACTTCCAGTCAAGGGGGGCGGCTACTCTAGCGGGCCATCGTCAAAATGAGAATTGCTGCTTTGAATCACACCCCGGCGTTTCCGACCCAACTTGGCTATGATGCCCACTTTTCTCCCTACCCATTGCCTCGCTCGACGCTGAATTTCCATTGGCCGGTTGTTGCTCATGCCTTTCAAGTCCTCTCAAACATGTTGAATTTCAAAACGCTGAAAGCGGAACTGCTGCTGGCGCTAGCGGCGGTGATCTGGGGCTTCGCCTTCGTCGCCCAGCGGCTCGGCATGGACCATGTCGGTCCGTTCACCTACAACGGTGTCCGCTTCGTCCTGGGCGCGTTGTCGTTGTTGCCGCTGCTGTGGCTGGGCCGGCGCTCCACCGCACCGGTTGCTCCCGGCGGCTGGTGGCCGATCCTGGGCGGTGGCCTGCTGGCCGGCCTGATCCTGTTCGCTGGCGCTTCGCTGCAACAGGTCGGCATCGTTTACACCACCGCCGGTAAGGCCGGTTTCATCACCGGGCTGTACGTGGTGATCGTGCCGGTATTCGGTCTGTTCTGGGGGCATCGCACCCCTTGGAGCACCTGGGCCGGCGCGGCGCTGGCGGTGGCTGGCCTTTACCTGCTGACCCTGACCGACGACCTGACCCTGGCCGAGGGCGATGGACTGGTGTTGCTCGGCGCTTTGTTCTGGGCGTGTCATGTGCTGGTGATCGGCTGGTTGTCGGGGCGACATATCGAGCCGGTGTTGCTGGCCTGTCTGCAATTCGTCGTCTGCGCCGTGCTGAGTCTGGCGGTGGCGGTGGTGACCGAACCGATCACCCTGGCGGGGCTGTGGGGTGGGGCGATGCCGATTCTTTACGGCGGCCTGCTGTCGGTGGGAGTCGCCTATACCCTGCAGGTGGTGGCCCAGCGCGACGCGCCGCCAGCCCACGCCGCGATCATTCTCAGCCTGGAAACCGTGTTCGCGGCGCTGGGCGGCTGGCTGCTGCTGAACGAAATCCTGTCCGGCCGTGGCTTGCTGGGCTGCGTGTTGATGTTCGCCGGGATGCTGCTCTCGCAACTGGGCTTGGGCAAGGCGGCGCCCTCGCCGACCGAACCAGCGGCGATTCCCGACCCTGCGTTGGTGGCCGACGAACGTTCCTAACCCGGTTCCCGCCCGGTGTCCGTTTCTTCCGCCGACTGGGCGTCCTCGTCGGACGCTGGCGCGGGTTCGCCGGACGCTTCCGGCTCGCTGCCCTGCCGCGCCTCGTACCAGCACTGGTAACAAAGCCGCAGGCCGTCTTGGCTGAAAATGCTGGCGGGCGGGCCGAACCGCCCACACCAATCGCAAACCAGATAGCTGCTGACCATGACCGCCTCCTTAACTCCTTTCGTCCCGTGAGAATGCCATGAACCTGCCCGACGGTTGTGAACCCCGCTGTCCGGGCTGTACTCATCGCATGTTAAACGCCACCGCCAGCGAGGCGCAAAAGGCGGATTGGCTGCGGCGGACGCTCGCGCCCTGGGCGGATCGATTGCTGCCGGTGCGGGCGGTCGCCCACAGCGCGCGCTGGGGTTATCGGGGCAAGGTCTGCCTGTCGGCGGTCTGGAGCGCGGCGGACGGTTGGAATTTCGGTCTGTGGCGGCGCGACGAACTGATTCCAATCCCCGACTGCCCGGTTCACACCGCGATAGTCGGGACAATGATCCGCTGGTTGCGGCGGGCGCTGCCACCAGGATCGACATTTCCGCTGGCCTTTTACGTTCAATCTGGGGCGCAGGTGACCCTGATTCTGAAAACCCCTCGCGTTCCCAACTTGGACTGGCTGGACGGGGAACGGCGGGTGGAGCTGGCGGCCAGCGGGTTGGAGGGACTGTGGCTGCACTTGCATCCCGCCGCCGGTCGCCGGCTGTTCGCCCGCAACGGCTGGACCCTGCTGTGGGGTCAACCGCGCTCGCGGGATGCCTTTGGGCTGGAATATGGACCGACCGCCTTTCAGCAACTGATTCCCGCGCTGTACCGGCAGGCGTTGGACGCAGCGGAGGATTTTCTCGCGCCGAAACCGGGCGACAGCCTGGCCGATCTTTATTGCGGCATCGGCGCCAGCCTGGCGCGCTGGACCCGGCGCGGCGCGCGGACGCTCGGCGTGGAACTGGGCGGCGAGGCGGTGGCGTGCGCCGGTCTGAACGCCCCGGACGCGACCGTGTTGCGCGGCAAGTGCGCGGATCGGATTCCACAACTGCGGGAATGGACTCCGGCCACGGGAACCCGACTGCTGTACCTCAATCCGCCACGCACCGGTTTGGATCCGGCGGTGCTGGCCTGGACGACCGACGAGTACCGGTCCGAGCGGCTGGCCTATCTGTCGTGCAGCGCCGGGACGCTGAGCCGCGATCTCTGCGGATTGACCGCGGCCGGTTATACGGTGGAACGGCTGATTCCCTACGACTTTTTTCCCCAGACTCATCACGTCGAAACCTTGGCGATGCTGAGGAGGAATGAATAATCCTTACAATGCCGCCATTCACTTCCCAAAGCCTGGCACCCCACAACCATGACCACTCTTCGCCGCCTCCCATGCGCCCTGTTTGGCAGCCTGCTCTTGTGGTGCTCCGGGCTGACCCTGGCCGCTGAAGCCGCCACTACCCCCTTGCTGCTGCACGATTTCGAGCGGGCCGCTGGTACGCCCAACCTCGGTGGAACGATGAGCGACTGGACCGCCGAACCGGGCCGCCGAACCGGCCGCGTCTGGTATCGGCTGGAACCTACGTCCGGGCCGGATCGCAGCCGGGCGCTGCATCTCCGCTACCGCATCGCCCCCGACGCCACCGGCGACCTCGGCTGGCAAATCACCCTGCCCGATCTCGACGCATCGGCCTACGATCATCTGGAATTCTGGATTCGCGGCGATCCAGCGACCGGCTACGCCGAGGCGCTGAAGATCGAGTTCAAGCAACCGTTGCCGAACGCGCCGTTCGGCCTGCTGCGCCAGGGCAGCACCGTGGTTACGGGAATTACCGACGACTGGCAACGCATTCAAACCCCGCTGAACCGCATGAACGGCATCGCCGACTGGCGACGCCTGCGCCAGTTCGGCATCGTGCTGCAACCGCGCCGCTCGCCCGTTCGCGCCGGCGCCTACTGGCTGGACGACATCGCCCTGATCAAAACCGGCGACCCAGGCCCCAGCGTCCGCGATCCGGTGATCCCGCCCCAAAAGACCGCTTGGGAAAATCAACTCGGCGGCAAGGCGGCGGCGCAACCCCACATTCGCGCCCGGCTGGCCGGCTGGCCGGAGCGGCTGCTGACGGACCCGGTGGAACGTCCGGCCGGTGGCCCGGCCTTCCTGTGGCGGCTGGCGCGCGATACCTGGCGCGGGCTGGCGGCGCTCAGCGACCGCGAGCACGGCCTGCCGTTCGACACCGTGCGCTTCAACGGCGCCCTCGCCCCCGAACGGGCTTGGCTGGGCGATTACACCAACGTCACCAACATCGGCCTGTACCTGATCGACATCATCGCGGCCTGGGAACTGCGCCTGATCGGCCCGGAGGAAGCGCGGGCGCGGCTCGACCGGACGCTGGCTACTCTGGAACGGCTCGAAACCTATCAAGGGTTTTTCTACAACTATTACGACACCACCACACTGGAGCGCACCAGCCATTTCATCTCGTTCGTGGATTCGGCCTGGCTGACCGCCGGGCTAATGGTGGTGAGAAACAGCGTTCCCGAACTGGCGGCGCGTTGCACCCGCTTGATCGAGCGGGAGGATTACCGCTTCTTCTACGATCCGGTTGAGCAGTTGATGATGCACGGCTACTACGTCCATCTGCCGCACCGGTCGGAATACAGCTATGGCTTGCTTTACAGCGAGGCGCGGCTGGGCAGCTTGATCGCCATCGGCAAGGGCGAGGCCCCGGTGGAACACTGGTATCGCATGGCCCGCACCTTCCCGGCCAGCTACGACTGGCAGTCGCAAGCGCCCAAGGAACGCGCCGACAAGACCGTCAACGGCTACGTTTTCCCCGGCGGCTACTATTCGTGGAAGGGGCTGAAATATCTGCCATCCTGGGGCGGCAGCCTGTTCGAGGCGCTGATGCCGCTGCTGGTGCTGGACGAACCGCGGTACGCGCCGGCCAGCCTGGGGAAAAACGCGCTGGCGCATACCGAACTCAGCCGCCGCTTTACGCTGGAGCACTTGGGCTATCCGGTCTGGGGCCTTTCGCCCAGTTCAACGCCGAGCGGCGACGGCTATAGCGAATACGGCGCGAGGGTGCTGGGGGCGCTGGGCTATCGCGCCGGCGCGGTCACGCCGCACGCGGCGGCGCTGGCGCTGCTGACCGAGCCGGCGACGGCCACGGCCAATCTGCGCCAACTGGCGGAACGCTATCCGCTGTACGGCGATTTCGGTTTCTACGACGCGGTAGACCCGAAAACTGGCCAGGTGGCCTACAACTATCTGGCGCTGGATCAGAGCATGATCCTGATCGCCTTGGCGAATCATCTGCGGGATGGCGTGATTCAGAAATACTTTGCCGCCGATCCGATTATCCAGCGGGTGTTGCCCCTGCTGGAAGCGGAGCGGTTTTTTGATTGACGTTGCGATGTGCGAGGCTGGGTCAGGCAGCGGAATCTGAAACTGGAATGCAGGGATGGACGGTCACGCCGCTTTCACCATGAAATCAACGTGGATGGCGTCGTAAGGGAACACGATCTTGCCATCTTCGGTTTTGTCCAGCAGTCCGGCGTTCAGCAACGCGCGAACGTCGCCATGGACGGCCTTGACATCGCGCCCGACCCGCCGCGCCGCTTCACGGATTGACACCGGTCCGGCGCCGGCCAGCGCCTTAAGCAGTTGCCAGCGTTTGGCGGTGAGTGTCTTCCATAGCGCCTCCGAGGACTCGAAACTGATGCGCGGTCCACTGGCCTGTCCCGTCTTCCATGCCGCCGCGAAATCCGCCAGATTGTCCGCCAGCGAGCGAACATCAATTATTACCGTGTTCATGGTGCCACCGGGTTACGTCATTGAAAAAATCGGCGACCAACTGGTCGATATTGGTGAAAGCGTAGGGTGCTTCCGTTTCTCCCCAGTGCCGATGATCGCCCTTGCCTGCTTCGTTATCGTAGCGCAGCACACACACACCCTTGACCACCAGCGCCAACCGGTATTTGTAGCCATGTGTGCTGCCAGCTACGGGATTCGGCAACTTCCACGCCACCAGTTCGGCAAATGACTCCTCGGCTATTCTGATGCGCCGGTTAAACAGGGGATTGGCTTTCATGTTGGTTATGATGGCCACGCTTCAATGTGTTGTCAATCTATCCAACAGGTGATCGGCTGGCAGGATCGAATCGGCAATGTTCGATGAAGCAGGATGGTCCATAGTTGTTTCAGTGTTACAATCGCTGCTTCAAACAGCCAGTCTCTTTGAGATCGTTGATGCGGGCATGACAGCTACTCATGGGAGGCAGTGATGGAAATTTTGGTAGAGCGTTTGGATGCAAAACTACGTGAATGGCGACCTGATATTGCTGAGTTAGTCAAGCGGCGTATAGCGGAAATCATTGATCTAGCCGACCAGGACGTACTGGATATCCTGCGCTCACAGACGGTGGAACAGGAAGTATTGGATTTACTGGATGAATCCCCCTCGTTTGTACTCGATTTGGAGTAACTGTTCGGTTCCTTTTGAATTGGTCGAGGAGATCGTCAAACTATGAACCTGCCACCGAAAGACCAGCAACTTCTCGAAGAACTTTGCCAGCAGCATGGGGTAAGCGCGCCCAAGGTACTGCAACTCCTGAAGACGGTAAGGGAATACGAATTCATGGAGCGCCGCACTGGCGTGTATCCGGCTCTGCGCGACATCCTCAATACGCGCTATCCCTCGTCCACCGAGAACCCGGAGTCATAACCGATGGACGAACAAGAACTGATCCAAAATCCCGAAGCTCTCTTGGCGCTGGTTCAACAGGCCGTTCAGCATCTCATCGAACAACGCCCGGATACCGCCGAACAGGAAGCGCAGTTGCGGGCAGTCGCCAAGGCCATCGAGCAATTGGAGAAGCAACGGGTGCCGGTTCCCGACGGTCTGCGGCAAACGAAAATGGACTTGGTGGCCGAAATTGGCCAGCAGGATCGGTTTGAACAGCAACTCAGAACGCTGGGCGACGGTCTTGCCGAAATACTGGAAAGGATCGAAGACGTAACTGGCAAGCCGCGATCGGAAGGAAAGCCACAGAAGGAATCAACACCGCGCCAGCATCGTCCACGCAATAGTAATCAACCGGTAACCCCGATGTCGGTTCTCAGAGAGTACATTCTCCAAGCACTTACGGAATTTGGTGGGTCTGCGCGCAGTTCTGATGTCTTGGAACGAATGCGGGAAATTTTGAAAGATCGGTTAACGCCAAGAGATATTGAAACAAGGAGCGATGGTCGAGCAATCATTTGGGAAAATAATGTGCGTTGGGAACGCCAAGCGATGGTCAATGAAGGCATCTTGCGTAACGATTCCAAGTTCGGCTATTGGGAACTCGCCGAGAAGCAGCCATGAGATTCAAGCGGCTGGCCATTGAAGGCTATAAATCTTTTCGCTACCTGACTGAAATTCTCTTCCCTGCCAGCCACGACGGCAAAAGCATCTTCCTGATCGGGGGCATGAATGGTGCCGGCAAAACCTCGTTTATGGAAGCCATCAACCTCTGCCTGTACGGCGCCAAGCCCGATCTGCTTTTCAACGCCATCAATCGCCAGGAAAAAGCCAACGGGAATTTCAGCGCCGCCTTTGAATTGATGCTGGAAACCGACGACGGCGCGGAAATCGTTGTCAAACGCTCCTGGTCCGCTGGCGCAACCGCCAACCCCAAGCCAAAAGATCTCGAAGAACGGCTGATCGTCATCCGCGACGGTCAGCGGGTGTCGTTCCAGACCAAACAGATGTGGCAGGACTTCATCCGCGCCCTGATTCCACCCGGCATCACCCCATTCTTCTTTTTCGACGGCGAGAAAATCCAGGAAATCGCCGCTGACGAGCACTCCGAAGTTCGCCTGCAAAGCTCGCTGGAAGCCGCGCTGGGCATCAAATTCATCAAACGCCTGACCGACGATCTCCTCTACATCAAAAATCAGGAGCGCCAGGGATTTGTGGATATCTCCGACGCCGATTTGGAATTCAAACAGAGCGAACTGAAAAAGGAACGCAGCAAGCTGGAACGGCGCAGGAAGGAACACACTGAAGCGCAGCAAGGTTTGGATGCCTTCCGGCAGCAGTATGACGAAGCCAAAAAGCGTTTCCAGGCCGCATTCCACACCGAACCCGAAGCCCGCGAAACGCTGCGGGAGAACGAAAAGAAACGCATTCAAGCCTCGACCCGCCTCGGTCAGGTGGACAACGAGATCAAAACCCTCTGTGAAAAGGCGCTGCCGCTGGCGATGGCCGGCAAACTGTTCGGCGGTCTCAAGCGGCGGATCGAAGCCGAACGCGGTTCGATTCAGCAGGACGCCATCCGCGACAACGCCGCCGCCCTCACCCAAACGCTGTTGCGGGCGGTCGAAGAACCGGAACCGCTCTACCGCGCTCCCCTGAACGCCGACCAGCGGGCGGAACTGGAACAGCGCATTCTCAAGCTGCTGCGCCGGGGCCTGGACCCAAACCAGGCCCGCGCCATTCTCAACCTGTCCGAACGGGAAACCGCCCGCATCCTGCATCGCATCGAGGACATCGAAAGCAGCGACCTCTTCCGCCTCCCGTCCCTGCTCGACGAAAGGCGCGCGCTGGATGCCGAAATCCAGCGGCTCGACAGCGCCCTGCAACCCAGCGCCAGCAGCGCCAGCGAACGCGAATTGTTCGAACAGCTTCAGGCCGAGATGGAAAGCTGCTCCACCCAGATCGGGCGCAAATCCGAACAACTCCGGCTGTTGGGCGAGGACATTCTGAATCTGGAAAAGCGGCTGCGCGACCTCGAAGCGGAAATTTCCCGGCTCTACGAACGCCACCACGTCTCGCGGGAAAAGGCCGAATTCATCACTGAATGCGACGCCATCGCCACTCTGCTCGGCCAGTTCATCGTTCGCCTGCGGGAGAACAAGGTTTACCTGTTGCAGGAAAAGACCTTCGAGATGTACCGCCAGCTATCGAGTCGAAGCGGGCTGATCAAGGACTTGCTGATCGACCCCAAAACCTACGAGGTCTCGCTGCACGACCGCCACGGTTCCGCCATCCGCAAATCGGGACTGGCGGCCGGCGAGAAGGAAATCTTCGCCATTTCCCTGCTCTGGGGCTTGGCCCAAACCAGCCAGTTGCGGCTGCCGATCATTATCGACACCCCGCTGTCCCGCCTCGACAGCAGCCATCGAAACCACATTGTCCACGACTATTTCCCCAACGCCGGGGAACAGGTGGTCATCCTCTCCACCGATACCGAGGTGGACGAAACCTACTACGCACAACTCAAGCCCTACCTAGCCGGGGCAGGGCTGCTCGAATTCGACCAACGCCAGGAGTTGACCACTTTCCAGCCCGGCTATTTCTGGGAGCATTGAGCCATGGCCGACCGTCTCATGAGTTCCATGGCCGCCGACGAGGTGTTGAATGCCCTGCGTCTGGAAACCAAACTCGACAAGGCGGTGTTGGCGCGGCTGGCCTGCTGCCTGTCGCTGGCGCTGGATGGCCAGGAGGTTCCGCCAAGCGCGAATTTCAGCGGCGGCGAAATTCGCCGCTCGAGCTTGCTAGGTTCCGATGGCCCGGTCATCCAGTCCCTGATCGCTCATATCTACGAACGGCCGGACCTCCCCGACGAGGAATTTTTTTCCAACCGCTCCATCGTCAAGAACCACATTGACCGGGGTTGCGCCCATCTGGAACAGTGGTTCAACGAATGCGGACGCGATGCCGGTTCGCTGCTCGAACGCCTGCTGGCGGTCGTCGAATTCGAGGGGCGGCGCGAACTCATGGGGCGCGGGCTGGACCTGCTGATCGGCCGCACGGTCCTGGAAAACCAGAACGTGATCATCGAACTCAACAACACCGCCCGACACGCCAACTCCCATCTGGCGATCATGGGCAAGCCGGGAGTCGGCAAGACCCAGTTCCTGCTGAAAATCCTGACCGACATCCGCATCCAGTCCAACTTCCAGACCCACTTCATCTACTTCGACTACAAGGGCGATGTGGTCAGCAACTCGCGCTTTCTCGACCACGCCAAGGCGCAGCCCTACCGGCTGTTGCAAGGCGGCCAGAGTCTGCCAATCAACCCATTTGTGCTACCCGCCTACGACGAGTCCAGCATCAATGTCTCGGCCCGTGAGAAGGCAGAAAGCTTTGCCTCCATCAACGCCAAGCTGGGGGTAGTGCAAAAAGGCGCGTTGACCGAAGCGATTCGCGCCGGCTACGCCCAGCGCGCCGGAACCGCCGCGCCCTATCCCGACTTCCAGGACATCCTGGCTATCGCCGCCCGGATGTACGAAGAGCAGGGCAAAAACGACGACAGCCTGATCGAGATTCTGCGCGATCTCTCCACCTTCCATCTGTTCTGGAACCATGGTGACGAAGCCGCGCCACTGGAGCGCCTGACCAACCGAACCCTGCTGATTGATGTTCACGCCATGCCGGTGCTCAAGGAACTGGTGGCCTATCTGGTGATCGAGCGGTTGTACAAGGAAATGGCGGTGCTGCCGGACAGCCCGGTGGAAGGCGACCGGCGCACGATCCGCACGATTCTGGTGATTGACGAAGCGCACAATTACCTGAACCAGAAGAATTTGTTCCTGGAGCGCATCATCCGCGAAGGCCGCTCCAAGGGCGTCGTGGTGTTCTTCGCCTCGCAGTCTCCCAACGACTACCAGCAGAAGTTCTTCAACTTCCAGGAACTGCTGGAATTCGTCTACCTGTTCCAGTGCGACGGCGTGTCCGCCAGCGCCATCCAGGACATCCTCGGTTGCAGCACCAAGACGGCCAGAGATCTACAAGTCGAAGTCGCCCGGCTGGAACCCTGGCAGGTGATCAGTCGCAGTCAGGATAAGGCCGAGGGATTCGTGAAATTCATGGCTGAAGCGTTCTACAAGAGCTACGGCTAACATGGCCAGCCTCGCCTTCGAACACATCGACAAGATTTACCCTGGCGGCACCCAGGCGATTTTCGATTTCAGTCTCACCGTCGCCGACGGCGAACTGGTGGCGCTGGTGGGTCCGTCCGGCTGTGGCAAATCCACCCTGCTGCGTCTGCTGGCCGGGCTGGACGATGCGACCCGTGGCGGGTTGCGCATCGGCGGCGAGCTGGTCAACGACCTGCCGCCGCAACGGCGCAACGTGGCGATGGTGTTCCAGGACTACGCGCTCTATCCGCACATGACGGTGCGCGGCAATCTGGAATTTCCGCTGAAAATGCGCGACCGGCCCCGCGCCGACATCGCGCGCCAGGTGGCCTGGGCGGCGGAGCTGCTCAGTCTCGGCGGGCTGCTCGACCGCCTGCCCCGGCAACTGTCCGGCGGCCAACGTCAGCGGGTGGCGATGGGCCGGGCGCTGGTGCGCCAACCGGCGGCGTTCCTGATGGACGAGCCGCTGTCGAACCTGGACGCCCGGCTGCGGGTGCAAATCCGCGCCGAGATTGGCGAACTGCTGGAGCGGACCGGCACCACCACCCTCTACGTCACCCACGACCAAGCCGAGGCGATGACCCTGGGCGACCGGGTAGCGGTGCTGGATCATGGCCGTCTGCAACAGGTCGCGCCACCCCAGGAATTGTACGAACAGCCGGCCAATACCTTCGTGGCCGGCTTCATCGGCAATCCGCCGATGAACCTGTTGCCGGCCTGGCTGACCGCCGCCGCCGAGGGTGGGTTATGGCTGCGGCTGGGCGAACAAACTTTGCCGCTGGCATTGCCCACTGCGGTGGCCGAACATTGGCGGGCCTGGCTGGACAAGCCGCTGACCACCGGCATTCGCCCGGAGCATCTGTGCCTCGCCAGCGACGGCGATGACGGTGTGCGGGCGACGGTCAGCGACGCCGAGTATCTGGGGCACGAGACACTGCTGCATGTCCGGGTGGATGGCCTGGACCCGCCTGGTTCGGTGCTGGTGGCGCGGCTGCCGGGCATCCGCCCGTTCCACAAGGGCGAGGCGGTGCGCCTGGGTCTGGAGTCGGCCCGCTTGCACGGATTCGGGCCGGACGGCACGGCGCTGGACGGGTTGGTTAAACTTTGACCCTCACGCCGCGCCCGCCAGCGGATGGCCCTGCTCGTCGAGCGGAATGTCCACCCACTCATCCTGTTGGATGCGCCGCAGGTCGAGGATGGACCAGGGAATCAGGATCAACGCCGCCACGATCCAGGCGATCAGGTGCCAGATCCAGCCACTGCCGGGGATGAAGGTGGCGATCACGATGAAGAATCCGGTAATGCCGTAGAACCGGTAGGCCGCCTGCTGGGTGTAGTGGCCCACCTTGGGATTGGGATGATGGCG
>WBZP01002983.1_pt1 | contig 11464 bp, 15 predicted proteins | sample 5204301 | NCBI WGS metagenome assembly WBZP01 (sample SAMN12412401, study PRJNA552823) | activated sludge metagenome | isolation source: activated sludge from nitrification reactor of wastewater treatment plant... | place: USA: Pennsylvania | collected 2017
CCGGATGGGTCGGCCGTCGCGGTGTTCGTGGGTCTTGGGCGTGCCCCAGACCATAACTCTGCCCTGGACTGGAGTGACCGACTCGGCGATGCGCACGTTGGCGGTTCAGGTCGAGGCGGTAGATGCGTGAGGCGGGCATCTCACCGAAACCTGACACCGGTGTAGCGAGGAAGATCACGATGAGCCGGTAAGTCTCACACTCTCGGACGTCGCTGCTGAGGTACCTACTCGGGGTGGTGGGGTAGCCGCATTTGTTGGCTAGGTCCTCGACTTGGCCGTGGGTGAGGTAGTGGTGTTCTGGTTTGGTGACCCACCGCTGAACCTCGGCATGGGTGATGTGGCGGAGTTGGGCGTGGCTCCAGCGGGGCAGGATGTGCGCGCCAGATCCCGGCGTAGCGCTCATGCGTCGACGGTTTGAGGTGGGCTTGCTCGTTGAGCCATCACACCAGCAACCAGCGAGATCCTCCACGCGCTACAGACCAGCCCTCAGTGACACACTCCGGTGGCACGAGTCAGGCCAGAGTCCGACATCTGCGCCGACTCGTGTGGCCGTGTCAGGAATGGTCTTGAAGGTTCTGACCGACGCCCGCGCCAACCTCACCGAGAGTTAGCGGCGTGAACGCACTGTCGTAGTTCGCCGCGGCAACTGTGTCACCGCGCGGCTGGTCACAACGCCTGGCCCACTGCGTGCGCTACCAGTGGCGAGACGTCCGTGGCCGGGTTCCGCCAAGACGCTATAGATGGGTGGGTTACCTGCACGACAACCATGCCGTCATCGTTTCGATAAGAGCGGCTCACCCAGCGTCTGTTGTTCTGTTCGACGAACTCACCGGTCTGGATGTGCGCTCCGATCTTCCCCCGTACAAAATCAGCAGCAGTACGGCCGAAGCAGACAACGACACGAGTACGGAGACGCCCCAGCAAGGCCTCGTGCAAAGGCCAGCATTCCTCTGCCATGCGCTTCATTTGCGGGCCGGCAATGTCTGCTTCTCGGCTACTGCGCACAAAGACGAGGTTGGAGGCTGGCACCTTGCCGGGGTCAACCTTGAGGTGCCGCATCAGGTGGAGGACGTTGCGTTGCATTTTGTGGGTCCCTGGAGCCATGGTTCCACCTCCCCAACGTTCGTCACGATAGGCCGAGAAGTCACGCGCCTCCGCTGTGAGCACCTTCGTGGCATGCTCAATCACTGTCTGAGGCTCGATGCGCGGATCACCACCCGGGTTGACCCCCATGAGATAGATTGGGGCAGGCTCGGTGAGCGCGTCTCGACCCGAGTACAAGAGGGCACCCGGTTGACCCTGAAGGTGAACCGGCACGTATCCAATGACTTCTGCCAACAAGGAGTCGACCGCAGTCAGCGAGCCGAGCCGGGCCTGTTCGACGGGCCGACGCTCGACTGTCTGCGCAGCCTCGGCAGGCATCTTTCCAAGCCCGTGGGGCTCAACGGGGACTTCGGAATGACGCGCTTCCGGCCCACGCCGGAGCGGCGCATCGTGCCGAGGGCTTGCTCCATAGTGCCGTCGCAGGTCAGTGATCAAATCACTCTCGACGCCCGCCGCTTCAAGCGCGTCGATGCACTTTGAGACGAACGCGGGCGTGACCTTGGTCCCAACCTCGATCACGAGACCACGCCGTGCGTAGAAATCAACCGCACGGCGTGCAATGTCGTTGTTCACATTGCCAGGCCTAAGTCCTCCAGCATGGCTTTCGTCAATCCACGCGAGCCATGACACGGCATCGGGTTCCACGATGCTGGGGCGGGATTCGGGCTTGTGGTCCAGCCTTCCGATACGCAGCGCCTGGCGCGCGCTCTGAACTGGGAGTACTCGGCCATCAGCCTCATGATGGTTCATCGCCTCGCCCTTCTCGAATACAGGCGTGGCGAGCGCGGAACTAAGCCTGAGCAGCCTCACGCACCAAGACTGGGTGCCTCGCCTGGGATCCTTGGCATCGGGCACCACGGTACCAAGAGCGGCGACCCCGACCGAAACGGGATTGAGGCGCAGAGATCGGCATTTGGCAGCGCCTTACGAGCGTTCACCGAAGGTCAACGGTCACTCAGGGAGTTCGGAGAAACCCCGGTCGAGTCGGTCCGGGATACTGACAATGATGGCTCTGAGATCCGCAGGTGCTCCACCCGTGGTTTCCGCGACATTGGTGATGCTCTAGATCAAGCCCGCGGGTGACGTTTAGGAGGTTGGTCCCTCGAACCCCAGGCATCCTTGTCAGATGTTTCGCAACTCTTGTCGCGGTTTGGGTGTTCGGCTGGTCGTTGAGGTCGGAACCTGACTGCCTGGTGGCCGCCAGGATGTAGGCGGCCTGGTGCATCAGTCCCGTAGTGGAAGCAGCCGTGAGCGGAGGTGTGTGGGTGACAAGGAGACAACTGCGCCAGCCTCTAGCTCAGGAATCATGGTCACCATGTTGGCGATGAGTAGTGCCGACTGCTGGGCAGGGGTCAGTTTGTCGGCCGACCTGAGCAGAATCAGTGACGGTGTGACCTTGCCGCTCAGAGCTAGGTTCGTCGCGAAGTCGCTGTCGGCTGAGATGACGGCCGCCTCGTTTCCTTGTGCAACGCGGCGATGACTTCGTCTGATGCAGTTCCAAGATCATGGTCGTAGACTTGCGACGCATCGAAACCCGCAGCCTTGAGTTTCTCGCATACAACTGGTGACACGTTGGCGTCGACCAGTAGTTTCATGCGGCAGTGATCGGAAGCGCGCGTTCGATGGATTCAGTCGCGAACTCAAGTGCTGCCAGGATGTCCTCGTGCTCCAGGTAGGGGTAGTCGGCGAGGACCTCGTCGATTGCCTTGCCAGCCGCCAGTTGTCCGAGCACGGCAGTGACCGTGACGCGGGTGTCGCGGATCGTCGGTGCACCGGCCATGCGAGCAGGATCGACGGCAATGCGGTTGGCGGACATGGGTTCAGTGTAGGACAGCACGACTTGACCAGGCGGAAGTGTCAAATGGTTTGTGTGAGCTGCTCGATCTGGACCACCCTGCACCGTCCCCAACTACAGCGACCTCCGCCTAGCCCGCCGAGCCAAGAACCTGACCCTCACTGCCGCCGCCCAGCACCCGTGGATTTGGCTGTTCGAAGTTGTAATCACCGGTTGGGCACTCTGTGAGAGTGGCTTGACCATGGAAGGCAGCTGACAGGTCTGTTTCGGAAAACACTCTTGCCCAGGCATTTGGGCTGGCTACTCGCCGTTGCTGGGGAGACTGAGCCGGTGCTCTGCGCACCGGGCTCGCCCGCCTCCTGCTTGCCTCCGCAGCCGACGATGAGCCCCCCGAGTAAGACTCAACTGAGGGCAGTTGTGCTGGCTCTACTCATGGTTGAAATGCGGGACAAACTACTGCAAGCAAGTCGCAGTGGGTATGAATCTAGATAATGCGCAACTTGTCGACCATAGGGATATGTCGTAATCAGTGTGACCTTGATCGAATACTACGGATTGTCGTACCCATGCCATAGGATGCCTTTCGTGGATCGGGGTGGGGCGATTGACGAGGTTTTGCGGCTTGTGTCGGTTCAACATGCCCCCAAAGCGCTGGTGATCCTCGACCGGCTCCCACAGCAGGATGCCTTCACACATGCGCTCGGCGCCTTCGCTGCTTTCATGGCTGATGACCACGATGAGCTCGACAAGCGCTCTGCCGCAGCAATGGCAATGGAATCCGAGGGTCCGATCCAACTTCTCGCCTTGTCCACTCGAGTGTTGGCGGGTGCGGTGGGTCGGCTGCAGTCCGAGGAGCTCGATCCGCTCTTGAGTGAACTGGAGTCGGCCGCTGTTGAGGTGTCCTGCGAAGATCAGCTCACCTCCTTCGCGCATTACGTAGCGATCGAGGCTGCGTTGGGTGCAGCCCAGTTGAGCCTCGTCAACAGACTGGTCGAAGACAATGCGCCCCCCGAGGACTTCTGGCCGGGCCACCCCTATGTGGGTGTGATTGTCTCCTGCCGCGCGCGAGCAGCCGCTTTTGGTGGACAAATCAACGAGTCGTTGTCAGTGGTGGCCAAGGAGCGCCAGTCGGGAGTGCCAGCTGTTCTCGTGCACGTGGCGCAGGCGCTGGGTGCTGCCTATGGTGGCCAGATCGAGCGAGCGCGCCGACTCATTGATGTGGTCGAAGCAGCGCAAGTGGATCCTATTGACCGGTTGGGGCGAAGTGTCTACGTCTTGTTGGCGCACATAGAGGCAGGCATGAGCCAACCACAGCGATGTGCCCGGGCTGTGTCCCAGATCGGTGAGGATGCCGACCTTCCCCATTTGACGGTGGTGGATCGAGCCATGCTCTTTGAGTTGTTGGTCTACGCAGCGCTCACAGCTGATGATCTTGTCGCGGCCAATGATTGGCATCTGCGGGCGTCAGCCTTGGAGAAACACAGAGTGGCCGCACCTGCGGTGCTTCGGATTCGAGCTCGATTGGCTATTCGGGCGGGGGATTTTGCCGATGCTGAAGGCATGGCCAAACGAGCGGTTGAGGAAGTAGTGGACGAAGGGCGCGTCATTGAGCGCTCGATTGGGCAGATCGTCCTGGCTCGGGCCCAGATGGGCGCAGGCAAGATCTCAGCAGCGACCCGGACTCTGATCGACGCTGTGGCAGCGACCGAACGGGCGGGCCAGCATCTGCTGCGCCGAGCCGCCGAGAGGGAATTGCGGGCAGCAAGACGACGTTTGCCTCCGACCGCCGGGGAAGGCTGGGCCGTGTTGTCGGTGCGTGAAACCGAAGTAGCTGAACTCATCCTGAGTGGCGCAGACAACGCGCGAATCGCCCAAGAGTTGCACTTGTCGACCAGAACAATTTCGACGCATGTGACCCGCATCTTGAGAGCCTTTGACACGAGCAGTCGGATTGGTTTCTTGGCGGCTGTCTGTGATCAAGTGCCCATTGGTGAGCCACTCCCAGTGTTGACCACCCGCCAAGAAGCGGTGGTCCAATTGCTGGCTCAGGGGATTTCCAATGACGAGATCGGCGACTGCTTGGGGATCCGGCCCAAGAGCGTCGAAAAGCATGTCTCGGACATCATGTCCAGATGGGATGTGGAGACTCGCTTTGCCATCGCTCACCTTTGGTGGGCTGGTGCGAGTTACGCGCAGCCTTGAAGCAGCAGCGAGCCAACTAACTGAGTTTCAACGTGGTGACACAGGTCGCATCGTCGTCGTTGAGCGTTGAGAAGTCGGCGCTGCCGGACTTGTCGGCGTACTCGATGCTGACTTGCCCCTTGACTCCACGGGGCAGCCAGAGGCCGACGAAACCATTGTCGAAGGTCTTGGTGCTCTCCTGCTTGATCACCTCGCCGCTCTCGCTGTCTTTGACCGTGACCTTGACGGCGGCGTTCTTGAGCTCGCCCAGGCAACTAGTGAGTGCATGGAAGTGGCATTCGTGAGTCTTCTTGACATAGGGCGCAACCGAGACATAACTCATGTCACTGGGCATCTCTAGGCGTTGCTCGCGCTCTTTTGAGTCCGTCAGGATGAGTGCCTGTGGAGTCACCGAAGCGCTGAGCCCGTCAGGGCGCTGTGCCACCGGCATCTGGTCGAGCTTGTCGATCACCTCTTTGGCTTGAAGGCCGTCGAGGCCGAAGTCAGCCGCCACATTGGCCTTTGTGGCCGGCTTGTTTGAGCTGTCCACGCTGCTGCCACAGCCAGCCAAGATCAAGCTGAAGGCAGCCCCCACCAGTACGACGAACCAAAGCGGCCTGGGGCGAACACTTGAAGTCATGGGTGGGGCTGCCTTTCGCAGGAGTCGTTTGCTTGGGCAACGCTATCGGGTGCCTGGTTGAGCCTCAGTCACGCTTCTTGAACAGCACGTTGAAGGCCTCGTCGAGATAGACGTCGTATTCCTTGACGACTTGGCCGTTGATCACCTGCACTTGGGCTTCGTAGGTGGCCCCGTGATCGTTGGTGTGCTCGACCTCCACGACCACTCCGCCGGGCAGGGTCTTCGCAATGCTGGCTTCAAGTGCAGCTCGCTGATCGGGGGTCCAGGGGAGTGAGTCGTCGTCAGGCAGGGTGCCGATCACACGCAGGTCCTTGTCAAGAGTGACCTCGTGAATGGTGCCATCAGCGGCCTTCACCTTGACTTCATAGGCCTGGTCGGTGTCGTCATCGTCGTCGCGCTCGACCTTGATGACGGTGCTGTCTGGCACGGCACCTTCAGCCACCTTGGCAACACGATCTCGTTGGGCGCCAGTGACGTGATCATCTTGGGCATCCCATTTGATTGCGACCGCGGCACCGACGGTGGCGAGCACCAGCAACACGGCAAGACCAATCAAGAAGCTCGGCTTCTTCAAGATAGCGACATTCATCAGGAGTCCTTTCAACTTCGAATCTGGAGCCCTCAGTGTGCTTGCACCTGCCTGACCCTCACCTGAAGTCACCTGAAAGGCGATTCAGCTTGCCGGTAGGGTCACCACGAACTTCGCTCCACCCTTAGGGGAGCTAGCAACATCTACTGATCCGTGATGCAGGGCCACCAACTCGGCGACGATTGCGAGGCCCAGCCCGGTGCCGCCCGTGTCGCGACTGCGCGCAGAGTCGAGCCTGGTGAAGCGCTCGAAAATGCGGTCACGGTCAGCAAGATCAATGCCCGGTCCGTCGTCTTCCACCGTGAGGATGGCCCGGTCGGCCGTGGCCTCTAGCCGCACCCAGACCGTGTGCTCGGCAAAACGACAGGCATTGCCCACGAGATTGTCTACGACTTGGCGCAAAGACATCGGATCTCCCAACACCCGAGCCGCGCCGACTCCAGAAATGTCAACAGAGGCACCCGCGAGCCTGGCTCGAGCCACGGACTCCATCACCAGATCGTCGAGATCAACCTCGACCATCGACAGAGCCGACGCCGCATCGTCCAGCCGGGCAAGGAGCAGGAGTTGAGAGATCAGGGCCTGCATGCGAGCGCTCTCCTCGAGCACCGCCTCGACCAACTCCCCAGGGGGTACGGCGGATGGATGCGCCTTGGCGACTTCGGCGTACTGCGTGATGCTGGCCAGTGGTGTGCGCAGCTCATGAGAAGCATCAGCCACGAATTGGTGTTGGCGTTGCCGGGCCGACTCGAGTCGGTCGAGCATTTGATTCATGGTGCGGGCCAGATGCGAGATCTCATCGCGTGACGCAGGCTGTGGCACCCGGCGACCAAGGTCTTCGTCACCAATCCGAGTCACCTCCCGGCGGATGCTCTCCACCGGAGCCAACGCCCGACCGACGACAAGCCAAGTGGTTGCTGCAACCACGATCAAGAGCAGGGGTACGCCGATCGTCAGCGGAGTGATCAGGGCACCCAGCGCGTCAGCGACGGGCTCGGTCGACACCGCCACCGCGATGAAGTAGCTGTTGCCGCCATGATCGACCTGCTCTGATGTCACCAGATACGGCTCCTCGGAGCCAGGCAAACGGATCTTGATCTCATCGTCACTCAGCGGGAGCTCAGCGGTCAGGCCCGCTGAGGCGGCTATGGGTCGCTTGGCTGAGTCGAAAACCTGCCAGACCAGATCCTCGACATCCGCCTCGTCATCATCGTCAAGACTCGAAGATTGTTGCTCAGGCGGGAGATTGCTGGACAACACTGCGATCTGTTGTTCGGCTGTGGTCTCCAAGCCCTCAGTCAGTGATTGTGCCATCAACCAGGCCAGGATCGCCGATCCGACCACCAAGGCCAGTGTCACGACACCCGTGGCGACGAGCGTCGTACGCCACCTGATCGAGAGGCGACCCCACCTGATCGAGAGGCGACCCCACCGGGTCGGGCTAGGTGGTGCGGTCAACGGGAGCTCCACTGAGTCGGTAGCCGGCCCCACGCACGGTCTGGATCGACTCCAGGCCGAATGGTCGATCGATTTTGTTGCGCAGGTGTCTGATGTAGACCTCGACGATATTGGGATCACCATCGAAGTTCATGTCCCAGACGGACTCCAAGATCTGTTGTTTCGAGAGCACTTCGTCAACATGTCTGGCCAGGTGGTGAAGCAGAGCGAACTCGCGCGCGGTCAGCGAGATCTGCTGCTCGTTGCGCCAAACCCGGCGGGCTGCTGGATTGATCCGCAAGGTGTCGATCTGCAAGTCGGCTGGTTTGACCACCGACCCGCGCCTGGTGATGGCCTGCAGCCTGGCCACGAGCACCGGGAAGGAGACCGGCTTGGTGAGATAGTCATCTGCGCCGGTCTCCAGGCCCTCGATCTGATCCCATTCGCCATCCTTGGCGGTGAGCATCAAGATCGGAGTCCAGTCGCCTGCTTTGCGCAGTGTCTCGCAGATCTTGAAGCCATTGATGCCGGGCAACATCAGGTCGAGCACGATCGCGTCGTATTTGTGCTCCTTGGCCATCCACAGGCCATCGGTGCCGTCGTTGGCTACGTCTACGCTGAAGCCCTCTGCTTGCAGCCCGAGGCTCAACGAACGAGTCAGTTTGACTTCGTCGTCAACAATGAGCACCTTCACCGGCTCAGTTTGGCAGTTGCCAGCTGAATCTGCGCTGAAGGCGCGGTGATGCTGCTCAGCGCCAGTAGTTGTTGGCTGCTGCGATGGTGGCGAACTCGATCGCGACCACGTGTCCTGCAGCCGTCAGCGAGTCAGCGTCCTCTGCGTAGTCCGGGCGCAGCGACTTGCGGACCTCTGCATCGGGTTGGATCGCACCGATGGTCTTGCGCGCGATCGCGATGGCAAGCTCTCGGCCCTCTTGAGGAGAGGCAGTGATCAGTGAGTTGCCGGGTACGAGTTCCATGGACGCTTCCCTTCGTGAGATGAATGGTTCTTTTCATCTTGCCACGGCCACCGGACTTGCTCAGGCATAGCGGTAGTCATCAAGGTCAAAGGACCCTGCTTCACGGAAGGCATTCAAGGTTGTGGTTGGGCGCAACAAGGTGGCCTCGCCGTGCTGGTTGAAGTAGTAGCTGTTGGCGCTGCTGCAATCACCCAACGCAAAGATGCTGTCACCCACCTTGGCGGTCATTCGGTCGAGGAAATCACTGTTGGCTTGATCGGTGACCTCGAAAGTCTTGGCCTTGCGGCGGCGTACTTCGCCCAACAATCGACCCATGTGCTTCATCTGTGACTCGATGGTGGTGAAGTACGACAAGCCGCTGTAGGAATACGGGCTGTTGAGCGAGAGCAGGTTGGGGAAGCCGGGCACGGTGATGCCTTCGTAGGCCTGGAATCGATTGTTGCGCCAGAACTCTCCGAGACTGCGACCTTGCTTGCCGATCACCTCAAAGGCCGGGAAGTTCGTCTCCCACAGGTCAAACCCGGTGGCCAGGATCAAGGTGTCGATCTCGGTGCGATGCCCAGACTCTGTGACGATGCCGGTCTCGTCAATGCGCGTGATCGGGTCTGTCTCCAGATGTACGTGCTCCTTGGTGAAGGTGGGGTAGTAGTCATTGGAAAAGGTGGGCCGCTTGCAGCCGAAGGAATAGTCGGGGGTCAACTTGCGGCGCAGGAGTGGGTCTTTGATCTGCTTCTTCAAATGGGCTCGGCACAGGTTGGCGCCCATCAAGTTGGCCGCTGGAATGCTCCGATAGTGCAGCACCCCAGCCACCATCATCACCTCGAGAACGGCGCTTCCGGTGAAGCGCACCAGGCGTTGACTCAGCGGTAGTTTGGCAAAGAGTGAACGGACGACGCTGGGCACGGCGAAGTCGGCCTTGGGGCTGACCCAGATAGCGGTGCGTTGATAGACCGTGAGCTCTTCGAGTTGATCGGCGATGGTCGGGATCAACTGCACTGCGGTGGCGCCCGTCCCGATCACAGCTGCACGCTTGCCGTTGAGGTCGTAGTCGTGATCCCAGTCAGCAGTGTGGATCACCTTGCCGGTGAAGCTGTCGATGCCTTCAATGTCTGGGAGTTTGGGTTGGGAGAGGAAGCCGGTCGCGGTGAGGATGAAGGCGCCACGCATGGTCAGGCCGGACTCCGTGGTCACTTCCCAGCACTGATCCGCGTCGTCCCACACGGCCCGCTTCACTGACTCGCCGAAGCGCATGTGTCGGCGCAGGTCATATTTGTCGGCAACGTGCTCGGCGTACCTCTTCAACTCAGCGCCTGGTGCGAAAAGCCTGCTCCAGTAGGGGTTCGGCTCGAATGAGTAGGAGTACGTCGATGACGGGATGTCGACGGCCAGGCCGGGATAGTGGTTTACATGCCAAGTGCCGCCGAGGTCATCTTCGCGGTCGAGGATGACCAGATCGTCGTATCCGCAGCGACGTAACTGGATCGCGGCTCCCATCCCACCGAAGCCGGCTCCGATGATGATTGCGTCATGGATCTTGTTGATCTTGGGCATCACTGGGCTCGCTTCTGTGTGTCTGGTTTGGTGGCGGCTTGGTCGTTGATCCGGCTGCGATAGGAATCTCGCTCCGGTGCGTCATCGTGCAAGGCGCGATCATCACGGATCGCCTTGCGGATCAGATTGAGCATTGGTTCGGGAGTCAAGCCAGCCGCTGTGGCCAAGCCGCCCACATAGCTGGGTACGGCGATCTCAGCGCGGCGATTGCCCACTGACGCCACGACCGCTTGGGCGATGGCGTCTGGAGTGACCTTCGGGATCGGGCGCATGTCGAGGCCACTGGCCAGAGCGGTGTCGACGGCTGAGGGGAGTACGGCGCTGATCGAGACGCCGGAGTTGGCGTATTCCAACCTGGTCGCTGCGGTCAGCCCAACCACCGCGAACTTCGATGCGTTGTAGATTGCCAGCCCCTTGACTGGGAATTTGCCGGCGAGGGAGGCGATGTTGACGATGTGTCCACGACCGCGGTCGATCATCTGCGGGAGCACGGAGCGCATGCCGTTGACCACCCCGAAGACATTGACTTCCATCGTCATCTTGTCAATGTCTGAAGTGAGGTCCAAGAACGCGCCGTTGGGCATTACCCCTGCGTTGTTGACCAAGATGTCGATCGGGCCGAAGGTGTCTTGGGTGGCCTTGGCGAAGGCATTGAACGAGTCTGCGTCGGTGACGTCTAGATGGCCACCCCATGCATCAAGTTGCCGGGCAGCCTCCTTGGCCAACTCCTCGTTAAGGTCACCAATGGCGACCCGTGCGCCGAGGCCGGCGAATGCCTTCGCCGTGGCCAGGCCGATGCCTTGGGCACCGCCAGTGATCAGGACTGTTGCCTCTGTTGGGTCGATCTTGGGATAACTGCTCACAGTTGGCTCTCCAGTTGAGTGCGGACTCTGTTTGGTAACTGCTCGCGGGCAGCGATCATGGTGGCGGCTCGGGCACGCGTGTCCATGAAGTTGGGTCCCATGGCCTTCAACTCCTCCACCCCGGGCTCGATCCGGATCACCTTGATGCCCTGGCCTTCTAGGAAACGCTGCTCATGGTCGACTCGCTTCGTCATCGGCCTGCGCAGGAGCCGCTCAGCGTGGTCAAGGCCACGTGCAGGAGCGCCACCACGGGTGCTCATCGGAGCGACGATGTAGACCTCATCGAGTGAGTGCTCGCTCAACAGATGGGCTGCGGTTGGCGACACC
>WBZP01003209.1_pt1 | contig 11460 bp, 9 predicted proteins | sample 5204301 | NCBI WGS metagenome assembly WBZP01 (sample SAMN12412401, study PRJNA552823) | activated sludge metagenome | isolation source: activated sludge from nitrification reactor of wastewater treatment plant... | place: USA: Pennsylvania | collected 2017
GCCCGCACCGGCCAGTCGACGCGCGACTTCCTTACCCGGCTGGCCGACCGATACGGCGCGCGGACCCCGCAGAACATCGCCCGGTGCCACAATTCGGGGCCGTCCTGGAAGCGCACCCAGGACAGCGCCAGGATCCGGGTCCGGGGGCCGATGGCCTCGAGCAGACGGGCTTCCGGATCGTCCGCCGCCCGCGGGGCGGTGGATTCCCAGGCGCGGGCGCCGCCCAGGTGGCCCGCCCACAGCGGCACCTCGCGGAAGCCGACCCCCCGGCCGGCCAGCGCCAGCCACGGCCAGGCGTTGCTGGGAAACTCGCCGAGCGGCGCCAGCACCTCGTCGCCGCGTTCCCACGGGAAGCCCAGGGCGATGGTCTCCAGGCCGGTTGAGGTGTTCACGGTGATGCCGAGATCCTCGCCACGCGCCCCGACCAGGGTCGCGGCTTCGCTGCGCACCTGCGCGGGCAGGCCCAGGAAATCCGCCTGGAAGTCCATGTCCCAGGGCCGCAGTTCCTTGTCCAGGAAGGCTCGGATCGCCGCCACCGAGGCCCGCGGCACCGGCCCTTCGGCGCAATGCATCACCCAGAGGCGGACCGGGTCCAGGTCGAACAGGGCGGGGTCGAGGGGCGGCTGCATGCTCCGAGTTTCCCAGGATCCGCCCCGGCGGGAAGCTCCCGGCTATTTCCGCTCGCCCGCCTTGAAGGTGCTCCAGGGCTGGGCCGGCCGATCGGTGAGCAGCCCCTGCATCCACTCGAACTGCGGATGCCTGGCCAGGAACGCGACGCCATCGAAGGGACGCCCGCAGGCGGCGCCCCAGCGGGCGCTGAAGCTCATCGCCCGGGCCATCCGCCGGTCCACCACCTTGCCGTCGACGGTCCCGCCGGGATCGAAGGGCACCTCCCAGGTGGCCAGCGGCGCCTCCCGGTCCACTTCGGGGTGCGCGCACAGGCCCCAGGCGCCGATCCGCTCCCGGCCGGCGTAGGCGTCGAAATGGTCGGCCTCGAAACGCTGCGCGAGGCCGATGCCGATCCGGCCCTTGTACTGCGCCATGAGCTGCTTCCAGCGGACCCGCCGGGCCACGTCGGTGTTGCGGATGTCGGTCTCCTTGACACTGGTTTCGAAGCGCAGCAGGCGGGGGGTCTCCGGAACATTGGACCCGGTGAAGCAGCCGTCCCGGGTTCGCTCGAAGCCGACTTCCTTGAGCCCCAGCTCCAGCCGCGCGATCTCGCCGCTGTTCACGTCCCCCAGCAGCCAGGCATTGGCGTAGCCGCCGTTGTTGCCGGCCTTCATGATCCGGCACCAGTCGTCGATGCTGGCGGCGTCCTGGCTGGCCCGGCGCATCCGCGAGAATTCCGGAATCCCCGCTGGATCGAAGCCCTCGAAGCCGCTGAGGGTGGTCTCGGCCCCCACCAGCCCGGCCGAGGTGATCCAGAAATCGGTGCCGCTGTGGATCCAGCCGGCCTGGCCCTGCATGAGGATGCGCTGGCCGCGCTCCGGCAGCAGGTCGAGGATCACGTTGGGCAGGCCCGCCTCGTAGCCCATCATGGTGTTGTGGCCCAGCACCACGCCGCCGTCCGCGGTCCAGCTGCCGGTGGCGATGAAGGCGCTGCAGGATTCGGGCACCCGCACCGGGACGTTGTCCTTGAGCTTCTTCAGTTCCTGCGGCCACCAGTAGAAGAACAGCTCGTGCCGCGCGTTGTAGGCCACCAGTTCGGCGCGGGTCGTGGACCTCCCCGCTGCCGCCATGCCCTCGGCGATCCCGTCGATCTCGGCGAGGTTCTCCGCATCCACCTTCGCGGTCAGCAGGGCGTCGCCCTGGGCCACGTACCAGCTCCAGGGCAGGGCGCTCCGGTGCTCCCACTGGGCGCGGGTGTGGCGGATCCCCTCGACGATCTCCGCCGCCAGCAGGTAGCCGTGCTGGAATCCGCGTGCCCTGGCCGGGCCCTCCGCGTGCAGGTAGACCCAGCCGGCGCGGTTGAACCGGTAGCCCTTGGCCAGCAGCTGCCGCTGGGAGTCATCCAGGGGCGCCGCGGCCGTCCCTCGGGCGCCAACGGACAACAGCAGCAGCCCGCACAGGAGGTCATGGATTCGCATGGTTCGGTCCGCCTTGGAAGTCAGGTCTTGGGATCGATTGGAGTTTACCCGGCGCCGTCCTGCCCGCGGGTAGGCGTCCGCTGCAGCTGCGCCCCGGCGTAGACTGGCGGCCATGGCGACCTCCTGGGAACTCCTCAAGCAGACCCTCCAGGTGCGGGCCCTGGGCTGGTGGAAGATCCCCCTGATCGCGGCGGTGCGGCCACGGGTGGTCGAAATGTCCGACGCGCGCTGCGTGATCCTCATCCCGCTCCGCCGCCGCACCCGCAACCACCTGGGTTCGATGTACTTCGGCGCCCTCTCCATCGGCGCCGACGTCGCCGGGGGGCTGCTGGCGGTGCGGCTGATCCGCGAGCGCAAGGCGCGGGTCTCCCTGGCCTTCAAGTCGTTCCGCGCCGACTTCCTCAAGCGCCCCGAAAGCGATGTCTATTTCGTCTGCGAGGAGGGCGCCCGGATCCGTGCCCTGGTGGAAAAAACCTTGTCCTCCGACGAGCGCCACACCGAACCCATCGCCCTGCGCGCAGAGGTCCGTCCCGAGGGCGGCCCTCCTGAGACGGTGGCCGAATTCGTCCTCGACCTTTCCCTCAAGCGCAGCGACAGGGGCGCGATTTAAAAGGAGCCCTTTCAACACAGAGGCACAGAGAAGTGCCCGAATTCCTTCCGGGCGGAAGGGGAGGCACTGGGTGCAAACCACCGCCATCCCAGGCGTTTCCCGCTTTCTGGGTCTCTGTTTCTCTGGGTTGAAATTTCTCTACTTCTTCTCACCCAGCAGCGCCTTCAGGCTGACCGGGAACAGGCCTTCCACCAGCTGGCGCACGGCGTGGGCGTACTGCTGGATCTCCCACTGGGCGTGGCTGTCAGTGCGCAGGCGGATGAAGTGGGCCACCGCCTGCAGGCTCACGGTCCAGTAGACCTCGCTGTACAGGGCCAGGGGCAGGACGCAGCGGGCCTGCTCGCGGCAGACGCCGGCCTCCAGCAGCCGGCGGTAACTGGCCACGGCGCCCCTGCAGCTCTCCAGGTAGGTGGCAGCGGCCGCGTCGCGCTGATCCGCGGCAATTTCGCCTTCGCTGCCCTGCTTGTTGACCTTGGCCTGCTGGCGGAAGGTCGCCGGGAGGTAGAACTCGTCCTCGGCGAACTCCACGTAGCGGCCGCTGATCTCGTTCCAGGCGCAGCCCACCTGGTGCTTCATCCACTGGCGGAACACGAAGATCGGCGCCTTGGCGTGGAACTGCAGGGAGGCGTGCCGGAACGGCGAGGTGTGCTCGTGCTCCGCCAGGTACTCGACCAGGACCGCGTCCTTGTCGTCCCAGCCGTCCTTTCGCTTGCCGTAGGACACCCGCGCCGCGTTCACCACGCTCAGGTCCGTGCCCATGTGGTCCACCAGCTTCACGAAGCCGCGGTCGAGGACGGTGATCTGCAGTTCGTTTTGCAAGGCCAACCCCCGATCGCTCCCTGGACACTGCGCGAATCTGATGTGCAGTGTAATAGACTTGACCATAAATGACCGGCGGGCCGCCTGTGTGGATCGCCGCGCAATTCCCCGGGGATTCGATTGTGAGACGGTTTCATCTCCTTTTCATTGCTGTGCTGCTCACCCTCGGGTTTGCCGGTTGCAGCGGAGGTTCAGGAAGCACGAATTCCCCTTCGCTGCCGCCCACCGCTCCATCTGTTCTGAATTTCACCATCGACAGCCGTTCCGAGAATTTGGGGTCCATCGACCTGACTTGGGATTATCCGAATGCTGCGTTCGACGCCTACATCGCCCAAGTTTCCGTGAATGGCCAGCCCTACGAAGGCCTTTTCGACAAGCCCTTGGACAAAAATACGATTTCCATCCAGTTAACATGGCCTGCTCAAGATATTCCCGAATTGGTGCTATTCAGGTTCAGGATCTGTACCGTCAGGGGTCAGACCCAAGGTGCATTCTCCGAAGCCTCCTACCGCCGGGCCATCATCCCACCCACGGTGTATGCCCGGACGGAAGGCATCGATGGTGTCCAACTGATCGTGTCGTCTGGTTCAAGAATCGCGGCTTCCATTGAAATCGAGCGCTCCGAATCCGACGGCAGCCGGCCCGTCGGCGGAGCCCTGCTTCTCGATCCGGTCGAGTGGAAGCGCTCGAGCGTGTTCTGGATCGACAATCAGGTCGAGCAGGGAAAACGGTACTACTACAAATGCGCATTGAAATACGGTCCGGACGTCAGCACCGCCAGCGCGGTCCACAGCGGTCCCGTGGAGCTGCTTTCTGTCGCCGCGCTAAGGGCGGAGCCGGTCGCCTCAACCGTACGGTTGACCTGGAAGAACAGGAACAAAAGCACGGTAACCCAGAAGGTGGTCAGGGATGGTTTCGATCACGTCGAAACCGACCTGTACCCCGGGCAGCAGGAATTCGTGGATGCGGTGCCTCTCCCCGGTCCGTACCAGTACCGGATCCGCACCCGTGATGCGGTCACCCAGGCACAGCGTGAATGCCCGGCTGTTGCGGCTGCCGTGGCCAATCCGCCGGGAGTTCCGGTCCTGGACTTCGCGCCGATGAACACCGGATTGAACTCGAATTTCAGTGCTTTCTCGGTGCTTCCGCTGGGGGGCGGCCAATTTGCATTCGCGGGAAAAAACTTTTACGGCAATCAATTGCATTATTTTGTACCGAGCGGTCAATCCTGGAACGACTTTGAGCCGTCCGGCAGCCCGACACCTGTCCCGGGTGGGTTTTTCCTGCGCCCAGACGGTGCGGTCTGCGTGGTTTATTCCGTCCCGAACCCCGAATTCCCTTCAACCGCCTCCTTGCTCCGCCTGGCGGTATTCGATGGCCAGTCCTGGAAGTCGGAAACAGTCTGTCCGCTCAGCCAACCCCCGGTGGACCAATTCACCGGAGTGGTCAAGCCGGACAGCTTCGGAAATCCAGTCATCAATTACCTTCATTCCTGGTCCTATTCAGAGACCAGCCTGATGGTCCTGGCCAACGTGGACGGAAGGTGGTCGCCGGGGCTTGGAGTCCAGGTCCCACCCCACTCCGGTCATAAATTCGGCCTGGCCGTCGATCGCGACAACACGCCGTGGATCTGGGACGGGTACAACCTTCCAATGGGCCTGCACAAAATTCTTCCACTTCACCAGATTGAGAGCCACCCGGCCCCGCCGAGCCTGTCGCGACCCGCGGGGGACGCGCCGCCCATTGTGCAAGTCGACCGCGAAAACCGGTTCCACATTCTGTTCGACTCGAATAATGGGACTAAAATTGTATTAACCTACCTTGTTTATAACAACGGGGCCTGGACCGAGCCTGAAACGGTTTTCCCGGGCCCCTCGGGCTACTATTCGAAATTCTTTCTGGCCTCCAAGGATGGGAACCGGACCTGCGTGCTTCTGAGCACCGTGCTTGGCCTGATTCTTGTCGAACGGAACCCGACAGGCACTTGGACCGCGTTCAACCTTGCGGAACCGGGCCGAATCATCGGTGCCTGGCTGAATCCCGATTCTTCCTTTTCCGCCATCCTCGCGCTCATCGATGGGTCGGGAGCCACGTCCTACCGGATGATCTCCGAGCGCCGCTGATTCTCTACCCGCATTCGGTCGCAGGGCCACCCGACTTGCGAGACACCCCGCGGCCCAGCCTTGGGACACCGCGATTGAGAATGGGGTACGCGTCCAGGCACCGCGGGGACTCGCGCCGGGGCTGCCCCCGGACAGTCCTTCCGGGCCAGCGGTCACGGTCCGGGTTGATCCTGTTGATACCGTCACACAATAATTGATTCCTATGTCGACAGTCCGCGAACACCTGCGAAACCTGCTGCTCCCGGTGCTGCTGGCCGGCTGGTTCCTGCAGTGCGGCGGCGGTTCTTCCGGCGGCGGGCCGGCGTCCCCGGCCCCACCCTCCTTGCCGGTTCCGCTGCACCTCCGGACAGAGTCCGGAAGCACCTTCGACGAACTGATCCTGCGCTGGGACCCGGTGGTTGAACCGGTCGATGGGATTCTGCTCGAGGCACGGATCGGATCCGAGCCCTTTCAGCCCATCAACACCGATCCCCTCTCTACCGCCTTCACCTCCGTCAAGCTCACCTTCGACAGCAGCTTTCCGGAAATGGTGACCGTGGGGTTCCGGGCGCGGACCCGCCGGGGCGGGGACTATTCGGCCTACAGCACCGAAGCGACCTACACGCGCGGCCTGCGCCCGGTGGAATGGATCAACGCCTCTGCCATCGACGGCGGAGGCGTCCTCCTCCAGTGGAACGATCGGAGTCAGGCTGCCACCCAAGTCCTGATCGAGCGGGCCGAGGTCGACGGCGCAGGCACCCCGGGCGCCTGGGTGGAGGTGGGCCGGTTTCCGATGAGTCCGGCCAAGGACCTTTCGGAAGCCCTCCCTGAGGGGCGCTTCGTGAAATACCGGGCCACCAACCTGTCCGGCGTCCAGACCAGCGTCGGCTTGGTGAGTTCGCAAATCCAGATCCCCCTCTGGGCCCCGGTGATCCTCAAGGCCGAGGCGGCCCCTGAAGGAATCCAGGTCTCCTGGGCCAACCGCAGCAAGGCTGCGACTGCTCTCGAAATTCTCCGCGCCCCCGGCTGGGAATACTATTCCGCGGAGGTGACCATCGCCACCCTGGGGACCGGAGTCACCCAGTACCTGGACCCGAGTCCGTCCATGGGCTATTACAGGTACCGGGTGAAAGCGACACTCTCGGCTGCGGCGGGCTCTGCCAGCGCGTCGATTCAGGCCGCAACCCTGAATCCGGCGGGAGCGCTGCCCCTTTCGCCCCTCCAGTTCCAGGGGCAGGCGGCGCAGGGCGTCTCCCTGCGCGGGAACGGCCAATGGCTGCTGACCACCACCAGCCCCTTTGGGGTGATTGCAGGCGCGACCGACCCCTGGCCTGCCTATTTCCCCAACAACTCCCCCCAACTCTTCGGCCCCGGTGCGCTGGCCGATCCCGCCAACCAGCCCCATGTCGTCTACAACGGTCGGGGCAGCGGCTTCAGCCAGTGGGTGGTCACCCATGCGTGGTTCGATGGTTCGGCCTGGAAAACCGAGGAGGTGGGCCGCTTCGACCTCAGCCCCACCAGCAACACCTGCTTCGCGCTTGATTCAGCTGGAACGGGCCAGGCGCTCCTGGACTCGACCACGCCGTCATTCCCTTCCGGGGGGTCGTCGCTCTCCTGGACCTACGCCTACAGCCAGAATGGTGCCTGGAAGACCGAGGGGTTCAGCTCCTTGGTCCCGGTCCGCTACGATTGGCGGACCGCCTTCCTCAGCCCCTTTCCAGGAGGACAGGCGGTCGCTGCCTTCGGCCTTTCCAATCCCTCCCTGCTTCGCAGGCTGGATGGGAAATGGTCGGCACTCCCGCTGCCCGCCTCGCCGCCACCCAGCCAACTGGGGGACTTCCTCGGGATGGCCTGGTTCGGCCCCCAGGATGGCTGCCTCTTCTTCGGACGGGCACTGGGGTACGGTACCGAGGCGTCCGACCTGTGGGCCTATGCCCTGGTGGCTGGCGAATGGAAGGCCCCCCTTCGCATCGGGGCCGGCCTGAACCGCCCAACCGCGGCTTTCAAGGTGGCGGCGATCCCGTCCCAGAAGCGGTTCCTGGCCACCTACCCATGTGCCCAGGGCGTGATGCTGTTCCATTTCCAGAACGGATCCTGGACGCAGTCCTTCCTCCCTCCCCTTTCAGGAAGCACGAACCCGGTCTACGGCCTCGGGGCGGACGCATCGGGCAGGTTCCATGTCCTGACCCTCGCGGTCGGATCGGGGGTGATCACCTACACGGATTTCCACGAGTAGGCAGGGCACTGCGCAGGCACGCCCTGTGGGAAGATGGGAGGCTTGGCAGGCGAGCCCCGTCCCCGTCCGCCCGTGGCTGGGGGCGGGTTCCTTCACTTCAGGAGCCCCGATGAAATTCTTTCTCGACACCGCCAACCTCGACGAGATCCGGCGCATCGCATCGATGGGGATCCTCGACGGGGTCACCACCAACCCGAGCCTGATCGCCAAGGAATCCGGCAAGCCCTTCGAGCAGATCATCCAGGAGATCTGCGCCATCGTCGATGGGCCCATCAGCGCCGAAGTCATCAGCCTGGAGGCGGCGGGGATGCTCGAGGAGGGCCGGAAGCTGGCGAAGATCCACCGCAACGTGGTGGTCAAGGTGCCGCTCACCGCCGAGGGCCTGAAGGCCGCCAAGGCCTTCAAGGCCGAGGGCATCCGCACCAATGTCACCCTCTGCTTCTCCGCCACCCAGGCGCTGATGGCGGCCAAGGCCGGCGCTACCTACGTCTCGCCCTTCGTCGGCCGGCTCGATGACATCGGCCTCGACGGCATGGAGCTGATCCGCGAGATCGTGGCGATCTACGAGAACTACGGCTACGACACCCAGGTGCTGGCCGCCAGCATCCGCCAGCCCCGCCACGTCACCGATTCGGCCCTGGCCGGGGCCCACGTCGCCACCATCCCGACCAAGGTCTTCGACCAGATGCTCAAGCACCCGCTCACCGACAAGGGCATCGAGGGCTTCCTCGCCGATTGGAAAAAGAGCGGACGGTAGGCCGCCGGCTTCCTTTCAAGGACATTGCAGGAATGTGATCCAAGTCTTCTTCCTGGAATGGAAGAATCCTCCGTTGCTGCGGGAGCCGAGCATGGCCATAGCCGACAAGTACGAACTCCTCCGGAAGAAGACCGCGGCGGCCCTGCTGGGCGGCGGCGAGGCGCGGATCGACAAGCAGCACAAGGCGAACAAGCTCACCGCCCGGGAGCGCATCGCCGCCTTCCTGGACGAGGGCTCCTTCGAGGAGATCGACGCCCTCGCCGTGCACCAGAACCCGGACCTCGAGAAGATCCCCGGCGACGGCGTAGTCACCGGCTTCGGCCGGGTGGACGGCCGGCCGGTGGCGGTCTTCGCCCAGGACTTCACCGTCTTCGGCGGCTCCCTGTCCGAGGCCTACGCCAAGAAGATCTGCAAGATCATGGACATGTCCCTGAAGGTGGGCTGCCCGACCATCGGCCTCAATGACAGCGGTGGCGCCCGCATCCAGGAAGGGGTCATGTCCCTGGCCGGCTACGCCGACATCTTCCTGCGCAACACCCTCGCCAGCGGGGTGGTCCCCCAGATCTCCCTGATCATGGGCCCCTGCGCCGGCGGCGCGGTCTACAGCCCCGCCCTCACCGACTTCGTCACCATGGTGCGCGGCTCCAGCTACATGTTCGTGACCGGCCCGGACGTCATCAAGGCGGTGACCCACGAGGACGTCACCAAGGAGGACCTCGGCGGCGCCAGCGCCCACGGCGCCAAGTCCGGCGTGGCCCACTTCGTCCTGCCCAGCGACCTTGCGGCCCTGGCCCACACCCGCGAACTGCTGTCGTTCCTGCCCAGCAACAACCTGGGCGAGGCGCCGCGGATGGCGCCGCGGTCGGAAATGCCGCTGGAGAACCCGGACCTGGACAAGATCATCCCCGAGGACACCAACCGGCCCTACGACATCCGCCAGATCATCAAGGGCGTGGTCGACGACGCCAACTTCCTCGAGGTCATGGAGACCTACGCCGGCAACATCGTCATCGGCTTCGCCCGCCTGGACGGCCGCAGCGTCGGCATCGTCGCCAACAACCCGGCCTACCTGGCCGGCGTGCTCGACATCGCCTCCTCCGAGAAGGGCGCCCGCTTCGTCCGCTTCTGCGACGCCTTCAACATCCCGATCATCACCTTCGAGGACGTCCCGGGCTTCCTGCCGGGCGTCAACCAGGAGCACGGCGGGATCATCAAGAACGGCGCCAAGCTCCTGTACGCCTACTGCGAGGCGACCGTCCCCAAGATCACGGTGATCACCCGCAAGGCCTACGGCGGCGCCTACTGCGTGATGGGCAGCAAGCACATCCGCACCGACTTCAATTTCGCCTACCCCACCGCCGAGATCGCCGTGATGGGCGCGGACGGGGCGGTGAACGTGCTCAATGCGCGGGAGATGGCGGCGGCGCCGGACCCGGCCGCCCGGAAGGCGGAGCTGGTCGCCGACTACAACGACAAGTTCGCCAACCCCTACATCGCCGCCGAGAAGGGCTACGTGGACGAGGTCATCATGCCGCGGGAGACCCGCAAGAAGCTGATCCGCGCCCTGGCCCTGCTGGAGAACAAGCGCGACCTCACGCCGCCCAAGAAGCACGGCTGCATTCCGCTCTGAAGCCCCGGCCAACGCCGCCCGCCGGACCCGAAGGAGTTCACGATGCGCCATGCCTGCCTGTTCGGATTGCTGTCCGCGGCCGCCTGCGCCCAGGCGCCGGCGGGCTATGACGAGGCCTTCTTCAAGGGCGACCCCAAGGCCATCATGGTCGCCTGCGCCGACAAGGCCCGGGTGATCAAGCCCAACGACAGCCGCCTGCTGGCGGAATTCGGCCGCGCCTACCTGGCGGCCGGGGACGCCGGCCGTGCCGAGGAGGCCTTCAAGCGGGCCGCCGCTGCCGATCCCAAGGACGGCGAGACCCACCGGCTGATCGCCCTGGCCTGGCTGCGGCACGGCCGCCGGGCGGAAGCGCTGAAGGCGTTCGAGGACATGCAGCGGATGGACCCGAAGGCCAAGAACGCCTTCTGCAAGGCCGCGGTCAACCTGCTGGACGCGGGCGCCGCCGCCGAGGCCGAGGCCTTGATGGAGAAGGCCTGGCAGCTGGACCCGAAGGACTGGCAGAACTGCGCCGAATTCGCCCGGGCCGCCGTGCGCGCCAAGCAGACCGACCTGGCCGCCCGCTGGTGCGCCCGCACCGTGGCCGCACGCCCCAAGGAGGAGCGGATGTGGAATGAGCTGGCCCTGGTCTTCGCCGACGGCGGGGCCGCCAACTAGCCAGGAGCCTGGAGTAAACTGCTCCGGCAACCTCCGGAGGAAACCATGCGCCACGCGGCCCTTTGCGTGCTGTTCGCCTGCGCCACCCTGGCCGCCCAGGGGGGGCGGCTCGACACCGCCGGATTCTCCAACGACCCCAAGGGGGTCCTGGCCAGCTGCGCGGAGCGGCTCGAGGCGCTGAAGCCCAAGGACGGCAAATACCTGGCCGAGGCGGGCCGGTTCCAGCTCCTCGCCGGCCAGGCGCGCAAGGGCGAGGACTTGCTGAAATTCGCGGAAATGATGGATCCCAAGGACCGCGAGGTGCTGCGCCTCATCGGCCAGGCCTTCCTCAAGGCCGGCCGCCGCAAGGACGCCCTGGCCGCCTACGACAAGGTGCTGCTGCGCGACGGCGGGCCGCGCAAGGCCATCGCCCATGCCGGAATGGACCTGGCCGAGGCCGCCCAGCCGCGGGAGGCCGAGCGGTTCATGGACGCCTACGCGCTGCTCGAGACCAACGACTGGGAGACCTTCATCGGGTTCGGCCGGGCCCATCTGCATGGCGGCGCGCGGCGCACCGCCGCGGCCT
>WBZP01006579.1_pt1 | contig 11460 bp, 13 predicted proteins | sample 5204301 | NCBI WGS metagenome assembly WBZP01 (sample SAMN12412401, study PRJNA552823) | activated sludge metagenome | isolation source: activated sludge from nitrification reactor of wastewater treatment plant... | place: USA: Pennsylvania | collected 2017
CGGGCATCTCAACTCGGTCGCCAACATTCCTGGCCTCGGGTCGACTCTCGCCTCGGTCATCGTCGTTCGTGAAGAGTTCGATGAAGCAGGTCGCGCGGTCCTCGGCAGCGACTGACTGGACCTGTGCCTGCCGCTCGGGGCGCTCGGGAATCTCGATCAGCGTGTCGGGGCGTATCCGTTCGACGACGACTCAGACTCCAAGGCATGGCGACAGCCCATCGAGGACTGGTTCGCCGCGATCGCAGCGGCCGTCTTCGCAGTAGTCCCCTTCGAGTATGCGATCACGGGCGAGGAGGTATCGGGCATCGAGCCATCCGACCAGACGAGGGGACGAGTCGGTGTATTCCGGCCCGGGGTCGACGGAAGCCTGGAGCTCGAGCCGGTGAGCGTCTGGTCGTGGTGACGAGGGACGCTGGGGACGGGACGCAATGACCAGTTGGATCGACTCGATCGTCTTTCCGGAACCGTGGATCGATCTCCGTCGGGTGAACGACCGCCTGGCGCGACGAGACTTGGTTGCTGGGCATCGAAAAGAGTTGAAACGGGAGATCGCACGCGGCCACGTCCTCCACGGTCGCGACTGGGAGATCATCGGGCTCGGGGTTCCCGCGCGAGACGACGCGCTGCTCCTACTTGACGATGGCGCTGTGGCCCTGGTGCACCTGACTTGGCGCGGCGCACCCGAGCCGCCGACGTGGCCGATGACGGTCTTCGTGAGCTCGGTCGATGAGTTCCGGGCGGAGTTGGAGGATCGAGGCTACGACCTGGCCTGAGGTCAACGGCGGTCGAAGCATTTGATCTATCGGATCGAGTCAGGTCCTCGTTGACGCGTGAGCGCACTCCTCGTCGAGCCCCTCGACGACGGTCCGAGCGTCCGGTCGACGCTCGACCTGCCGTTACCTGAGCAAGCCATCTGGCCAGTGTCTTTCGTGGTCCTTCTTAAGGCGCTTCATGTCGCCGAGGATCACCTTCAGGTCCTGCGAAGCCGGAACGTCATCGTCATGCGCGCTCGGGTTGAGGCTTCGCTTCCAAAGGTTCCAACGGCCTCGCTCGTCGTTGCCGAGGGCAAACCCGAGCACATCTGGGATCAGGTCTCCGAGAACCTTGTCTCCGACTTCGGACACTCTCGTAGCGGTCCCGGCTTGGGTTCTGCCGGTGGCGATAATCTGTTTTGCCAGCCTCTCGGCCGCACGGCGGAGTGCGTTCGAGGCGTTGCGTCTCCCCTCGACCGTCAGGCTCGCGATGGAGTCCTGCGCCTCGAGGAGATACCTGCCGAAGACATCACTCTCCGATGTGATCGCTGTCCCCTCGACCATGTCTGACAGGGCCAGCTCATAGTGCTCCAGGCCGCGATGGCTGTGCACCTCGACAACGTTGACCGCCAGCTTCGGGTCGTGGGTGCAGACGATGACCTGCACGCCTTCATCGAGGAGGGAGCCCAGGGTGTTCAGGGTGAATGTCACCCGATGCTCGGGGTCGTATCCTGGCAACGGATCATCGAGGACCACTACAGGGCTGTTGAGCAAGCGTTGCCGCGCCAGGAATGCCGCCAGCCCCAAAGCGTTGAGCTGGCTGTCGCTGAACACTCCGACGGCATCGCGGACCTGCGGCGTTGCATCGCCGGCAACTGCAAGTTCGGCCGTGAGATTCACATACCTGCGCCCCGATGCACGCCGACCAACGCCGCCGAATCGGACCAACTCGTCCGGCCGCAGGGTGGCCCACCATCGGTCGATCTCCGCACCCATGTTGTCAAAGCGTTCGTCAAGAACGGCCTCTTCGGCAGTCTGGATCAACCGAGCAGTCGCATCGACCCGCTGCCTTACCTTCTCCCGCTGTCGGGAGATTCTCAGCTCATGATGTAGTTCGTCTCGGTGCTCCAGCAGGTCGAGTATCTCCCGGGTTCCCGGCGGTAGTGTTGCGGATTGCAGCTTCTCGCCGAGTTCCTCATATAGGCCGGTGACCATCGTCGACAGAGTTTCGGCTTCACGCCGAGCGACACCGATGCACTCGTTAACCTGACCCAGCAAGCTCGCCAGTTCGTTCTGGATCTCTGCACGCTGGCGAACCTTCTCGACAGCCGCGTCGACGATGCCCTTGACCTGAGTCCAGATCTCTCGGAGTCGCTGAATCTGGTCGGCCGAGCGGGCGACTGCTCCCCGCACAGACTCATCGGAGTTGAGCCTCGGCCCCTCGGGTGGAGACCCGCCGAGAAGACCATCCCGGTGTGCTGCAACCTCGTCCCACTGTCGCTCGTCCCAGTCCTGCGCAGCGGGCAGAGCAGTCCGGAGTGCCCGTCCTACGCCAGCAACGTCGCTCAGCGCAGACTGCAACTCACGGCTGACGTCGGATGCGGCCGTCTGCATGTCGACCGATGCAACCAACTGCTCACGGATTCGCTGGATCCGATCGGGACGGAGAGTCCCCTCCTCGCACACGGGACAGATGGTGGACTCGGGCAAGTTGCCGAGGTGCGGATGATTCACAACGGCCTCGAAGATCGGTGCGAGGCGGGCAACCTCTACGTCCACGTCACGGAGCCGTTCCACGTATGTGTCGATGGCACGTCCGAGTCGAGCGCCGTCCACGTTCGCCGGAATATTGGCGGGAGTTGGTGTCAGCGCCGAAATCGGGAAGACCCTCTCCTCGGCTTGCTGCTTGATTGCGTGCAACTCAGCGATGACGCCTTCGGCGGTGTCGCTGCCAACCGTGGGAGCTACAGCCTTCGCCACCGACACAAGCCCGGCAGTCACCGACTGCTGAGCGGTTGCTCGCGCGATGCTGTCGAGGGCCGCGACGGTCACGCCATTCCCCGCCACTGTGCCACGGAGCCCCGAGAGCGCGACGGCCCGGGGAAGCGGAGGAAGCCCTGCTACTCGTGCCTTAGCGCGGGCAACCGCATCGCGGACCTGGTCGAGATCGGTCAGTTCCAGGAGTGCCCGGAAGTACGCCGCCCTCTGCTGCGGTGCCGTGGACAGCACGTACCGGAGGTTGTGCTGCAAGAGGACCGGTGCCGCCAGGGGTGGCTCACCGAAGGGGATCCCAAGTGACTCCAGATTCCGGACTGGCTGAGAGTCGATCGTGACAAAGCTCTCGCAGTCGGCCGAGGCCGAGTAGTCCGCCGTTAGCTTGCGCCGGACAACTCGCTCCACGCCGTCTCGACACCTGACGTCGGCCTCGACCCAGACCTCGGAGTCCCCCTGCGGCAAGTGCACGTTGGCGAGCATCCGCGCGTACTCAGCCCTGGCACCGCCGACAAGATCACGCCTACTGCTGAGCCCGGTGAAGAGGAACTCCAATGCCTCAGCTGTGGCGGACTTTCCTTGGCTGTTGTCGCCCTTGATCACCGTGATGGGTGAATCCAGTTCAACCTCGCGGATCTCAGCCCCGTAGGAACGGAAGCCTCGAATGCGCAAACGGAGGATTCGTGGAGCTGACCCGGTTTCGGGATCACTCGCCGTCATCGGGCACCTCCAGCCAACGATCCACCAAGGCGTCGACGCTGGCGACAATCTCGCCGGGAGTAGCCGCCTTCGACAATTCCTCCACGAACTCCCTGGCATCCGACGCGGACTCGTCCTGTGGCAGCTTGGCCCGAAGGTCGTCCAGGTTCGGGATCAAATCACTCATCGCCGTCCTCGGCCCCACCTGCGACTCGCTCCCGCAACATGTCGACGTAGTCCGCCCTCATGACGCTGTTTGACCTGGGGCGCTTGCCCGCGTTGATGTCCGAGACGTACTTGGCCAACCTCTCTGGGTTCTTCCCTGACCAGCCATTGGCGAGAGCCCAGCCCTGGATCGCAGCACCGTCCATCGGGATGCGAGCGTCGTGCAGCGCAAGGAGCACGCCCACGACCTGATCCTTCTCAAAGCCCGCCGAGATCGCGTTGTTGTGATTGACCGTCAGCGTGAGGCTCTTGAGGGCCTCGACAACGAGCGGATCAAGCTCCGGGGTGAGGTCCTCCCACTCCGAACCGTCGCCAAGGATGTCCGGTCCCACCTGAGTCACCCAGGGACGGATGCGGTCGGCGTTCCAAGTGACGACGCACAGCCCCCGGATCATATGACTGCTGAAGCGGGCCAGCTCACCGATGTCGTCCATGTCCGGCCACGCCATCAGCACTGGGCCGGTCCCGTGTACGTAGGAACCTCCCCTGCCAGTCACATGCGCGACGTTGGAGTTGCGGTTCACGAGGCGCTCCAACTCGCCACAGTTCCGCAGGTTCGACTTCAGCTTGGTCCAGACGGTCAGGGTGTCGCCCTGCTCCATGTGGGAGGCACACCATCGGATCGCGGCGGCTATGCCTTCGTCGTCATAGCTGGCAACCGCCGTGGGGTAGTCGGCCTGGTCGTCGAACATCGGTACTCCTGCACGGGGAATCTCGGACCATGCACGCTATCGGCGTCGCCCGACAGATTCCGATGATTCGGCGCCGTTGGTGCTCGCCCAATATTCCGTTTCGCTCGACGAGCCCTACCTCTGAGCACCCGCGGTTGATCCATGCGGGTTGCGTGCCTCTGAGGGTGACGGCCTCGTCTGGATCGCGATAGCCAAGATCTCGCAGCTCCTGGTTCCACCGCTCGACGAGCTCCCGCCCGTCGCGCGGGACCACCTTGTCGGGCCGAGCCTCCGCCCAAGCCCGCCGGTCCCACGCCTCTCGAAGCCGCGGGCCGGGCGCATCGCCGGGATGCTCACCTCGCCACTCGGCCTCGTAGCGGTCGACATTGCGCCGAATCTGGGAGGTCCTGGCGCTGAAGGCGCCGACGTATGGCGCCAGCTCGCGGATCTCGTTCGTTTCGGGATGGAGGGTCAAGCCATGCGCGGCGAGCGCGGAACGGAACGTGGGGTCGGTCGCGACCGCCGCATGGCCGATGCCGTTGATGGCCCCTATCGAGTCGCGGAAGCCGACTGAGTGGAGGCCGCGCCAGCCGCCCACGGCGTACACCCGCGCGTTTGATCTGGAGGTGAAGGTGGCGGTGTGGGTCGCCGGCCCGGGACGTGTAATGCCGGACGACCGCGGCTTCGATCTTCTCGACGGGCACCTGCACCTGTCGTCCGCGCGGCCCGACGCGGGTGGTTGCGTGCGAGGCGACCCAACCGACGATCTCGCTCGCTGCCTTGTCCTGAGCAGCGTCCAATGCGGCCGAGATGTCGGGGTGCAGTGCGGCCGCCAGTGACCAGGTCTTGGGTCCGTTGACGCTGACTTCGACGAACCGCAGTGCGTGCTCCTCCTTGAGTAGCCGACCCTTCTTGGCTCCGGTCTCGACGTCGATCCCGGCGACCCACTGCTCGTAGGTATCGCCGTTCATCGAGCCCGCGCGCTCGACGCCATCGGGCGTGGCGGTCAGGCGCTCCGCGACGCCGGTGCCCTCGCCGAGGTAGTAGTCGTCGGCCCGGGACGGATCGCGCTCGACGTAGGCACGGGCGGCCTTCGCAGCGCCGCGGTAGAACTTCACCCCGCCGTGCACGTGAACCACCCCGATCAAGCGTCCGTCGACTACCGTCGATAACCACATACCCGCAGGTCACAGGCCATTTTCGGCTCCGATTCCTACGAACCTTCGTAGCATGCGTGCCGACTGAAATGGGGATGTGTTGGGGCGGCGGAACGCGGCGATGGCGACGAGATTCTGAGAGCCGTGAAGGGTCAATGGTTGCCAATGATGAAGGGGGGATCAGGTGGACGGAGACGATGGGGGTACCCAAGGGGCGGGCCGTCGATGAAGGCCCGCGACCGAGGAGTGGACCAGATAACCTCCTCGGCGTGGACGAATCGATCAACGCGGCTGACGTGTGGCGCGAGATCGACTACGACGTCGCCTGGGCGCCCTTCGATCAGCGGTTCGCGTTCAGTGCGAACTTCCATGAACGAGAGCACCCGGCGATCAGGCTTTCGGACGATTGTCTCGTCCTCGACCTCGGCGACGTCTTTGCGAACGACGGGCCCAGGTTCGCGGCAGCTGAAACGGCGATCAACGCGTCCGGCCTTCGCGCGTTCGTCTGGCTCGCTGGGGATGAAGAGCTGACCGCCCTGGACTGGCAACACCCCGCCTACCGCTACTCGCCTGCGCTGCAATCGTTGACCGATGCGGCTGCGGCGGTTCCGGTCTTCCCCAACGGTGACTACTTCGCACACATGACCCAGGACCTTTGGTGGGGCACCTTTGGGCATCCGTGGCAGCAGACGCTCACCATCTGGGGTGTCGACATGATTGAAACCCTCGGTGCCGAGCTGCTTACCTGGCTGCCTCGTCATCCCCAGAGCCGCGCATGACGTTCGATCTCGCAAAGGTCCCGGGCGGCGACGTTGCTGCATGGGGAGCCGAGTGCCGCGACAAGGCACTCAGCGGCGTTCGGGACGGCGACTGGCGGTCGATCTACGACTGGACGAAGAGCTGGATCGGGTGGGGCGGCGGCGCATGGCTCCCCGATACCTGGATCCTGTACGCCGTCTCGGCGCTCGTTCAGGGCAAGCCCCGCAGTGCCATCCATTCGCTTGACCTTGGCCTGAAGACCTGGCTCGCCGGCACGGTTGATCGAACGGCGCTGACGTGGTGTCGGGGCATCATCGTGCTGGACCGGCTCGCCGATCCAAAGACTGCACTTCTCGATCTTGAGGACTCTGCGGGCGACGTCCCGGCCTGGGTCGAACCGCTCGCCGGGCGTCGACTCGAGCACTGCAGGGACGCGGTCGCGGCCAGCCGTAAGCGAGTCGCGTCGGTGGGGCCGCGGCCCGCGTACGAAGGTTCGGCGAACTTCGTGCACGTCGTTGCGCCGCCGGTCGGCCAGCGGGTCGATGGTGAGCCGCCGGAGGTCTGGCCTGCCGTCGAGACTTTCTTTCGGGGAGCACCCGTTTGAGTACTGGCGATCTTCGGCTGGATGGCGAGTCGACCGTCGACCGCTCGACTTGTCCCGACTGCGGAGCGGACTACTTGCTGGTCAAGAGCTTCGTGCTCGACGACTCGGGTCCTTACGCCATTGCTTTCAGTGCCCTGCACTGGCACGGCGAGGCCGAAGCCTGGATTGATGTGATCTTCGGGGCCTTCGAAGGAGACGCCGCTGATGATGACCGGACCACGTTCGGGTGCCGAGTCGGACGAGTGGAGGGAAGCGACGAACCCGCGGCAACGGCTGTCCAAGCCGCTGTGCCCTACTCGAACGGGCCGGTGTTCGGACACAAGCTGAGCCGCGACGAGGCACTCGCTCACCCCCGTGTCGCGGACTTCTGGCGGGTAGTCGACTTCCTCTTGGAGCACGAGCCCGCTGTCGCTCATCACATCTACGGACATCGCGCCGAGGGCAGCCGGAAGTGGTGGAGGCGCCGAAGCTGACTCTGTCACAACACTACCGTTTTCGGTATAGTTGTGACATGGCCGCTGACGTGAATTACCGGGACATCGTGCGCGAGATCGCGCTCGATCAGTACGGCTACATCACGACCAAGCAGGCGGCCGAGGCCGGGGTTCCCGCCGTCGAGCTTCCCAAGCTTGCTGCTCGTGGCGGTCTGAACAACGTCGCCTATGGGCTCTATCGGGTGCCGGATGCGCCTGCCAGCGCGTTCGATCAGTTCGCCGAGGCGCTACTACGGGCGGGCCACGGGTCGTACCTACACGGAGACTCGGTGCTTGCCCTGTTCGGGCTCGCAGACGTGAACCCTCGACGGATCAGGGTCGCGGTCCGGAAGCGAACGCGGCCGAAACTGCCGCCGTTCATCGACCTGACGCTCGTGAAGGGCGATGTCGTCACAACACAGTACGCGGGCCTGGAGTCGCAACGCGTTGCGGACGCGATCCTCGAGTGCCGCGGGCGCATCGAGCGGAGCCGCCTGATGGAGGCTGCCGAGGAAGCGCGGAGGGAAGGCCTGGTGACCACCAAGGAGTGGCAGCGGGTCAGGAAGGAACTCCGGTCGTGAGCTACACCGATGTGCCGAACAGCGTCCGGTCGCTGGAGCAGCGGATCCGCAACCTTGAGGGCAGCGACGAACTCGCTGTTCGGCGACGCATCGGCATGGCGCTCGTCGTGGTAGGCCAGATGCTTCCCGAGGGAGCCGTCAAGGGCGGCAGCGCGATGGCGCTTCGCTATGGCCGCGGCACTCGGTTCACCCAGGATCTCGACGCTGCCCGCGTGCAGCCGCTTGCTCGGTTCCGCAGCGACTTCGAGGACTCGCTGGCTGTCGGTTGGGCCGGCTTCACCGGCAGGCTGATCGAGAAGGCTGTACCGCGGCCTACCGGCGTGCCAACGGCGTACGTCATGCAGCCCTTCGACGTGAAGCTCGACTATCGGGGCCGAGCGTGGTGCACCGTGAAGTTCGAGCTTGGTCACAACGAGATCGGTGACGCGGACGAGCCGGAGTACCAACTCGCCGACGGCCTCGTGCAGCTCTTCACCGAGGTCGGTCTCGAAGCGCCCAAGCCGGTGCGGGTGATGCGCGCCGATCACCAGATCGCCCAGAAGCTGCATGCGGTCTCGGAGCCTGGCAGCGAGCGATCGCGCGACCTCGTCGACCTTCAGTTGATCGACAAGGGCGAAGACCTCGACCTCGCGCAGGTCAAGGCCACGTGCGTCCGGCTCTTCGCGTACCGGCGCCAGCAGCTATGGCCGCCGACCATCGAGACTGGTGCCGGTTGGGACACGCTGTACGAGGCTGCGGTCGAGGACATCGACGTGCTCGCTGATGTTGACGCTGCTGTCGCCTGGACCAACGCCTTCATCAGGCGGATCGCGGATGCGTGAGTGCAGGGTTACCGTGAGTCGTGACCCGCTGAGCGTGCCGCGCTTCCCCTGGTATTACTGATCGCGCCCCGGTGGTTGAGCCGGACGAAACCCGCAGGTCAGGGGCCTAATGACCCCTCATGCGTCGCAGATGCGTGGCAAGAATCGCTGTCGGGCGCCGAACGATGTGGTGCACGGCCAGGAGGCGATCAATGACTCCTTCGTGGCGAAGCCAGCTCTGCGAGCCGTGAACTGCAGGTTCGGATTTCTATCCCCGCTGAGGGTTCTGTGACCATCGGTGCTCAACTGTCGCTGGAGTCGGGAGTTCATTGTCGGATCTGCAACCAGGAGGCGCCGATGCATCTGAGTGCCGAACAACGCGATCGGGCCCGAGGGGCGGTGCTGGGGTCTGCGGTGGGGGACGCACTGGGGGCGGCGTACGAGTTCGGGTGTGCTGCGGTTGGGCCGGAGGGGCCGGAGATGCTTGGCGGTGGGCTGGGTGGGTTTGAGCCCGGTGAATGGACCGACGACACCGCGATGGCGTGGTGCATCCTCGACGTTGCCGCGACCCGGGCCGATCTAGGCAGTGACGCGGCGCTGACTGAGATCGCGCACCGCTTCCGCGAGTGGTACGACGGGGGCCCGGCCGATATCGGCAACCAGACGCGAGCCGTTTTGGGCGCAGCCGGTGAAGCGCCAAGCGCAGGGGCGCTGACTCAGGCCGCCCACGACCTGCACGCGCAGACCGGGCGCAGCGCAGGCAACGGTTCGCTGATGCGCACTGCTCCGGTAGCGCTGCGATTCCTCGACGACCCGGAGGCGCTCGCTGCGGCGGCCCGTCGAATCAGTGCGTTGACCCACGTCGATCAGCAAGCCCAAGACGCCTGTGTGCTGTGGTCGGCGGCGATTGCGCAGGCGATTGTCGAGGGCGAGTTCGATGTCAGGACAGGGTTGGCCCTGCTCGCGCCGGCGCAGGCAGAGTCTTGGGCCGAACTCATCGACGCCGCCGAATCCGAAGATCCGGCCACGTTCCAGCCCAACGGCTGGGTGGTGACGGCCTTCCAGGCAGCGTGGTCGGCGATCGCGCAAACACCGGTGCCAGCCCAGGACCCAAGGCAACACTTCTCAGTCGCGTTAGACACGGTGATCAGGATCGGTGACGACACCGACACGACGGCCGCGATCGCTGGGGCTCTACTGGGCGCGAAGTGGGGTGCCTCGGCAGTTCCGCAACGTTGGCGACGGGTACTGCACGGCTATCCAGGAATCGCCGCCGACGAGTTGTCGCGGTTGGTCGATCTGGCGGTTGGGTAGCGCCCGCCGTACCCAAACCGGACCTGCCCACCCCTTATCGAGTCGTTCAGCCAACTAGGCGCAGCGACTTGCTGGCCAGCCCAACCCGTACCGTCTGCCCCCAGTGCAGACTGAGCGCATCGGACTCGATGCCGTCGCCGAAGGCGACTAGCCGGTCAGACTGCACGGTGAGGGCGAGTTGGGTGTTGCGGAGTTCGCCTTCGGTCAGCGAGACGCCAGTGGCCGGTGAGGGCCAGGCCTCGCGGACAAACCACACCAGTCGGGGTTCGGTGGGGGCTGGGGGTAGCAACTGGCTGCGGCGTTCGTAGGCCACCGATCGACACCACCCGGTGGCGCCGGTCCCGGTGGCCACGATCACTCCGGAGGATGCTTGCGCCTCCACGCCAGCTTCCGGCGTGGCCAATTGGTAGCGAGCGGTCTGGTGGCTGGGGTGGCCGATGAAGATCTCGTTCAGGGCAACCATGTGCTGCCCATCGTCCAGGCTCGCCTCGACCATCCGGTGTTCGGTCACGCCTGCGCGACCGTGCAGCAACTCGCGCAGATCAGTGGCGGCATGCCGCACGAGTACTCCGGCATTGCGGCCTGGCTCCGGGTCGATCCCGATCACCGGCTGACCATCGAGGTACTTCGACACGTTGGCGACCAACCCGTCTTGGCCCACGACGACGACCACGTCATCAGGGGCAAACAAGAACCGCGCGACGTCGGCCCGCTCCACCCGGCCGCGACGCCAATCTTCTGGGATCGCGGCCGTGGCGGTGCCGAGTGCCATGGCCAACTGGCGGTGCCGCTCCTCGAGTTCTTCGATGCTGCGGCCGCGGCTGCGCAGAAAGAACGCAGCCTGGCCGCGGGTGCCATGGGTGGCCAGCATCTCGTCGTACTCCGTGCGGCGGTGCACGAACACCACCCTCGGTTTCAGTGCCATCACGCCACCGTGCCCTTGCGCCACTGGGCCACTGCCTGAGCGATCAGGTCGGGGCTGACCACCAGCGAGTCGATCTTGGGCAGATTGGCGGCGACGTCCTTCATCGCCATGGCGAGCAACACCGCGTCGGAGACGTCACGGTAGGCGGCCACGCGGGCTGCCTCTGCCTCACCTTCGGCCAGGCCGGTGAGCCGCTCGGCTGCGGACTGGGCTTCGGCCAAGGCGACGGTACGACGGGCCTCGGCGTCGGTGCGGATTGCGTCGGCGGCCGCTGCCTCTTCGGCCGTACGACGAGCGTTGGCGCCGCGCTGGGTGACCAGTTGCTCCTCGCGCCGGACCAACTCGATCTGAGTCTGCAGTTCGTTCTCGCCGATGGCTCGTTCGTGCTCGACCGCGATGGCCCGACGTTCGAAGGTGGCTCGATCGGCCTCTTGCTGAACCAGTTCGCGGGTGGGGGTGCGCAGCGCGCGTTCGACCTCGGGCTCGGGGCGAACCGCGACGACCCGCA
>WBZP01006580.1_pt1 | contig 11460 bp, 5 predicted proteins | sample 5204301 | NCBI WGS metagenome assembly WBZP01 (sample SAMN12412401, study PRJNA552823) | activated sludge metagenome | isolation source: activated sludge from nitrification reactor of wastewater treatment plant... | place: USA: Pennsylvania | collected 2017
GATCTGATCATTCTCATGACGTATCTTTTACTTCTTCTAGACGTCACCGGCCCAGATTGTAGAGCTGTGTCACCTCGGCGGCGGTGATGACACGGTTGTATACCCGGACATCGTCGATCGCACCATCAAAGACATAGGTACTCCCAGAAATATAGCCGGAGCCGATCAGGAAATCATTGCCCGCATCCGATACATACGCACCCGCCCCATCCTGATCATAGTCATGAGTAGCATCCAACGCACCATCGATATAGAACTGAATCGCGGTCGAGGCGGTCGTGCCACCATTGAAGGTTACGACGACATGTTGCCACTGATTCGCTACCCAGCCATTGTTTAGATAGGCCGAGATCGGCTGCGTCGCCCGTGAATGTCCAAAAGAAATACGGTTGCTCGTGTCAATGAGCGACAACCCCCAATTGCCATCACCGGCGCCAGAGTCATTGTTCGACTTACCGACGATATGGCCTCGGTCACCCGCCGAACGCGGTTTGATCCAGACACTGATCGACATCCCGCCTCCACCTTGGTCCTCGATATCGCGCAACGCCACCGGATCGCCGACATTTATAAAATCATTTGTTGCATCAAAGTTGAGTGCTTGGCCGATGCGGCCGGGGACAGCGGAAGCGGTTGACATGTTGGTTGCGTCACCGTGATTAGCATTGCCCGAGTCGTCCTTTACTTCGGTCGTCGTGTCCTGCCAAGCCACGTCCTGACCATCCATACTCCAGAGACCGACGAGGCCACTCCGGAGCGTGTCATTGCCTGACGAAGCGACGATCGCTTTCCCGCCAGCGGCACGATAGATATCGGTCACTTGATCCTGCGTCAGGACGGCATTGTACAACCGCACATCATCGATGATTCCACTCGCATACACATATCCGTCCAACCCGATGGAAAGATCACTGGTCTCGCTGTTCGCTGTCCCGGTCGGCGTAGAGATTTCAGTGACGGTCTGAGCCACACCATTGACAAATATCTGGGGGTCATTGGATGTGGACGACCGATCGTAGGTAACGACGACATGCGCCCACTCATTCGCGACTACGGAATTTGGTCCAAGTATCCACTTTCCATCCGTGCCGGAAAAGGCATGGTAGTACACCAGATGTCCCGTCGTCCCATTGCAGTCCGTCGCGTCATTCGAGCAAATCTGCAAAGCCCAGGTGCTGCGCCCCATGATTCCGCGATACTCTGTCAAGCCAGTCGGCCGGATCCAGGCAGAAACTGTTTTCGTTACCAGATTGTCGAAGGCCGCTGATGTACCCATGTTCACCGATTGATTCACTCCGTTAAAGCTAAGGGCTTGGCCGATGCGGCCCGGGGTGACGACGGGTCCGTTGGTGAGTGTACCGGTATTTCCGCCACGCCCCCGATCGGTGGCGGTCGTGCCGCTCACATCCATCCCATCAAAGGTCCAGTGGCCGACCAGATGTGTGTCTGGATCATCGGGGTGTGTCTCACGATACAGGAGCGCGACTTCCTCAGGAGAGAGTAAGCGATTGTACAACCGTATCTCATCGAGTTTGCCGTTGAAGGGAGCATCGATTGCTCCTCCACCCACCTCATTCTGGGCTCCAATCCACAGAGATTCACTATTGACATTTGGATCATTTGTTCCTGGTGTGCCAGCACCAACCGCGACTTCCTGCACCACCCCGTTGTAATAGATCTTGCCAGATGCCGTACCACCCCCGAACGTGAGCTGCACCGCTACGAACTGCCACGAACCCGTTGTGACCGTTCCATCGACAGTATCGTATGAATTCCATATTGTATTAGTATCACTGAAACCCAAGGAAAGTGTTCCATCATCGTTAAGTAGGAGCTGATAGTTCGCACTGTTCGACCCAGCCGTCGCTCCCTTGGTAAGGATAGTCTGATAGTTCGGAGCCGTCGTATCGGGGTTGATCCAAGCAGTGAGCGTGATCGAATCGCCAGTATCAGCATCCAGAGCATCACTATCCGCCACCGTTACATAGTCGTCCGTGCCGTCGAAATCCACCCCCGTACCGATGCGGCCCGTTGTCCAGGTGGGGCCGTTGGTGAGGGTGCCGGTGTTCGCATTGCCGCTCGCATCGGCCGCACTCGTCCCGGTATTTTCGTCCAGTTTCCAGTACCCTGCTAGACCTTCTTCCAAGACTTCATCCCCCGGCCGGGTGCCGACTTTCACCTTGCCCATATCGTACAGCCCCGCAACCTCCGCCGCTGACAGCACGCGGTTATACGCACGTACCTCATCAATCGAACCGGAAAGCCAATCTTGAACCCCAGTCCGGACAATCGCCCCCACGGCCGTAACATTCAACGTGAGGGTGCTCCGCGTATAGGTGAAATCTGTCATATCCAGTATTCCGTCGACATATACTTTCGCCGCACCGTTATTATCTGCCCACACGACATGGTGCCATGCTCCATCAAACACATTCGCTGTTGTTTGGATATGGTTTAGGAGTACGGTATTACTATCATCCCGGATATACACATCTAGTTTCCCGCTATCACCACCCTCGGCAGTTCCAAGAGAGAAGAGCGGGGTACCAACAGAGTCATTTCCCTCAGCATAGACTCGATTATCCACTTGATTGGCTGCACCCTTCACCCAAAAAGCGACTGAGTGAGTAGTATCACTAAATGCTGGGAGACCAGCCACTGGAGCTATCTCTACATAATCATCCGTCCCATCGAAATTCAACGCCTGGCCGATGCGGCCCGGAGCGACGGCCGGACCATTGGTAAGTGTGCCATTGTTCGCATTCCCACTCCGGTCGTAGGCCGTCGTCCCGGAAATATCCGCCCCATCGAAAGACCAGACCCCAACAAGGCCGGTGGTCAGATTTCCGTTCTGGGAATTTTGCACCGTCGTCGACGCCCGGACACTGAAATACCAATAGCCAACAGCAAGTAAACCGAGAACGACAAGAATTCCTACATACTGGAAAGCTCGAGATTTGGTCAGTGAATATGAGGACATGGGGAGAGAGAAATCCGAAATAAGAAACTCGAAAACCGAAACTGGGGACAGAACAGAGACTTGAAACCCTAAATAGACAATAGAAAATGCTGTTTCTGTGTTTAGAGTTTAGGATTTCGTGCTTACCCCTAGTATATCATCGCTTCCTCCTCTATCGATACATCGTCTGGTGGTTAATTCACTGTCAACCCTGTCGGTGCGGCGGGTGGGGTGGTGTCGGTGACGCCTCGTTGATACCCGCGTGATCCTACGTAAGATGCGTACGCGCCTTGTAAGTTCCCATTCGAGTCAAGCATTCCTGCACCCGTAGTCCCACTCAGGACATTGGTCGCTGTGACACTGCCGCCACTCGCGTCGATATGATTCGGGTTGGTCGAGCTATTGACGATCACATCGGCATTGAACGTGACCGGACCGGATCCTGAAAGGTTGTCGACCACAACATCACCGATATACGTATTCCGATATGATTCAATCGTCCCATATCCATTTGTTTCTTGACCGGCCCAAAATGCATTGCCGTTCGATCGAGCGAGGTTGTAGCTGACCTCGATATTGCCGGTCGTCGGATATGTGTCGATCCAGACACCGTCCCCACTTCCACCGAGATTGATACGGTTGTCACGGATAAACCAGTATCCGTTGTTCATCTTCGGGCCAATTGCCTTGGTGCTGCTATCGGTCAGGTTGGTGAACGTATTACCCTGCACCAACGTCTTGTCCGCATAATAGCCTAGGATACCGTAGGCACCCCCGCCCACGAAATCGCTGAAAGTATTATTTACAAAGGCAACGTAGTTCGATTTGCTCCCTCCGTTGGCGATCATCACACCGGACGCATTGGTGCCGACACCGCCCGCACCCACCGGCATATCATCGAACACTGAGTGATAGAACACCATATCGTTTCCGCCACTATCAATACGGATCCCGAAATCAGTATCCATGTTCCGAATCGTCAGGCCTTCCATATACCAATTGGAGATGCTTGGGTAGGGTGCAATATGTGAACCGGTGACATCGATAATCGGTGACTCCCCTGGATAGGCAAGCCAGACCGTCGGCTTGTGTGCGGGCATGGCAAGCCGCCACCCATCCTCTACCGGTGCTACGTTGGTATTGTAAGTACCCGAACGAAAATAGAGGAATTGACCACTATATGCAGAGTTTGTCTTGGTAATGTACCAGTCGTCGATCGAGTTGAAAGGATTCGCGAACGAACCAGTTCCGCCGTTTGGTGCACTCGCATCAATGAAGAGAAACCCGCTCGTCGTAACCGTGATCGTCCAAGTGACGGAAGCTGTCGCCCCAAGCGCGTCCATCACCTGCACCGTGACACTGTGTGGGCTGCCGCTTGTCGTCGGATTGGTCCACGACAAAATCCCAGTACTCGCGTTGATGGACATCCCAGATGGACCGGCAGTTAGGACAAAGGAATTCGGGTAGGTCCCACCGATGGCGGCGATCGGAACCTCATAGAGCAGTCCTGGATACGCCTTGTAGTACCGATTCATCGTGTTCAAGCCAGGGCGTGGGGCGACGATCTCGAGTGGGATGATTGCCGCTGAGACAAAAAACGGAACGACTAACGGAAGCATGAGCGAGAAAACGAACGCGAAATACAGCATCCCTCTTTTTGACATACACCCTGCCTTCATTTTGAAACGATAATTTTCCCTTGAAAGAGCCTTTCTTTTATGGAATTTAACAAGACGCCGAATGAGTTTCATAATTTACTAAAAAATAGAAAAACGTAACTACAGATACACCATTTCATATAATCAGGGATGACACAACTCTACAGCAATCCCAATCCCGTCCACCTGTGGAATTACTCGAGAGTGAGCCCCGTCGGTGCGGCAGGTGGGGTGGTGTCAGTGACAGTATATGGATTACCGTTACCCAGATAGTTCATGATGTACGCTGTTAACGACGATGTCCCGCAGAAGCCACGCGTGATCGACACGTCAGTGCACATATCCTGTTTGATACGAGCTTCGTTCGGCCAGGGCCACAGGATATTGCCCGTATCGCTGTTCCAACCACTTTCACCATACAAGGTTCCGTCACTACCGATCTTGTTTACGATCTGAGCACCCATCTGGCCACCAGCCGATCCGGCCGCCTTCAGATTTGAAGCGACTTCGATGCGTGTCAGATAGGTCAAACCGTTGTTCAGTGGGTCGTAGGTCTGTCGTCCAGTCGCCGAGCAGTTTACCGAACCGTTGCTGTAAGTGTCGCAGTAGGTCGCGGTGGCTCCACTCACATCAGCATCGAGGTCACGGAATATCGAGTTTGTAATTGTCGCCGAGCCATTGGAAAATTCACCGTAGCCGCCTTTCCAGTCACCAGCTAGTGTGACGATACTACGCCCAATTGTCAGACGATTGGATGTCGACGTGACACTGCCTGAGCAACAAGCCGAGATGCCACCATTGGCATTGTCCCACAGGACATTGTCGATCAGTGTGACATTGCTGATGTTGTTGCCTGATGATGAAGCATCCATGCGTAGGCCAAGATCAGGATTGTTTAGGATGATCGACCCGACGATGCCGTTGTTGGCATTGGCATGCGCGACACTGCTGTTCTTGACCATATAGAATGCACCCGACCAGTCGAGCGATTCCACCGAGTCGAGCACGATACAGTTCAGGCACCACGAGTCCGACGATACGTAAAAATTGATCCCTGCCGACGGATTGCTCGGTCCGGTCCAGCCACCATCGTGACGAATCACTGCGCGACGGAGCACGACGCGGTCGGCGTTATAGACGAGCACATTGTAGCGTCCATTTCCAACGCCGTGCACCCACACATCTTCGAGTAGGATGTCTGCCGTATCGCTGAAGTCGTTCGAACCAATCAGCAGGTTGACGACATTCCCACTCGACGGTCCACCGCGAAATTCACAGCGTTGGAATTTAAGATGGTTGCCGAGGATGATCTTCTGGTTGTTGCCACTGCGAAAGTTGATACCGATCACGTTGATATAGGCATCCGTATTGACCATCGACAGACCGGTAACGATGGTGCTGCCCTCGTTCTCAGCTCGGATCACGACGTAGTTGCCAGCCGATCCATTCGGGATATTCTGCAATGTCTCACTGTATGTTCCATCACCGATGATCAGAGTGTCACCAGCCGCAGAACAACCAAGACCGCCTGCAATAGTCAGCTTGCGATTGCTTGCCACACCGCTGGTCGAAGTAACACATGAGTTGGCATCACTCCCACTCTTGCCAACATAATAGGTAGTCGCTGATGCTCGCTCAACATTGAAGGAAAACACCGCCAAGGAGAATAGAGCGAACAGAAGTGGTACCAGTACGTAATTCTTTGCCATGAAATTCGAGCCTAATGACTACCGTACACTCTTACGATCCATACGAATCACCTCCTCATAAGGATACAACTGTACTGTCTCAATTGCCGAGCGAATAACCATCCGTCGCATCGGAAAAATTCTGGAGAAGACCACCTCCGTGAGGTTGTTCCAATTTGAACTCTAGCTTAAATAGGTGATTATCCGGTGCTTGAAGTAAGGGGCTCTGTTGTCGCGTCGACCTGTACGGTGAGCAGACCAACCAAAAGTCCAACCACCAAAATCATCAGTTTTAGTATTCCTATCTGTTTGCACATATGTATCACTGTACCCCCAACCCTGTCGGTGCGGTATCAGAACTTCCGAGGACGCCTGGTTCATTCATTGGAAATTGTACATTGGACATTGATCATTTTCCCGTCTCTCTACCGATACGCGGCGCGGACGGCATTCACGATAACGAGAGCGTCGATCACTTCTTGGAGGATAGCACCGTGCACCGGTGGGAGATAGCCGAGGGCACCGGCGACCATGCCGATGATGGAGAGACCGATCCCGATGACCATACTCTCCCTGGCGATCCGATAAGACCGGCGGCTGATATGGATGAGCTCCTGAAACAGCCCGATATCACGTTTCAAGATAACAACGTCAGCGGCTTCGAGCGACAAACTATTCTCGGTTCCCGAGTAGACCACACCGACATCGGCAAGCGCGAGGGCCGGAGCATCATTCACTCCATCACCCACCATGGCCACGATCTCTCCCTTGGCTTGAGCATCCTTGACCACGGTGACTTTCCGCTCGGGATCACACTCAGCGATGATCGGCAAGCCGTATCGGTCGAGGACTCGGTGGGCATTGACTTCTTTGTCTCCAGTTAGGACTGAGAGATGCAATCCCCGCGCACGCAAATAGGAGAACGTCGCTTCGATACCTGGCTTCGGCACGTCATCGAAGACAAACTGGGCAACCGGTCCATCGGAGCCGATCAACACGACCGCCATACCAGATGCGGACACGTCCTTCTCGATCCTGTACTGTCGTCCCTCGACCGTCCCACGAATACCATCCCCGAGCTTCTCAGTGACACCGATCGCATCGAGGTCCGCCCCATGTCGCTCGCGATTAGCCAAAACGAGTGCTCGGGCGAGCGGATGGAGTGAATGTTCTTCGAGTGCTGAGGCCAGTGCCAAAGCGTGGCCTTCGGGGACGAGAGTATCCAAGGAGACAATCGTTCGCAGTGCTGGAATGCCGAGGGTAAGTGTCCCGGTCTTGTCGAAGAAAATCGCTGTGGTTTTAGCGAGCCGTTCGAGAGTCTCGGGCGTCTTGATGATGATGTGCCGATGTGCCGCCTTGGAGAGTCCACCAAGAAAAGCGATCGGGGCGGCGATGAGGAGCGGGCACGGTGTCGCCACAACGAGAACAGCGAGAAATCGTTCCATATCACCCGTCAAGAAATACGCTCCGATAGAGAGGATGAGAGTGATGAGGGTGAACGGCCAATTGAGTCGTCCTGCGAGCCGAACGAGCTGGGATGGCTCGCGCTTCCCTTCACTCACGATCCCGAGCATACTCTGATACGTCGAGTGGTTGAAATCCCCGGTCACGGTAAGGATCACCGCTTCACCCATATTGACGATCCCACTCCGCAGTCGCTTGCCCGCACGATATTCAATCGGTTCCATCTCACCCGTCAGATTCGCTTCACTAAAAAGCCCCACCGCTGAGATCAGGGTCCCATCCAATGGCACCATCTCTCGGTGTCGAACCGAAACCGACTCACCCATCCGTATCTCCTGGAGTGGAACTTCGATGAAACTTCCACCGCGCTCGACCAAAGCACTTTTTGGCAAAAGACGAAACAGTTCCTCGAGTGAGGCTTCGGCCCGCCGCGTCCCATACTGCTCGAGGGCTCGTGAGAGCGAAATCATGAGCGCGATGATGGCTCCGGCCAGCCATTCGCCAAGCGCGAGTGACGTGATGAGCGCGAGGAAAGCGATGTAATCGAGGTCCCATTTCTTGATTCGGATCCGTTCGAAGGATTGGATACTGAGGATGACGATACCCGTAATGATCGCGATGACATGCGGCCAAGGCCCTTGCCAGGAGAGGCCAAGCACCAGAAGTGCCAACAGCGCGATACTGGCCGGATTTTCTTGAATAAATCGATGCATATTCACATGGTACCACGGGTTACCTTTAGGCTTGACTGGAGACAATTTTCCTGTTATTATCCATCGAAACCTTAACTCTCATTTTCTCACAAAGTATGTTCAACGCCCTCCTTGCTCGACTCGAGAATCGGCCCATCGCAAGTTTTCTCGTGATCCTTGCCGCCCTCTTCGGTGTGATCGCGCTTTCGAGCACCCTCCGTGCGCCAGAAGAAACGACCGCATTACCCGAACAGACAACGAAGAGCTCGCGGCTCTTTATCGCCGGTATGGACGAGAGCCGGATGACCGTTGTTGCCCAGGTGAAAAAGACCGATACGATCGATATCGTTGCGCTCGTCCCCGGCATCGTGAAATCAGTCCTCGTGCGTCCCGGACAACTCGTTGGTTCCGGACAGACCGTTGCCACACTGACAGCAGACTACGCGAGCGGTACTACTACCCTGAACCAGGAACGCGCTCGCCTTCAAACGAACTTGACCGAGAAGAGTTACACGATTGAAAAAGAAATCAATGAGCTCGAACGCCGCATCGCCAAAAGCGATGATACAAAATCGGATCGAGAAGAAAAGGCTGAAATCAATCGTCTGAAGCTCGAACTCGATCGGCTCAAAGTCGGTCGCGAAACAGCCAAGATCGATCTCGCACTCGCGCTTCGGAGCGACGCGGCACTCAACCCGAAAACCCTCGTTCGGGGCACAGTCGAGCACATCGCCGTCCAGCCCGGTGAACTCGTCGCACCTGGCACCGTACTCATGACGCTCCATGCCTCAGCCGGTAGCAGCACCCTCGAAGCTGCTTTCCCGAAGAAAGTCGCTGACGCCCTGATGGAGGCAGGGATCGCCGAGCTCGTCGAAAACGGCGAGGCGCACACGCTTTCCCAGGGCTACCGTGCCAAGACCGAGACTGCCACTGGCCTCGTCATGGTGACATACCCACTCCCAGACACACTTGCAGAATCACTCGCGCAGCATGACTATGTCAGCCTCTCAGTCCCGCTTATCCCGCGCACCGAGACGGGCTTCCTCGTACCTGTTGATGCGATTCGCTCCGCCTCTGAAACGAACTCTGTCATCGTCATGAGCGACGATCATATGACCCGAGCGGAGTCCGTCACGCTCGGAGAAACCATCAGCGCCTCGGTCAATGTGCGCTCTGGTCTCAACATGGGAGACGCGATCGTCCTCGATGCATCGGTTCTCCCTGGGGAAAAAATCGAGCCGATCCGCTAATCGCCTCCTATGTCCTACACGAAAAGCTTTTTCGATCGGCTGCATTTTGATGAGACACTCCGAAGTGGTCTCATCGGTCGCTATTTCCAGAGCACTCGCACCATTATTCTCATCACCGCGACACTGATCATCGCCGGTGTGGCTTCGTATAGTTCGCTCAAGAAAGAGCTCAATCCAGATATCCAGATCCCGACGGTCATCATTGCCACCGCCTACCCCGGTGCTGGTCCAGAAGACATCGAAGATCTCGTCACTATCCCGATCGAGGATACGGTGAATGGTCTGTCCGATGTAACCCGCGTCACTTCAAATTCGCAGGAGAGTTTTTCATCAATCGTCGTCGAGTTTTCTTCGACCGTTGATCCAGAAAAGGCCAAGAGCGAAGTCCAGAACGCCGTCGACCGAGTGACGACACTCCCAGAAGCGGCCCAAGATCCATCCGTCGAAGTAATCGACTTCACCAATCAGCCGGTGATGCTCTTCGCACTCTCGGCACCCGGGAATGAAGCCGCGCTCCCGGTCATCGCTGATAACCTCCTCGAAGAGATCAAGGCCCTCCCTGCTGTCGAAAAGGTGAACCTCAGCTATCGCCGCGACCCTGAGATCTCGATCGTCCTCAACCCTGAAACCATCGCTACACACCGGCTTTCGATCACCGGTCTCGCGCGGAGTATTGATCTGGCACTCGGAAATTTTCCCGGCGGTACGATCGCTGCGACTGGCACAACCCTTTCGCTGGATCAGGAGAAAAGCATCGACTCGCTCGAAGCACTCCGCCAGCTCCCCATCGAAGTTGGGAGTGAGACGCTGCCGCTCGGCAGTCTCGCCGTGATCACCGAGAAGGAAAAACCTGGGACGCTCCCCGCCTATGTCCTGTCGCACGAGCACGATGCCGCCCGCGCCATTTTCTTCGCTACGTATCAAACGGAAAACGCTGACACGCGCGAATCGATCGATAGTATCGAAGAGGCCATTGCTCGCTACCAAAAAGTTTCGCCGGTAGTCTTCCAGGTATCGACATACTTCAATGGGGCCGAAGAAATTGATAAGAGCTTCAGTCAGCTCCAGCGTGACTTCCTCATCACATTCGGACTCGTCTTCGTCATGCTGCTCCTCTTCTTTGGATTGAGGCAGTCACTCATCGCCGCCTTCGCAATCCCCTTCACATTCCTCGGGACCTTCGTCGTGATGCAGGCAATGGGAATATCGATCAACTTTATCTCGCTCTTCTCACTGCTCATCGCACTCGGCATCCTCGTTGACAATGCCATCGTCGTCATCTCGGCAATCGCGAGCTATCACCGCTCAGGCAAATTCACACCAAGCGAAACCGTACTCCTGGTCTTCCGCGACTTCGGCGGCGTCATCGCTGTCACCACCATCACAACCGTCTGGGCCTTCGTCCCGCTCCTCCTCTCAACCGGGATCATCGGCGAATTCATCCGCCCGATCCCTGTCGTTGTCTCAACAGCACTTGCTCTCTCAGCCGTGACCGCGCTCTTCCTCGTCATCCCGTACATGGCTGTCTTCCTCGAGGGGGGATTCCCACGCCGCGTTACACTCTTCCTCCAGGGCCTCTTTTTTGTCGGTATTTTGGCAGCCCTCTTCTTCATCATGCCGGCCGGTCCGACAAAATGGTTCCTCTATCCGCTCGCGGCACTTCTTCTCGTACTTGCTATCCGTCTTATCCGATCCTTCTTCCGCACAGTCACCACATGGCGGTCGACACGTATCGGTGCGGCCTGGGTG
>WBZP01006581.1_pt1 | contig 11458 bp, 13 predicted proteins | sample 5204301 | NCBI WGS metagenome assembly WBZP01 (sample SAMN12412401, study PRJNA552823) | activated sludge metagenome | isolation source: activated sludge from nitrification reactor of wastewater treatment plant... | place: USA: Pennsylvania | collected 2017
CGGGCGACGAGGTCGAACTCCGCACTGTGCCATGGCGCGTGGATGCCCCCGTCACGCAGACTGGTCCACTCCCGCCCGAACTCGGGCACCCACGGCACGCCCAACTGCTCGGCGAGGTCGGCGGCCAGTGTCGTGGTGCCGGTCGACTCGGCGCCGACGACGACCACCCGCCGACACAGGTGCTCACGCACCGGCCCGGGCAGCGCCCACCAGTGGCCGGCCACGTCGGCCCGCACGGCGGTGCCACTGACCGGGACGGCACTTCTCGTCGGGTCGACACACAACCAGTCGGCGGCCAACCGGCGGGCCAGCTCCTGGCCGTAGCCGTCCGAGGACACGACGACGTCGACCGGTCCGTCCTGCGGCCGAACCAGGCCGGCGATGAGTGCCGTGTGATGCCGCCACGCGGCCTCGGAGGCGTAGTCGATCTCGTGCTCGTCGTAGGTGTGCACGACCCGCACTGCCGGGTGCTCCTCGGCGACCCAGGCGGCCCGCAACTCGACCGGGATGGTCTCGGTGCGCGAGCCGACGACCTCGACGGTGACCCGCTCGGCCGCGCCCTGCGCCGCCCGGATGAGGGCCTGATGCCCGACGTGCAGCGGATAGAACTTGCCGAGCACGAGGGCGTGCCGGTGGCGCGCCGAGCCAGCTGCGCCCGGCGCTCCCGTCACGCTCGACGCCTCAGCCGCGCTCACCGATCGACCAGCGCCGCGTCCGGCCGCGACGCGCGGCCGCCATCACGAGCCAGCGCGACGCGCCACCGTCGATGCCCGATGACGCACATGGTGAGGAACCCGGCATACAAAAAGGCGGTGAGCAGCAGGCCCTTCGCGGCATACAGCCCGATGTAGAGCACGTCGGCGGCGATCCACACCAGCCAGTTCGCCACCCACTTGCGGTTGAGCATGAACTGCGCGACGACCGACATCGAGGTGGTCAGCCCGTCGGCCAGGGGCACCGTCGAATCGGTGTGCCGGGTCAGCAACCACCAGGCCAGCAGAGTGCCCGCGGCGGTTGCGACGACGACCGTGGGCCAGCCCCATCGGGGCGTCGGCTGCACGCGCAGGGCGGTATGCCGCAGACCGCCCCGCAGCCACGACCACCATCCGTGCAACGCGACGGCGACGTAGAACACCTGCAGCCACATGTCGGCATACAGACCGGCACCGAGGAAGAGCACGAAGAACGCGATGTTGTTGAGAATCCCGATGGGATAGGTCCACACGTTCTGACGCACCGCCAGCCACACGCACACCGCGCCGGTGACGAAGCCGGCGATCTCGACCCAACTCATCCGCTCGACCACCCACCCGCCGGTGGCTCACGCCGGTCCGGGCTGCTGCCCGTATGCCCAGGTCGCGAGGCTGCGCGCGTAGTCGACGATCTGACGCACCTGCATGATCGTGTGGGTGCCCTGGACGGGGATCTGACTCACGTGGTAATCGGCCCCGTGGCGTACCTCGACCTCGACGTAGCCGGTCGTCGTCGTCTCCTTGACCATCAGGAAGAAGAGTCCGAGTAGGCAGAAGATGGCGAAGAGGATCGCGCAGACGATGGCCCAGCCCGGATTCGTGTCGTCGTGACACTCATGTCCCGGACGTTCCAGATGGTGCCGGCCATCGGGAAGCTGCGACCGGGGACGTTGACGGTGTGCGCACTGAAGGAGATGTCGCCGACTGCGCCCAGGAGGTGATGGGCGTCCTGGGGCTGTGCGCCGTAGGGCACCATGCTCATGTCGCGACCTCCTGGCTCTCCGACCGTCGGCCTCCCGGCCCGTTCCGATAGGTACGGCCGGCCTGGCTTCGGCCCGAATCTACGCCACCGGTGCCGCGGCCGCAGGGTGACGTCCCGGACCGCCGATGCTTCGAGCGTGATCCGGACAGGTCCCACGACACTTCATGGCGTGATCCCCGACGAAGAGCGACTGACCCAGGTGTATGCCGCGTGCGCCCCCCGCGTCTGGGCCTGGTTCGAGGCGGTCCGCACCCTGTGGGCGCCGATCGCCTCACCCGAACACGATGTCGCGGAGCGGGACGCCTTGCTGCGGCCTCTGCGGACCTGCACCGGGTCGAGCGCGAGGCTCTGCTGCTCGTGGCCTGGGAGGGACTCACGCCGACCCAGGCGGAAGCAGTTGCAGGCCGTTCGGCGCGGACCTTCACGGTGCGTCTGCACCGGGCGCGCCAGCGAATCTCCTCCGCGGTGCAGGCCGGGCGGGCGCCCAGGCCGCGGTGAGCCCCTTCGGTTGGGCCGTTGACGGCGCGCGCGAGCGCATCACCGGTGCTGGCGGTCGGGGAGTTTCGCCATGTCCGGTTCACGACTCGGCAGGTGGCCGGAACGGCATCCGGCGGGATGAGCATCCCGACGGAGTCGACGGTGACCGAGTCGTGGTTCGCACCCGACTGGTCGGGGTGGCACCGGGTGACCCTGACGACCGGGCTGACCCAGCTGATGCGCACCTGCGCGGCCGATCAGCAGGATCCGACGCGCCACGGGAGCGCGGCACACGTCGCCGCCCTGCCCACCGATCCGGACGCGATGCTTCGCGAGATCCGCCGCCGCCTCGCAGCCGACTACGGGCCGGCCGAGGTCGGCAAGCCCTCACTCGACGAGCGGGTTTTTCTCGAACTGGCTCACCCGCTTCAGCCCGCCCAGGCCGACCCACGGGTGCGGGCGAGCTATGGCCGACAGCAGATGCGCTTCGACGTCGCGACGGCAACGCTGATGCGCACGCACTGGGTCGCTCCCAGCGTCGATCTCACGATGGAGTACGACGCCGAGGACCGCTCCCCGACGCTGCCCGCCGAGGTGGTGGACGCTCCGTTGGTCTGCGATGCAAGCACGGTCAGCGAGTCCACGGCGACAACGACCGGCGAGTCCATCCCAGGCGGCACTGCCACAACCGCTCTCCCGCCGCGATAACCGACCATGAGAGGCATCCGCCGGTTGCCTCGGTGGGGGTTGCAGTGCGTCGGAGGGACCGTCCGGCCGGTGTTCAGCTGAACTCGGCGACCGCCTTGGGGACGGTCCGATCCATCGCCCGCTCCATGAGAACGCGGTTGCCGTCGGCGCGCAGGATGCTCACGAAGTGCAGGTGAGCCGGGGCGTCGACACCCGAGCAGTGCATCAGGATCGTGCCGTCGGCAGACTTGATGAGCACGTCGCTGGCGGCCTGCAGGCCGACATCCTTTGAAGCCTTGTGAGCCGACCGGAAGATGTCGTTGAACAGCGCGCCGACGAATTCGATGTCGACGGCCTGGTCGGCACAGTGGTGGACGAGCATGTCGCCGGTGAAGGTCATGATGCCGCAGGCGACGTAGCCGTTGACGGCCTTGATGTCGTCGAGAAGGATCTCCAGAGCCATGAGGGTGCCTGTCTTGGGGAGTGGTGATTGTCGGGGCCGGCGTGCGAGTCCGCCCCGAAGCGGTGGGTGCCGCCCTCTCCTGCAACGATAGACGCGGGGTTGTGCGGGGAGAACGGCGCTCGAGCACGACAGGACCATCGTCGTGCCAGGTGTGACCGTTCGGTGCGCGGGGCTCCTCCGTTCGGTCGGGACTTGCCGAAGGGACGGCACATCGGTCGTTCGGCCGTGCCGCCGAGCAGCCCGTGCTCGTAGCCTGATCGTGTGACATGGTGGCGCAGAGTGCCGGACACCCTCACCGTGGATGTTGGGACGGATCGGGAACTGGCCGACGAGATGGCCGCCCTTGTGCGTGCGTATCCCGCAGGTGTTCTGGCATCGGCGACACCAGCCGATTCGGGCGCGGAACCCCTCGGCCCGCGTGACAGCACGCCTCCTCCGGTGGTGTCGGCCATGGTCACCGTGCCGGCCCCCACGGCGCAGCGACCCTTCGCGGCGGAGCGCTCGGGTGTGGCCGAGCCGGCACCCGTGGCCGAGCGATCGGTCGCGGAGGTCGACCCGATGAGCACCCTCATCGGATCGCAGGCGGAGCGCTACCAGCAGATGGTCGTGGAGTGCCTGGCCATGGAGGGGGCCCGCGAAGCCGCGGTCTTCGACGTCGCGACCGGAACGTTGCTGGCCGGCGCGGCCCGCGAGACACACTTCGACACCGCCCGGGCCGCCAGCGGCAGCGCTGCCCTGGTCCGCGAGACCCTCGCGACACTCGCCGCGGTGGGGATCGCCGAGTTGCCCAAGGACGTGTTGATCAGCTTCACCGAGCACTTCCACATCGTCGGGTCGGTCCAGGACGACCAGTCGGTCTACGCCTTCATCGGGGTCGACAAGGCCGCCACGACGTACGCGCTCACGCGGTTGCGGTTCGCCCAGATCCGGGCGCACGGGAGCTGACGCCGAGGGCTTGGCCCGTGGCGTAGCGCCTCAGGAGAATCTCCGGCTATTCCTTTCCCAGGCGGGAAATACTTCGATCAGACGGCCGTTCTATCGCAAGAAACGCCCGTTCTGGTAGCCTGGTGGTCATGCCGAACCCTCCCGTGTTGCGCCTGGAGCGCAGTCAGGTGCGCCGCGCTCGGGCCCTGGCCCGACAGGCCGGTGAGCCAGTCGTCGAGTTGGCCCGGCGGCATACCACCGTGTCCGTGGAGCGGGCCACCCTGCGCCTGGCCGGGCTCACCGGAGCCGACCACGAGGGTCAGCCGTGGGTCAACCACCTCGTCGACGCCGTGCGGTCGCAGGTCGGGCTGCAGCACGGGGTGACCACCCCGGTCTGGCACGCGTTGCGTACCGGGGCGGCCCCCGACCTGCTCACCCTGGCCCACCAGGCCGCCAGCGGCTCCGCCGCGTTCGGTATGCCGCGCACCCCCCGCGAGCTGGCCACCACCCAGCGCGCCGCGCGGGCCGCGGTGGCCCGCGGCATCCGGGCCATCGATCGACAGCGGGCGGTGCGCGACACCCTGATCCGCCGACACGGCAACCCGGCCCAGACGCCGTGGATCTACCTCATCGTCGCCACCGGCGACATCGACGAGGACATCCCGCAGGCCCAGGCCGCCGCCCGCGCCGGGGCCGATGTCATCGCGGTGATCCGCTCCACCGGGCAGAGCCTGCTCGACTACGTGCCCGAGGGCGCCACCCACGAGGGCTTTGCCGGCACGTATGCCACCCAGGAGAACTTCCGGCTGATGCGGGCGGCCCTCGACGAGACCTCCCGCGAGGTCGGGCGCTACGTGCGGCTCACGAACTATGCCAGCGGCCTGTGCATGCCCGAGATCGCCACTCTCGCAGGCCTGGAGCGGCTCGACATGATGCTCAACGACTCGATGTACGGCATCCTCTTCCGCGACATCAACCCGATCCGCACCTTCGTGGACCAGCGCTTCAGCCGCCAGATCCACGCCCGCGCCGGCATCATCATCAACACCGGCGAGGACAACTACCTCACCACCGCCGACGCCATCGACGCCGCCCACACGGTGACGGTGAGTCAGCTGCTCAACGAGTACTTCGCCAAGGAGGCAGGGCTGGCCGACTGGCAGCTGGGCCTTGGGCACGCCTTCGAGATCAACCCGGAGATCCCCGACAGCTTCCGGCTCGAGCTGGCGCACGCGCTGTTGGCCCGCAGCCTGTTCCCCGACGCGCCGCTGAAGTGGATGCCGCCGACCAAGCACATGACCGGCGACGTCTTCCGCGGCTATCTGCTCGACGGCTTCTTCAACCTCGCCGGCACGCTCACCGGCCAGGGCATCCTGCTCGTCGGGATGATGACCGAGGCCGTCGTCACCCCCTTCCTGTCCGACCGGGATCTCGCACTGCAGAACGTGCGCTACGTGCTGGACGCCGCGGGCGGGCTGCGCGAGGACTTCCAGCCGCCCCGCGACGGGGTGATCCAGACCCGGGCCCGGCTGGTGCTCGACGAGGCCGTCGGGCTACTGGAGCAGATCGCCACGAGCCCCCCGTATGCCGCGGGGCCCACCCAACTGCGCCACGCGGCATACCCACCGCTGCTCGCCGCAATCGCCGAGGGCACCTTCGGGTTGATGAAGCGCCCGCCCGAACGCGGCAAGGGCCTGGACGGCGTGGAGGTCAAGGCCGACGACTACGTCAACCCGGCCGCGGCGCTGCTGGAGGAGGGCAGCACCCGATGAGCAACCGCAAGCACCTGCGCGAGCAACCGCGCAAGCTCACCTCGAAGATCGTGCGCCCCTATGGCGACACCACCGGCGACGGGATGATGCAACTGTCCTTCACCCTGCCGCTGCCGCACGACAAGCGCGCCGAGGGTGCCGCATTGCAGCTGGCCCGCAAGATGGGGCTCGACCCGGCCCTCGTCGTGCACGCCAAACCGATCGGCCCCGACTTCACCTTCTTCGTCGTCTATGGCTCGACCAGCCATCTGGTCGATCTGGCCGAGGTGCGGGTCATCGAACGCGACCATCCGCTGCTCACGCCCAAGGAGGTCAACCAGGCGATCAAGCGCGGGCTGCGCCGCCGCCTGGTCGTCGTCGGCGCGTGCATCGGCACCGACGCACACACCGTGGGCATCGACGCGATCCTCAACATCAAGGGCTTCGCCGGCGAGAAGGGCCTGGAGTACTACTCCGAGATCACCGTCGTCAACCTCGGCGCGCAGGTGCCGGTGCCCGACCTGGTCGCCGCAGCCCGCGCCGAGCATGCCGATGCGGTGCTGGTCAGCCAGGTGGTCACCCAGCGCGATGCCCACGTGCACAACGTCACCCAGATGTCGGCCGCCTTCCGCGAGGCGTTCCCAGCCGGCCGGGTGCCGCTGCTGGTCGCCGGCGGGCCACGCTTCGAGGACGGCTCGGAGGCCCTGCTCGGGGTCGACCGGATCTTCGGGCGAGGCACGACGCCCAGCGAGGTGGCCAGCTACCTCGTGCACGCCCTCGTCCCCACCACCCCCGGCACGTCGAGCAGAAAGAAGGCCTCATGAGCCTGCAGCCCGGCCTGGTCGTCACGCACCGGCGCTACGTCCCCTACAGCCATGCCCACTACGCCGGCAACCTCGTCGACGGCGCGTATTCGCTGGGTGCTTTCGGTGACGTCGCCACCGAGCTGTGCATCCGCACCGACGGCGACGAGGGCCTGTTCGCGTCCTACTCCGATGTGCAGTTCCTCGCGCCGGTGCGGGCCGGCGACGTGCTGGAGATCGAGGCCCACCTGGTGCGCGCCGGGCGCCGCTCCCGTGAGATCGACTTCGCGGTCCGAGTGGTATGCCGCGGCGCCCCTGAGCGGGGGGAGTCCGCCGCGGCTCTGCTCGACCCGCCGATCCTGGCCACTACCGCCCGTGGCGTGGTCGTCGTTCCGGCCCCACGAGAGGTGCCAGTGTAAGCGCTTGCTGTCGCGATTTGGACGGGGGGTCCCGACCGCTGAGACGCCGTGCGGCGTGTCGGCGGCGACACGCCGCACCGACTGAAAACATCTCCTGGATAGGCGGATTGCACGGTGCCTCTGACCTGCGATGACGTGTATTCCCGCAGGTAGACGCCGGGTTGACAGCAGGAGACCGGCGGGTAAGTTTGGCGCTGGTTGTTCGCCGGGTGGCTGTCGCCACAGGTGCGGGTGACGGTCACTTCCGTGGGAGTCCACGGCGGCACGCGCGCGCTGCCGCCGGTCGGGGCCAGGCTCGCCGCGGTGGTCCGGGGCCAGCTCCTCGAGTGGCAGTGGCGGACGAGCGCGGTGCCCGTGTCGCCTAGTAGACAACGGTCGCCTCACCCGCATCCCGCGGGTCGAGCGGCTGGACCCAACGGCGACACGGGCACCGCTGCGTCCGCCGGTGGGCGGCGCGGTCAGCGTCAGCGGTGTGCCAGCTCGGTGCCCTACCGTAGGCGGGTGCGCCGGCCCCTTGTTGCTCTCGCGTCCGGGGCCGCGCTGACTCTCGCCTTCCCGGGCTATGACCTGTGGTGGCTCGCGCCCATCGCTCTCGGCCTGCTGGCCGTCGCTACGCATACCGTGCGGGTCCGGGTGGGACTGGGCTTGGGGATGCTGGCCGGGCTGGCCTTCTTCGTCCCGACGCTGAGTTGGGCCGGCACCGACTTCCTCGGGGTCGTGCCGTGGTTGGGCCTCGCCGCGAGCCAGGCCCTCTTCGTCGGCCTCTTCGGTGCCGTGGCCGCCCGGCTGCAGCACGAGCGGATCCGCCCGGTGGCCTTCGCGCTGGCCTGGGTGGCTCAGGAGGCGTTGCGCAGCCGCACCCCGTACGGCGGCTTCGCGTGGGCCAGGATCGCGTTCTCCCAAGCCGATTCGCCGCTCGGCAGATTGGCGGCGCTGGCCGGGGCCCCCGGCGTCGCCTTCGGCGTCGCGCTGGCCGGTGGCCTGCTCGCGATGGGGGCACACGCGGCATACCGGCGGGGGAGCGGCGCAGCAGGGCGCCGGAGTGTCGGGCTCGGTCCGGTGGTGGCCGGCCTTGCCGTAGCGGCCGCCGGTGTGCTCGTGCCGCTGCCGACCGACGGGCCGGCTGCCCGGGTGCTGGCGATCCAGGGCAATGTGCCCAGACCTGGGCTGGATTTCAATGCCGAGCGACGGGCAGTGCTCGACCTCCACGTGGCCGGTACGATCCGAGCCGCGGAAGCCGGGCACACCGCAGGGCGAGCCCCGGCGGATCTCGTGGTCTGGCCGGAAAACGCCTCGGACATCGACCCGACCCGCAACCCCGACGCCCAGCAACAGATCCAGCGAGCCGTAGACGCCGCAGCGGCTCCGGTCCTCCTCGGGGCGATCCTCGACGAACCGAGCCCGATGGTGTCCAACGCGACGCTGCTCTACCGGCCCGGCCAGGGCCTGGTACAGCGCTACGTCAAGCAGCACCCCGTGCCGTTCGCGGAATACATCCCGGACCGGGAGTTCTTCCGCCGGATCTCCGGTGCTGTGGACCTCCTCCAGCAGGAGATGGCCAGCGGCGTCGGTCCAGAGGTGTTCCGAGTACCCTCACGCGCCGGCGCAGGCCCCGAGATCGCGGCCGGGCCGAGCATCTGTTTCGAGGTCGCCTACGACGATCTGGTGCGGGCCAATGTCACCAGCGGCGCGAATCTGCTCATCGTGCAAACGAACAACGCGACCTTCGGTCGCTCAGCGGAGTCGGTGCAGCAGCTGGCGATCAGCCGCATCCGGGCCATCGAACACGGTCGCTCGATCGTGCACGTGTCAACGGTTGGTGTGAGCGCCCTCATCCTGCCGAACGGAACACTGGTGCAGCCGACGACGTTGTTCACCGCGGCGGCACTCGACGGCGAGCTGCCGCTGCGCGCCGCGACGACCCTCGCCACGCGGCTGGGGCCGTGGCCGGAATACCTGGCGGTGTTGGCCGCCCTCATGCTCATCGCGGCGCCCGCCCCCCTCCACCTGCCTGTGGCCCGGCTCCGCCGGCGCCGGAAGGATCGTCTTTCCGCATGAACTCCCCTCAGTCCGTCGCGAACCGTAGCCCTCTGCAGCGCGTCGTCGTGCTCATCCCTACCTACAACGAGCGGGAGAACCTGCCGCTCATCCTGGCCCGGGTGCGGCGCAGTGTCCCGGCCGCGGACGTGCTCGTGCTCGACGACAACTCGCCGGACGGCACCGGCGAGGTCGCCGACGATCTGGCTGCGGCCGATCCGGCGGTGCACGTGCTGCACCGGACGGGCAAGCAGGGGCTCGGCGCGGCATACAAGGCGGGGTTCGCTTGGGCCATCGAGCGCGGCTATGACGCGGCGGTCGAGATGGACGCCGACGGCTCGCACCAGCCCGAGCAATTGCCTTCGCTGTTGCGGGCCGCCGAGCGGGCCGATCTGGTCATCGGGTCGCGCTGGGTCAAGGGCGGCAGCGTCGTCAACTGGCCATTACACCGAAAGGCGATCAGCGTCGGCGGCAACGTCTACGTCAAGGTCATGCTCGGGCTGCCGGTCAACGATGCCACCGCCGGTTTCCGGGTCTATCGCACGTCGGCGTTGCAGACGATGGACCTCGATGCGGTGAGCTCGGCCGGCTATGGGTTCCAGGTCGACATGACGGCCGAACTGCTGCGCCATGGGCTGACCGCGGTGGAGGTGCCGATCGAGTTCGTCGAGCGTGTCGTCGGCGAGTCCAAGATGAGCGGGAACATCGTGCAGGAGGCATTCGTCAACGTGGGCAAGCAGGGTCTGGCCCTGCGGGCCGGTCAACTGCGGCGCCTGTCCACCCGGGCCGCCGCGGCCGCCCGCGAAGCCGCCCGGGTCCGCAAGGAGGGCCGATGGCACGACGCGTGAGTTCCACTCGGATAGGCCGGGCTCCACGGCGGTGGCCGTGGGTGCTCTTCGTGCTGTTGCTGGTCGTGCCCACCGCCGAGGTGGCGATCATCGTCGGAGTGGGTCGGCTGATCGGATTCTGGCCGACCGTCCTGCTGCTCATCGTGGAGTCGGCGCTCGGCGCCTGGCTCGTCAAACGTGAGGGAGCCCGAGCCTGGGCCGCGTTGGCGCAGGCGATCAACACCGGTCGGATGCCCTCGCGGCAGCTCGCTGATGCTGCCCTCGTGCTGGTCGGCGGCACGTTGCTGCTCACCCCGGGGTTCCTCACCGACGTCGTCGGCTTCTTCTGTATCCTGCCGGTGACCCGGGTGGCCGCCCGGCGGGTGCTCGAGGCCGCCGTCTCGCGCCGCCTGCTCGCCGGGTTGGTCACGGTGCGTACGGCCGGGCGAGGTGATCGGTCAACGACCGCTGACGACATCATCGAAGGCGAGATCATCGAAGGCGAGATCATCGACGGCGAGACCATCGACTGAGGCTCGGGCCTGCGCGTAGGTCATCAGTCCCGGCCCTGCCAGGTGCACAGGCAGGCCTCATTGCCCTCGGCATCGGCCAGGATCCAGAAGCTCGGTGCCCGCGCGTCGGACACCAGGCTTCCCCCGGCGGCCAGGGCCGCCTCAAGGCGGTGCGCGGCCTCGTCGTGCGCGACGGTGACGTCAAGATGGATGCGGTTGCGTTGTGGTCGCGGTCGATCCAGCTGCTGGAACCAGATCGTGGGGCCGAGCCGATCCGGGTCGAGCAGCTCCGTGTCACCGCGTCGCCGGTACCCCGTCACCGCCTCCCAGAAGGGCAGCACGGCGGGGATGTCGAGCGCGTCGATGGCGATCTCGGTCTCGGTCAGTCGGGCCGGGCTCGGCCGCACCCCGAGCGTTTCCACCTGCTCGTCGATGGCCCGCGCCAGGCGCACATCACGGGCCGTGACGGCGCCGACATCGTGGCTGGAGAGGGCCAGGTGCACGAGGCAATAGCGCAGGTCGATCTCAGGGTGGTGCTGGTGCTGTTCGGCGAGCTGTCCAACCCGATGCACGAACTCCAGGGCGGCGGCATACGTGTCGGTCGACACCGTCAGATGCATCCGGCCCAGCAACAGCCGCCAGCCGGGTAGGGCAGCGGAGGCCTGCTCCTGGCTCAGTGGGGTGCGCTCGTCGGTGGGCAGCGACGGGTCGTCGTGAGTCATGGTCGCAGAGTACGGCCCACCCATGACACAGGCGCTCGTCAACGCTGGTAGTCCGCCGGTGCGCGACTACTGCGTCTCGGCGTGCGATGACCGGACCCGGTC
>WBZP01006582.1_pt1 | contig 11458 bp, 10 predicted proteins | sample 5204301 | NCBI WGS metagenome assembly WBZP01 (sample SAMN12412401, study PRJNA552823) | activated sludge metagenome | isolation source: activated sludge from nitrification reactor of wastewater treatment plant... | place: USA: Pennsylvania | collected 2017
CCCGCGGTGGGACGATCGTCGGGTGAATCGCAGAGGCGGCTATCGAGCCGAGCTGGCGGCCGCGGAACGGCGATTGTCGTCCCCCGATGTTGACGTCAGAGACGTCACCGGGGCGGTCCCGGTCGAGCAGATCAGCGCCCCGACCTTGATCATCAATGCCACGCAGGCGATGCTGGCACCGCACGACGACGCCGCCCGGTTCGCCGCTCGACTGCAGGCAGCCAAACTGCTCGAGATCGACACCGGCGGGCACGTCCTGATCGGCAACGTCGCCCGGCTCCGCGAGGCCGTGACGGGCTTCCTCGACGATCACCCCTAGCGCCGAGAGTCGGTGAATCAGCGGAAAGCAGCCTGGATACCCCCGGTTCTCCGACTCTCGACGGGCTGAAGGCCGCGGGCGCGCCGCCGCGCCGCCGTCACTCCCCGCCGATCCGCACCAGCAGCAGGCACCGGTCGTCGTCCACCGCGGGGTCGTCGGTCACGGTGATCAGCCGTGCGGCCAGCTGCTCGAGCGGGTCGTCGCGGTGTTCGGCCGCAGCCCGCGCCAACTCCTCGATCCCCACGTCGAGGCTGCGCGTCCGGGACTCCACCGTGCCGTCGCTGTAGAGCACCACCAGGCTGCCGGGGGCCAGCGCCACGCGTCCCTCGGGTCGCCCGGTCCCCGGGAGCGGGCGCAGGTCGACGCCCAGCAGCGGGCTCACCGCGTCGTCCAGCAACCGGACGCCGCCCGCCGGGTCGATCACGATCGGCGGCGGGTGCCCGGCCGAGGAGTAGTGCAGGGTCGCGCCGTCCCATCGGGCGTACAGGCAGCTGGCCAGCTGGGGGATGGCGAGCCAGATGGCCAGTTCGTTCACCCGGTCGAGAGTCGCCGAGGTGGAGTCCTCCCGCCACGCCGCGGCGCGCAGCAGACTGCGGTACTGGCCCATCATCGCGGCGGCGAACATGTCGTGCCCGGTCACGTCACCGATCACCAGCCCGGTGCCTCCCTGGGGGAGCGCCAGCACGTCGTACCAGTCCCCGCCCACCTCGGCGGCGTGGCTGCCGGGCAGGTACTCCGCCGCCACCTCCAGGCCGGGCACCTCGGGCAGGTGTGGCAGCAGGCTGCGCTGCAGCACGATCGCCCGGGTGTGCTGCAGGTCGGCGAGCCAGGCGTTCTCCAGCTTCAGCCCGGCGCGCCGTCCGAGCCGGTCGAGCAGTTGCCCCTCGTCGCCGACCAGGGGCCGGCCCGGGTCGCTCTCGACGATGATGTCGCCGAGCCGGCGGCCGTCGCTGGCGACGATGGGCACGGTGAACACGACGGCCCGTTCGGTCCGCAGCTCGCGCAGCCGTCCCGACGTCGGCCCGGTCGGGGTCGCCCGCTCGGCATCCTGGACGAGCCGCGTCACCTCGGCGGGGTCGAGCCCGCGCGCGTGCTCGTAGTGGGCGTCGCTGAAGCACACCCGGACGAGCGCGCGGTCGGCGAGTGCGGGGGCCAGGATCCCGGTCAACCGCTCGATCCGCTCCGGCAGCGACCCGTAGGACACGCGCTCGGCCAGCTCACCGAGGTAGGCCAGCTCCCGGACGGCGCGTTCGGACGCCGCGCGCGCCTGTCGGGCGTGCAGCAGGGCCTGTTCCTGGTCGGCCGATCGATCGACCTCGGCCGAGACGTCGCGGAGCACCCCGACGACGTGGGTCAGCTCGCCGTCCGCGCCGTGGATCGGCGACAGCTGCAGCCGGTTCCAGAACGGGGTGCCGTCGGCGCGGTAGTTGAGCAGGGTGACCTCGCCGCGGCCGCCGGGCAGGATCCGGCGCAACGCGTCGACGTGGGCTGGGTCGGTGCCCGGACCCTGCAGGAACCGGCAGTTGCGACCCTCCACCCGGTGGAGTCCGTAACCGGTGAGCTGCTCGAACGCCGGGTTGACGTAGACGATCGGGAGGTCGGGGAGGCGGGCGTCACAGACCACGACGGACAGTTCGGTGGCCCCGACCGCCGCAGTCACGAGTTCTGACGTGGACGCCGGCGTCACAGGCGAAGACTACGCCCGGTGCCGACACCGGGATTCTTCAGACATCCTCCGACCAGGCGGGGCCGACGAGGCAGGGTGCCTCCTGGGCGTGCCGGGCGAAGCTGGCCAGACCCCGGACCAGGTCGTCGCGCTCGGTCTCGGGCATCAGGGCGAGGATCTCGCTGACGCAGCGTGTCCGGAACTGGTCGAGCTCGCGCAGCAGGTCCTCGCCGGCGGGCGTCAGCGAGACGGTGTGGAAGCGTCGGTTGGTCACGTCGGGCAGGCGCTCGATCAGCCCGGCCGCGACGAGTCGGTCGCACAGCCGGGTGGCCGAGGAGGGCAGCGCGTTGAGCGCCGCCGCCAGCTCGCTCACCGTGGTGCCCCCCTCCTTCCGGACCGTGACCAGCGCCCGCAACTGGGCGCTCGACGCCCGGTCGGCGACGGCGGTGGGCATGGTCGACCAGATCATCGCCACGACGTCCATCCCCGACGCCAGATCCCGATCGAGGATCTCGATTGTGGAAGGTTTGTGCGAGGTCACGTAGCTAGCGTGACATGAATACATGGAGCTACGCATGTGCTGGCGGTCAAATATGCGTTGGTGTGAATGCGGGACAAACAATCAGTGTCCAAGGTGCGTCCGGTTACCCCGACGCAGCGGAACGGGGGTGTCCGGATAGGCGCCACCCGCTCACACGGAATGCATCACCGGTCGCACCCGGGGTCGGCCGGAAAGCCTTCAGCCGGACGCCGGTTGGCACGTGGGTTTGGCGGCCACCGTCACCGTCGGCGAGGCGCTGGCCGCGACCCGCGGGGCGAGGGCGAAGGTCTGGCCGAGCACCAGGTCGACGTCGGCCCCCGCCCGGGCGTCCTCGACGAAGGTCACCTCCCCGGCCACCTGGGCCGCCACGGTCCGTGCCGCGAGCGCCCCGGTCGGCCCGTGCCGGATCACCGCCATCGTGGTGACCTTCGTCCGCTTGTCGTTCGTCGGATTGGTCGGGCTGCGGAACCCGCGCTTCTGCAGTTCCCGCTGCACGGTCAGGGCCAGCCCGTTGCGCGAGGACGCGTTGTAGACGTTCACGCTGGTGTCCCGTGCGGCCTGCACCGACGGCTCCGCGGCGGGGCAGGTCGGCAACGGGGTCGGCTTGCCGCTGCCCACCGGCATCGGCACCTTGCCGAAGTAGGCCAGCAGGGCCAGCACGCCGATCGCGATGATCAGCAGGAAGAGGGCCAGGAAGGTGAGGGTCTGCCGCCGCTCCCGGCGAGCCGCGCCGTCCCGACGGGTCACCGTCGCTGCGGGCGGCGCACCGGCGAGCGGCTCCGCACCGGGCAGCGCGGTGGCCATCCGCCCACGCGGACCCACCGGGCCGGCACCCGCGCCGTCCGGTTCGTCGTCCACGCCGGGGAGCCGGATCTCTTCGGTGACCCACTCGGCGTCGTCGTCGCGCCCCATCGCAGGTCAGGATGGCTCCCGGGAGCGGGGGAGTCCAGACGGCTCGCGGGGCGGGTCTGCCGGACGGTTGCCGACCGGGCGTCAGCGACGTCGATCGGCGACGTCGGATCGCGACGTCAGTCGGCGACCACCAGCACCCGCGCGTGCAGGGTCGGCCGCTGGCCCAACGCGGCCCGGACGGCGCGGTGCAGGCCGTCCTCCAGGTACAGCGTCCCGCGCCACTCGACCACGTGGGCGAACAGGTCGCCGTAGAAGGTGGAGTCCTCGCTGAGCAGCTGGGTGAGGTCGAGCGTCGTCCGGGTGGTGACCAGGTCCTCGAGCCGCACCTGCGTCGGCGGCACGGTCGACCACTGCCGGGCCGTGGTGTAGCCGTGATCGGGGTAGGGGCGGTGGTCCCCGACGGCTTTGAATATCACCTGAGGCAGTCTACGGAGTGCGCGGGTTAGGCTGCGCACGCCCGTTGGTCATTCGCGCGAGGAGGTCGGCATGGCCGGCAACAGCATCGACGTCGACGCCGTCACCAAGGCCTACGCCTTCCCGGGCGCTGCCCTCGAGCTCGGCTGCCTGCTGGTGGAGGGCGAGCCGTCGGTCGGCGCGCAGATCCGCATTCCGCTGTCGATGATGAACCGGCACGGCCTGGTCGCCGGCGCCACCGGTACCGGCAAGACCAAGACCCTGCAGCTGATGGCCGAGCAGCTGAGCGCGAACGGCGTCCCGGTGTTCATGGCCGACATCAAGGGCGACCTGTCGGGCATCTCCCAGCCCGGGCAGCCGAGCGAGAAGCTCACCGCCCGGACGACGTCCATCGGGCAGAACTGGCAGGCGACCGGCTTCCCGGTGGAGTTCCTCTCCCTCGGCGGCCAGGGCGTCGGCGTCCCGGTGCGCGCCACGGTCACCTCGTTCGGCCCGACCCTGCTCGCGAAGGTGCTCGACCTGAACGACACCCAGGCCTCCTCGCTGGCGCTGGTCTTCCACTTCGCCGACAAGGCCGGGCTGGCCCTGCTCGACCTCAAGGACCTGCGCGCGGTCATCCAGTACCTCGTCTCCGACGAGGGCCAGGCCGACCTGGAGGGTCTGGGCGGGCTCAGCAAGGCCACCGCCGGGGTGATCCTGCGCTCGCTGATCGCGTTCTCCGACGCCGGCGCCGAGGTCTTCTTCGGCGAGCCGGAGTTCCGCACCTCCGAACTGCTGCGGACGGCGTCCGACGAGCGCGGCGTGATCAGTTGCCTCGAGCTGCCCTCGGTCAACGACAAGCCGGCGCTGTTCTCGACCTTCCTGCTCTGGCTGCTGGCCGACCTCTACGGCGAGCTGCCCGAGGCGGGCGACCTCGACAAGCCCAAGCTGGTGTTCTTCTTCGACGAGGCGCACCTGCTGTTCAAGGACGCCTCCAAGGCCTTCCTCGACCAGATCACGCAGACGGTGCGGCTGATCCGCTCCAAGGGCGTCGGGGTGTTCTTCGTGACCCAGACCCCCAAGGACGTCAACGCCGACGTGCTGGCCCAGCTCGGCAACCGGGTGCAGCACGCGCTGCGCGCCTACACCCCGGACGACGCCAAGGCGCTGCGGGCGACCGCCTCCACCTTCCCCAACTCCGGGTACGACCTCGAGGAGCTGCTCACCCAGCTCGGCATCGGCGAGGCCGTGATCACCGTGCTGAGCGACCGGGGCGCCCCGACCCCGGTGGCCTGGACCCGCCTGCGCGCGCCGCAGTCGCTGATGGCGCCCGCGCCCGCCGACGTCGTCGCCGCGACCGTGGCCGGCTCGCCGCTGCAGGCCGAGTACGGGCAGTCGATCGACCGGGAGTCGGCCTACGAGCGGTTGCAGGCGCGCCTCGCGCCCCCGCCGTCGCCCGCCTCGATCGAGCGCGAGCCGGAGCGCCAGCCCGAGCGTGACGCCCCCCGCCGCGGTCGTCAGGAGGAGGAGAAGGGCATCGTCGGCGAGGTCGTCCAGTCGTCGGCGTTCAAGAGCTTCCTGCGGTCGGCCGGCACCGTGCTCGGCCGCGAGATCACCCGCAGCATCTTCGGGACGGCGCGTCGCCGCTGACGGTCAGGCGAACGCCTCGGCCACGGCCTGGGACGTCCGCCAGCTGCTCAGGTCGCCGAGGTTGGCCAGGGTCGTGCAGTCCTCGGGCCGGGCGTACCAGAACCCCTGGCCCAGGTGCACGCCGAGTTCACGCGCCCAGTCGTGCTGCTCGCGGGTCTCGATCCCCTCGGCGACGACCCGCAGGCCGAGCGTGTGGGCGATGCCGACCAGCCCGCCGACGATCGAGCGGGCCGCCTCGCTGTGCGGCAGCGCCATGGTGAACCGTTGGTCGATCTTCAACCCGTCGATGGGCAGGTCGACCAGGTAGCCCAGCGAGGAGAACCCGGTGCCGAAGTCGTCGATCATCACCGGCATCCCGATCGCGCGCAGCGTCTCGACCACGGCCACCGAGGCGCCCTGCTCGAGCAGCTGATCCTCGGTGACCTCGAGCTCGAGCCGCCCGGGGCTCACCCGGCGGGCGGCCAGCAGCATCTGCAGGTGTTCGGGCAGGCCGGGCGCGAGCAGGGTCTCCGGGGGCATGTTCACCGCCAGGGACACCCGCGGGGACGAGGTCGACAGCAGGTCGATGGCCCGTTCCAGCACCCACGAGGTGATCTCGCCCATCCGGCCGCTGCGCCGGGCGTAGTCGAGCATCTCCATCGGCGAGCGGATCTCACCGGTGTGGTCGCGCCAGCGGAGCAGGGCCTCGGTGGTCACCACCCGCCCGCTGCGCAGGTCGACGAGGGGCTGCAGGAACAGCTCGAGGGTGCGGTCGCGCAGGGCCCGCGAGACGGCCACGTCGGTGTTCGCCTGGGCCAGCGCCGCCTGGGCGAGCGACGACTCGTAGACCACGAACGGGGCCCGCCGCCGCTTGGCCTCGTACATCGCCAGGTCGGCGCGGCGCAGCAGTTCGTCGGGCAGCATCCCGGGGATGGCCAGGGCGATGCCCACGCTGGCGCCGAGCTGGTAGGAGCGGCCGTCGACCTCGAACGGCACGGTCAGCTGCTCGCAGACCCGGCCGGCGACCTGTTCGGCGCCCCCGCGGCTGGCGCCGACGACGGCGACGAACTCGTCGCCGCCCAGGCGGCCGACCAGGTCGCCACCGCGGATCAGCGAACCGAGCCGGCCGGCCACCTGCTGCAGCACCTGGTCGCCGACGTTGTGCCCGCTGTTGTCGTTGACCTGCTTGAACCGGTCGAGGTCGATGAACAGGACGGCGCACGCCTCGCCCCCGCCGAGCATGGCGGAGATGCGCGAGAGCACCCGCGACCGGTTCACCAGTCCGGTCAGCGGGTCGTGGTAGGCGAGGAAGTGCAGGCGCTGGCGCAGCCGGTCGCGTTCGGTGACGTCGCGGACGGACGCGAGCACCCGCCCGCTGCGGATGGACAGGGCCGCCTCGAGCACGACGCGCCCGGTGCGGCCCTCGAGGATCACCGACCCGCCTTCGCGTTCCAGCCGCGCCACGGCCGAGCGGAAGGCCTCGATGGTGATCGCCAGGGCCGAGGAGACGGCCCCGCCCTGGACGGCGACCCCCTCGCCGAGGACGTGGGTGGCGTTGGGGCTCACGTACTCGAGGCGACCCTCGCGCGAGCAGATCAGGATGGTGTCGTTGGAGTCGGCGAGCAGGCGGCGGTAGTACTCCTCCCGCTCGACCAGCTGCGCGTTCGCCCGTTGGACGGCGGACACCGTCACCAGGTGCCGGCCGATCAGGCTGAGCACGCAGGCGAGGGCCAGGGCGGCACTCACCGGGCCGCCGATGCGCGGTGACACCAGCGGCCCGACCACGGTGGTGGTCGAGGCGACGCACCCGAGCACGGAGGGAGCCAGCGTCGAGCTCGGGGCGGGGGTCACGACGAGGGTCGAGGTCCCGCCCGACAGCCTGGCCATCAGGACCAGCCCGGCCGCGTGGGAGGAGAGGAGCCCCACGGCGAGCGGCAGCCAGGGCCAGGACAGGTTCAGGCCGGAGGTCGCCAGGCAGGCCGTCCAGGCGCCGGTCCGCACGATGCCGATCCCCAGGTGCGCCGGGGCCAGCTGTCTGGGCAGCACCTGGCGCACGGCGTAGGTGACCCAGGCGGCGGAGAGGGTGCCCGCGACGTCCGTGGCGTGCTGGGCGGACAGGGTCACCGGGGCGAGCCCCTGGAGGACGTGGTAGGCGATCAGCTCCAGGCAGCCGGTCACCATCACCCCGCCCAGGGCGACCTCCGACCAGGCCACCGCGGCCGTGGTGAGCAGCCGGAGCACCAGCGCCCCGGCGAGGGCCAGGCAGGTGATCTGGACGCCGAGCGCGGCGTTGCCCCCGACGCCGGCGGCCGCGGCCACCCGGGCGAGGTCGGCGCCGATGGCGCAGGCCCCGAGAGCCATCAGGCTCGTGGTGAACCGGCCGCGCGCATCGGGGCGTGCGAGCCCGCGCAGGGCACCCATGCGTTAGTGATCGGACGGCGGGTGCCGCGCCTTCAGGGGAGCGGCGCGGTTTGTGCCCGGTCGCCTGGAGTCGGTCGATCCGGCTCCGGTCGGCCGCCCCGCCCCGTTCGCTACACTCGTCGGCGGAGGATTCGCCTAGTGGCCTAGGGCGCACGATTGGAAATCGTGTTGGTGTAAAAGCCTCAGGGGTTCAAATCCCCTATCCTCCGCCGCGAACCCCCGGGGCCGAGCTCCCGGGGGTTTCGTCGTCCGGGGCAGCAGCATGATCCCCGCGGGAGTCACGCGCGACCCCAGGACGTGGGGTCCCCCGTGACTCTCGCGGGGATCATGGCGGGCGGGTAGCCCCGATCAGCGGGTGGGCAGGCCGATCTGGCGCTGGCGACGCAGTACGTAGCTGCCCGGGGCGATCGCCGCGGTGGCCTGCACCGGGTGCACCAGGTAGACCACGGACCCCTCGGGGACGACCAGCCAGCCGAGGGTCAGGTCGTCCGGGCGGGTGGTCGCCACCGCACGCCGCCCCCGTCGGCGACCAGCCAGTGGCTGTAGACACTGAGCTCACCGGTGACGACGGGCACTCCGGCGCTCTCGCCGTCCCAGAGCTCGGGCACCCGGGTGGCGCCGCCGAGCGGCCCGGCGAACCGGTGGGCGTCGGGCGACGGGACCACGGCGATGTCGCCCTGCAGCTGCAACCCCGACAGGGCGACGAGTTCGCCGCCGGTGCGTGAACGGGCCTCGTCGGTCGGACGGGGGATCGCCACGGGGTTGGGGTCGAGCACGAGCACGCCAAGCTCCTTGGTGTCTGGGTCGTCGGGGTCGGGCGGGTCGGGGTCGGGGTCGGGGTCGGGGTCGGGTCGGGTCGGGTCGGGTCAAGTCGGGTCGGGGTCGGGCGAGGTCGGTTCAGCAGCGCCGGTCAGCCCCGGCGTAGGTCTCGGCGTCCAGGCCGTAGCTCCAGGCGGCGGCGGCGACCGGGTTGTCGAAGCCCGCCGGAACGGTCACCCCGACCGCCCCGCCCTCGCACAGCAACAGCCGGGCCGGTTCGTCGGCGATCAGCCCGGCGGGCAGGTCGTAGAGCACGAGCTCGGCATCGTCTCGGCCCGGGTCGGGCGCCGGCACCCCGACGGCGCTCAGCCCGGCGGAGGCGATGAACCGGGGCCAGCCCATCCGCTCGGCCGCGCACCGGCGCAGCCGCGGGTCGGGTTCGGCGCTGATCCGGGCCAGGTCCCAGCGGCCCGCGGCGAGGTCGGCGGGCACCCGGACGCCGTGCCAGGCGTGCACGCCCCAGCCGTCGCTCCACACCAACGCCGGCCGGGCGCCCTCGCTGTGCAGGCGGCCCTGGGCGTCGCGGGTGGCCCGCAGCGGGCGGGGGGTGAGCACGACGGTCGCCCGGCGGCACCACCACAACCCGACCCCGGCCCGGGCCAGGTCGGCGAGGGCCACGGCCACCTCGGACGGCGCGCGCCCGCCGAGCCGATCGGCGGCCTCCGCCCAGGCCAGCTCGGCGGCCTCCCACTGCCCCGGCAGGTGGGCCAGGTGCCACAGCGACAGTTCGGCGCGCAGCGGTTCGGGGGTGTCCGCGGCGTCCAGGCTCTCCTGCAGGGCCTCGGTCACGGGGTCCATCACCCAGGTGTGCACGTCGGCGGCGAGCGCGGTGCGCATCCGATCGAGGGCGGCGGCGGACGCCGCGTCGAGCCCCGCGCGATCGGCGTGGCGGGCGCCGAACGCCTGCCGGTGGACGAGGGCCCAGGCCGGCTCGGCGGTGGCGTCGCGGGCCGGGGCGACGCTCGTCGCCAGCGTCCCGAAGCGGCGGTCGCCGCGGCGCTCGACCTCCCCGTCGCCGCGGTGCTTCGCCCGCGCCTGCTCGATCGCACCGGCCCAAGGGGACGGCGCCCAGGTCACCCGGGGGGCCCGGAACCCCACCGCGCGGAAGGCGCGGATCAGGGCGCGCTCGGCGCCGTCCGGGTCGGGGTCGCCGTCCGAGAGGGCCACCTCGAGCCAGGCGTCACGAACCTGCGCGATGACCTCATCGCGCCCGGATCGACCCACAACAGACACAAGGCGTAGTCAACCAATTGCAGACGGCTATTTCCAGTCCCCGGCGCGTCCGGGTCGGCGCGCGTCGTCCGGGAGGGCTCAGCCGACCTGGACGGCGTTGCGTCCCGACTGTTTGGCCTCGTACAGGAGCAGGTCGGCGCGGGCGAGGATCGTGTCCGCGTCGTCCCCGGGGGCGACCAGGGTGGCGCCGATGCTGATCGTCAGCGGGATGCGCTGACGCTGCACCGTCATCCGGGAGGCCTCGACCAGTCCGCGCAACAGGTCGGCCACCTTCGCCAGCGACTCGGCGGTGGCGTCGTCCACGACGATCACGAACTCCTCGCCGCCGTAGCGCACCGGGGTCAGCGTCCCGGCCGAGCAGGCGGCGTAGCTCAGGGTGCGTCCGACGAGCCGCAGGGCGTCGTCCCCGACGGCGTGCCCATAGGTGTCGTTGACCAGTTTGAACCGGTCGATGTCGGCCATCAGCACCCCGAACGGCACGTGGTGCAGGGTCCACTCGGCCAGCTGGGCGGCGAGTTGGGCGTCGAGGGCGTGGCGGTTGCCCAGCCGGGTCAGCGGGTCCGTCATCGCCATCGGCTCGAGCTCGGCCAGCCGCGCCCGGGCGGCGAGCGCGGCGGTGTCGTCCCCGAAGGTCTCCACGGCGCCGATCACGACGCCGGTGGCGTCGCGCAGCGGGGCCGCCCGCACCCAGACCGGGAGGCGGTGGCCGTCGGCGTGCACGAGGTACACGTGGGCCTCGCGCGGCTCGCCGTCGCGCATGGTCGCCGCCACCGGGCAGCGCGAGCGGCACAGTTCGGTGCCGGTGTCGTCGACGTGGTTGAGCAGGTTGTCGCGGCAGCCCTTGCCGATCACCCTGTCGGCCGGGTACCCGGTGATCGTCGCCGCCCCCTGGCTCCAGTAGGTGATCCGGCGCCGTCGGTTGACGAAATAGACCCCGTTGTCCATCTGGTCGACCATGGTGCGGAAGAACGCGGCGTCGGCCGAGGTCGCGTCGGGGGCGTCGTCCGGTGCCGGGTCGGGGGCCGGGGCCGACGGTGTGCCCCGGTCCGCGGGGGTGAGGGCGGGTCGGTTCACGGCCACCTCCGTCGGGTCTCTGGAACAGACCCCTCGGCAACCGGGTCGCGATCTGAAGGAGTTCCGGTGACCCGCGGCGCGGCGCCGTCGAAAGGGCGCCCGCAAAAAGCAGAATGCTAAGAATGGGTCCGACAAGCCTCCATGGCACTTTAGCGACCAAATTTCGCAACGAATGGCCGGAGGCGGGCCTGAGCGGTTCGTCCGCCTTTTCGAGTCTCGTCACAAAGGTCTCCACGCGCTTCTTGCATGCCTTATGCACAAACCAGGACCGAATTGTGAAGAGGGTATCCATCTAAAGCTATCCATGCTGGAATTTGTTCTCGGCTCGCACTATGATCTTGACGCGGTGCTGCCTGGTTCGTCAGGACACACAATCCCCGGGGCCATACGATCCCAATGGGAGCTGTCCCTGTTCTCGCCCGTGGGCTTGGACATCACGGCGCCCACCTAC
>WBZP01006583.1_pt1 | contig 11456 bp, 11 predicted proteins | sample 5204301 | NCBI WGS metagenome assembly WBZP01 (sample SAMN12412401, study PRJNA552823) | activated sludge metagenome | isolation source: activated sludge from nitrification reactor of wastewater treatment plant... | place: USA: Pennsylvania | collected 2017
CTATGAGGGCAATCGCATGCTCTACATCCACCCCGATGAATGTGTCGACTGCGGTGCCTGCGAGCCGGTCTGCCCCGTTGAGGCCATCTACTACGAGGACGACGTCCCCGAGGAGTGGACCGCGTACACGGACGCCAACGCCGAGTTCTTCAACGGTATCCCGGACTCAGATCTGGGTGGGGCGGCCAAACACGGCCTGTTTGCCAAGGACGTCCCGATCGTCCTGGCGCTGCCGCCGCAGGAACACGACGAGTGAGTCCTGCCGAAGAACGCCTACTGACCTACTTGGGGCCCGCCGGTTCGTTCACACATGCCGCGATCGATCTGCTGTCCACTCCCTGGACCGGCCGTGTCGAGCCTCGCGACAGCGTGGCCGATGTGATCTTCAGTGTCGAGTCCGGCGAGGCGCACGCGGGTCTGGTTCCTCTCGAGACGTCGGTCGAAGGCGACGTCAGCAGCACGATCGATGAGTTGATCTTCCGGTCGTCGATGTGTTTCATCGACGAAGAGGTGATCGTCCCGATCAGTTACGTGGTGGCCGGCACAGCCGGAGCGCGCGCAAACGGGATCGAACGGCTGATCACCACGACCGCCGCGGCGGCCCAATGCCGCCGGTTCATCGAGTCGAGTGATGCCGAGATCGAGTTCGTCGACAGCATCGCTGCAGCGTGCCGCAGGGTTGCTGAGGCCCAGTCGGATTCGACACTCGCCTTGGCATCCACCAAGGCGGCTCACCTCTATTCGCTGGCCACCGTCCGTTCGGTGGCCGAGGACCATTCCGGAGTGACGACGCGAATGGCGCTGCTGAGCCGCACACTGGCGCCGCAGACCGGCCATGACCGTACAGTGCTTGTGGTCACGCCCATCGGTGACCGGACCGGCGTGCTGGCCGACATCCTGCGGTGCTTCGCGAGCCGCGACATCGCCTTGACCGCGATCAGTTCCCGCCCTATCCGAACGCGCTCCGGCGAGTACTGCTTCTTGCTCACTGCCCGCAGCCATCTGAGCGACGCCCGCCTTCAGGAGACGCTGTTGGCGGTCGCCCAGCTTCCGGCCGAGATCAAGTTGCTCGGCTCGTTCCCACTGGCTGTCGGCACCGACACACGACGGGTGGACGAGTCCGCACCTCCCGGCTCGGTCGGTGCGGACACCCTTCCGGCCTGGGTCGCAGCTCTGTTGGCACCGGACAAGTTGGGGCTGTGAACCGGTTTCGCCACGCGGTACCCGGGTTCGATGGGCTCTTCCCGGCCGGATGGTGCTGATGAGGCCGAACTCATGAAGCTGGGCATCTGTGGCCTTGGACTCATCGGTTCGTCGGTGGCCCGCGCTGTGCTCGCCAACAGTGGCCCCGTTACCGGCGTCCTGGGCCTGGACCCCGATCCCTTGGCCTCGACCAGGGCGGCCGAGCTCGGCGTCGAGATGGTGCCCTCGCTCGGGCGGATGGCTGAGTGCGACCTGATCCTGTTGGCGGCTCCTACCGCTGTGAACGTGGTTCTTCTGGATCGCCTGATGGCCACAGGTATGCGCGTTCCCACGGCCGACCTGGGTTCGGTCAAGGTCCCGATCGTGCGCACATGGAAGGTCGACCGCAGCTTCCCGTTTGTTGCGACCCATCCCATGGCCGGGTCCGAAGGCTCGGGCGTCGAGGCCGGTACCGCCAGCTTGTTCGACACAAGCGTATGGGCGGTGGTGGTCGAATCCGCCACGGACGCGGACGCGCTCGAAGTGGTAGTCGGACTGATCTTGCGGTTGGGTGCACGGGTTCTGCCAGTGTCGGCTTCGGCGCACGACGAGGCCGTGGCCCGGATCTCGCATCTACCGCATCTGTTGGCCGGCGCTCTGGGTGATGTCGTGGCCGAGGACCATCGGCGTGATCTGGCTATCCGGCTCGCGGCGGGGTCCTTCCGTGATGGAACCAGAGTCAATGCCTCGCCCCCGGGACGCACCAGCGAGTTCATCGTCAGCAACGCGGTGCACTCCGCGGCGGCCGCGCGCGCCGCCGCCGCCCAACTGCAGAAGGCAGCCGACGCTATCGACAGCGGCGACGCCAGTCGACTGGCCGACTGGCTCGGTCCGGCCCACCGGCTACGACATCGGTGGGCTGATCAGGGCCACGAACCGGAACGCACGGTCGAGGTCGGCTCGGCCGAGCAATTGCGCGACCTGTTGTTCCGTGGGCGAGACAGTGATCTGGTCCTTGTGGGGCGGTCAGGCGGCACCGTGACCGTGCAGGGCGACCCGGCATGACCGGACAGGTGTGGAATGTGTGGGAGTTGACCCGGGGTCTTCGCGACAGGGCGGCCGCGAGCGGACTGCCAGTCATCGACCTGGGCCAGGGCACCCCCACGGACTCCACTCCAGAAGTCGTTCAGGTGGCGCTGGCTACCGCCGGCGATGCCCCGGGCTATCCGCCCGCCCACGGTACGCCGACTCTGCGGAGAGCCTACGCGGGCTGGTTGCACCGCCGGTTCGGAGCGGCGCTGGATCCGGACGACGTGGTGGCCACCGTGGGCAGCAAGGAGCTCATCGCGACCCTGCCCTGGCTGCTGGGACTCGGGGCCGACGACCTGATCGTGGTGCCGGAGCTCGCATATCCGACCTACCGGGCTGGTGCGCGAGCCGCCGGGTGCCGGGTGATCGCCGCCGATTCGCTGTTGTCCCTGGGCCCGCAGCAGCCGGCTCTGGTGTGGCTCAACTCCCCAGGCAACCCCACCGGTCAGGTGCTGCCCACGGAACACCTGGCCAAGGTGGTCGACTGGGCCCGTGAGCGCGGTGCCGTGGTGGTCAGCGACGAGTGCTACATCGAACTGACCGATCCGGATGCTCCTCCCGCACCATCGATCTTGTCGCCACGGGTGGCGCGGGGGTCGTTCGACAACGTGCTGGCGGTCCATTCGCTGTCCAAGCGCTCCGCCATGGCCGGCTACCGCTGCGGTTTTGTGGCAGGTGACACGGCAGTTGTGGCCAGGCTCCTGCAACGCCGCCGGGACATGGGTCTGATCGTGCCAACTCCGGTCCAGGTGGCGGGCGCCGCCGCCCTGGCCGATGATGCGCACGTCTACGCGGCCCAGGAAAGATACGCGGTACGTCGCGCCAGGCTGATCGGGGCGCTGGTCGGTGCGGGTTTCCGGGTGGACCATTCGCTTGCGGGTCTGTTCGTGTGGGCGAGCTGCGACCAGTCGGACGCCGAGACGGTCGGCTGGTTCGCCGACCGGGGCATCGTGACAGCTCCCGGCGGGTTCTACGGGGCCACCGGCGCGCGTCACGTGCGCCTGTCGCTCACCGCGCCGGACCCCGAACTGGTCGAAGCTGCCCGCCGCTTGTCGAGGTGAGGCTCGGGGGCTGCCGAGTCATCACCGCCGACCACTGACTACCGTGGGCAGGGGAACCATCGTGCGAGGAGGCCGCCGTGAGCGACGACGTCACACTGCAGTACCCGGGGGGCGGGCTCGGGCTTCCGCTCGTTCCGTCCACCGACGGAAGCTCGGGCATCAACATCTCGCAGTTGCTCAAGACCACCGGTGACGTCTCCTTGGACATCGGATTCGTCAACACGGCGGCGTGCGAGTCGAAGATCACTTACATCGACGGAGACGTGGGAATCCTGCGTTATCGCGGCTACCCGATCGAGCAACTGGCCGGTACTTCGACCTACCTCGAAGTCGCCTATCTGCTGATCTATGGCGAGCTTCCCACGCCCACCGAGCTCGAGGGCTTCATCGGCCGTATCAAACGACACACGATGCTGCACGACGATCTGCGTCGGCTCTTCGACGGTTTCCCACGGAATGCTCACCCCATGCCGGTTCTGTCCAGCGCGGTGAGCGCCCTGTCCACGTTCTACGAGGACTCCCTGGACCCGCTCGACCCGGAGCAGGTCGAGATATCGACCATTCGACTCCTGGCCAAGTTACCCACCATTGCGGCATACGCGTACAAGAAGTCCGTCGGGCAGCCGTACATCTACCCGGACAACTCGTTGGACTACGTCCACAACTACTTGAACATGACCTTCGCCGTCCCCGCCGAGCGGTTCGAGGTCGACCCAGCGGTCGTCGAGGTGCTGGACATGCTCCTGGTGCTGCATGCCGACCACGAACAGAACTGTTCGACCTCAACGGTCCGCCTGGTGGGCTCATCCCACGCCAATATGTTCGCCTCCATCTCCGCCGGTATCAACGCCCTGTTCGGCCCTCTTCACGGTGGAGCGAACCAAGCCGTGCTCGAGATGCTCGAAGGCATCCATGCTTCCGGGGGTGGTGTGAAGACCTTCATCCGGCAGGTGAAGAACCGTGAGGACGGAGTCAAGTTGATGGGCTTCGGGCATCGCGTGTACAAGAACTACGACCCCCGTGCGGCCATCGTCAAAGAGAAGGCGCACGAGGTGTTCGCCAAACTGAACGCCTACGACCCGTTGTTGGACATCGCACTGCGCCTGGAGGAGGTCGCATTGGCAGATGACTTCTTTGTCGAGCGGAAGCTCTACCCCAACGTGGACTTCTACACCGGCTTGATCTACAAGGCGATGGGGTTCCCCACCCGCATGTTCACGGTCCTCTTCGCGCTCGGCCGGCTGCCCGGCTGGCTTGCGCAATGGCGCGAGATGATGTCCGACCCGGCGACCAAGATCGGGCGTCCTCGCCAGGTCTATGTGGGTGCTACCGAGCGCGACTACATCCCGCTTGCCGACCGCTGATCCAGGCAAGGAACACAATGGCCGACGAACTCGACTTCACGATCAACGCCAACATGCACAGCGCGTTCAAGCGCGAGGTTCGCCGACTTCATGTTGGACTCAAGTCCGCGAACCTGTCCGATCCGCCCGCGGTCGCGGGGCTGCAGCGTCGCTACCAGTTCTTCTCCGACACGCTTCACAGGCACCACGAAGGTGAGGACGAGTATCTGTGGCCGGTAGCGCTGAAGAGGGCGACACCGCAAGAGTCCGTGATCCTCAACACCATGACGGCGGAGCATCACGCGCTGCAGTCGTCATTGGAACAACTGGACACCGATCTGGAGGCGCTGGGGCCGGACTGCGACATCGCCCTGGTAGGTAGGCACTTCGACACGCTCCTGGCTGTTCTGCAAGGTCACTGCACTCACGAGGAGCGCGATGCAGTTCCAGTGCTGCAGAAGTACCTGACACGCGAGGACATGAAGGGCTTCATCACTTTCACCCGTCAGCAGAAGGACTCTGACCTCGTTCTTGCCTGGGTCTGTGACGGGGCGACCCCCACCGAGGTCGAGACCACGTGGGCCATGCTGCCCAGTTTCGTCCGGCTGTTCGTCAAGCCGATGACGACCCGGAAGTACGACAGGTTCACGCAGGAGTGCGGCGTCTGACATGGGCGCCCTGACGTTTCTCGGAGCGGCCGGCACGGTAACCGGCAGCAAGTTCCTGGTTCATGGGATGGTCGGCTCGGTTCTGGTCGACTGCGGCCTGTTCCAGGGACTGCGCGAACTGCGGCGGCGCAATTGGGAGCCGATCGACCTGGACGTGGTCGGACTGGATGCGGTGGTCATCTCACACGCGCATCTGGATCACGTGGGGTATTTGCCGGCCCTGGTTCGCCAGGGTTTCGACGGCAGGGTCCTGCTCACTGCCGCCACAGCGGAGTTGGCCGAGATAGTCCTGCGTGACAGCGCAAAACTCATGGAGGAAGAAGCCTCGTACGCCGCCGCCCATCTGTACTCCAAGCATCGTCATCCCAAGCCGCTGTACGGCGCCGCCGACGTCGAGCGGGTCCTCCCACTGTTCGAGACGATCGCGTTCGGCCAGCCGGTTGACGTGGGTCCGGACATCGTCGTGACGCTGCAGCCCGCGGGACACATCCTCGGCTCCGCGTCAGCGCACCTGGCCGTCGATGCTGTCGGGGTCACCTTCAGCGGAGACCTCGGTCGCGGTGAGCATCCCCTGTTGGTGCCGCCGGCGCCGCCGGCGGCGAGTAGCGCGATCGTCGTGGAGTCCACGTACGGCAACAGGTGGCATGAGGACGACCCTGCCACTGCGTTTGCGGCTGCCATCACACGGACGATCGACAGGGGCGGCTCTGTGGTCGTCCCCTCGTTCGCGGTGGACCGAACCGAAGTGATCCTCATGGTGCTCAAGCAACTCATAACGTCCGGCGCGGTTCCGCAGGTGCCGGTCTACGTCGACTCTCCGATGGCACTGCGCGGGCTGTCGGTGTACCGGGCCGCGATCGCGTCGGCCGACGCGGACATCCGACCGGAACTGGCCGGTACAGGTGACGTGTTCGATCCCGGCGACCTGCGCGAGGCCCGGACCGCCGAGGAGTCGGCGCGATTGAACCAGCCCAGCGAACCGTGCATCATCATCTCCGCTTCGGGCATGGCTACCGGCGGGCGAATCCTGCACCACCTGAAGGCGATGTTGCCTGACCCCCGTCACAGCGTGATCCTGGTGGGCTTCCAGGCAGTCGGCACCCGGGGTCGCGACCTGGCCGACGGAGCCACGCAGGTCAAGATGCACGGGGCATACGTGCCCGTGCGTGCCGAGATCGTCGACCTACCGGGTTTCAGTGTCCACGCCGACGCCGACGAGCTGGTCGCCTGGCTCGCCTCGGCACCGGAACCGCCGCAGGTGGTCTATGTGGTCCATGGTGAACCTGATGCCTCACACGCACTCGCCGACCGCATCCGTTCGCAGCTGGGGTGGTTGGCCGTGGTGCCGCGCGACGGAGAACGCGTCCGGCTGGGCTGACGCCGTGGCGCTGGGCCGTTTCGGGGGCGCGTCGACTCATCCCCGCCGTACGCGGCAAGAAACCGGGCTCAGTTGGAGTGCAGGGCCTCGTTCAGGCCGCCCCACGAACCGCTGCGCGATACTGCTTCGAGAGCTCCGCTGACGCTGTTGCGGCGGAACAGCAGTCCCGAGACGCCGGACAGGTCCCGGCCGCGCACGACCTCGCCGTCGGGCAAGGTGATCTTGGCTCCGCCCGTGATGTAACAGCCGGCCTCGATGATGCAATTGTCGCCCAGCGAGATCCCGCAACCGGCGTTCGCCCCGATGAGGCTGCCGGAGCCTATCGAGATGACCTCTTTGCCGCCGCCGGACAAGGTCCCCATGATCGACGCCCCGCCGCCGATGTCCGAGCCGTCCCCCACCACGACTCCGGCACTGATGCGGCCCTCCACCATGGATGCGCCCAGGGTGCCGGCATTGAAATTGACGAAGCCTTCGTGCATCACCGTGGTGCCGTGGGCCAGATGGGCGCCCAGCCGTACGCGGTCGGCATCGCCGATCCGGACGCCCTCAGGCACCACGTAGTCCACCATGCGAGGGAACTTGTCCACGCTCAGGACCGTCAAGGGTCCACCGTGCCCCCGGGCGCGCAGCCGCGCGTCCTCGAGTTCGGAGAGCGGTATGGGCCCCAGCGATGTCCAGGCGACGTTCGGCAGGAGCCCGAAGACACCATCCAAATTGATCGTTCGGGGCTTCACCAGTCGGTGTGACAGCAGGTGAAGCCGCAGGTAGACGTCGGCCACGGACTCAGGGGCGGATTGCAGGTCGGCGATTGTCGTCGACAAGGTCTGTGTGGTCACACCCCTCACGTGATCTGTGGCGATGCCTGTGGCGATGTCCACCACGTCCTGGGGGATGTCACCAAGAGATGGGCTCGGGTACCAGACCTCGAGGACGTCCTGGCCCAGCATCGTGGCCAGGCCGATGGCGCTGGCAGGGCCGGTCACGGGTTCAAGAGTGGATTGGCTCACCGGGATACGGTACCCAGGTGAACCCTTTGCCGCCCTATCGCCTGGACCTCGACCGTGACGTGGTGTCTCTCACCGGCGATCTGGTGGACATCCCCAGCGAGTCCAGGGACGAAAGAGCCCTGGCGGACGCAGTCGAGCAAGCATTGCACGCCCAACGCCACCTGACCGTGGAGCGAGACGGCAACACCATCGTCGCGCGCACGAACCTGGGCCGTGCCGAACGTGTCCTGATCGGCGGTCACCTGGACACAGTGCCGTCGTCGGGTAATCTGCCGCATTCGAGGTCGGATGGCTTCGTGCATGGGCTCGGTTCCTGCGACATGAAAGGTGGTGTTGCGGTCGCGCTGCGGTTGGCCTCACTGCTGCCGGAGCCTGACCGGGACGTCACCTACGTGTTCTACGAGTGCGAGGAGATCGACGCGCAATTCAACGGCCTGGAACGGATCGCCGCCACACACCCCGAGTGGCTCGCTGCTGACTTCGCGATCCTGATGGAGCCATCCAGCGCCGGAGTCGAGGCCGGTTGTCAGGGCACCCTGCGCGCCGAAGTTCGAACGACCGGAACCCGCGCCCACAGTGCCCGTTCGTGGCTGGGTAGCAACGCCATCCACCAGGCTGTTCAGATCCTGACCCGGCTCGACGACTACGAGCCGCGTCGCGTCGTGGTGGATGGTCTGGAGTACCGCGAGGGGCTCAATGCGGTGGGCATACAGGGCGGTGTTGCGGGCAACGTGATCCCCGACGCCTGCATAGTCACGGTCAACTACCGATTTGCACCGGCTCGCTCCACGGCCGAGGCCGAAACGCATGTGCGGGACGTGTTCGACGGCTTCGATGTCAAGGTGGTCGACGTGGCACCCGGGGCGCTGCCGGGACTCGAGCTGCCCGCTGCCCGGGATTTCGTGCGGTCGGTGGGTGCCGACCCGCGTCCCAAGTTCGGGTGGACCGACGTTGCGCGATTCGCAGGTCTGGGGATCCCCGCGGTCAACTACGGACCGGGCGATCCCGCGCTGGCGCACGCGACCGACGAGCGGGTGCCAGAGGCCGACTTGGTCGAGTGCGAGCGCACTCTGGCGGCTTGGCTGGGATCCCCCCAGTGACACGTTGACCGGCGGCAACTGGGCGATGCGTAGTGGTACGGCGAGACCCCCGAAACGATCCGTTTCAGGACGCGGTGCCCCACGGAAAGGACTTGACGACCTGGTAGGTGGGAGCCGGACCCAGGGTCGAGGCCACCAGATCCAGGTGCCCAGGCACCCACGTTTCGGTCTGGATCTGCCGGAGGGTCGCCACGGTGTCAGCCACAGTCGGTTGCGCGCTGTCCGGGACGGTCCCGGATCGGCGTGGCCGGCTTCGCGCAACCGTGATGTGCGGCCGGTAGGCGCGCCGCTCTGGCGCGACCCGCATGAGCCGCCGCAGATCTTCGTGCACGGGCACAAGCCAGGGTCCAACTACCCCCAGCCACGCGACCTGACCGAACCGTCCCGCGCCGTGGATTCGGAGTTCGACAGCCGCCCCACCAGCTACCACGCGGCGTCCGACCGTCTCTGCCCACTGAGCGCGTTCGGGGTCGCAGTCACCCAGGAACAGCAAGGTGATGTGCAGCCGTTGGAGCGGCTGCCACCGGATCCAGTCGGCGGAAGCGCGCCGCACGGGTGCCAACTGCTCGTCGAGCTCCGCGAGGACATCGCTGGATGGCCACACAGCGAAGAACAGCCGCCGCTTGGTCTGGGAATCGGGCTCCGCGACGGTCACACCCGATCGAGCACCTCGGCGACTACGTGGGCATCATCGAACGTCGCCAGCCCGTCAATGTCGTCGGGATGTTCGCCGTGCTGCTCCAGGAACGACAGCAGTGCGTGGTTGTAGTCGACGATCTCGGGGATCGTCACCACGGCGTGGGGCAGCCGTTGGCTGATGCGTTCGACGCACAGTCGGCCCGCCGCCCTGGGGCTGGCTGCGGACACGATCATGTGAACCTCGGCTGTGTTGTCGGTGTCGATCACTCCGGTGACTCCGTCCACCAGTCGCAATCGACGAACATCGGCGTCGGTCCCCCGGGTGTCAAGGTGCGTGACCGAGGCCAGGCACGCGAAGTCGCGGTCGAGTCGGGCGTCGTCCGCAACGGTGTGGTCGGCCTCGTCCCGCAGTCGCACCGTCGACGGCTCGATGCGTGGTTGATGTTGATGCGCAACGCTCATGATCCGGTTCCCCACCCTTCCGATACCGACCCGACGGGCCGGGTTTTCCTGCACCCGCAACCACCGTGCCACGAGGATCCGACAGTTCGGGCGAACCACGGGCGGCGGGTCGGCCGGTGTCCGGTATGTCGTGGCGGAGGGTGGCCCCAGTTGGATGTGCTGCATCCATCGGATCCTGGTGCAACGATCGGCGCATGGCCGTCCACATCGATCCCACCGGCACACACGTCCAGGTGCCGGGTGCCACCGGGGCCCCGTTGGCCAACCTCGGCCCGGCGCCCACGTTGATCCGTCTGACCACTGACTCAGGGGCCCAGGCCACCATCTACCCGGGTGTCGGATTCAACCTGATCGACTGGCGCGTGCCAGGTCCCGACGGTCCGGTGCAGATCATGCATGCGCAGCCCGACGTGCTGGCCGGGGGCAGCGGCACTCGTAGTGGTCTGCCGATCCTCTTCCCGTTCCCGAACCGCATCGCGGGCGCCACGTACGACTGGGCCGGCCACACCTACCACCTGGCCCCGGCTCACCCCGGGGATCCGAACGCGATTCACGGGTTCTGCGCCAAGACCCCGTGGAACGACTACGCGGCCACGGGCGAGTCCGCGATCACGGGCACGTTCCGCTTGTCGCGCGATGCTCGCGCCGCTGCCGACACCTGGCCCGGTGACCTCGAACTGCGGATCACATTCGACCTGAGCGATCACAACCTGCGGATCACTGCCCAGGTCACCAATGTCGACGACCATCCGGTGCCGTTCGGACTTGGTTACCACCCCTACTTCTCGCGGCTTGATGCGCCCCACGTGGATGATCTCGACGTCCAGGTGTCGGCGGGCAGTTACTGGCAGCTGGCCGGAAGCATCCCCACCGGCGCCGTCGCGCCGGTCACTGGCGACCGGGACCTGCAGATCCCCGTCAGGCTCGGTGACCGCGTGCTTGACGACGTCCTCACAGGATTGCCGGCATTCCACCCCGAGGCTGATGGCTTGATGCAACGGGCCCGACTGGTCGGTGGTCGCACGGTGCTGGCCTTGCGGTGTGACTCCGCCTTCCGCGACATGGTCGTTTTCACTCCCGAGAACCGCGAGGCCGTCGCCATCGAGCCCTACACGTGCCCCACCGACGCCGTCCACCTTCAGGCACTCGGACAGGACGTGGGATGGAAGGTCCTCGAACCAACCCAGACCTGGACCGGCGTGGTGGAGTTCGCCGTCACGGAGAAATGACCGGTGTCGCAAGTGCGCAGTTGGGATCTGCTCGACGTGGCCGGGAAAGGGGTCGATGTCGAGTTCATGATGGACGTGGTCTCTGGCCCTGGCTGGCGTATCGAGTGGATCGTGTCGCGGGGTCAGCAGACAGAGCCGGGGGACTGGTACGACCAGGACGCCGACGAATGGGCGCTTGTGGTCAGCGGTGGTGCCCGTCTGCAGATCCACGGTGAAGACACTGAGCGTGAGTTGCAGCCGGGCCAGGCGGTGTGGCTGCCGGCGCGTTGCCGTCACCGTGTTACCTGGACCGATC
>WBZP01006584.1_pt1 | contig 11453 bp, 10 predicted proteins | sample 5204301 | NCBI WGS metagenome assembly WBZP01 (sample SAMN12412401, study PRJNA552823) | activated sludge metagenome | isolation source: activated sludge from nitrification reactor of wastewater treatment plant... | place: USA: Pennsylvania | collected 2017
CCGCCTGGGCTTCCGCCTCCACCTTCCGTGGCTCGGACAAGCGCGGCGGGGCCAACGGTGCGCGCATCCGGCTGGCGCCGCAGAAGGACTGGGAGGCCAACCAGCCCGCCGTGCTGGCGAAGGTGCTAACCACCCTCGAAGGTATCCAGGCTACGTTTAACGCGGCACGGAGCGGCGGCAGGAAAGTCTCGCTCGCCGATCTGATCGTGCTGGGAGGTTGTGCTGCCGTCGAGCAGGCCGCCAAGGCCGGCGGGTATGACGTCGAGGTACCGTTCGCTGCCGGCCGTACCGATGCGTCGCAGGAACAGACAGATGTCGAGTCCTTCGCGGTGCTCGAACCCGCCGCCGACGGGTTCCGCAACTATTGCAAGGGCTCCTCCCGCGTGCCGGCCGAGGAACTGCTGCTCGACAAGGCGCAGTTGCTGACGCTGACCGCGCCCGAGATGACGGTCCTCATCGGTGGCATGCGCGCGTTGAACGCCAATGTCGGCCAGTCGGCCCACGGCGTCTTGACCAAACGGCCCGGTACCCTGAGCAACGACTTCTTCTTGAACCTGCTCGACATGGGCACGGTCTGGACGCCGACCTCCGAGGCCAAGGAGGTGTTCGAAGGCCGCGATCGCGCGACCGGCGCAGTCAAGTGGACAGCCACGCGCGTCGATCTCGTCTTCGGGTCGAACTCGGAGCTGCGGGCGCTGGCCGAAGTGCATGCTTGCGACGACGCAGAAGAGGGCTTCGTGCGGGACTTCGTGGCAGCGTGGAGCAAGGTGATGAACCTCGATCGCTTCGACCTGGCGTGATGTTGGCGAGGGGTTTCGGGGCCACTCGAGCGTGGTTGGGCTGGCACCCAGATCTCCTCGCGGTCCATCACTTTTCGTTTGTCACGTCAGATCGGAGACCTGACACAAAGACAAACACAGGCTGGAATGGCAGAAACGGGCACAGTCCTTCAGGACAATTTTGGGAAACCAGCAGTTGGAGTCAAGCGTCGCCAACGGCAGCATGGGCCGAGCACCAAGCATCGACGACCTGAACCCTGAACGCCGATACTCTGGCTGTATCCATCGGTTGTCGTACTTCGCTTCCGGGCAGCCGGCCCGCCGAGCATGCCGCGGCAGACTGCCGCACGGGTGCGGCTCAGGACTTCCACATACGCGGATCGAAGGCGAACGGTTCTGACCGGCTGACAACGAGCTTCGCAAACTCCGTGTGGCGCGGATTCAGAAGAAGGTTGCGCTCCACCTGCACGATTGCCGAAGGCACGTCCAGTACCGCCGTTCGGCCCTCCCGCAGCCAGGCGCTTCCATAGCGCATGCTTGCGTCACCGGGCGGCTCGCTACGCCATCCCCTGGGCGCCCTGTCGCAGCGCGCGATACTCACCGAATCCGGTATCTCGATTCGGAAATAGACAAAGGCGATCCCCAGTCCTTCCTCACCAAGGTGTATGAACGTCTCCATTGCGGCCAATGCGAGTGTCGAGGAGGCATAAACGACCGGCTCGCCTGGCAGATTCCACCGGCCCCCTGCGATTCTGGCCCCCTCGCCGGAGAAGGCGGCGCTAGCATGGGCGCGCTTGGCAATGCGCCACGCCAAGATCACGAATAGACACCGTGCTCGATCCGCAACAGCAGTTTCTCCACCTCGGCCGAACCGGCGTCGGTTGTCATCATTTCTAAAGGCGTAGCGCCGCACAAGCCTACCTGCGCCCGTCTGATCCAACGCAACGCCGCTGGCGGGGATTCCAATACCTCGGTGGCCAACACGACCAGGCGTACGACCCGATAGAGCCGATCGCTTGCAATCGAATCAAGATTCAAATGACCTACCCTGGCGCGTGACAGCGTCTTCTCGCTAACGCCAATGAGCTGCGCCAATTCTGCGTCCGCCAACATCGCTTGTTGCTTGAAGGCGTCCATGGCAGCTACAGGCAACCCTCGCCGAATCAGTTCATGCCAATCGTGGGCACTGCGCGGACGCGCTTGAAGCCCCGCCTGCCCCCCGAGCACACTCGCTACGGTCGATATCGAAGCCACTCCATTCTCCACGGACGTTTGACCTGATTCTATCAGTCAGATGTCCGCCGCGCAATTCATCGGCTTTACCCGAAGGGCGGTCTTGCACGAGACCAGGGGTCTGCCCAAATGACCGCAACGAAACGATTCTTCCAGCTCGGCTTCGGCGAAACACGCATTCGATACGCCGCTGCGGATGGTCGATTGCAGTGGTGCACGGATCGCGGCACGCTCGGCCTCGATTGCCCGCTCTCAGGCGGCGACGAAGTGGCGCCGGCCGTCGACCTCGAACACACGCAGGCTGTGGCAGTAGACGCGCGAGAGCATGCTTTCGGTGAGCATGTCGGCGGCGGTTCCGGACGCGCACTCGCCGGTGCCGAACATCAGCAGCACGTGGTCACAGAACCGCGACGCGAGGTTCACGTCGTGCAGGCTCATGATTGCCGCGCGCGGGTTGCCGGCAACCTTCTGTTTCACCAGTTCCAGCAGCATGACCTGCCGATGCAGGTCCAGGTGATTGACCGGCTCGTCGAGCAGCATCAGCGGTGCGTCCTGTACCAGCAGCGCCGCGAGCTGCACCCGCCGACGCTCGCCGCCGGACAGCGTCGTGGTCAGCCGTGACTCGAGCGCCGTCAGGCCCACCTCGGCCAGCGCGGTCCGGGTAATCGCCTCGTCTTCGGTCGACTCCCATGCCCACGGCGACAGGTGGGGATTGCGGCCGGCCAGTGTCTCCTCGAACACGGTTGCGGGAAAGGCATCTTCGACCAGTTGCGGCATCAGCGCGAGGCGCTTGGCGATCTCCCGTCGCGACAGCTCGGCCAAGCGTGTTCCGCCCAGCCGGATGTCGCCGGCCTGTGCCGCGCGCAGTCCGGCCAGCGTGTGCAGCAGCGTCGTCTTGCCGACGCCATTCATGCCGAGTATCGCCCAGCATTCCCCCGCGCGAACGGTCAAGTCGAGCGATTGGCATATCGCCGTACCACCGACCACGACCTGCAACCCACGAATCTCGCACAGCGGGTTGCTCATACCGTTTCCCGCCGCAGCAGAAAGAGGAACAGGGGAACGCCGATCAACGCGGTTATCACGCCTACCGGCAGTTGCTGCGGAGCGATCACGCTGCGCGCAACGGCATCGGCGACCGTCAGCAGCGTGCCACCGGTCAGGACCGAAGCCGGCAGCAGCAGCCGATAGTCGCGCAGCCCGCTCAGGCGCAGCAAATGCGGCGTAACCAGACCGACGAATCCGACACTGCCGGCGGTGGTCACCGCCACCGCAGCCGCGGCTGATGCGACCAGGTAGATTTTCCAGCGCAGCCGCGGCACGTCTACGCCCAGCGAGGCCGCGCGCAGTTCGCCGCGAGCCAGCAGGTTGAGCGCCCGCGCCTCGAACTGGCAGGCCGCGAGAATCAGCGCCGCGGCGGCCAGCGCCGGCCACGGCGTTTCGCTGCCCGCAAAGTCGCCCAGCAGCCAGAACACCATGCCACGCAAACGCGCTTCGGGTGCCAGGGACAGGATCAGGCTGACCGCCGCGCCCCAACCCGAGGCCAGCACCACGCCGGTGAGCAACAGGCGCGAAGGCGCCAGGTCATGCCGGGAGTGCGCCAGCGCGAACACCAGCAGGGTCGAACCGAGCGCGCCGACGAAAGCCGCAGCCTGCACGCCGGCGACCGGCAGGCCGACCAGCATAGCGCACAGTGCCAGGGTCGCCGCGCCGCCGGATACGCCGAGCACATACGGATCGGCGAGCGGATTGCGCAGCAGCGCCTGCATCAACGCGCCGGCCAGGGCGAGCAGCGCGCCGACGCCGAATGCCGCCAGCGCGCGCGGCAAGCGCAATGAAAACAGCACCTCGTGTGCAGCCGCATCGGCACCGCTCAGCGCCGGCCAGAACGGCTGCGCAGTCGATCCGACGCCGAGCCCGACCACCAGCGACAGGCCGGCGGCGGCAATCAGCAGGGCAAACACGTAGGCAGTGCGCAAGAGCGATGTTCCAGGAGCGAAAGCCCTGCATTCTAACGGTCGCGCCGCCCCCAGCGTGAGAGAATCTCAACCTCGAATCGAGCCAACGTCATGAAAATCGCATTGAACGTGGAAGCGCCCGACCGCCACCTCGCAGCGCACCTGCAGGCCAGGCTGGACGGCAAGACCAAGCCGCCGGGCAGCCTCGGCCGGCTAGAACAACTGGCGTTGCAGATCGGCCTCATCCAGGGCAGCCTGTCGCCGAATCTGTCGCATCCGCATGTGCTGGTGTGCGCCGGCGACCACGGCGCGCTGGCCGATCCGCGCGGCCGCGGGCTCTCGGCCTTTCCGCAGGCAGTGACCTGGCAGATGGTGGAGAACTTTCTTGCCGGCGGGGCGGCGATCAACGTGCTGGCTCGCGCATCCGGAATGAGTCTGACGATTGCCGATGCCGGCGTCGCGCATGACTTCGGCAAGCGCCAGGAGTTGTTCGACGCCAAGGTGGCCCCGGGCACTGCAAGCTGGTTCGACGGACCGGCGATGAGCGCCATGCAGTGCGCTCAAGCCATGGACAACGGCGCAGCGTTGGTGCGCCTGTTGCACGGCAAAGGCTGCAATGCGATCGGATTCGGCGAAATGGGCATCGGCAACACGGCCTCGGCCGCCTTGCTCACCCATTTCATCACCGGCGCGCCGCTCTACGATTGCGTCGGACGTGGCACCGGACTCGACGATGCGGGATTGGCGCACAAGCGGGCGACGTTGCACCGCCTGGCGGCCGATTACCGCGGCGAGCGCGACGCGGCGGCGCTGCTCGCCCGGTTCGGCGGTTTCGAGATCGCGATGCTGGCGGGCGCGATGCTGGCGGCGGCACACATGCGCATGGTATTGCTGATCGACGGTTTCATCGTCACTGCCGCGCTGCTTGTGGCGCATGCGATGGCGCCCGCGATACTGCCGTACTGCGTGTTTTCCCACCGCTCGCAGGAACGCGGCCATGCCGTGCAGCTCGACCATCTGCAAGCCCGTCCATTGCTCAATCTCGACTTGCGGCTGGGTGAAGGTACCGGCGCCGCGCTCGCCTGGCCGCTGGTTCGCGCTGCGGTCGCCATGCTCAACGACATGGCGAGCTTCGAACAGGCGGGCGTGGCGACCCGCGGCCCGGCATGATTCGACGCGAGATCGAACTGTTTTTCAACGCGTTGCGGTTCTTCACGCGCATGCCGGTGCCACGCTGGGTCGGGCATTCGACCGACTTGCTCAATCATTCGGCGCGCTATTTTCCGCTGGTCGGCTGGCTGGTTGGATTGGTCGGTGCGGCGGGTTTTCTGATTGTCGGCCTGGCGCTGCCGGTGTCGCTGGCAATCGTGCTGTCGATGGCGGCGACGATACGCTTCACCGGCGCGTTCCACGAGGACGGCTTCGGCGATGTCTGCGACGGCTTCGGCGGCGGCTGGGACCGCGCGCAGGTTCTGTCGATCATGAAGGACTCGCGCATCGGCGCCTATGGCGCGATCGGACTGGTCCTGATGCTGATCGCAAAGTTCCTCGCGCTGCTCGAGATGGGCGAAGAACTGGTGCCGATCGCGCTGCTGGCGGCGCATCCGCTGTCGCGCTTTGCCTCGACCACGCTGATCTACGTGCTCGACTATGCGCGCGAAGATCAACCTGACGAGATCGCCCGTGCCAAGCCGCTGGCGCACCGGCTTTCGGCAGGCGAACTTGCGTGCGCCGCGCTCTTCGGCTGCGCCCCGCTACTGTTGTTGACCGGGCTCGAAGCGATCGGCGTGGTGGTGCTGGTGGGGGTCGTCACGCTGTGGGCCGCGCGCTACTTTCGCCGACGCATCGGTGGCTACACCGGCGATTGCCTCGGCGCCACCCAGCAAATCGCGGAACTGGCCGTGTACCTCGCGCTGGATTTCTCCTGGCTGATGACGGAGGCGGAGGATTTATCGAACTCCATCTGATTCGGCACCCGCGCACCGTCGCCCCGGCCGGAACCTGCTACGGCGCGACCGATCTGGCGCTGGCGACGGACCCGCGCGAAGCAGCCGATCGCCTGCGGGCGCTGCTGCCGGCACGATTCACTCTGGCGAGCAGCCCGGCGGCGCGCTGCCTGCAACTCGCGCAACTGCTCGGCCCGACGCCGCAGGTCGACGACCGCCTGCGCGAGCTCGACTTCGGCGAGTGGGAGATGCAAAGCTTCGACCGGTTGGCGCGCAGTGCGATCGACGCATGGGCCGCCGACCCGTTCGGCTTCCGCCCGCCCGGCGGGGAAACCGCCGAAGAAATGGCGAACCGGGTCCTGGATGCCTTGCAGGATCTCCGTTCGCACGAACCTGCGGCACTAGTCATCGTCGCCCATGGCGGGCCGCTGCGGGTGATCGCCGGCCAGCTTACCGGCGCGCCGCGCAGCGACTGGCTTGCCCGCGCCTTCGACTTCGCCCGCGCCACGCGCATCGACATCGTTGACGGTTCGGCGAGCGTCGTCTGGCGCGATCGCTGATGTTCGCCCGTCGCATTCTTTGCTATGGTGCGCGCCATGACTGAGGATGCCGTTCCACTCGACGGGGTTCGCCGGGCGCTGATCATCAAGCTGCGCCACCATGGCGACGTGTTGCTCGCCTCGCCGGTGCTGTCGGTACTCGGGAATCATGCGCCGCACGCCGAGATCGACGCGCTGGTTTATGCCGACACCGCACCGATGCTCAGCCTGCATCCGTCGCTGGCGCACCTGCACACCATCGACCGCGACTGGAAGCGGAGAGGCGCGATCGCCCAGGCCCGTGCCGAATGGCGTTTGTTCTCGGCGCTGCGCGCGCGCCGCTACGACCTGATCGTGCATCTGACCGATCACCCGCGCGGCGCCTGGCTGGCGCGCCTGCTCGGCGCCCGCCATGCCGTCGGGCCGAAACGCAACAACGAGCCCAAGTGGTGGCGCCGCAGCTTCACCCATCGTTATGCCCAGGTCAATCGCATCGGCCGGCATATGGTGGAGCGCAATCTCGACGCGCTGCGACGCATCGGCATCCAGCCCCACGCGGACGAACGCGCGCTGACGCTGGTCGCGGGCGAAGACGCGCAACGCCGGGTCGAGAGCCTGCTCGACCGGCATGGGTTGCAGCCACGCGGCTTCGTTCAACTGCATGCGGCCTCGCGCTGGCTGTTCAAGTGCTGGCCGGTCGAGCGCAACGCGGCGCTGCTCGATGCGCTGCGGGAAGACGGCTGGCCGGTGGTGCTGACCGCCGCGCCCGACGCGCGCGAGCAGGAAATGGTCGCCGGCATCGTTGCTGCAAGCCGTTCGCCATCGATCAACCTGGCCGGGCAACTGTCGTTGAAGGAACTCGCTGCCTTGACGTCGCAAGCGCGACTGTTCATCGGCGTCGATTCGGCGCCTATGCATATTGCCTCGGCGGTCGGCACGCCGCTGGTCGCGCTGTTCGGCCCCAGTTCGGACATCGACTGGGGTCCGTGGTGCGTCGAGCACCGGGTCATCACCAGCGCCCGTCACGCCTGCCGTCCCTGCGGGCTGGACGGCTGCGGCGGCGGCAAGATCAGCGAATGCCTGACCACGCTGCCGGTTCAGCCCGTTCTGCAGGCCGCACGCGAACTGCTCGCTGCAGCATGAAGCTGGCGATCGTGCGCCAGAGCTATACGCCGTTCGGCGGTGCAGAACGCTTTGTCGAACGCGCGGTGGCCGCGCTCGGCCATGACGATCTGGCGCTGACGATCGTCGCCCGCAACTGGCGCGGCGCACCGACGCACGCGGTGTTGCGCTGCGATCCGTTTTACCGCGGCCGCACCTGGCGCGATGCCGGCTTCGCGCGCTGTGTGCGCGCGCTGATCGACGGGCAGCGCTTCGATCTCGTGCAGAGCCACGAGCGGATTGCCGGCTGCGACGTCTTCCGCGCCGGCGATGGGGTCCATGCCACCTGGCTGGAACTGCGCGCCCGCGCCGGCGGCGCCTTGGTGCGCATCGGGCAGGCACTGTCGCCCTGGCATCGCTACACGCTGGCCGCCGAGGCCGCGCTGTTCGCCGATACACGCCTGAAAGCGGTGATCTGCAACTCGCACATGGTTCGCGACGACATCGCCCGCCGCTTCGCGCTCGACGCGGCCAAGCTCGTTGTCATCCATAACGGCATCGACCTCGACGACTACTCGCCCGCGCTGCGTTCGGCGCATCGTTCGCGGCTGCGCGGCGAACTGGGCGTGGACGATGCCGTTCCGGTGATCCTGTATGTGGGTTCGGGTTTCGAGCGCAAGGGCGTGCGCGCACTGATCGACGCCGCCGCCGCGATGGCCGAAACGCGTGCGCAGTTCTGGATCGTCGGCAAGGACAAGCACAGCACGCGATACCAGGCCCATGCCGATCGGAAGGGCCTCGGCAATCGCATCCGCTTCTTCGGCCCGCAGCAGGATGTGAGACCGTTCTATGGTGCCGCCGACGCCTTCGCGCTGCCGACGCTCTACGATCCGTTTCCCAACGCGGCGCTCGAGGCGCTGGCCAGCGGACTCCCGGTGGTCGTTTCCAACACCTGTGGCGCCAGCGAGCTGGTCGATCCGGGGCGCAACGGCTTCGTCTGCGACCCTCTCGACATTGCGGCGCTCGCCCGCTCGCTGGACACCCTTTCTGCGCCGGGTGCGGCTGCGGCCATGCGGCCGGCGGCGCGTGCCGCCGCACTGCCGCTGTCGCAGCAGGCGATGGCCGGGCAGTTGATCCGCCTCTATCGCTCGCTGCTGGCCTGAAAGCGCCCGCAGGCGCCTTACGAGGTGCCTGGAGAGCCAGTATCCATGCGGGTCTCAGGGCATCTTTCGGCGCGCGCGCAGGCGTCGCTTGAGCCGCCGGCGCGGGGCTGACAAGGAGCATCCGATATAATCGCCGCCTGTCATCCAGCCGTCCTGCCCGCGCAATGCCCACCCCCGGCGCATCGAGCCGACAAATCTACTTCCGCCTGCTTGGCTACGTGCGTCCGCATTGGCGCGTTTTTTTGCTTTCGGTCATCTGCATGGGCCTTGCCGGCGCCGCCGAACCGGTGCTGCCGGCGTTGATGAAGGAGTTGCTCGACAACGGTTTCGGCAACAAGGATGCGCATGCAGTGTGGTTTTATCCGGCGCTGATCGTCGGACTGTTCGTGGTCCGCGGCGCGGTCGGATTCGTTGCCGACTACGGCTTCGGCTGGCTCGGCAACGAACTGGTGCTCGATTTGCGGCGTGCGATGTTCCGCCGCCTCGTCACGCTGCCGACCACCTATTTCGACAACCATTCATCCGGCGTACTGGTCTCCAAGGTGGCTTACGACGTAACCGGCGTAACCTCTGCCGCGACCTCTGTGGTGACGACCATCGTCAAGGATTCGCTGGTGGTGGTGGGTATGCTCGGATGGCTGCTCTACCTGAACTGGCGCCTGACGCTGATCACGCTGGTGATGATTCCCTGCGTGGCGTTCGTGACCCGCCTGTTCTCCGCGCGCATACGCGCCGCCAGCCGCTCGGCGCAGCAGGCGATGGGCAACATCTCGCATACGCTGCAGGAGGGCATCGAGGCGCAGAAGGTGGTGAAGATCTTCGGCGGCCAGGCCTACGAGGAGACACGGTTCGAGAAAGCGGCGCGCGCCCAGCGCCGCGCCAACATGCGCCACGTAGTCGCCGCCTCGGCGGTGCCGCCCTCGGTGCAGCTTTTCACCTCGGTTGCACTGTCGATCGTCATCGCGTTCGCGCTGCACGAATCGGTGACCGATCGCACCACGGTCGGCGGCTTCGTTTCGTTTATCACGGCAATGCTGATGCTGACCGCGCCGCTCAAGCGCCTGACCGAGGTCAACGCCGCGCTGCAGCGCGGACTCGCGGCGGCAGAGAGCGTGTTCGAACTGGTCGACGAGCAATCCGAGGACGACAGCGGCACGGTGGAGATCGCGCGTGCGCTCGGACGTATCGATTTCGACAACGTGACGTTCAGATATGCGGCGCACGACAGGACGGTACTGTCGCGCATCAATCTGACGATCGCCCCGGGCGAGACGGTCGCGCTGGTTGGCTCGTCGGGATCGGGGAAAACAACGCTGGCCAATCTGCTGCCGCGTTTTTACCACCTCCAGTCAGGCCGCATACTGCTCGACGGCCATGACATCGAGAGCCTCAAGCTCGCCAGCCTGCGTGACAACATCGCGCTGGTCAGTCAGGACGTGGTGCTGTTCAACGACACGGTGGCCGCCAACATCGCCTACGGCAGCAAGCGCGATGCCGGCATGGCGGAGATCGAAGCGGCAACTATCGCCGCGCATGCGCTGGAATTCATCCGCGACATGCCGCAGGGCTTCAACACGCTGATCGGGGAAAATGGGGTGCGCCTGTCGGGCGGCCAGCGGCAGCGCCTGGCCATCGCTCGCGCGATCCTCAAGGATGCCCCGGTGCTGATTCTCGACGAGGCGACCTCGGCGCTCGACTCGGAATCCGAGCGCCACGTGCAGGCCGCGCTCGACGCGCTGATGGAGAATCGCACCACGCTGGTGATCGCGCACCGGCTGTCTACGATCGAACGCGCCGACCGCATCGTGGTGCTCGACAAGGGCCGCATCGTCGAGATCGGCAAGCACGCCGACCTGCTCGCGGCCGGCGGAATCTATGCCCACCTGCACCGCATCCAGTACGCCCAGGACCAAGCGGGCAGCGAGGGCGCCGCCTGACATGCATATTGTGCACAGCGAAGCGTCGTGCGGCTGGGGTGGGCAGGAACTTCGAATACTCGCGGAAGCGCAGGGCATGATTGCGCGCGGGCATCGCATCAGCCTGCTATGTCCGCGAGAGGCGCGCATCCATGACGAAGCCGTGGCTCGCGGCGTCGATGTTCACGCACTGCCGATCGGGCGCAAGAATCTGGCCGGCGTTTTCGCCGTCCGATGCTGGCTGAAGGAAAACCCCTGCGAAGTCGTCAACACGCACAGTTCCACCGATAGCTGGTTGGTGGCGCTTGCCTCCGCAGCCCTAGCGCGTGCGGCCCCCATCGTGCGTACACGCCACATCTCCGCCCCCACGCCGCGCAATGCCCCAACCCGCTGGTTGTATACACGTGCCACGCGCCACATCGTCACCACCGGGGAGACGCTTCGGCGCACCCTGATTGCGGACAACGGCTATCCGGCCGATGCGATCACGTCGGTCCCGACCGGCATCGACACCAACCGCTTTCTCCCGGGCGACCGCAGTGCTGCGCGCGCGATGCTGGGCTTGCCGGACGATGTACCTGTGGTCGGCATCGTGGCGACGCTGCGTAGTTGGAAAGGGCATCGCTACCTGGTGGATGCCTTCGCCTCGCTGGCGAACAAGGCGGTGCTGCTGCTCATTGTCGGCGACGGTCCCAAGCGCGAAGCGCTTGCGCAGCAAGTCGCAACGCTCGGGCTGGATTCACGGGTTCGCTTTGCCGGCAACCAGCAGGATGTGCGGCCTTGGCTTCACGCGATGGACGCATTCGCACTGCCCTCCT
>WBZP01006586.1_pt1 | contig 11452 bp, 6 predicted proteins | sample 5204301 | NCBI WGS metagenome assembly WBZP01 (sample SAMN12412401, study PRJNA552823) | activated sludge metagenome | isolation source: activated sludge from nitrification reactor of wastewater treatment plant... | place: USA: Pennsylvania | collected 2017
CGATGTGGACATCACCTCGTATCGCTGCAAGACCAACACCCAAAGCCACACCGCGTTTCGCGGCTTCGGCGGGCCGCAAGGCGTCATCGCGATCGAGACCCTCCTCGGCGACATCGCGCGCCACCTGAGCCTGGACCCGCTGGCCGTGCGCCGGCGCAACCTGTACGGCACGAGCGACCGCAACGTCACGCATTACCAGATGCCGGTCGAAGACAACATCCTGCAGCCGCTGCTGGAGCGGCTCGAGGCAGACGCGCAGTACCAGGTAAGGCGCGCGCAGATCGCCGCCTGGAACGCAAAAAGCCCGGTGCTCAAGCGCGGCCTGGCGATCACGCCCGTGAAGTTCGGCATCAGCTTTACCGCCACGCTGTTCAACCAGGCCGGCGCGCTGGTGCACGTGTACACCGACGGCAGCGTGATGGTGAACCATGGCGGCACCGAAATGGGCCAAGGCCTGCACACCAAGGTGGCGCAGATCGTGGCCGACGAACTGGGCGTGCCCTTCGAGCGCGTGCAGGTCACGGCCAGCGACACCGCGCGCGTGCCCAACGCCAGCGCCACGGCCGCTTCCAGCGGCACCGACCTCAACGGTCGCGCCGCGCAGTTCGCCGCCCGCAACGTGCGCGACAACCTGGCCGCCTTCGCCGCGGGGCTCGACGGCTGCGGCGCCGGCGCGATCCGCTTTGCCGGGGGGCAGGTGATCTCGCCCAAGGCCACCCGTCCGTTCGACGAGCTGGTGCAGGCGGCCTATGCCAACCGCATCCAGCTCTGGAGCGACGGCTTCTACCGCACGCCCAAGATCCACTACGACAAGACCACGCTGACCGGCCGGCCGTTCTACTACTTCGCCTACGGCGCGGCCTGCACCGAGGTGGTGATCGACACACTGACCGGCGAAAGCCGCGTGCTGGCCGCCGACATCCTGCACGACGTGGGCACCAGCCTGAACCCGGCGCTGGACATCGGCCAGATCGAAGGCGCCTTCGTGCAGGGCATGGGCTGGCTGACCACCGAGGAACTGGTGTGGGACGCCAAGGGCCGGCTGGCCACCCACGCACCCAGCACCTACAAGATCCCGACCGCCGGCGACGTGCCGGCGAGGCTTAGCGTGGCCCTGTGGCCCGAGCCCAACCGCGAGGAGAACGTCTTCGGCAGCAAGGCCGTGGGCGAGCCACCGTTCATGCTGGGCATCAGCGTCTGGGAGGCGATCCGCGACGCGGTCAGCGCCGCGCGCGGTGGCGGCCCGGTGCGCCTGGACGCGCCGGCCACGGCCGAGCGGGTGCTGGGGGCGGTCAACGCGGTCTGAGCAACGCCCTCACCGCCCTGCGGTGCCGTGGGGTGCCGCGCGATGGTCCACGCCGTCGGGTTGCGGCGCCATCAATGCGCAGCCGGCCCCTGCAGCTCCAGCACGATGTCGCGTGTGTCCTCCTCGGGTTGCGCCAGCGCGTCGCGGAACCCCAGCGAATAGGCGAGTTCCAGCATGCGCTGGTTCTCGCGCAGCACGGTGGCCACCAGTTGCTGCGTGCCGTTGGCGCGCTGGTAGTCGATCAGTTTCCCCAGCAGGATGCGCCCCAGGCCCGTGCCCTTGAGTGATGAACGCACGATGATGCCGAATTCGGCGCTGAAGTTGTCCGGGTCGGCCAGCGCGCGCGCCACGCCCAGGGTCTGCGGCGCGCCGTCGGGGCCGGGCGCCACGGCGATGAATGCCATCTCGCGGGTGTAGTCGATCTGCGTCAGCCGCGCCAGTTCGCTGCGTTCCATCCGCCTTCGGCTGTAGAACAGGCGCATGCGGATGTCCTCGGGATCGAGGCTGGCCAGGAACTCGACGTGGCGCAACTCGTCCTCCGGCCGGATCGGGCGCAGCTCCAGCTGAACGCCCTGCCAGGTTCGGACTTCGGCCAGTTCGGTCGGATACGGCCGGATCGCGAAGTTCGCTGCGCCGGCGGGCCGGTCGGCGGACAGGCGGATGCGCGCGTCCAGCGCCAGCACGCCTTGGTGGTTGACGATCAACGGGTTGATGTCGAGCTCGGCCAGCTCGGGCACATCGGCCAGCAGCTGCGCCACGGCCAGCAAGGTGGAGACCACGGCGTCCAGGTCGGCCGCCGGCGTGTCGCGCCAGCCCTTGAGCAGACGCGCCACCCGGGTGCGCTCGACCATGGCCCGCGCCAGGGGCGCGTTGAGCGGCGGCAGGGCCACGGCTCGATCGGCCAGCACCTCGACGGCGGTGCCACCCTGGCCGAACAGCAGGATGGGGCCGAAGACGCGGTCGACCGTCGCGCCGACGATCAGCTCCTGCGAATGGTCGCGCCGCGCCATCGCCTGCACCGTGAAGCCTTCGATGCGGGCCGCGGGCTGATGCCGCCGAACGCGCGCCAGCATCGCCCGGGCCGCTTCGCGAACCTCGTCGGCGGTGTCCAGGCCCAGCGCGACGCCGCCGACATCGGTCTTGTGCGTCAGGTCGGGCGAGAGAATCTTCAGGGCCACCGGATAGCCGATCACGCCCGCCACCTCGGCCGCGGCGGCCGCTTCGGCTGGCACCACCCGCGTGGCCACCACCGGGATGCCATAGGCCGCGAGCACCGCCTTGGCCTCGGCCTCGTTCAGCATCTCGCGGCCATCCGACAGGGCCTCGCGCACGATCGCCTGCACCGCCGGCAGGTCGGGCGCGGTCGGTGCCTGGCCGCCGACGCCGAGCATCGGCGGCGCCTCGATGAGTTCGGCCTGGTTACGGTGGTAGCTGACCAGCATCGAGAACGCACGCACGGCCTCTTCCAGGGTCGGGTAATCGGCGATGCCTGATTTCTTGAAGATCTGGCGCGCCTGCTCCACGCCGTGCCCCCCCATCCAGCAGCCCATGAGGCGCCCCTGCGCGGCCTGCGGCAGCGCGGCCAGCGCCTGCGCGATCTCGGCGCTGGGCACGATCGCGGTCGGGGCGTGAATCAGCAGCACGGCGCCGGCAGCGGGGTCGCGAAACAGGATTTGCACGGCGTCGACATAACGCTGCACCGGCGCGTCGCCGATGATGTCCACCGGGTTGCCACGCGACCAGTTGGCCGGCAACACCGCATCGAGCTGGGCCACGGTGCTGGCGCCGAGCCGGGCCAGGGGCACGTGCACCTGCGCGGCGGCGTCAGCGGCCATGACGCCGGCACCGCCGCCGTTGGTCAGCACGGTGAGCGCCGTGCTCTGGTTGGTGCGAAAACGTGCCAGCGTCTCCGCGGCGAGAAACAGTTCCTGCAGGCTGTTCACCCGCAGCATCCCGGCGCGCGCGATGGCGGCGTCGTAGACCGCGTCGGAACCCGCCAGCGCACCGGTGTGCGAGGCGGCCGCCCGCTGGCCCTGCGCCGATCGACCGCTCTTGATGACGATAACCGGCTTGTTGCGCGCCGCAGCCCGCGCGGCCGACATGAACTTGCGTGGCGACTCGATCGATTCGATGTAGAGCAGGATCGCGCGCGTCGCGGGGTCGGTGGCCAGGTAATCGAGCATGTCGCCGAAGTCCACGTCGGCATGCTCGCCCAGCGAGACGAAATGCGAGAACCCGATGCCCTGGGCGTCGGCCCAGTCCAGCATCGCGGTCACCAGGGCGCCCGACTGCGACACAAAGGCCAGCTCACCCGGCCGGGCGTCGATGTGCGCAAAGCTTGCATTCAACCCGGCGTGCGGCGCGAGCAGGCCGATGCAGTTGGGGCCCAGCACGCGCAGCAGATGCGGGCGCGCGGCCGCAAGCATGGCCTGCTTGTGCTCGGTCGTCAGGCCGGCACTGAGCACCACGGCGGCGCGGGTGCCACGCGCCGCCAGCTCGGCCACCAGGCCCGCGACGGTGTGGGGTGGCGTGCAGATCACCGCCAGTTCGGGAATCCCCGGCAGATCGGCCACGCGGGCGTAGCAGGGCCTGCCATCGAGCGCGGCATGTTTCGGATTGACCGCGACCAGCGGTCCCCTGAACCCGCCTCGCGTCAGGTTGCGCCACACCGTGGCGCCCACGCTGGCAGGCCGGTCGGAGGCGCCGATCACCGCCACCGAGGCGGGGTCGAACAGGGAATCGAGGTTGCGGACGCTCATCGGTAGGGAACCAGTCTGAAAAAGGGCTGAACCTGAGCATATACCCGCTTCATGACACGCCCTTTCGGCGGGCTTGCACCATGGGAGAATGGCCGCCATGCACGACGTGGACATTGCCATCATCGGCGGCGGCATTGCCGGCGCCTCCCTGGCCTGGCGGCTCGGCGCCCAGCAGCGCGTGGTTCTGATCGAGCGCGAAAGCCAATGCGGATACCACACCACCGGGCGCTCGGCCGCGCTGTACATGGAAAGCTACGGTCCGCCGGGCGTGCGCGCCCTCACCCGCGCCAGCCGCGCCTTCTTCGAATACCCGCCCGACGGTTTCTCGGACCTGCCCTTGCTGGGCCCACGCGGTGTGCTGCACCTGGCATTCGAAGGGCAGCAGGCCGAGCTGGAACAGGCCCGCGCCGAACTCGCGCCCGGCTGCCTGCGCCTGCAGGCGCTGGATGCAGCCGCCGCCGTGGCGCTGGCGCCGTGCCTGCGCGCCGACCGGGTGATCGGCGCCCTGCTCGACCCCGACGCGCAGGACATGGACGTGGACGCGATCCACCAGGGCTTTCTGCGCGGGTTCCGCCGCGCGGGCGGCAGCCTGCACACCGGCAGTGGCGTGGCCGGCGCCGAACGCCTGGCCAATGGCTGGCGGCTGACGCTGGATGACGGCAGCACGCTGACCGCCGCCACCGTGGTCAACGCGGCCGGAGCCTGGGCCGATACCGTGGCGCAAGTCTTTGGTGTCGCGCCCATTGGCATCGTGCCGAAGCGTCGCAGCGCTTTCACCTTCGACGCCGGCGCGGGCCACGACAGCAGCGCCTGGCCTGCCCTGGTGGCCATCGACGAAAGCTGGTACATCAAGCCCGGCCACGGGCAGCTGCTGGGCTCGCCCGCCAATGCCGACCCGACCACGCCGCACGACGTGGCGCCCGAAGAGCTGGACATCGCCACCGGCATCTGGCGCATCGAGGAAGCAACCACGCTCACCATCCGCCGGCCCACCAGCACCTGGGCGGGCTTGCGTTCCTTCGTGCCCGACGGCGAACTGGTGATCGGCTTCGACGACGCGGCGCCGGGCTTCTTCTGGCTCGCGGGCCAGGGCGGCTACGGCATCCAGAGCGCCCCGGGCGCGAGCGAACTGGCAGCCTCACTGCTGCGGGGAACGCCACTGTCGGATGCGCTACTGCGCCACGGCGTGGACCCACAGGCGTCAGCCCCGACACGTCTGCGCTGAGCGTCGGCAACCACCGACAACGGGCGAAGCGGCGTTCAGACGCCCGCGAGCGAGCGCAAGGCGCTGGGATCGACCAGATTGACCACCCGGCCCGACCCGCTGATCAGGCTTTGTTCACGCAGGTGGCGCAGCACCCGGGACAAGGTTTCGGGCGCAATGCCAAGCTGCGCGGCAATCAGGCGCTTGCGCTGGCGAAGCATCACCGACATCGAACCGGCTTCACCGGCAGGTTCGGCATGGCGCAACAGCCATTCGGCGCACCGCGCCTCGGCATCCTTGGCCAACCGGCTCACCGCCAACTCGGTCTGCTGCCGGTGGGCCTTGGCCACGTCGTGCAGCACCGCCAGCGCCGACGCCGGCAGGGTGTTCAGGCTGGCCTGGAAGGCCGACAAGGGTACGCGGCGCAAGGTGACGGCCGTCTCGGCCACGCCGTCCACCGCGCTGGGCAGGCCCAGCACCGCCGCCGTGGCTTCAAGCCAGAACGGGCCTTCGACCACACCAAGCTGATGGACCAGCACATCGCCCTCCATCAGACCCAGCGCCACACGACCCGTGTCCACATGCAGCACTTCGCCGATGGCCACCGCGCGTCTCAGCACGGGTGTTCCTGCGGCGAGCGTCTGGACCTCGGCAGAGCGTTCCAATGAGTCAATCGGCAACATAGTGAGCCGACTGTGCCGCGCAAAGCCGGGGCCAGCTTTGACCAAAATCAAACCGGGCACAGATCAAGAGAGTCATTTCTGTCAACAGGGGCATTCCTTGATCTGGGTTCAAAACCGCAGCCGGGGCGCACCGGCCCGGTCGGGCCGACTGCGGGCACCGGGGGCGGCCCATCGGCTATTCTGCTGAATCTCTCCGCCCCGATTGCCGCCGATGCCCACCCTGCTGATCCGCAACGCCGCCTGCGTGGCCACCTTCGACGACGCGCGCCGCGAGCTCGCCGACGCTTCGGTCTTTGTCCGCGACCACCGCATCGAAGCCATCGGCGCGGCGGCCGAGCTGCCGCAGACCGCCGACGAAGTGATCGACGCGCGCGCTCACCTCGTGATGCCGGGGTTGGTGAACACACACCACCACATGGTCCAGTCCCTGACGCGCGCCATTCCGGGCGTGCAGGACGCCGAGCTGTTTGCCTGGCTGCGCGGCCTGTACCCGATCTGGGCCGGGCTGACGCCCGAGATGGTGCGCGTGAGCACGCAGGTGGCGATGGCCGAGCTGCTGCTCTCGGGCTGCACCACCAGTAGCGACCACCTCTACATCTACCCCAACGGCGTGCGGCTGGACGACAGCATCGTGGCCGCGCAGGCGATCGGCATGCGTTTTGTGGCCACCCGCGGCAGCATGAGCGTGGGCCAGAGCCAGGGCGGCCTGCCGCCCGACCGCGTGGTGGAGAACGAAGCCTTCATCCTCAAAGACACCCAGCGCCTGATCGAGACGTACCACGACACCAGCCACGGCGCCATGGTGCAGGTGGCGGTGGCGCCGTGCTCGCCGTTTTCCGTCAGCCGCGACCTGATGCGCGAATCCGCCGCGCTGGCGCGTGCGCATGGCGTTCGCTTGCATACGCACCTCGCCGAAAACGACCACGACCTCGCCTACAGCCGCGAGAAATTCAACTGCACCCCCACCGAGTACGCGCAGGACCTCGGCTGGCTGGGCGACGACGTCTGGCATGCGCACTGCGTCAAGCTCGACGACGCCGGCATCAGCCTGTTTGCCGCCACGCGCACCGGCGTGGCGCACTGCCCGTGCAGCAACATGCGGCTGGCCAGCGGCATCGCCCCGGTGCGCCGCATGCTGGACGCCGGTGTGCCGGTGGGCCTGGGCGTGGACGGCAGTGCCAGCAACGACGCCGCGCATCTGGTGAACGAGGCGCGTCAGGCCCTGCTGCTGGCCCGCGTGGGCCGCGCGCTCGCGGCGCCCGAAACGCGCACCGCGCCCGACGGCGGCCGCCGCACCTTCTTCGGCTGCGACTTGGGCCCGGCCGAGATGACCGCGCGCGACGCGCTGGCGCTGGCCACGCGCGGTGGCGCGCAGGTGCTGGGGCGGCCGGACATCGGCCACCTGGCGCCGGGCCTGTGCGCCGATCTGGCCTTGTTCGACTTGCGCACGCTGGCCTTCGCCGGCGGCGCGGTGCACGACCCGGTGGGCGCGCTGCTGCTGTGCGCCAGCCCGCAGGCCGCGTACACCATCGTCAACGGGCGGGTGGTGGTGCGCGAAGGCCAGCTGACGACCGTGGACCTGGGCCCGCTGGTGGAGCGGCACAACCGGCTGGCCGTGGCGCTGGCGCGTGCTGCAGCCGGCGCGACCTGAGACCCTCGATGCTGCCGCGCCGGGAAGCGGGCTGCCCCGGCACGGGCGTGCGTGCGGCGAACTTGATGATCCACATCAAGCTTCATGCCATGAAATGCTGCACCGCAATACAACAAGATCTACGATGACGCCGTTGGCCCAACCAGGCCAGCCCGTTCCATCCAGACGCCCACAAGGCGTTGCATTCAAAGGAGCTTGATCATGGACATCCTCTTGCAGATCACCATCATCCTGGTCTGCCTGTTCTACGGCGCGCGCAAAGGCGGTGTCGCCCTCGGCCTGCTTGGCGGCTTCGGCCTCATCATCATGGCCTTCGCATTCGGTCTCCCACCGGGCAAGCCGCCGGTGGACGTGATGCTCACCATCATTGCGGTGGTGGCTGCCAGCGCCACGCTGCAGGCCTCCGGCGGGCTCGAAGTGCTGCTGCTGGGCGCCGAGCGCCTGCTGCGGCGCAACCCGAAATACGTGTCGATCCTGGCGCCGTTCGTGACCTGCCTGCTCACCATGCTGTGCGGCACCGGCCACGTGGTCTACACCATGCTGCCCATCATCTACGACATCGCCATCAAGAACGCCATCCGGCCCGAACGCCCGATGGCGGCGGCCTCGGTTGCCAGCCAGATGGGCATTCTGGCCAGCCCGGTCTCGGTTGCCGTGGTGTCGCTGGTCGCGTTCCTGGCCAAGGCGCCGGTGGACGGCCATGTCATCGACTTCATCGCCCTGCTGTCCATCACGATTCCGGCCACCTTGGCCGGCGTGCTGGCCATCGGCATCTTCAGCTGGTTCCGCGGCAAGGACCTGGACCAGGACGAGGCCTTCCAGGCCCGCATCGCCGATCCGGAGCAGCGCAAGATCGTCTATGGTGAAACCGGTCCGTCCGCCACGTTGCTGGGCAAGACGCTGACCACCAGCCAGTGGACCGCGATGTGGATCTTCATCGGCGCGATCGTGGTGGTGGCGGTGCTCGGTGCCTTCCCCGCCCTGCGCCCGGTGATGGCCGGCAAACCGATGTCGATGGTGCTGACCATCCAGATGTTCATGCTGATGGCTGGCGCGTTCATCGTCATGTTCACCAAGACCGACCCCGGCACCATCGGCAAGACCGAGGTGTTCCGCGCCGGCATGGTGGCGGTGGTGGCCGTTTTCGGCATCGCCTGGATGGCCGACACGGTGTTCGACGCGCACCTGCCCGAGCTCAAGGCCGCGCTGACCGACCTGGTCAAGACCCAGCCCTGGACCTACGCGATCGCGCTTCTGCTGGTCTCCAAGCTGGTCAATTCGCAAGCCGCCGCCATCAGCGCGATGGTGCCCGTGGGACTGGCCATCGGCGTGCCACCGGGCTTCATCGTGGCCTTCGCCGCGGCCTCCTACGGCTACTACATCCTGCCGACCTACCCGAGCGACCTGGCCGCGATCCAGTTCGACCGTTCGGGCACCACGCGCATCGGCAAGTACGTGATCAACCACAGCTTCATCATCCCTGGCCTGATCGGCGTGGGAACCTCGTGCCTGATCGGCTACCTGCTGGTTTCGGCGCGCGGCATGATCTGAACCCGGACGGTTCAGCCGCCGGCCCGCGCCCTTCGGGGGGCGCGGTCATGGCCCTAGGGTTTGCCCTCGTTTAAGGTGCCCGCTCAACCACGGCGGGCGCGAAGCCACTATGCTGGCGGCTTTTCCCCCAGCCTTGGAGAGTTCCTTGATTTCCGACCTGATGAGCGATTCGATGCGCGCCACGGGCCTGAGCGCCCTGATGAAAGGCGCCGGCCTGGTAACCCGCTTCATTCCCATTCCGCAGCCGACATTGCTCGTCGGCCCCGGCTCCAGCGGTCGCCTGGGGCAGGCCATTGCGGGCTTCGGCCACAGCAAGATCCTGATCGTCACCGACGCGATCATCTCCAAACTCGGCCTGCTCAAGAACCTGACCGACGCGCTGACCGAAGGCGGCGCCCGCTACGTGGTGTTCGACGAGATCACGCCCGACGCACCCATTCCCCTGATCGAAAAGGCGATCGACTTCTACAAGGAGCACGACTGCGACGCCATCGTGGCCTTCGGCGGCGGCTCGTCGATGGACGCGTCCAAGGCCATCGCGGTGTCGATCGCGAACCCGAACAAACCGCTGCGCCAGCTCGCCGGCTACCTCAAGGGCCTGCGCTCGCCGGTCAAGATCTACGCCGTGCCCACCACGGCCGGCACCGGCTCCGAAGTGACCGTGGCCGCGGTGATCTCCGACCCCGAGAAACACCGCAAGATGGTCGTCGTCGACCCGCGCATGGTGCCCAAGATGGCCGCGCTCGACCCGGCGCTGATGACCGGCCTGCCCCCAAGCATCACCGCCGCCACCGGCATCGACGCGCTGACCCACGCGGTCGAGGCCTTCATCGGCAACTGGAAGACCCCCTACTCCGACGGCATGGCGCTGTCGGCCGTCGGCCTGATCTTCGAGAACCTGCGCACCGCCTACAACGACGGCCAGAACCTGGCCGCCCGCGAGAAGATGGCGCTGGCCTCCACCTACGCCGGCTTCGCCTTCACCCGCGCCAACGTGGGCTACGTGCACGCCATCGCGCACCAGTTCGGCGGCCTGTACCACACGCCGCACGGCCTGGCCAACGCGATCATGCTGCCCTACGTGCTGCGGTATTCGCGCCCGGCCATCGCGTCCAAGCTGGCCGAGCTGGCGGTGCGTGCCCGGGTGGGCCGCGCGGACGAGCCCGAAGACGAACTGGCCGAAAAGTTCCTGGAAGCCGTGGAGCAACTGAACCGCGACCTCGGCATTCCCACCTTCCTGCAGGCGCTGAAGGAAGCCGACATCCCCGAACTGGCCAAGGCCGCCTGCCACGAAGCGCACACCGGCTACCCGGTGCCGCGCTACATGACGCAGGAGGTCTGCGAGGGCATCATCCGCCAGGCGCTGCCGCCCCAGGCCGCCCCCGCGAAGAAGGCCGCTCCGGTCAAGGCCGCCCCGCGCAAGCGCAAAGCCGCCGCCTGAGGCGCGCCCGGGCCGCAATCGCCCGCACCGACACCCCGACCGGCCCGCCGGTCGGTTTTGATTTCAAAGGAACAACAAGAGGAGCAATGTGATGAAAAAAGTGGTGACCGTCACGCTGGGTTCGTCCAAGCAGGATTTCGAGTTCAAGACCGAGTTTCTCGGCCAGTCGTACCAGGTCAAGCGCATGGGCGCCGACGACGACACCAACAAGGCCTGGGAGCTGATGCGGCGCCAGCAGGCCACGGCCGACGCCATCGGTCTGGGCGAGATCGGCGACCACTACCACGTGGGCCTGCGCACCGTGGTCAACAAGGAAACGCAACGCCTGCTGCACGTGGTGACGCGGGTGCCGGTGACCACCGGCGCGCGACTGCGCCGCCTGCTGCAGGTGCGCGCGATTCGCCACGTGCAGCACGAGCTGGGCAACTATTTCAACAACAACATCGTGCTGTTCCTGTCGGGCATGCGCAACTACGACATGGCGGTGGCGCTGTCGGACTACACCCGCAACCTGAGCTTCGCCGATGCGCTGTTCCAGACCGGCGCACCGACCATGCTGACCTCGCTGGAGCAGCTGGAGCTGTTCGCCAAGGGCAGCGACTGGATCCTGTCCGGCAAACCCGCCGAAATGCTGGAATCCTCGCTCTCGGGCTTCAAGGAAAAACGCATCGCTTCGGCGGCGGCCAAGTCGCACGTGATCGTGGGCACCTTCGCCGAGCTCAAGGCCATCGGCAGTGTGAAAAACCTCGAAGGCAAGACGCTGATCACCTCCGCGGTGGACGAGGAACGACTGGCCTTCTTCACCAAGTGCAAGGTCAACCTGGTGGTGGACGTCTCGCCCAAGCTGTTCGACAAGG
>WBZP01006588.1_pt1 | contig 11451 bp, 7 predicted proteins | sample 5204301 | NCBI WGS metagenome assembly WBZP01 (sample SAMN12412401, study PRJNA552823) | activated sludge metagenome | isolation source: activated sludge from nitrification reactor of wastewater treatment plant... | place: USA: Pennsylvania | collected 2017
ACAGTGCCACGAGGACGCCGAGCGCCTCGGTCGACCCATAGCGCTGCAGCGTTTCATAGCCCTGCAGGCCAAGCACCAGGCCGACGAACAACCCGGATACCATGATGATCAGCAGCGACAGCACGCCGCTGAAATAGATCTCGCGCAGAGTCAGCGGCAGACGGCGGAATGAAGGGCCCGAGTAACGGAGCACGGCCACCAGGAAGCGCGCCGCGAAACCCAGGCGCCAGATGCGGTCGACCACGGCGTGGCCCAGTTTTCTGATCGAGGACATCGACTCAGCCATGCGCGCGACCGCCGAGGAATTCGCGCACGATTGTCGGCGCCGGATAGTCGAAGCGCACCGGCCCAGCAACCTCGGCATGGACGAACTGGTGAACGAACGGGTCTGTCGAGCCACGGATGGCGTCCGGCGTCCCTTCGGCGACGATCCTGCCCTGCGAGACAAAATAAATGTAGTCGACGATCATCAGCGACTCATGCACGTCGTGCGTGACCATGATCGAAGTCGCGCCGAGCGCGTCGTTCAGCTTGCGGATCAGCTGGCCGATGACGCCCAGCGCGATGGGATCGAGCCCGGCGAACGGCTCGTCGTACATCACCAGCATCGGGTCGAGTGCCACGGCGCGGGCCAGCGCCACGCGGCGCGCCATGCCTCCGGATAGTTCGGCCGGCATCAGCGCGCGCGCGCCGCGCAAGCCGACGGCTTCCAGTTTCATCAGGACGAGGTCACGGATCATCTCCTCCGAGAGGTCGGTATGTTCGCGCAGGGGGAACGCGACATTGTCGAAGACCGTCATGTCGGTGAACAGGGCGCCGAACTGGAACAGCATGCCCATCTTGCGGCGCAGGCCGTAGAGTTCGGCAAGCGACATCCCGGACACCCGCTGGTCCCCGAGGCGCACCATGCCGCCGCTCGGCCGCAACTGGCCGCCGATGCAGCGCAGCAGCGTGGTCTTGCCGCAGCCCGACCCGCCCATGATGGCCACCACCCTGCCGCGCGGGATCCTCATGTTGATCCCCTGCAGCACCGGCCGCCCGTCGTAACTGAAATGAAGGTCCTGGATATCGACCAGTATGTCGTCCGACAAAATCGTCCCCGCAGAAGTGAGCCGGTGATTTTATCAGAATCGCGGGCCGTCACCCCGGCGCCGGATCGCTATAATTGCGCGAGATATTCTCGAAAACCTGCGCCACCGCCTTGTCGAACAAGCCCCTGCTCCTCATCGTCGATGACGACCCGCTGATCAGCGACGCCCTGAGCCATGCCTTCATGGCGGAATTCGACGTGGTCGCCAGCCATGCCCGGCCGCATTGCCTGGCGCTGCTCAGGCAATTGCGCCAAGCGCCGGAGTTGGCCCTGGTCGATCTCGGGCTCCCGCCGCAACCGCATCGCCCCGACGAGGGATTCGCACTGATCGGCGACCTGCTGGCCCATGCGCCAGACATGAAGATCATCGTCCTCTCCGGTCAGAACGGCGAGGACAATGCCCGCCATGCGCGCACGCTGGGGGCCGTGGAATTCGTCGGCAAGCCCTGCGACCCGGGCCATCTGCTGACCCTGTTGCGCCAGGCGCTGGCCTTCTCCGCCGGCGCCCCGCAGTACGGCGCCGCGACCGGGCTGATCGGCGAGAGCCTGCCGATGCAGCGTCTGCGCCTGCAACTCGCGCAATACGCCAACCTCGGCTTTCCGGTGCTGATCGAGGGGGAATCGGGCAGCGGCAAGGACATCGTCGCCAGCCGCTGCCTGCACCAGCAGACGGAGCGCCGGAATCAGCCGTTTCTCGCTCTCAACTGCGCGGCGATCTCGCCCAGCCTCGTCGAACCGACGCTCTTCGGCCATGCCCGCGGCGCCTTCACCGGGGCCGCGACGGCGAAGGCCGGCTATTTCGAGGAAGCCGGCGAAGGCACCCTGTTCCTCGACGAAATCGGCGAACTGCCGGCCGACCTCCAGCCGAAGCTGCTGCGCGTTCTCGAAAACGGCGAATACCAGCGCGTCGGCGAAACCCAGACCCGCACTTCCAGGGCGCGCATCGTCGCCGCCACCAACCGCGACCTGCGCCAGGAGGTCAGGGCCGGGCGCTTCCGCGGCGACCTCTACCACCGCCTGTCGGTATTCACGATCAGCGTTCCGCCGCTGCGCGACATGGGCCGCGACCGTCTCCTTCTGCTCGACCATTTCCGCCGACTGTACGCCGCGCAGGCCCAATGCCAGCCGTTTGCGCTCGATCCGGCCGCCGAAGCGCTCTGGCTCGGGTACGGGTTTCCCGGCAATGTGCGCGAGTTGCGCAACATCGTCATCCGCCTGACGGCCCGCCACCCCGGGCAGGCAGTGGCGCCAGATCAACTGCTGGCCGAATTCGACACTTCCGAGGACGTCGACCGCAGCAGCCGGTCGGCGGTGGTCGAAAACAATCACGAGCAGCGCATGCAGGCCGCCCTGAAGCATTTGCAGACGGCCGCCCGCATCGATCTCGACGCGACGCTCGCCGCCTGGGAGCGCAGCTACATCGAAGCCGCGCTCGAGCTGTGCGCCGGCAACGTCAGTGGCGCTGCCCGCCGCCTCGGCATCAACCGCACCACGCTCTACAACCGCATGGAAAGCTGGCACCGTTCATGAGCCTCTATCTCGAGCATTTCGGCCTGCGCGAGCCGCCTTTCCGCATCACGCCACATACCGATTTCTTCTTCACCGGCGCCAATCGCGGCCCGACGCTCGACGCGCTGATCTACGCCATCACCCAGGACGAGGGCATCGTCAAGGTCACCGGCGAGGTCGGCAGCGGCAAGACCATGCTCTGCCGCATGCTTCTGGAACGCCTGCCGGCGGACGTCGAATCGCTCTACCTCGCCAACCCGTCGCTGTCGCGCCACGAGATCCTCGGCGCCATCGCCGACGAACTGGGAATTCCCGCCGACGGCAAGACCACGCACTCGATGATCCGCACGCTGCAGGATGCGCTCGTCGAACGCTACGCCGCCGGCAAGCGGGTGGTCATCCTGATCGACGAGGCGCACGCCATGCCGGCCGAGTCGCTCGAGGAAATCCGCCTGCTCTCGAATCTGGAATCGAAAGCCACCAAGCTGCTGCAGATCGCGCTGTTCGCCCAGCCGGAACTCGACGAGCGCCTTGCCGCCAACGACATGCGCCAGTTGCGCGAGCGCATCACCCAGCACTTCAACCTGGCGCCGCTGAAGGTCGCCGAAGTCGGCGGCTACATCGAATTCCGGCTGCGCGCCGCCGGCTACCGCGGACCGACCCCGTTCACGGCCCGCGCCATCGACCAGATAACGAAAATCTCCGAGGGACTCTCGCGACGCATCAACATTCTGGCCGACAAGGCGCTTCTGGCCGCCTATTCCGGGGGAACGCACCAGGTCGATGTCGCCGAGGTCAGGATCGCCGCGCAGGATGCCCGGTTCGCGCCGCTTCAGAAGGACGCCGGCGGCAGACTGGTGCCGGCCCTCAAGATCGCGATTGCCCTGCTGATGACGCTGGCCGTGGCCGCCCTCGCCTACGCCCTGTGGCCAAGACCGCCGGCCGGCAGCCCGGCGGCGGCACTGCCGCCGGGCGGACCGGCTTCGGTGGCGGCGCCCGTTGCGGCAGCGGCGGCAACCGCGCCCGCCAAGCCAGCCGCGAAGGTTGCGGCGCGGCCGGTCGCCGACGGCTCGACCCTGATCGCCCGGCACACGGCCCTCTATGCCGACTGGCTCGCCACCGCCCCCGGCGACCACTACTTCATCCAGTTGACCGCCAGAGGCGCAAACCACAGCGAAGATATCGAGAGATTCCTGTCCCGCGCCCGCCAGTGGCTCGAACCCGGGGAACTGCGGGTCTACGTGACCGGCGCCGCGGAAAATGGCCAGATCGGCGTCATCTACGGCGAATACCCGACACGGGCGGCCGCCTGGGACGCCACGCGCGCCTTTCCCGAAGAGATCCGCCGCATGCGTCCTTACCCGCGTCCGGTGAGCGCGCTACAATGATGACATCGTCACCGGACATCCGGTCGGCGCCGGAAGTGATACGTTGTGCTAGCATGCCAGCATCCTGCAACCTTGCCTTAACCTGCTCGAAAGAAAGCCTTTTCGGATGAAACACGGTTTCCTCGGTGCAAGCCTGTTGTCGCTGCTGCTCGCCGCCTGCCAGGCGCCAACGCCGCAACAGCCGCTGGCCGGACACATCAGCGGCGAGAACACGGCAGTGCGGGGCGGAGGCGAGATTCCGGCGCCGGTGCAGCAGACGCTGGCCCTCCCGAAGCCGCGCGCCGTGCCCAGGAGCGAAACCTACAGCGTCGTGGTCAACAATGTCCAGGTGCGGGATCTGTTGTTCGCACTGGCGCGCGACGCCAGGGTCAATGTCGATATCCACCCCGGCATTACCGGAACCGTTTCGCTCAACGCCATCAACCAGACCCTGCCGCAACTGCTGACCCGCATCTCCAAGCAGGTCGACATGCGTTTCGATCTCGACGGCCCGAATCTCGCGGTGATGCCGGATTCGCCCTATCTCAAGCACTACAAGGTCGACTACGTCAATATGGCGCGCACGGTGACCGGCACGGTGTCGACCAACACCCAGATCAACACCAACCAGCCGGGCGGGCCCGGCGGCACCGGTGCCTCGCCGACCGCCTCCGGCTCGGCGAACGTCTCCAACACGTCGATCCAGAACAACTCGCGGAACATGTTCTGGGAACAGCTCGAGAAGAACATCAAGGACATCCTGCACGAGACCGACAAGGTTTTCCCCGAAGGGTCGAGCGAAACCTTGATCGAGCAGGCCAATGCGCAGACCGCGACCGGGGCGGCGGCGCTGCCGCAGGGCAGCGGGCCGCGTGCGGCGCAGGCGATCGCCGGCGCCTTGCAGGCGAATCCGTCGCCGGCGTCGGCAAGCCAGGCGACCGGAAGCTCGATGGTGCGCCGCAGCACCTTCCGCGAGGCCGCCTCGGTCATCATGAATCCGGAAAGCGGCGTCGTCACCGTGCGCGCGACATCGCGCCAGCATGAAAAGATCCAGGAGTTCATCGACCGCGTGATCACCTCGTCGCGCCGCCAGGTGCTGATCGAGGCAACCATCGTCGAGGTTCAGCTCAGCGAGGGTTACCAGCAGGGCATCGAGTGGACCAAGGTGATCACCGGGGCCACCGGCGCCGGCTTCTCCCTGACGCCGGCGTCGATCAACTCCAATGTCGGCAACGCGCTGACGCCATTCACGCTGGCCTACAATAACAAGCAGACCAACTTCGAGATCAACAGCATCGTCAACATCCTGCAGGCCTACGGCACCGCCAAGGTGTTGTCGAGCCCGCGCCTGTCGGTGATGAACAACCAGACCGCGCTGCTCAAGGTGGTCGAGAACTTCGTGTACTTCAACGTCAAGGCCGACACCACGTCCACGGTCAACGTCGGCACCACCGTCGCCGTGACGACGACGCCGCAGTCGGTTTCCGTCGGCCTGGTGATGACGGTCACGCCGCAGGTGAGCAGCGGCGACGCCGTGATCCTCAACGTGCGGCCGACCATTTCCAGCATTTCCGAACTCAAGGAAGATCCCAATCCGAGCATCCCGGCCGGCATCAAGAACTACGTGCCGCAGATCCGAACGCGCGAGATCGAGTCGGTGATGCGCGTCAACAGCGGCGAAGTCGCCGTCCTCGGCGGACTGATGGAGGATGGCGTCAACTGGAAGACCGGGCGTGTCCCGCTGGCCGGCCAGATCCCGCTGATCGGCGAAATCTTCAATACGCGCAACAACGCGGCGATCAAATCGGAGCTGGTCATCTTCCTGCGTCCGGTGATCATCCGCGACCCGAGCCTGAGCGGCGACTACGCCGGCTACCGTTCGCAGCTTCCCGGCGACGACTTCTTCAGCCAGACGCGCGAAGCACAGCCCTTGAACAACTTTCCCGACCCCTCCAGGCAGCAATGAGCCTGTTGATGGATGCCCTGAAACGGGCTGAAGCGAGCAAGCAGGAAGCTGCGCGGGCGGCGGCGGGGCATGAAGTACCGCCAGCGGCTGTCGCCGACATCACCCTGGAGCCGCTGACTGCGTCCGGTGCCGGCGGCACTTCGCTGCCCGAACTTGCCGCCCACATCGACGCCCTCGATGCCGATCTCGCGACGACCCCCCCGCTGCGGCGCCCTCCGCCGGCACCGCAGGCACGGCCGGCACCCGGCATCCCGGAGCCCGAAGACAGCTACCTGGCCGCGGCGCGCAACGCCTTCGCCGCCAAGCAGCAGGAGCCGCCCTCGCGGCGCCCGATGTGGCTGGCGCTGGGCGCCCTCGGGGTGGCGATGGTCGGTATCGGGGCTTACGTCCTATACCAGACGCAATCGCTGAGCGGCGGTTCGCTGACGCCTCCCGCCGGCGGACCCGCCGCGGTCGCCCAGCGTCCGCTCCCCCCGGCTGCCCCGCCGCCGGCACTACCGCTGAGCCCCCCGGCGGCACCAGCCATTCCGGCCCAGATTTCCCAGTCGACCGCGGCGGCCCCGCCTGCGGCATCGCGACCGGCCTTTTCGTCCCGCGCAGAACCCGCCGAAAACCTGGCCTCCGGCGAAGGACGAAATGCCGCGCCTGCCATCCGCCTGACCCGCTCGCGACCCGAACCCGACGCCAACGTCGAAGCCGGCTACGCCAGCCTGCGGGGCAATCAAATCGATGCGGCGCGCCACGATTACGAACGCGCGTTGAAAGCCGATCCGAACAACGTCGATGCGCTGCTGGCGCTGGCCGCCATCGCCCAGCGCCAGGGACGCTCCGCCGATGCCGACCGCTACCGGCAACGCGCCGTCGAGGCCGATCCGCGCGATCCGGCGGCCCAGGCGGCCAGCCTCGGCAACAGCGCGAGCGGCGACCCGCAGGCCAATGAAAGCCGCCTGAAGACGCTGCTCGCCAGCCAGCCGGAATCGGCGCCGCTGAATTTTGCCCTGGGCAACCTCTATTCACGCCAGAACCGCTGGTCCGAGGCCCAGCAGGTCTATTTCAACGCCGTGGCCGCCGATGCCGACAACCCGGACTACTTGTTCAATCTGGCGGTCAGTCTCGATCATCTGCGCCAGCCCAAACTCGCCGCCCAGCACTACCGCCTGGCCCTCGACGCGGCGCAGCGGCGCCCGGCGGCCTTCGACCGCGACCGCGTCAAGCTTCGCCTGGCCGAACTTCAGCCCTGACCACGAACCGATCATGAACGATTACGCCGGGCACCACCGTCCGCTGGGCCAGATCCTCATGACCAAGGGCATCCTGTCAGAGGATCAGTTGCGCATCGCGCTGCTGGAGCAGATGAAGTCCAACCAGCCGATCGGCAAATTGCTGATTTCGCTTGGTTTCGTCTCGGAGACAACGCTGCGCGAGGCGCTCTCGGAGAGCCTCGGCCGCCAGAGCATCGATCTCTCGAACGCCATTGTCGACCCGCAGGCGCTGAAACTGGTGCCGCGCGATCTCGCCACGCGCCACCACCTGCTGCCGCTCGATTTCGATGCCGCCAACCACCGGTTGACGGTGGCGATCGCCGATATCGACAACATCGTCGGGCTCGACCGGGTGCGCGCCCTCCTCCCCGAAGGCGTCGAGATCGATCCGCTGATCGCCGGCGAATCCGAAATCGACCACGCCATCGACCAGTATTACGGTTACGAGCTGTCGATCGACGGCATCCTGCAGGAAATCGAGACCGGCGAGATCGACTGGAAAAGTCTTTCGGCCACCGACGACGAGTACAGCCAGCCGGTCGTCCGCCTGATCGATTCGATCCTCACCGATGCCGTCAAGCGCGACGCATCGGACATCCACTTCGAGCCGGAAGCCAACTTCCTGCGCATCCGCTACCGCATCGACGGCATGCTGCGGCAGATCCGCGCCCTCCACAAGTCGTACTGGCCGGCGATGACCGTGCGCATCAAGGTGCTCTCCGGCATGAACATCGCCGAGATGCGCGCGCCGCAGGACGGCCGCATCGGGCTCACGGTCTCCGGGCGCCAGGTCGATTTCCGCGTCGCCTGCCAGCCGACCATCAACGGCGAGAACATCGTGCTGCGGGTCCTCGACCGCCAGAAGGGCATCGTGCCGCTGGAGAATCTCGGCCTCGCCGAGGAGCACCTGTACCGCCTGAAACTGATGATCGCCCGCCCCGAGGGCATCATCCTGGTCACCGGCCCGACCGGCAGCGGCAAGACGACGACGCTTTATTCGGTTCTCAACCACATCAACTCCGAGGGCATCCACATCATGACCCTCGAAGACCCGGTCGAGTACCCGATGGCGCTGGTGCGCCAGACCTCGGTCGCCGAAACCGCCAAGCTCGATTTCGCCAACGGCATCCGCTCGATGATGCGCCAGGATCCGGACGTCATTCTGGTCGGCGAAATCCGCGACGCCGACACCGCCGACATGGCTTTTCGCGCCGCGATGACCGGGCACCAGGTCTATTCGACCTTGCACACCAACTCGGCCATCGGCACCATCCCGCGCCTGCTCGACATCGGCGTCCTGCCCGACATCATGGCCGGCAACATCATCGGCATCGTCGCCCAGCGCCTGATCCGCCGTCTGTGCGACCACTGCAAGTCGCCCTACTACGCCGAATCGCACGAGATGCAGTTGATCGGCTCGCCGCCCGAAGGGGTGCGCACGGTCCTCTTCCGCCCGACCGGTTGCGAGCGCTGCGATTTCCAGGGCTACCGCGGCCGCATTGCGATCATGGAACTGCTGCGCATCGATTCCGGCATCGACGAACTGATCGCCCGCCGCGCGACGATGCACGAGATACGCACCCGCGCGCTCGAGCAGGGCTTCATCACGCTGGCCGACGATGGCATGCGCCGGGTTCTCAACGGCACGACGTCGCTCGAGGAACTCGGGCGCGTCATCGACCTGACCGACCGGATGTAGCCATGCTCTTCGACTACAAGGCCGTCAGCATGGAAGGGCGCATGGTCTTCGGACGAATCGACGCCATCAACCTCGTCGATCTCGAAATGCGCCTCAAGCGCATGGACCTCGACCTGGTTACGGGCAGGCCGATCGACCACCACACCCTGTTTGGCAGCCGGAAGATTCCGCGTCCCGAACTGATCAACTTCTGCTTCCATCTCGACCAACTCGCGCGCGCCGGCGTGCCGATCCTCGAAGGCCTCGCCGATCTGCGCGACTCGATCGAGAACCCCCGGTTTCGTGAAGTCATCGCCGGCCTGATCGAGAGCATCGAAGGCGGCCAGACCCTGTCGCAGGCCATGGCCGGGCATCCCGCCGTGTTCAGCAAGGTCTTCGTCAGCCTGATCCGCTCCGGCGAAGCCACCGGCCAGTTGCCGGAAGTGCTGAGCAGCCTCAACGAATCGCTCAAGTGGGAGGACGAACTGGCGTCGCACACCAAGAAGCTGCTGATGTACCCGGCATTTGTCGGCACCATCGTCCTCAGCGCCACCTTCTTCCTGATGATTTACATGGTGCCTCAGCTCAAGCAGTTCGTCAAAAACATGGGCCAGGCCCTGCCGCCGCAAACGCAGCTTCTGTTCTTCGTCTCCGACCTGCTGGTCGGCTACTGGTGGCTCTTCCTGAGCGTGCCGGTGCTGGTTGTCGTCGCCGCGCAACTGGTCCTGCGCAGCAATCCCATCGCCCGTCTGCGGCTCGACGGAATGAAGCTGGCCCTGCCCGTCTTCGGGCCGATCCTGAAGAAGATCATCCTCTCGCGCTTCGCCAACACCTTCGCCATGCTCTACGCCGCCGGCATACCGATCCTGGAATCGATCCGCACGACCCAGGACATCGTCGGCAACCGGGCGGTCCGCAAGGCTCTGGTCAGGGTCGAGCAGTCGATACGCGAGGGCCAGAACGTGGCCGGCGCCTTCCATGACGCCGGACTGTTCCCGCCGCTCGTCGTGCGCATGCTGCGGGTCGGCGAGAGTACCGGCGGCCTCGACAAGTCGCTGCGCAACGTCAGCTACTTCTACAACCGCGACGTCAAGGAATCGGTCGAAAAGGCCCAGACCCTGATCGAACCGATGCTGACCCTGTTCATGGGCGCCCTGCTGGGCTGGATCATGCTCTCGGTGATCGGACCGGTCTACGACGTCATCAGCAAGATCAAGACGTGATTCCGCGCCGCCTCCTCTACCTCGACACCCAGCGCCTGACGACCCATGTCTGGCAACGCGGGATGTTGCGGCCGGAAGGCGTCTTCGAGATGCGCCCGGAGGAATTCACGCGGTTCGCGGACTACCTGCGCTCCCACCGCAACAGCCATTTCCGGATGCTGGTCAATGTCGCCGAGGAAGGACACGAACTCGAAACGATTCCGTTCCTGCAGGGCGCCGACCGCAAGGCGCTGATCACGCGCAAGCTGGGACAGCATTTTCTCGGGTCCCCGCTGGCCACCGCCATCTCGCTCGGCTACGAGAAGCGCAAGCGCAAGAATGAGCGGCTTCTGCTCTCGGCGCTGACCAACCCGGCCCATTTCGAGCCGTGGCTGAAGTGCCTGGAGGAAGCGGATGCGGCGCTGGCTGGCATCTACACGGTGGCGCAACTGGGCGGCAACCTGCTCAGGAAGCTCGGCAAGTCCGCTCCCCGCGCCCTGTTGCTGACCTTTCAGGACCATTCGATTCGCGAGAGCTACCTGGTCGATGGCCAGCCGCTGTTCTCGCGCATGGCGCCGCTGGTCGACAGCAGCATCGGCGGTCTCGCCTCGCGCTTCGCCTCCGAGGCGAACAAACTCCACCAGTACCTGCTCGCCCAGCGCCATGTCGGGCGCAACGAGGACTTGCCGGTCTATGTTCTGGCCCACCCGCAGGCGCTTCCGGCAGTCCGTCAGTCGTGCCGCGACATGGCCAACCTCGGCTTCGAGATCATCGACAGCCACCAGGCAGCCCGCCGGCTCGACCTCAAGAGCCTGCCCGACGACAGCAGCAGCGAACTGCTGTTCCTGCACCTGTTGGCCACCGCGGCCCCGCGCCAGCAATTCGCCGCTGAAGACCACCGCCACGATTACCACATTTCGCAGATCCGCTACGGACTGCTCGCGCTCGGCGCCACCGCCGTCCTTGGCGGGGCGCTATTCGTGGCCAAGCAACTCTACGACGCCAGCGTCATGCGCGAGGAAGCCCAGGTTCTGGCACGCAGCGAAGCCGACCTCAACTGGCGTTACCGGGAAATCTCCGCCACCTTTCCGCAACTGGGCATCGACAACGAAACCCTGCGCCGCGTCACCAATCGCCAGAGCGAACTGGTCAGGAAGCAGCGTCTCCCGGACGACGCCTACCGCCTGGTCAGCCGCGCGCTGAACGAGGTTCCGAACGTTCATCTCGAGGCGCTCGAATGGTCGCTCGGCGAGAGCCCGCTGGCAGCGGGCGCCGCCGTGCCCGGCAAGGCCACGGCGCTGCCCGACGCCAAGGCCGAAGCAATCACCCTGCGCGGCTCGATTCGCCTCGGACCGACCGCCACGGCGCGGCAGACAC
>WBZP01003628.1_pt2 | contig 11448 bp, 6 predicted proteins | sample 5204301 | NCBI WGS metagenome assembly WBZP01 (sample SAMN12412401, study PRJNA552823) | activated sludge metagenome | isolation source: activated sludge from nitrification reactor of wastewater treatment plant... | place: USA: Pennsylvania | collected 2017
CCAGGCGGCCCTGGTCGACGATCTTCCGGTGCAGCACCGCGGTCTCGAGGACGATGCCGGTGGCGATGGCGGTCTCCCGCAGCAGTTCGCGGTCGTCCCGGCCGTAGTTCAGCTCGGCGTACTTCCCGCCCAGCAGGGCGGCGGCGTGCAGCTCCTCGCCCACCAGGATCAGCACCATCAGCTGCACCTCGAGGGCGTCCACATGGGCGCGCAGGGCCGGGCCCTGGCTCTGGATCCAGTCGGCCTCCTCGCTGCCCAGCCCGAGCACGAGTTCGCGGTTGTCGCGGGCGTGGCGGAGCAGGCCGGCCGGCAGCTTCAGGGTCCTTACCGGGTGGTGGCGGCCGGTCTCCGGGTCGTCCACCGCGGGCAGTTCGAAGGCCGCGTCGGTGGCCGGGAGCACCTCCAGGGTCTGCGGCTGGTAGGCCTCCCGCAGCGCCTCCTTCAGCCCCTTCATCAGGGCCTCCTCGCTGAACCGGTTCCGGGTCTCGCGCAGCGCGCCCTGGAGGATCTCCCGGGCGGTTCCCAGGTCGCGCCGGAAGCCCCGCCGGAGGGCCAGCAGGATCGCCCGCAGGATCCAGCCGAGCGGCAGGGCGAGCAGGCCGATGAGCGCGCCAGCCCAGCCCGGCGGCACGTTCTGCAGCCAGTGGGCGAAGGCCAGGGCGAGGGCGCCCAGGTAGATCGCCATGACCGTGCCGAGGGCCAGGAAGTAGCTCACCCAGCGCACCAGCGCCCGGCGGACATCGAAGAAGCCGTGGCGCAGGATCGCGTAGGCGAAGGCCAGCGGCATCAGCGGCAGCGGCAGCAGGAAGATCCAGCGCATGCGCTGGAACCACAGCCCCTGTCCGCCGATGACCTGGATCACCAGGGCGACCAGGAGGTCCAGCACCACCGCCGAGGTGAGGATCACCACCGGCAGCATGGCCCGGCGCAGCCGGGGCGTGGAGCGGAAGGTGCCGATCCAGAACAGGGTGGTGGCGGCGCCGACCGCGGCGATGCTCAGCAGGCGAAGCACCAGGCCGGTGATGCCGAAGAACTGGCCGACCCAGGCCGGCAGGGGCAGCTTGGGGTCCAGGCCGAGGGCCTGGGCCAGGTTGGCGCGGAACGGCGCGACCAGCGCGTTCAGCCCCAGGACCAGGGCGAGGACGGCGAACAGGCCGTAGAGCCAGAGCAGGGCCCGGCGGTTCCGGCGCAGCCGGAACGGGTAGGGGAAGCGCAGGAAGAAATGCACCAGCAGCGGCGAGAACAGGGCCGCGGTGAAGGTGCCGGCCAGGGCGGTGACGACCAGGATGGGGGTGGGCGGCGTGTTGACGAAGCCGCTGCCCTGGGCGCCGATCAGCAGGAACAGCAGCCCCAGGTAGTAGAAATGCCGGCTGGTCTTGCGCTGCGGGCTGCTGACCACCACCAGCAGGCCGATCGCCCAGTACATGAGCCCGGCCAGCAGCCGCACGGTCTGGTCGCGGTCGAAGGGCTTCACCAGCCGCACCGGCAGCCACAGGTCCTGGCCCTGGCGGCGGACCTTGTAGACCACGATCCGCCCTTCGGCCTTGCTGTTGATGATCCGCTGGGCGGCCACCAGGCCCGCCGGGGTGGCCGCCACCTTGTTGCCCTGGATCTCCAGCAGTTCGTCGCCGTCGAGGATGCCGGCCTGCTCGGCCACGCCGTCGGGCAGGACCTCCTTGATGATCACCTTCTGGACCTGGATCTTGCCGACCTGGACCGCTTCCAGCTTCCACCAGCACTCGTCGTCAGAGAACGCGTAGACCCACTGGTTCAGGTAGAAGGACCCCAGCGCGAAGGCCAGACCCAGTAGGCTGGTCAGGACGAGGCGCCATCGGATGGGTCGGAGGGAATGTATCAAGTGGGATCCGGAGCGGGAACGTGATCGAGTGTAAACCCCCGTGGATCATCGTGGGGGGACGGCGTCGCCTGGGCCGGGCGCTGGCCGAGGACCTGGCGGTGGATCATGCGCTGACGCTCACCTCCTCGGTGCCCTGGGAGGGCGAGGATTGGGCCCGGGCGCACCGCCGCCTGACCTGGCGGGCGGAGGATCCGGGCCTGCTTTCCAGAATGGAAACGGACCTGGAGGGCCAGAGCTTCCTTGGCGCGGTGCTGGTCGCCGGCACCTTCGAGCAGGCAGCCTTCGGCGCCTGGGAGGCGGATACCCTGGCCCGCGCCTGGGCGGTGGATTTGAGCTTTCCGTTGCTGGCGATGCAGGCGGTCGCGGCGCGGATGGAGGCCGGAGGCTGCATCCAGCTGGTCCTGGACGCCTGCATCCACCGGCCCTACCTGAAGCGGTTGCCCACCAGCGCCGCCAAGGCCGCCCTGGCGGCCCTGGTTCCGGCCTTCGCCCAGCTGCTGGCGCCGGAGGTCCGGGTGGTCGGCCACGCCATCGGCACCCTGCTTCCCGCCGAAGGCATGGACCCGGCGGCCCTGGCGCGACAGGGCCTGCTGGGCCGCAACGGCGACCCGGCCGACCTGGCCCGCGCGGTCCGCTTCGCCGCCGCCAGCCCGTTCCTGACGGGCGAGATCCTCACCCAGGACGGCGGCCGCCGCTGGGCCTGACCATGCGCTTCAAGGTGAACGAGATCTTCCGGAGCCTGCAGGGCGAGGGCACCCGCGCCGGCCGGCCCTGCCTGTTCATCCGCCTCACCGGCTGCCCGCTGCGCTGCACCTACTGCGACAGCGCGCATGCCTTCTTCGACGGCGAATTCATGGAAACCGAGGCGCTCCTGGCCGAAGTGAGGCGCCTGCTCGGGCCGCCCCAGGGAGGGCCCGAAGCCCCCTTCGTGGAAGTCACCGGCGGCGAGCCGCTGGCCCACCCGGGGACGCCGGACCTGCTGCAGTCCCTGCTGGCGGCGGGCTACGAGGTGGCCCTGGAGACCGCTGGCAGCCATGATCTGGCGCCGGTCCCGCGGGCGGTGGTGAAGCTGGTGGACCGCAAGACCCCGGGCAGCGGAGAGGGCCACCGCTGGCTGGAGGGCAACCTCGCGCACATGGTGCCCGGCCAGGACGAACTGAAGCTGGTGCTGGCCAGCGCGGCGGACTACGCCTGGGCGCGCGACTGGTGCGCCGAACGGCGGCTGTGGGAGCGCTTCACCGTGCTGTTCAGTCCGGTCTGGGGCGCGCTGGAGCCGGCCTGGCTGGCCGAGCGGGTGCTCGAGGACCGGCTGCCGGTACGGGTCCAGCTGCAGCTGCACAAGCTGCTCTGGGGGCCCGACCGGCAGGGTGTCTGAACCGGCGGCGGTCGGCTCAGCGGGCGCAGCAGAGGGCTGCCCAGGCGCCTTGCGGAAGGGCCAGGGGCATGAGGTTCCAGGTGCATCCGGGCGGGGCCGGGGGAACCTCGCCGCAGGCCTGGTGATCGGGACCGATCCGGATCCGGCGCGGGTCGTGGCCGAGCCCGGTCCCTGCCGCCTTGAGGAGGCTCTCCTTGAGGGTCCAGAGGCGGCAGAACGCCGCCCGGCGCAGGTCTTCCGGCAGTGCTTGGAGGCTGCGCGATTCCTCCGGCGAAAGCGCGGCCTGGGCCAGGCCGGAATGCAGGGGCCGCTCCACTTCGACGTCCACGCCCACGGGCCGGACGTCCCAGGCGCAAAGGACCCAGAGGCCCGCGTGGCTCAGGTTGAAATGCAGGCCGGGAAGGTCCACGAACCGCGGCTTTCCCTGCGCCCCGGTGGTCGTGGCCAGCCGGCCGGGTTCAAGGTCGCACAGGTCCTTCGCGGCCTGCCGCAGCAGGGCCTCCGCGGCGAGGCAGCGCAGCGCGTCCAGGGGGTCGCGGAAGCGTGCCGCGCGGTCGCGCCGTGCCGGACTTGCCTCCGGCGCCAGGGCCTCGAGCCAGGCGTCGGGCCGGTCCGGCAGGGCCAGGGCGAAGACCTCCGCGTCCCCCGGGCCACCGGGCCGCCGGTACAGGCCGGGCCGGGCATCCGCGGGCCAGCCGGCCGCGGCGGCGGGTGCGGGCGGAAGGAGCCGGCGCAGCGACACCCGATTCAGGTCCGGCCCGGATCCCGGGGCCGCGGCACCCTGGGGCCTGCGGTCAACGGCACCGAGGGCCCCGCCGCCATCCCGGCGCGAACGACCCGCACCAGGCCGGCACGGGTGGGATCGCCGAAGAAGGCGGCAATCAGGGGCGTGTCGAGCTGCAGGGCGCCGGCGATGCGGCCGAGCATGCCGATCGCCTGGAGGCTGTCGCCGCCCAGCTCGAAGAAGTCCCCCTCCCCGGCCTCCCGGCCCAGTGCGCCGGACCAGGCAGCCTGGACGACCGCCTCCAGGTCGGCCGGCCCGGAGGGAACCGGCGATGGCGTCTCCCCGGCCTCGAGGGAGGCCCGGAGGGCGGGCCGGTCTGCCTTGCCGCTCAGGGTCCGCGGCAGCGGGCTGCGACGGGCGATCCGGTGCGGCTGAAGGTGGTCGGGAAAGTGTTCCCGCAGATGCCGGCGCAGCGCCCCGGCGTCGAAGGCGGGGCCGGGCTCGATGAAGGCGTGCAGGCGCAGCGCGCCCTCGCCGTCCGCCACCGCCAGCGCCGCGGCATCCTCGACGGCGGGATGGCTGCGCAGCGCCTCCTCGACTTCGGCCAGGTCGACGCGGACGCCGTTCACCTTGACCAGGCCGTCCGCCCGGCCGGCGAACACGAGGCCGCCATCAGCCTCCACCCGCACCCGGTCGCCGGTCGGGAGGAGCACGGGGGCCTCCGGCCAGGGCCCCGTGCGGGCCGCCGGGGAGGCCTCGCCGCGGTAGCCGCGGGCCAGGCAGGGGCCGGCCACCCACAGGTCGGCCTCGCTCCCGGCCGGCGCCGGGCGCAGGTCGGCATCCAGGGCGTGCAGCTGCGCCTGCGGCAGCGCCGCGCCCAGCGGCACCCAGGCCGGTGCAGGCCCTGGGGGCTCCTGGGGCAGTTCGTACCAGGCCACCAGGCCGGCGGTTTCGGTCTGGCCGTAGCAGCTGGCCAGGCGGCCGCGGAAATCGGCCGAGCGCCGCCAGCGCTGGGCCAGGGACCAGGACAGGGGTTCGCCGGAACTGACCAGGATGGCGACCCGGTTGTCCGTGAGCCGCCGCCGCGGAGCGCTGGGCAGCCGGTCCAGCTCGGCGCACACCGAGCGGAGGTAGGAGGGCACCCAGTCGAGCACCGTGACCTCCTCCTGCTGCACCAGGCGCAGCAGGGCGGCGGGGTCGCGCAGCTGGTCCGGACCCGCCAGGACCACGCAGGCGCCCACCGAAAAGGGCACGAACAGCTGCCGCAGGGAGGCGGAGAAGGCGAAGCTCGCGCCGTGCAGGTAGCGGTCCGAGGCGCCGATGGCCAGCCTCGAGTTGAAGGCGCCGGGATAGACCGAAAGGCTGGCGTGGGTGATTTCCACGCACTTGGGCCGGCCGCTGGAGCCGGAGGTGTACATGCAGTAGGCCAGGTCCCCGGGCGCAACCCGAACGCCGGGGTCCGCGGTGGATTCCCGGAGCAGCTGGGGGCCTTCCCGGTCGAGGGCCAGGACCGGCCGTTCGGGACAGGATCCCGGGCCCCAGAGGTCGGCCCGTGTGACCAGTGCGCTGGCCCCCGCCCGGTCGAGGAGATCCCGACGGCGGCCGGCGGGCTGGCGCGGATCGAGGGGCAGGAAGGGCCGCCCGGACCGCAGTACGCCCAGCAGGGCGACCACCGCCTCCGCGCCCCGCTCCAGGCAGATGCCGACCGGGCCGCCGGTGGGCGGGCCGCCGCCGAGGCGGCGGGCGAGCTGGTTGGCACGGGCGTTGAGTTCGCCATAGGTCAGCGTGGTGTCCACCGTACGCAATGCGGTGGACGCCTGCGGCTGCTGGGCGACCCGATCCTGCACGGGGAGGAACGGTGCAGCCCCGGCGGGGAGGCTGGAGGACGCGTCGGGGGTCATGGCAACGCCTCCGGGCCGTGGGCTGGAACGCCCGGCAGCACCGCCTCGAGCAGCCCTGCGGCATCGGCGCCACCGGCCTCCGCGGCGATCGACCAGGCCATTTCGGCGCAGGCGTCGCGCAGCCGCGCCGAGGCGAGCGCCGCGCGGATCGCCGCCGCCAGGTCCTCGGCGTTCAGCTCCTTGAGCGGCAGGCTGGCGCTGGCGAGGTTCCGTTCCAGGGCCAGGGCGCCCCAGAGGAACTGGTCCAGCCAGTGTGGAACGAACACCGAGGGGACCCCCGCGCGCAGGACCGCCGCCGTGGTGCCGGCCCCGCCGCCGTGGACGACGCAGGCGGCCCTCGGAAACAGCCACCGGTGGGGGATGAAGGAGGCGAACCGCACCTGCGGCGGTGGATCCTCCGCCGCCAGTCCGCTCCAGCCCGACTGGATCACCGCCCGGACCCTCGCCAGATCGACCGCGCGCAGGAGCAGCCGGGTCATCGCCGCCGGGTCGCGGTGGGTGAGGCTGCCGAAGCCGATGACCACCGGCGGTTCGCCCGCTTCGACGAAGGCCTGGAGGGCCGGATCGGGGGTGAAGGGCTCGTCCAGGAACCAGAACCCGGTGAGGTGGTGATGGGGTGGCCAGGCCGAGGGCCGGGGGAAAAGGGCCGGGCTGACCGGGGTCAGGGCCAGGGTGGTGGAGATGCCGTCCGGCCCCAGCGGCTCGGCGACCGGCGCCAGGCCATGGGCCGCCCGGAGCGCGTTGAAGCGGGGGGCCGCCACCGCCGAGAGCTGCGGCCTGCGGCTGCTGCCGAAAGGCGAGAAATGGACCGACACATAGGGCAGGCCGAGCAGCTTGGCACAGATCCGGCCCGCGGCCTGGTAGGGGATCGAAACCAGCGCGTCGGCTCCAGCCGCGGCTTCGAGCAGCGCCGGAATGCAGGCCTCGGCGTGCTGGATGGGGACCTGCAGGGTCGCCTGCACCTGCTCGACGGCGCCGGCCAGTTCATAGGCGGAGGCGAACAGCCGCAGGGAGGCCGGGTCGTCCACCGCGTCGCCCAGGGCGCAGAAGGCGAGGCCGGCCTGCCCGGCCCGGGCGGTGAAATTGGGCGGGGCGGCGAGCACCACTGTGTGCCCGCGCCGGCGCAGCTCGACGCCCAGGGCGAGGAAGGGCTGCACATCGCCGGTGGTGCCGAAGGTCGCCAGGACCAGCTTCATGGCCGGACCTGGCCGACGGCGGGGGCCGGTCCGGGCGGCTGGGCCCGGTCGAGGCAGCGCTGGATCTGCGCGCCGACCTCGGCGGCGTCGCGGGTGATGGCGGTGAGGTGGCCGCTGCCGATCCGGAACCCCTGGAGGTCCGCCACCAGCCCGGCCCAGCCGCCCTCCGGCGGCGCATCCGGAGCGGAGGGCTGGGCGGACCGGAGCAGGCAGACCGGGCGGTCATAGGGCCGGGGCCGGTAGTCTTCCATCACCTGCAGGAACCGCCGCCGCATCGCCTGCGGGCCGGGTCCCGCGGCAGGGCGTTCCTGGGCCGCGGCCCCGGGGCCCGGTTCCGGCGGGTCGATCAGGACCAGGAGTTCCACCTCCTGCCCCGCGGCACGCAGCTGCTGGGCGATCTCGTAGGCTTCCAGGGCGCCGTTGCAGTGGCCGCCCAGCAGGTAGGGGCCCTGTGGCTGGACCGCCCGGATCCGCTGCAGGTGCTCGGCCGCCATGGCCTCCATGGGGATCGGGGCCGGCTGCCCCGCCAGCCCGAAGGGATGGATGACCTGGAAGGGCTGCCGGGGGTCCAGGTGGCGGGCCAGGTTCCGGCAGTAGAATCCGCCACCGTTGAAGTCACCGTGCAGGAAGAAGAAAGGCCGCCCGCCGGCCCCGGCCTGGACTTCGGCGATGGGCGATTCCGGTGGGCCGGACGCCGGCTCGGTGATCCGCCCGGCGAGGGCCCGGACCGTGGCATGCGTGTAGAGGACGCCAATGGGGACCTTCCGGCCGAAGGTCTCCTCGAGCCTGGCCAGCATGGCGAAGGCCAGGAGCGAATGCCCCCCGATTTCGAAGAAATCATCCAGGACCCCCACCGGCGCGACGCCCAGCAGGTCCTCCCAGATCTGGGCGACCAGTGCCTCGGTCGGATTCCCCGGACCGGCCTTGGCGGCCGCCACCGGCCTGCCGAGCGGGAGGGCCTCGAGGCGGTTCCGGTCCAGCTTGCCGTTCCGCATCGGCAGCCGGTCGAGCACCACGAAGGCCTCCGGGACCATGTAGGCAGGCAGCCGCCGCCGCAGGAAGCCGTCCAGCCCGGCGGCATCGAAGGGCGGTTCCTGCCGTCGCGGCACCTCCAGGTAGGCGACAAGGCGCGGTCCGCCCGCCCCGTCGGCGCGCACGTCCACCGCGCACCGGGCGAGGCCGGGATAGGGGGCCAGGGCCGCCTCGATCTCACCAAGTTCGATGCGATGGCCCCGGATCTTCACCTGGCGGTCGCGCCGGCCCAGGAATTCGATGCGGCCGTCCGGGAGGTGGCGGGCGATGTCCCCGGTGCGGTACAGGCGGCTTCCCGGCCGGGGATCGAAGGGGTCGGCGATGAACGCGGCGGCCGTCCGTTCGGGTAGATTCCGGTAGCCCCTGGCCAGGCCCGCACCGCCCAGGTGCAGTTCGCCGGCCACGCCGACCGGGACCGGCTCCCCGCTGGGATCGAGGATGTAGGCGGTGGTGTTGCCGATGGGGCGGCCGATGGGGATCGACCGGAGGCCGGCCGGGAGGTCCGGCGGGATCGGCTGGCAGCAGGAGAAGGTGGTGGCTTCCGTGGGCCCGTAGCCGTTGCAGATCCGAGTGCCCGGAAGCAGCGCCAGGGCCCGCCGGACATGGTGCAGCGAAAGGGCCTCGCCGCCGATCAGCAGTTGCTCGATGCCGAGCAGGCAGGACGGCGCCTCCTGGATGATCGCGTTGAACAGCGAGGCGGTCAGCCAGAGGGTGTTCACCGCGTTCCGGGCGAGTTCCTCGCGGAGCAGGGCCGGGGCGATGCGGGCCTCCGGATACAGGACGCAGCAGCCGCCGTGCAGCAGCGGCGCCCAGATCTCGAAGGTCGCCGCGTCGAAGGACAGGGCCGCGGCCTGCAGGGTCCGGGTGCGGGGCCCGAGTTCGACGTAGTCCACCCCGAACAGCAGGCGGACGATGCCCCGGTGGAGGACTTCGACCCCCTTGGGCCGGCCGCTGGAACCGGAGGTGTACAGCAGGCAGGCGAGGTCGCCGGTGCCGGATCGGGACGCGGGATCCTCCGTGGGTGTGCCGCTCGCCGCCAGATCCTCGAGATCCAGGAGGAAGACCGCGGCGGGGCCGTCCGGAAGCCGCTCCCGCAGGTGCTTCGCGGTCAGGACGAAGGCACTGCCGGCATCCTCCAGCCGCTGGGCCAGATACGCCTTCGGCAGGTCCGGATCCAAGGGAACGTAGGCCGCGCCGGCCTTCAGTGTGCCCAGCACCGCGGCGATGAACTCCAGGGAACGGTCCATCAGCACCGCCACGGTCGTTCCGGGACCGGCACCCCGCCCGATCAGGACGTGGGCGATCTGGTTGGCGCGCCGGTTCAATTCGCCGTAGCGGAGGCTGCGTGCGCCGAGGACCACCGCCACGGCCTCCGGTGTCCGCGCGGCCTGGTCCTCGAAGAGCCCCTGCACCGGCCGCTCCGGGAGCGGCCGGGCGGTGTCGTTCCAGTCCACCAGGATCCGCCGCCGTTCGGCTTCGCTCAGGAGGGGAATCCGGGAGATCCGCTGGCCGGGATCGGCGGCCATGCCCTGCAGCACCCTGCCGAAATGGAGCAGCATCCGCTCGGCGGTGTCCGGATCGAAGAGGTCGGTGCTGTAGTCGAGGTCGGCGGTCAGCCCGCTTGGCGATTCGCTGAGCGAGAGCCCCAGGTCGAACATCGCGCGGCGGCTGCCCAGGGGCAGCGGCGACTCGTCCAGGTCCAGGAAGGTCGCTGCGCCGGGCGGGTCCTGCTGCAGCGCGAACACCACCTGGATGACCGGGCTGTGGCTGCGGCTGCGCGGGGGGTTCACGGCCTCCACCAGCCGCTCGAAGGGCAGGTCCTGGTGCTGCAGCGCGCCCAGGACCGTGGCCCGGACCCGCCGCAGGGCTTCCTGCACGGTCGGGTCCCCCGCCAGGTCGGTGCGCAGGACCAGCAGGTTGACGAACATTCCGATCAAGGGTTCCAGTTCGCTGCGGAGCCGCCCGGAGACGGGGGACCCGACGACGACGTCCTCCTGGCCGCCGGTGCGCGCCAGGCAGATCTGGAAGCCCGCGAGCAGCACCATGTAGAGGGTGGCGCCGTGCCGGCGGGCGAGGGCCTTCAGCCCGGCGAGGAGCTCCGGCGGTAGCGCGAGGGTTGTGCGGGCGCCCCGGTGGCTGGGCAGCGGCGGCCGGGACCGGTCCAGGGGCAGTTCAAGCAGGGGTGGCGCGCCGCGCAGGCGCTCCGTCCAGTAGGCCAGGAGCCGGTCCAGGGCCGGCCCTTCCAAGGACCGCCGCTGCCATTCGCTGAAGTCCGCGTACTGCAGGGCGAGCGGCGGGAGGTCCGCCGCCTCGGCCCGGCAGGCGGCGCCGTAGCAGGCCCGCAGCTCCTCCAGGAGGAGGGCGATGGACTGGCCGTCGGACACGATGTGGTGGGTGACCAGCACCAGCACATGCCGTTCGGCGGACAGCCGGATCAGGGTGGCCCGCAGCAGCGGACCGGAGGTCAGGTCGAAGGGCCGTTCCGCCTCGATTTGCGCCCGTTCCCGCGCGCGCAGCTCGAGCTCCTCCTCGGGGCAGCCTTCCAGGTCGACCGGTTCCAGTTCCGTCCGGGATTCGGGGGCGACGACCTGCCAGGGCGCCCCGTCGATCCACTGGAAGGTGGTCCGCAGGGACTCGTGCCTCCGGCACACCTCCCGCAGGGCGGACCGCAGGGCCGCCACCTGCAGCGGGCCCGACAGGCGCAGCGCGGCATGCAGGTTGTAGACGGCCGGATCGGAGAGGGTCTGGTCGAGGAACCAGAGCCTGGCCTGGGCGTGGGAGAGCGGGAAGGCGCAGGCGTCCTCCGCCCCGGTCACGGGATCTGCCGCGCCGGGCATGGATGGAATCGACGACAAGGACACCTCTGCCGGCCCGCCGGGCCGCGCCTGCGACGAGTCTACCTGACCCGGGCGGCCGTCCCCGCCGGATTGCGGCAAGCCCGGACTCCGGACATCGTGGGGAGGGGGTTGAAGTGCCGCGAGTGGACCATTCCTGGGTGAGACGGACCATCCAACTGGCCCTTCCCGCGCTGCTCCTCCTGGCCGGGTGCGCCCCCCTGCCACGGGCCCTGCCGGCGCCTGCCGGGGCCTCCGCCGCGCTTGCCGGGGCCCTGGGGCCGGTCGTCCTTGCTGAGGGCGCCGTCGCCATTGGTATCCATGTTGGCCACGATGCCGGCCAGGGGCTGCTTGTATTCGTCGAGCGTCACCTGGCCGTTGCCGTCGCGGTCGAAACGCTGGAACTCCCGCACCATCATCTCGTTGCGGGCCTTGAGCCAGAGGTTCTTGAACTCGTCGAGGGACAGCGTGGCGTTCTTGTCGGCGTCGAAATCCGCCAGCCACTGGCCGCGGTTGGCGTCGATTTCT
>WBZP01006589.1_pt1 | contig 11446 bp, 5 predicted proteins | sample 5204301 | NCBI WGS metagenome assembly WBZP01 (sample SAMN12412401, study PRJNA552823) | activated sludge metagenome | isolation source: activated sludge from nitrification reactor of wastewater treatment plant... | place: USA: Pennsylvania | collected 2017
CCATATGGAGTGAGCATGCACCGGTAAAAATAATGGCATGGAGGGTTTTACATCAATTGGCTTCAGAAGACTGGGCAAATGATTTATTGATGTCGATGTACCTGGATGAAGAAGAACAGGCATGGGCAGAAGCCGGGATAACGGTGGCAGCCGAAGTGCACAAAGATGCATTCGGTCAAGTGCTTTCTGCCGGAGATGCCGTGACACTCACAAAAGACTTAGATGTAAAGGGGGCCAATTTTACGGCAAAGCGGGGCACCACTGTTAAGAACATAAGATTGGTAGAGGGCAATACAGGTCAGATTGAAGGCAAAGTAAATGAACAACAAATTGTAATTCTCACCCAATTTGTAAAAAAACTGAGTTGAAAACCTTCTGAAGAGAGGGAAAAAGTGGGGTTGAATTGTCTTGTATTGACATATCTTAGTAAGCACTTACACACATTATAAATAGTTGATATATTTAATCTACTTATTTTTAAATATTTGCAATTTTATTTTTGAAGTAGGGAAAAATATATTAAACTCGTTTCATATTCATCCACGGATAAAAAGTTATTTATGAAGCAATCCATTCTAATTATCGTGCTTTTATTGACGGGATTCATTCCGATGAATACCTGTGTAGGTCAAGCCTACCCTGACCGTCATTCCAATGTAGCAGACGATGCATGGTTATCATCTGCAGCCAGTCAAAGTCCCAATCCGGCAAGAGGCGTAGTGCATTGGATCCGATATGATTTAGGTGAGACCTATTCCATGCATCAATCAAAATTTTGGAACATCAATACGCCGGGAATGACCAATGCCGGTGCCAATTTCATGGTAATAGATTATTCGATTGACGGCAATACATGGTATGAATGGGGCAGATATACATTGCCACAATCAGCAGGCAGCACTTTTTATGAAGGCGTAGCAGGTCCGGATTTCAGTGGTCTGGTTGCACGATATGTATTGATCAATGTAATCAGCAATCATGGCAACAGTACTTTGTATGGACTATCTGAAATAAAAATTGATGTTAGTCCTGCTACTGTTTCTGTAAAAGACAACCTATTGAAAGATGCGGAAATAATGGCAAAGCCCAATCCATTTTCTTCACAAACGGTTGTAGAAATAAAGGGTATTGACCATTTGGATGGACTGATTTATCAATGCACGGATGCTACCGGAAAAATTGCCGCTTCCGGCAAAGTATATGGCAAACTAATAGAATTGAGCGGAATAGGTCTTTCTGCCGGAATATACTATTTCTCTGTCATTCATCCGGGTGGCATCAAGACCATAACATTAGATTATAATCCATAATAAAAAGCATCATGAAGTTAAAATTGAACATTGCCTGCATGCTTGTGGTTGGCTTATATTGCTTGAATTCACTTCGTGCACAGCCATATACAGATTATATTGGTGCCGGACATAAAAACGGAATAACAGCTACTGCCAGCAGCACCTATGGAGTGTCATCTCCGGCCAAATCGATCGATGGTTCCGGTATGGATTCCAGGTTTTTCGAAGCATCCAGATTCATGGCCCAGGCTACACTGGGAGGAGACTCATCGGTAATTAACCAGATCGTCAACAAAGGTTATGAATTTTGGATTGATGAACAATTTACAAAGACACCTACCTATATTTTGCCGGTCATGGAAGATATCTGGGAGGAGTCCAAACAAGCGAGGATGAATGCAGGGCAAGCAGAAGAAGATATTTTTGGCCCAGCTGCGTTGCATTTCAACTATGCATGGTGGCAAACCAATGTTACCAATCATTTTCCGGGTAAAAATGAGGATTTATTGCGACAGAGGATGGCTATGGCTTTGAGTGAAATCTTTGTTGTTTCTGCCAATTCAGACTTGGGAGGCTGGGGAGAGGCTATGTCTTCTTACTACGATATTTTGATTCAGCATTCCTTTGGCAATTACAAAGATCTGCTTAAGTCTATATCCGTATCCTTTCCCATGGGTTACTACCTGAGTCATTTGAATAATCCCAAGACCAATTTGTCAGAAAATATCAGGCCCGATGAAAACTATGCAAGAGAAATCATGCAGCTGTTTTCCATTGGCTTATTTATGCTAAATCCCGATGGAACACAACAGCTGGATGGCAATGGTTTTCCCATTCCTACATACGACAACAACGATATCAAGGAAATGGCTAAGATCTTTACCGGTTTGCATGGCGGGGCTGTTATGCCATGTCCCCCGAATTGTCCGTCCTGGTGGCCTATGCAACCCCAATTTGGGTTGGATCCTTACTTTTTAATTAAAACGGTGCCTATGCTTATGGATAATAACCAGCATGAGCCGGGACCCAAGACCATGCCTGATGGCGTAACCGTAATCAATATCCCTAACAATGGCATGGCTGAGATTGATGCTGCCGTTGACTACTTGTTTAACCATCAAAATACACCGCCCTTTATTTCATACAGGTTGATACAGCGACTGGTTAAGTCCAACCCTTCACCGGCTTATGTTCAGCGGGTAGCTGCCAAATTTATCAATAATGGCAGTGGCATCAGAGGAGATTTCAAAGCCGTTATCAAAGCCATTTTACTGGATCCGGAGGCGAGAGAAGGCAATTACCTTGAAGATCCAAACAATGGGATGCTTTTGGCACCGACCCTGAGGTACACACAGTTTTGTAAAGGAAATACATTGGATAGTGATCTGGGAAGATTTTGGAACAATGGCTATAATTTCAGAGATGATACCGGCCATCATCCCTTAATGTCAACAACTGTATTTAACTTTTACACACCAAACTATGCCCCTATCGGGCCCATCACCAATGCGGGATTGGTTGGTCCGGAATTCAAAATCCACAATTCCAATACGTCCATCAACTATATCAATTCCATACATTCATGGGTATCGCCCTGGGCAAATGCTGAAGGTGAAAGTGGCTATGTTATGTACAGCTGGGAGTGGTATAATATGGACCTCGATTCAACTATACATTTAACAACTACGAAGTATGAATCTTTGGCGCAGAACAAAGAAAAGTTGATACATGAATTAGACAAAGTATTTACCCATGGCCAGTTGGGCAATAACACTAAAACTATATTGCGAAATGTGTCAGACGTACTTGATTATTATTATGGCCTTCCGTTGAATGCTGAGGAAAGGAGACATAAGGTAAGATTTATGTTGTATTTTCTTTTTATCTCACCCGACTATAATATTCTAAAATAAATTGAAGATGGACAGTTACAGAATAAGCAGAAGGAAATTTATCGGTCAGGCCAGCTGTCTTGCAGTAGGTGGTACTACTTTTTTGTCGTCGGTGCTCAACCTGAAAGCCATGAATGCGATGGCTATCCAAAATTCATCGGTGGTAAGTTGCAATGATTATAAGGCATTGGTCTGTCTGTTTAATTCAGGAGGTTTAGATGCCTTTAACATGCTGGTGCCCCGTACTACATCAGAATACAATACGTATGCAGCCACCAGAAGCAATCTAGCCCTGGCATTGAATGAAATAAGGCCAATCAACGCGTTGAATACACCCGGCAGGCAGTTTGGTCTCCATCCCTCCATGGAAAATATACAGAACCTATTTAACTCCGGGGATGTTGCCTTTATTTCCAATATTGGTGCATTGGTGGCGCCGATGACAAAACAAGAATACTATGATGAGAGTGTTGTAGCTCCATTAGGACTATACTCTCACTCTGATCAGCAAATGCACTGGCAGACAGGTTTTGCGCATGCAAGGGCTGCAACGGGTTGGGGAGGCAGAATGGCAGATTTGCTAACTGCTTGCAATACCAATACAAATATTTCCATGGCGATGTCTCTTTCAGGGACCAATATTTTTGAAACAGGAAATAATACGGTTGAGTTTACCCTGAGTCCTTACGGCCCTGTGGGTATAAGTGACGACAATGATTCATGGTGGTACAATACACTCAGAAAAAACAACATTACCAACATGTTGGATGCCACCTACACAAACATCTTTGAGCAGACTTATAAAAACATTACCAAGAATGCCAGGACCGGAAATCAACAGATTGCAGCAGCCTTAGTTAATGCGCCTCAGTTCAATGGTGTGTTTTCAGAGACCTACCTTTCGGATGCTTTTAAAATGGTGGCCAAAATTATTGCCTCTCAGAGCACATTGGGAATGAACAGGCAAATATTTTTCATAGACTACGGCGGTTGGGATCACCACGATGAGTTGTTACAAAATCAACTCGATATGCTTAAAGAGGTTGACGATGCCATAGGTGAATTCCACACTGCATTGAGTAGTATTAATAAACTTGACCAGGTAACCACCTTTACGGTTTCAGAATTCTGTAGGACTCTTACCTCCAACGGCAACGGTACAGACCATGCCTGGGGGTCTAATGTTTTTGTAATGGGTGGTGCTGTCAATGGTCAGAAAATTTATGGTGAATACCCTACCCTTCAGCTAAATGGACCACTTGAGGTAGGAGGTGGCGTATTAATCCCTACTACAGCAGCTGAAGAGTACTTTGCGGAATTGGCAATGTGGTTTGGAGTAGCAAACAGCGATCTTTTGGATCTTTATCCTAACCTTGGCAATTTTTACAGCGTAGGCAACGGCAACCCATTAGGGTTTTTGAATATTTAAGATATCCAGATATTTTTTAATAAGCCTGTCCGATATAAAGTTGGGCAGGTTTATTTTTTTTGTATAAACCATATTCCGTCTCTAACAGGTAAAATACAAGCCAAGACCCTATCATCAGCAGCAATGTAATCATTGAGAGATCGAAAGGATTCGGTTGTTTTATCCTGTATTTCGGGATCATATACTTTTCCCTTCCACAAAACATTGTCAATCAGAATAATTGAACCTGAAGCAAGTGAAGGCAGGATGAGGTTATAATAGTCCAAATTTCTGGATTTGTCTGCATCAATAAAAACAAAATCGAAATTTACCTCCTTAAGAAGCGTCCCCAAATGCAGAAATGCGTCTCCAACGAGAATCGATATTTTATTTGCCTGTTGAGATTGGTCAATGTTGCGCTGTGCTTTAACTGCCATCTCAGGGTCTTTTTCAAAAGTGTAAAGTTTACCTTCTTCGGGAAGTCCTTCAGCCATAGCTATGGCAGAAAATCCAGTATAAGTACCAATCTCCAATATACTTTTGGCTGCTCTGGCCATAACCAGCATTTTTAAAAAAATTCCCTGGTGAAGACCACTGATCATGTGTGGTTGCAGTTCATTTAACCAGGTTTGCCGCTCAACTTTTGTTAAAATTTCTGAAGTAGCAGAAATATGTTTGTCGAGGTAACTTTGAAGAGTTTCAGAGATGATCATACGTTTCTATTTTGCCTTTTTAAGGGATAAATCAAAACCAGTGCCAGTATTAATAGGGCTGCTATATAAAATTGAAGCGTAAAATATTGGTGCTCTTTAAAAAAGAATACTGCCAGGAGTATTCCATACAAAGGTTCTAAGCCAATAATAAGATTGGTTTCAAAGACTGATATTTTTTTCATAGCCTGGACTGTCAATTTAAAGGCAACATTCGTACAAATCCATGAAAGCAAGAGTAGATAAATCCAATCAGATATTCGATAAGGAAACCAATCTGCCAAGTCATGTGGTCCATAAAAAATGTACATTACACAAGTACTTATCAACAAAACACCGGAAAACTCGTATACCATCAAAGTATTGTTATCCGTAACACCCACAAATTTTTTATTCATTATTGAAAATATAGAAGCAAAAAAAGCAGCTAGTATACCCATGATGAAGCCGGCAATGTTAAATCCGATGATGCCTCCAATCAACAAATAAACCAATGGCACGGTGAACAGTGAAAATAAAATATCAGCCCGGTCTATGCGACTCCTGTTGATTATGGGTTCGATCAGGGATGTGAACATAGGCGTAAGAGCCATACAAATCAAAGCAACCGATACATGCGCCATTTTAACGGAAGCATAGAAACAGAACCAATGAATGCCTATCAAAAGGCCAATACCTAGAAATATCAGTTTTTGTTTTTTATCAAGATGTCCGAAGGAAATCCGAGCCATTGAACGAAGTCCCAGTATCAAAGCCAGCGAGAGTACCATCCTCCAAAATACCAAGGGAATGGCATCAATGCTGATTTGTTTACCCAAAATTGCCGTAAAACCAAATAGGACAACAGCTATGTGCAGCATCAATCGATGTTGTAGCAATTCTGAATCTTTCTGTTTCATCAAGTAAACTTCGCTTGCAATAAAAGTACTCAATTTTATGAAAAGGTATCCATATTAAAATAAACGGCTCCACCTTTGCAGGCAGAGCCGTTTATTGTGCTTATAAGTATTTTAAGTTAAGCTTACTACCAGTGTCTGTTATTCAATAATTATCAGTTTTTGTGTGAACAATTTGTTGCCAACTGAAATATTGACCATATAAACACCTGAAGGTAAGGCAGTCACATCAAATCTGAACATTTCTGAATTTTGGCTTAACAATGTGTTCACCATCGTTGTTACCAATTTTCCTGTATTATCCATTAAGTGTGCTTTGACCTGATCACCGGCTTTTCCATCTATTCTGATGTTAACCAACTCATTGGCAGGATTTGGATACATTTCTACATTTCTGTTGATTTGCTGATCCAACCTGATGGTTATAACATCTGACAAGGATGAAGATCCATCGAAGTCTATCTGACGCAATTGATAGTAATAAGTAAACTCACCATCGATCAATTGGTTGTCGACCATGTTGTAGTAAGACATTTGATGTGAATTACCGGCTGCCTTCACGGTTCCGATTACTTCGAAGTTTTTGCCATCAATGGATCTCATTACCTCAAAGTGATCATTGTTGATTTCGGCAGCTGTTACCCAGTACAACTCATTGGTATGGTTCTTACCATTGTGCTTACCTGAGAATTCAACCCATTCAACCGGCAAAACAATACCAGACTTAATACCTGCATCCAAATCGCGGATGTGTTCTCCCGGTAACAACAATAATGGAAGCGTAGTACCATTGATAAAGTCTACAACATCACTATCTGTCATGTCATCGCTACCTGCATTTGGTGTCACAAAAATGTAACCATTTGGCAGGGCTACTTTGATGTAATAGCTGCCAGAAGGCAGTTTATCAAACAGGTACCATCCTGGGTTGCCATTATCAGGATTGTTGGTTGTCAGCATCTGACGGAACAGCGTATTATCAGCTGCATTGTAAAGACTAACCAGTACACCATTGATTCCCACATCCAGTGAATCCTGAACAGAGTTATTCATCACACCTGATTCGACATTCATATAATCAATCCATATGTAGTCTCCAAGGCTTGCTTCTCTGTAGATACCAACATCCACAGTAAAGTTTCGTTGTGATGCACTCAATTCGTATGTTCCTGTTGTGTTAACGCCGTTTGTACCATCCACATCACTATCCTTGGTATCATCACCTCCTTTGTTTGATGGAGATCTCAAGAAACCTGCAGGCAGATCAAACTTCACGAAGTAGTTGCCCGGAGCGAGATTATCGAACAGGTAATATCCTTGTTTAGCTGGTTGATTTGGATTACTCATTGTCCTCATTGTATCCACCAAAGATCCAGCTCCCGTGTACAAGTAAACTTTTACATTGTTTACACCGCTCTCATTGACATCTTGAATTCCATTGGCATTGCTATCATCCCAAACATAATCTCCGATAGCACTTACCCTGAAGAATCCAAAATCAACAGTTAGGTTGGTATTGATGTCTGTATCTCCATCATCGGCAGGTTCCTGGTCAGAATACAAGGTCACTGCTTTGGTAATAACACCCAAAGATAATCCCGGATCAAAGCCATTGTCATCATTGTTGACATCGTTATCCGGATCGACCATTACACCATTGCCTGTACTGGTTGTATAACCAAACAATGCTCCTCCATTGGCGAAGTTTGACGGCAGAATCTGGATTACGTAGTGACCCGGAGCAATGCCTGTAAATAAGTACTTACCGTTGGCTCCTGTGACATCTCTCATACCTGTATCAGTATCCGGTTGACCGTCGTTGTCTACGTCTTTCCACAGTGCCAATTGTACACCTGCAAAAGGCAATTCGGCATTGTCGATCACGCCATTATTGTTGAAATCTTCCCAAACCTGGTCTCCAACACACAATGGTTTGTAGATACCTGCGTCAATTCTCAGGTCATTTTCACCACCCAACAAGATGATGGTATGTGATATACCTGTGAACAGATCTGCATCACTGTCATTATTTACATCATTGGCATCTGTTGCAAAACCCGTTGCGTTTACGGTAGTAAACTTATAGGTATTGGCAGGGTTAAATTCTACCAGATACTTACCAGGGATAAGGTTGCTGAACAAGTAGTAGCCATCACCATTGCTATTGGTTGCCGTAGTAGTAGTTGCTATGGCAGCTCCATCAGGAATATTATTCATGTCATCATCTTTATACAGTTTTACTGTAACTCCATTGACTCCATGTTCACCTGCATCCTGCAATCCGTTTCCATTTCCATCGAACCAGACTCTGTCACCAATGCTACCCAAATTGTACATACCTGCATCATAAGTCAGATTCACTTCTCCTGATGACAATATTTCTGCAACTGTTTTTCCGGTAGTCGGATTGGCATCACTGTCATTAGCATCTGTGCTACCCGGTGCATCCTGAATGGTAAATGTATATCCAGGCAAAGTTCCAAACGTCACCGTATATGTACCCGGAGGAAGATTGTCGAAAAGATAGTAACCATCTACATCCGTAGTTTCTGTAGCTGTTACTGAATTGCCTGCACCAGTTGTTCCATTCAAGGTGACAAGGACACCTTCTATACCAAACTCAGTATTTTCCTGGATGCCGTTGACATTGAAATCTTCCCAAACGTAGTCACCTAATGCTGCATACTTGTAGTAACCGGCATCAATGGTGTAGTCTGATTCTCCTGGAGCGAGGTCAATCACATGACTCTTTCCTGTAACAGGATCTGCATCACTATCTGTTGCATCTGCACCCTGATCTTTAATGGTTGTCACATAACCCGATGGTTGTGTAAACTTAACTACATACTGACCTGGCAACAGGTTGGTAAAGTAGTAGGTACCATTGGCAGCTGTGCTTGTAGAATTCACCGGATTGCCGTTGGCATCATTAACCGGATTACCATTAATATCTGATAACATTACTGTTACACCCGGAATGCCAGGTTCACCTGAATCCTGAATACCATTTCCATTGAGATCATGCCATACAAAATCACCAATCGAAGCTGGAATATCACCACATGCATCATCTGTGATATCAGGTACGTTATCTCCTGTCCAATCAAGCTCTGCCATGTTGTACAAACCATATAATGGCGTACATCCAGGTCCATCACCTACCACTGAGCAAGGAGTGTAATGATTGTCGCCACCTGATGATGGAGACAAGTCAAGTTTAACATTCAAGGTTACCACATAAGTATGCGTTGCACCTGCATTGATGGTTACATGGTTGGCGAGAATTGTGAATCCTATGGTATTCATGTTACCACTTGCCTGACCGGAATATGTACCACTGTTGACAATTACATCATCATCGAATTGAGGAGTATCTTTCAACGTGTATGTTGTAGATGTACCACCCAGATTCTTAACAATAATGGTATAACTTACATTGTATGATCCGTTGGCTCCAGGTGTTACTGTACCCAGATTTTTAACCATGGTAATGTATGGCAGGTCACCGCAAGCATCATCTTCTATATCATAAGTACCATCTGCATTTACATCTAATTCAGCCAGGTTGTAAAGGCCTTGTTCAGGTTGACTACCCGGACCATTACCCACAACTGCGCATGCTGTGTATACATTGTCACCTCCATCTGCAGAGCCTGCAGCCAGATCAATTTTAACATTGAAACTAACATTGTAAGTATGCGTTACTCCACCTGCTATACTCACTCCGGTTGCCAGTATTGTGCTTCCAGATGTATTCATTGTACCACTAGCCTGGCCACTGTAACTTCCACCCAAGATGGTAATGTCATCATCAAACAATGGAGTATCTTTCAAAGTATAGGTACTTGCTGCCCCTCCCTGGTTGGTTACTAATATTGAGTAGGTTACTGTATACGTACCATCTGCATTCATAGTAACAGTGCCAAGGTTCTTAACCATACTTACATATGGAAGGTCACCACAGGCATCATCGGTTATATCGGTAATGCCATCACCTGTCCTATCCAATTCTGCTTTGTTGTACAAGCCTTGACCTGGGCTGCAACCTGGACCATTTCCGACAACTGTGCATGGCGTATAAATATTATCTCCGCCATCTGCAGATCCTGGTGCAAGATTCATGGTAACGGTAAAGCTCACCTGGTAGTTATGAGTTGCACCTGCGCTGATACTTACATTGTTGGCCAATGTGGTACTGCCTATGAAATTCATGGCACCACTAGCCTGTCCGCTGAATGTACCACCCACGATGGTGATGTCATCATCGAAGTCAGGGGTATCTTTCAAACTGTAAGTACCTGCTGCTCCTCCTGTGTTCTTAACAATGATATTGTAAGTTACAGTATAACTGCCATTTGCATTAGCCGTTACCGTACCCAGGTTCTTAACCATGGTTATATATGGTATATCACCACATGCATCGTCGGTCAAATCCGGAATGTTATCATTGTTTATATCCAACTCAGCTTTGTTGTACAAGCCCTGGCCCGGCTGACTGCCCGGTCCATTGCCTACCACACCACATGCTGTGTAGATATTGTCGCCACCGTCTGTTGAACCCGGTTCGAGGTTCAAGCTTACATTGAAGCTTACATTGTAAGTATGTGTGGTACCTGCAGAAATACTGGCGGCATTAGCCAACGTTGTACTTCCGTTTGTATTCATGGCCCCACTTGCCTGTCCGCTATAGCTTCCACTGTTGATGGTCACATCATTGTCAAACTGCGGTCTGTCTTTTAAGGTGTAAGTACCTGTAGCACCACCCAAATTGTTGACTACAATCTGATAGTTGATCATGAATGTTCCGTTTGCATTAGCGAGTACACTTACAAAATTCTTCTTAATGGTCAGATAAGGAATATCACCACAAGCGTCATCTGTAATATCTGTTATACCATCACCATTTCTGTCCAGCTCTGCTCTATTGTACAAGCCCTGACCTGGTTGACTACCCGGTCCATTGCCTGCCACTCCGCAAGGAGTATAAATATTGTCTCCTCCGTCAGCAGAACCTGGTTCTAAGTTTAAGCTTACATTGAAGCTTACATTATAAGTATGGGTCGCTCCACCGTAGATAGAAGCATTGGTTGCCAATGTAGTGCTTCCGGTGGTATTCATTGCGCCACTCGCCTGACCAGAATAGTTACCATTGTTGATGGTAACATCATTGTCGAACTGCGGCGAGTCTTTTAAGCTATAAGTGCCAGTCGCACCTCCATTGTTCTTAACAAGGACCTGGTAGGTTACA
>WBZP01005470.1_pt2 | contig 11445 bp, 10 predicted proteins | sample 5204301 | NCBI WGS metagenome assembly WBZP01 (sample SAMN12412401, study PRJNA552823) | activated sludge metagenome | isolation source: activated sludge from nitrification reactor of wastewater treatment plant... | place: USA: Pennsylvania | collected 2017
CCGATTCTCAAAGAACGGATGTTCGGCCTCACAGGAAATGAAGGCAACCACGGGGAGGATTCCAAAGAATATTACTTCTATCTCGATTCGACGCCGACGCATTCCTACATGAAGTTTCTCTACAAGTATCCGCAAGCCGCTTTTCCCTATACGCAACTTATTGAAGAAAACCGCCGCCGTGGCCGGACAGATCCGGAATTCGAATTGCTCGACACAGGCGTATTCGATGATGACCGCTACTTCGATGTCTTTGTGGAATATGCCAAGGCGTCGCCGGAGGATCTGCTGCTGCGCATCCAGGTCATCAATCGTGGCCCTGATCCGGCGGAGTTAACGGTGTTACCCACGATCTGGTTCCGCAACACCTGGTCATGGGGACTCGACGTGCGTCGCCCGCGATTGCGCCAGGGCGACTCCGGGCCCGGCGTGAGTGTCGTGGAGTTTGATCACGAATATTACGGCCGTCGGCAACTGCTGTGCGAGGGAAGTCCTGACCTGCTCTTCACGGAAAATGAGACCAATACGCGGCGACTATATGGCGATACCGACGGGGCGCGGTATGTCAAAGATGGAATCAACGAGTACGTCGTGCAGGGAGACAAGAGTGCCGTCAATCCGGATCGGATCGGATCCAAAGCCGCGGCCCACTATGTGCTATCCACCGCGCCGGGCCAACCGGTCACCATACGGTTGCGGTTTACGAACGGGCCCGCTGAGCGAGCCCTCGATCCGGAAACGTTTGACGCCGTCTTCGCAGACTGTCTGGAGGAAGCCGACGAGTTTTATGCACATCTCGCTCCCCCCGATCTGTCCGCCGATGCACGCCTGGTGCAGCGCCAGGCCTTTGCCGGCCTCTTGTGGAGCAAGCAGTTTTATCACTACGAAGTCGATCGCTGGTTGAAAGGCGATCCCGCCGGCCCTGAACCGCCTCCTGAGCGTCTGCGCGGCAGAAACGCCGACTGGACACATCTCTACAATGCCGATGTCATCTCCATGCCCGATAAATGGGAATATCCCTGGTATGCCGCCTGGGACCTCGCTTTTCACTGCCTGCCGATTGCGCTCGTCGATGCGCGGTTTGCCAAGGACCAGCTCGTGTTGATGCTCCGTGAATGGTACATGCATCCGAACGGGCAAATCCCCGCGTATGAATGGGCGTTGGGCGACGTGAATCCCCCTGTGCATGCCTGGGCGGCCTGGCGCGTGTACAAAATCGAGAAGAAGCGCAAAGGTGTGGGCGATCGCGTGTTTCTGGAGCGGGTCTTCCACAAGCTGCTGCTAAATTTTACCTGGTGGGTCAATCGCAAGGATGCCGAAGGGAAGAATATTTTTCAGGGCGGGTTTTTGGGGTTGGACAACATCGGGGTCTTCGATCGGAGCAAGCCGCTTCCCACCGGCGGGCACATCGAGCAATCGGACGCCACGAGCTGGATGGGGATGTATTGCCTGAACATGTTGTCCATCGCGCTGGAACTGGCGCGGGAGGACCGGGCCTATGAAGATGTGGCCAGCAAATTCTTCGAGCATTTTGTCTACATCTGCCGGGCGATGAACAATATCGGAAATGCAAAGATCGAGCTCTGGAACCGGGAGGATGGATTCTTTTACGACGTGCTGCACCTGCCGGACGGCAAAACCTTTCCCATGAAGGTCCGCTCCATGGTCGGCCTGATTCCGCTGTTCGCCGTGGAGACGTTGGACTCCGAGCTCATCGATCAGCTGCCGCGCTTTAAGCATCGCATGCAATGGTTCATCGAAAACCGGCCCGATTTCAGCCTGCACATCGAAACGCAGTCGCAAGATGGCGAGGTGCGCCGGTTCCTGTCGTTAGTCAATCGCCACCGGTTGCCCAAGGTGCTGCGGTATTTGTTGGATGAGAAGGAATTTTTGTCCCCCCATGGCGTGCGGGCCCTGTCTCGTTATCACAAAGACCACCCTTACATTCTTTCGATGATGGGCATGACTCATTGTGTGGAGTATCAGCCGGCGGAGTCGACGAACGGTCTCTTTGGAGGCAATTCGAATTGGCGGGGGCCGGTCTGGTTTCCCGTGAACTATCTGCTGATCGAATCGCTCCAGAAGTTTCACTACTACCTGGGCGACTCGTTTACCGTCGAATATCCGACGGGATCGGGGGAGAAGCGGAATCTTGCAGAGGTTGCCGCCGAGTTATCCCGCCGCCTGACGCATACGTTTCTGCGCGGACCGGATGGCCGTCGTCCGGTCTACGGCGGAACAGAGAAGTTTCAGCAGGACCCACATTGGCGCGATCTGCTCTTGTTCTATGAATACTTCCACGGCGACAACGGGGCCGGTCTCGGCGCAAGCCACCAGACCGGGTGGACCGGCCTCGTTGCCAAGCTGATCCAGCAGTCAGGCGAATAAGCCGGAGAGAGGCGATGACCATAGATTCGAGACAGTGCCAGGATCTTGAGCGAGCGTTGAGTCTGGAGTGGCTGGAGACGAATGGTCGCGGCGGATATGCGTCCGGCACAGTCGCCGGCGCGAATACGCGACGGTACCACGCGTTGTTGTTGGTGGCCAGGCACCCCCCGGTCGATCGCGTGGTCCTCGTGAACCATGTGGAGGAATCAGTGGAGAGCGGCGGGTCCAACTTTCCCCTGTCGACCAATGTGTACAGCGGCGCAGTTCACCCGGAAGGGTACCAATATTGTGAGGAATTTTCCGCCGAACCCTGGCCGACCTGGCGATACGCCGGTCAGGGAATTCGCCTGACGCGGGAGCTGTTGTGTCCGCAGGGGCGCGATATGGTGATTCTGCGCTGGCGTCTGCTGGATGACAAGTCTCCTGCGGTGGTGTTGCGAGTCAGACCGATGCTCTCAGGCCGGGATTTTCACGCAACACACAGGGAGAATCCGGGCGTTCAGAGTGAGGCGACGACGAAGGAAGGCCACGTCACCTGGCACCCGTACGAAGGTCTGCCGGCGGTTCACGCGTTTCACAATGGGCACTATCATCATGGGCCGGATTGGTATCGTCAGGTTCACTATCGTGTCGAGCGTGAGCGCGGGCTGGATCATGTGGAAGACTGGTGGTCGCCGGGCGAATGTGTGTTCACGCTTGTTCCGGGCACAGCGGCGGAATTGGTCTTCACCACAGAGGCGCTTCCCTCCCTTGACGTGACACAGCTGGTAGAGGATGAGCGTCGTCGTCGTGCGGGACAGTTGGAGACCGTACCGACCGATGACCCGCTGACGCAACGCCTGTGGGCGGCGACGGGCGCCTATCTGGTGCAGCGAGGGGCCAGAAAGACGGTGGTCGCCGGCTATCCCTGGTTTGCGGATTGGGGACGGGATACGTTTATCGCGTTGCCGGGGCTCTGCCTGGTGACGGGTCGTTATGATGTGGCCCGGCAGGTGATCGAGGCGTTCGCGTCCTATGTGTCTCAGGGAATGGTGCCGAACCGGTTCCCCGACATCGGCGAGCAGCCTGAGTACAATACGATCGATGCCTCATTGTGGTTCATTCACGCCGTGGATCGGTATCTTCATTACAGTCGCGATCTGACCGGGGTACGGCGGGTCGCCTGGCCTGCCGTCAAACAGATTCTGGATGGCTATCGCCAGGGGACACGGTTTGGAATTCATATGGATCGCGACGGGATGATCACGGGAGGGGTAGACGGTGTTCAACTGACCTGGATGGACGTCAAGATCGGCGACTGGGTTGTTACGCCGCGGCATGGCAAGCCGGTTGAAGTTCAAGCGCTCTGGGTGCGGGCACTGGCAGTGGCCGCTTCGCTGGCAGATCATTTCGGCGAGCCGACCTATGCGGCGCAATGCCGGCAGGATCGTGCACGTGCGACGGCGTCGTTTCGTGACCGCTTCTGGTACCGGACGGGAGGCTATCTGCTGGATGTGGTGGACGGACCCACCGGAGATGACGCCTCTCTACGCCCGAATCAGATCTATGCCGTGGCGCTTGATGATCAGCTGGTGACCGAGTCACAGGCGAAACACATGTTGCAATTGATGAAGGAACGGTTGCTCACGCCGGTGGGGTTGCGCACCCTGGCGCCGGAGGATATTCGATTTTGCGCATCGTATGAAGGCAGCCTGTCCGAGCGGGACGGAGCGTACCATCAAGGGACGGTATGGCCGTTTCTCCTGGGGCCGTTCGTGACGGCCTGGGTAAAGACGTACGGCGACAGTCCTCCCGTGCGGCGAGAGGCCCGATTGTTTCTCGACGGATTACTCGACCATTTGGGCGACGCCTGCGTAGGGCAGGTCTCGGAAATTTTTGACGGAGAGCTTCCGCATCGCGCCCGCGGCTGTTTTGCGGAGGCCTGGTCCGTGGCGGAGCCGCTGCGCGCGCTCATTGAAGATATCGGCGTGGCTCGCGAGCGCGCATCGATCGCTCAGTGACCAATGTGCCCTCTGGACTCTCATAGCCGACGACGATCTGTCGTCGGCTATGCGACGCCGCTGTCGCGAGCCTCAATCTTTTCTCCCGCTTCCTCTCCGAAAATCTTGACAGCGTCAGAACCGATCCGGTAAGGATACCCGGATGGGACTGTGCACGGTGACTAGATTGTTTGCGCTGATGTCTGCCGGAATTTTGTTAACCGGTTGCCAGCTGTTTGACTCGTCGGCGCGCACGGCTGCGCCGCGATCGACATCTGTGATGTCGATGTGGGAATTGTATCGGCACTGCCAATCCAGCGGTGATGTGGAGACCGTCTTATCGGCGGCGAAGCAATTGCAGCAATCAGCCGATACGCATGTTGTTCCCGCCCCCGACGTTCCCAAGAGCCTGGACCGGTTTGTTACGAAGCAGCCGGTTCGTACCACCGTGGATCCCAAAGCGCTGGCGGCCTCCTGCACTCTGCAGGCGGCTCGAACCAGCCTAAGCGCCGGGCGCGAGCAGGAAGCGGAACAGCTCCTGTACGCCGTGGTGTTGAGTTATCCTGAAAGCGACTACACCTTCTATGTCGCGCAGGCCAAGGTGTGGATCGAGGAGTTGCATCGTCCCGGCGCTTCCGAGTCTGTGATCCACCCCATTTCTACCTTCTAAGCGCCACTCGATCTCGTCTTATTTCTGCTCGGCCTGATCTATCGGCCGACTTCTTGTCCATTACGGAGCCCGAATTGGTACGCAAGGCATTGCGGCTGGGAGTCATTGCTGGGCCCTCTCCTGCATGGACAGCGCGTTCATGCGGATCAGGCGTGTCGCACTGTACACGCACGGCCTTCAGCCACTGGTCTCCGTGCTGGTCGACAGGTGGCGCATGACCCGGCCAAGACAATGGCAGACCCTGTGGCGCGGGAAAACCTGTCTGCAATTGGTGCGCGGAGTCATGGTCTATGTCTGGCCGTTCTCGATCTTCGGAAGGCTGTTCTATCGCCTTCGTTGGTCCACTCCCTGGTATCAGGCCATCAACCGACAATCCCGCCGCGTCTTTCACTCTACCCCGCAACCGCTGCACCCGCTGGGCATCGAAGCTGTGCAGGCACTCAGAACCGAGGGGATCTTTCGCAGCTCAGTCGACGCCGTGGCGCAAGATCCCGAGCTGTTTCGAGAATTGTCACGAGATGCGCAGATGTTGCTGGCCCGACAGGATATCCAGCGTAAGATCAGGCAGCGCTTTAATCCGCACGATGCCAAGTGGTATGTGGTGCGAGCCATCGGTCATCGCGCCAAGCGGCCCCCGATTCCTTCGTCCTTCGTCCGTTTTTTTCTCCACCCGCAAATACTCAGTATCGCCAGTACCTATCTCGGACTGCAGGTCCGGCTCAACTATACGGATGTCTGGCACAACATCCCGGTGCGCGAGGGCGAGCCGCCGATTTCTGCGGAGTTCTGGCATCGCGATCACGAAGATAAACGGCTCATCAAAGTGTTTGTGTTGTTGACCGATGTCGATGAGACCATGGGGCCGTTTACCTATGTGAAACGGTCGCAGGTGGGCGGTGAATTCGAAAGCCTCTTTCCTGCCATCCCGCCCACTGGCCGTTATCCGAAGCAGGAGGTGCTCAGCCAATTGATCAACGATACCCCATTGCCCTCGGTATCCTGTGTTGGGCCGGCCGGCAGTATCATCTTGTGTGATACGAGCGGGTTGCATCGCGGCGGCCGGTCGCTCACCAAGCCAAGGATCGTTCTTGTGGGGGTGTACACATCCAACGCCGGGATAGATGCCGGCCGTTATTCCCTTCCTCGCTCCGTTCGCCACGAACAGTTGTCGCCCGCGGCGAAGTTCGCACTCTATTCTTAGTCAATAAAGTTTCCGGGCGCTGTTCCAAGCCGGCCGTCCGAGTATTGACAGAGCCTTGCGTTGGCCGTAGGCTCGCGCGTTGCAAGGTCGGTGACTCACTACTGATGGCATCGTGGATGAAGGAGGCAAATAATGGTGGAGGGCATACAGGCATCCGGACGAATGTTGAGCTGTGTCGGCGTCATCACCGCGGTGTTGCTGACGGGCGGCGGGCACGCAGTGGTCAATGCGGCTGATGAGTTACCGAAGGAGTCGGTGTTGCCGGCAGCGTTGGCCGGAAAAGCCGCGCAGGCGGCGCTGGATTTCTGCAAGAAGGATGGGTATCGAGTCAGCGCATCGGTGGTGGATCGGGCGGGCGTCTTGCGTGCTATGCTGCGCGCTGATGGTGCTGGGCCGCACACCGTCGATAGCAGCAGAAAGAAGGCCTACACTGCGTCCAGTTTGCGGCGCGCGACCAGCGAGTTGGCCGATATGATCGCCAAGCAACCGGCGTTGCAGGCATTGCGTGAGATGAACGAGAGCATTCTGATGGTCGGCGGCGGATTGCCCATCGAAATTGCAGGCGAAGTGGTGGGCGCCATCGGCGTGGGCGGTGCGCCAGGGACCCATTTGGATGATGCCTGTGCGGAGGCCGGTCTCGATGCCATCGGGGCGGCTTCGAAGATGCCTGCGGCCAAATGAATCTCATGCGCGGAAGAGGACCGGGCTGGCTGGTGATGGGCCTGGTCCTCTGTCTGGCAGCCTGTAACAGCGATCGCCCAGAACCGGCTGAGTTCGACCTGCCCTCAGCGGGGCTTCACATACGGGTGACGCGTGTGGCCACGCATCCGTTTCTTTCCCGCTTCCAGTTAACGTTGCAGGTTGAAGGGCCGGGCGGTTGCACGGCCACGGCTGAGCTGTTCCCCGATACGGGATATGCCGGGCGGCGCAATGTCTATCAGCAGGCGTCGGGCGCCATTACGCTCTTAGGTCAGTACGATGCCCGGGTGATTGAAAGGGATACCTGCACGATTCGCCTAGTTGAATTTCAATCGCTGACCGGTCAGGCGACCTTCCTGGGAGCGTTTGATGCGGATACTCAGAAACGTTGGCAATTTTTCCCGCCATCAGCCCGGCCGGAGCGGCCGTTTGAAAAACATTGACCCGCTAGGTGATGGGCACGGTTGACGGTTAGCCCGCGTTGCCGCCGGTTACTGTGATCGTCGAACAGCAATCTGATGCCAATCGGGCTCAGGATTTCAGTCGATCCTTGAAGGTCAGTTCTGCTACGGCAGACTTATCCAGTTCGCCTTTGCCGAGGGCCACCAGCCGGCGATATTGCTCATAGGTCGCTTTGGACACAGGAAGATCCAGGCCGACCTGCTCGCCCAGGCTGCACGCGATCCCCGAATCTTTCGCGGCGTGAGCCGCTGAAAAGTAACAATCATGGGCGCGTTGCTGCATGTCTTCCCCGTCGGTCTCCAGCACGCGCGAGTTGGCGCCGGTTTGGGCGAACACCTCGCGGAGCATCGTGAGGTCCAGGCCCAGGGCCGATCCTAGTCCGAGTCCTTCCGCCAGGGCTGCGGTGTTGGCATTCATCACCATATTGACCAGCGCCTTCACCTTAGCCGCTTCCCCTGCCGGCCCGATGTAGCGCAGATGGGCGCTCAGATCGTTGAGCAGCGGCGTTGCCCGTTCAAATACTTCCGGCCGTCCTCCGCACATGAGATAGAGGGTGCCCTGGCGGGCTTGAGTAATACTGCTGGCCATGCAGGCTTCGAGGCTGCGGCCGCCCTGCTGTTCTACCAAGGCGTGAATGTCGATCTGCAGTGCCGGGGAAAGGGTGGCGCAGTTGATAAAGAGGCGGCCGGTGGCATGGCGCAGCAAGCTGTCAGGTGCCGCAGGGGCATAGATGTGACGCATGGCTCCGTCATCCGACACCACGGTCAATACCGTGTCAGCCAGTTCAGCGAGGTGCGCCGGCGTCGGAGAGGCGGTGCACCCGAGCTCCTTGGCCAGTTCCTCCGCGCGTCGGGTGTCGGTATCGTAGACCGCGACGATCTGATAGTGCAGGTCGTGGAGCCTGCGGGCCATGTTGGCTCCCATGCGTCCGACTCCGACCATGCCGATACGAGCCTGTGACTGTGCCATCCGCGACCTCCTGAAAAACATGCTACTCTGCCTGGCGCGGAAGTGTACCACAGTCTATTTTAGTGGAGGTATCCCAGAGTCCGGCGAAAGCGTAAGCCGGTGACCGCGGGAACTCACAACTCAGGGAGTCCGTGATGCAACAATCCATTATCGGGTATCACCAGGATGAAGAGGGACATTGGGTGGCCGACCTCTGTTGCGGGCATGGGCAGCACGTGCGCCATCAGCCCCCGATGACGAGTCGTCCGTGGGTGTTGACCGAGGAGGGCCGGAGGGCGTTTCTCGGGACTAAATTAAATTGCAAGAAGTGTGAGGACGGAGGCGATGGGTTCAGCCAGACCGGGGCCCTTTCCTAAGGACCCCGGTAGAGCTGTCAGCGATGTGGTGACGTGTCGAACAAGGTGAGGAACGAGAGAGCGGCCAGATGTTCCTAGGCCCACAGCCAGTCGATGAGGGACGAAAACCATCCCGTCACACTTGATAACCAAGATTCCTCTTGGGGCGCGGTTGCGGTTGCCGGGCGTGGAGCTGCCGGGGCAGCGGGTGTCGGCGTGACCCTTGCCGGTGCTACCGGAGCCGTGGGTGGTGCGACGACCGGTGTGGATTGGTAAGGAGCCGGTGCCGGTGCAACGTTTGTGGCCGGTGCCGCGGGTGTCGGGGATGGAGGCGCCGGGGCCGTCGGCAGCGCCGGTGAAGCTTCAGGCTGGGCGGGCTGGGGCGTAATAACCGCAACCAGGTGTGGCGCTTCCGGTGTATTGTCCACCGTAGTCACATGGGCTTCCGGTCCCGACTGCTGCGTGGCCATGGTGCGCTCGCGCTGAGCCGTCAGAGCCTCCAACCGTTTTTCGATTCGCTTCGTCTCGCCGATTTCTTTCAGCATGGCCTGATGTCTGGCGCGCAACGTAGCGATGTTGTGCTCGAGGAGTGCCAGTTTGGCCTGATTGGCCTTATGGAGTTGGTCATAGGAAGCCTGGATTTGTTTTAGCTCGCCTTTGAGGTTGGCAAGTGCGCGTTCCTCGCGTTGATTGGCAAGGTGTGCCGCATCTCGTTCTTGTTCCAACCCCTGGATATCGGCCTGCGTCTGAGCGAGTTCACCGGCCCGCGCTTTGACCTCGTGCCTGGCAGTGTCATAGGTCTGTTGCGAGACACAGCCTCCCAGCGTCAACGCAGCGCTTCCCAGCATCCAATAGAGCGTGACGGCTCGGATGTTCAGCGAGGAAACAGGTGCGGGTTGCGGACATGGGGTGATTGATTGCATGGGACATTCCTCCCCGATACGTACAGTGCCAGTCTATGCAAAGAGTGCTCCGCATCTACGGAGCCACGGTGCCTCAGGCTAATTTTTCAGAAAAGCGGAGAAACGGCAAAATATTTCTGGAAAGCTGCAGGGGGCTGCCGGGCGAGCCTGGCGAGTTGGCGATGGGCCTGGTTCGTGAGTTATTGGATGATCGTGCAGTCAGGGGGCGGGTGAATTTGCATGTCGAGCCCTGCCTCATGCCAGGGTTGGAGTCGTGGACCGTGATAGCGATAACCACCCAGGACGGGGTCGGCTGAGAGGAGTAACGGAGTATCCAGGTCCAGCACGTCGAAGCCGCCCAAGCCGAGTACGAGACTGAACGAGCACCCCATGGCGATACGGGTTTCGAGCATGCCGCCGACCATCAGGCGGAGGCCGGCTGAGCGGGTGAAGGCGGCAATGCGCCGGGCCTCTATCACGCCTGTTTTCATGATTTTGATGTTGATGTAGTCGGCGGCCTGCATTTGGACGACCCGGCGCGCGTCATCCAGGGATCGGACGGACTCGTCAGCCGCCACGGGAATGCCGGTGAGATGTCGAATGGCCTGGAGTCCTTCGAGGTCATCTCGAACGACCGGCTGTTCCAGGAGAACCAGCCGTCCTCCAAATTGCTTCACCCCTCCGACAAAGCGGATACAGTCTTCCCGTGAAAAACCTTGGTTGCCGTCCCCGATAAAACCGATCCCGGAAAGCGCCTCGTGCACGGCTTGCAAGCGGCGAATGTCTTCTTCGACATCGGTTCCGACTTTCATCTTGAACAGGCGGAAGCCCTGGGCGTACCAACCGCGCGCGAGGGCCAGTGTCTTTTCCAGGCTGCAGATCGGGATGGTGATGTCGGTTTCCCGCTCCCGGACGTCGGATTGTCCCCACAGTTTCCACAGCGGGATACGTTGCGATCGACAATAGGCGTCGAGCATGGCCGCTTCCAAACCGCACCGGGCAGCGGGGTGGAGCGGGGCTTGTTCGTTGAATCGGTCTGCGATGGTTTCGTAATCGGCGACGGATTGTCCAACCATGGCGTGCGCCAGGTCTGTGGCGGCCCCGAAGCAGGTAGCCCGATCTTCGCCTCCGACCTCGGGAAACGGCGCGGCTTCCCCGACACCCTGAGTCCCATCCTGCAGGGTCACTCGCATGAACAGATTCTGCGCGGTCACGCGGGCGCCGGTGGCCACGACAAAGGGATCGGTGATCGGGATATCAACCGGCCAGATCTCGATGCGCTGTATGATGTGTGCGTTCACCGGGGGCGTCGTGCTCACAGGCGGCGGCTCATCCGTAGCGATCATTCTTCCAGGGGAAGGCGCTGTTCGAATAGCCTCGCACTTCCCAGAATCCCTTCTCGTCGCGATCGGAGAAGGTGATCTCCTTAATCCATTTGGCGCCTTTCCAGGCATATCGCTTCGGGATGATCATGCGGACGGGGCCGCCGTGTTCCTTTGTGAGCGGCCGTCCATTCCATTTATAGGTGAGCAGGACGTCGTCGTCCTGGCAGGCGTTGAGTGGTAAGTTGGTGGTGTAGTCGTCGTAGGATTTGAACAGGACGAATCGGGCGGAGGGAAGCGGTTGGACGACCGCCATCAATTGTTTGAAGCTGACCCCTTCCCACTCATTGTCATAACGACTCCAGGAGGTGACGCAATGAAAGTCGGACGTGTCCTTGAACTGCGGTTGCGCAAGAAAGTCTGCCCAGGTCCAGGTTGCAGGAACGGCCACGGCGCCGCCGATGGTCAATTTCCATTCTGCCAGGGGAATGTCGGGCTTTTGACCCAGGTCGAGGACCGGC
>WBZP01006590.1_pt1 | contig 11445 bp, 8 predicted proteins | sample 5204301 | NCBI WGS metagenome assembly WBZP01 (sample SAMN12412401, study PRJNA552823) | activated sludge metagenome | isolation source: activated sludge from nitrification reactor of wastewater treatment plant... | place: USA: Pennsylvania | collected 2017
CCAGCGCGCGCTGGTCGATACCGCCATGTCCTCGGGCCAGTCGCTGCTGTCGGTGCTCAACGAAGTGCTCGACTTCTCCAAGATCGAAGCGGGCAAGCTGGAACTGCTCAACGAACCGTTCGAACCGCGCGAGGTGGCCCAGTCAGCCATCTCGCTGTTCTCCGCCGCGGCGCAGCGCAAGGGCCTGTCGCTCGACTTCATCTGCGATGCCCGCCTGCCCCAGCGGGTGATCGGCGATGCCGGCCGGCTGCGCCAGGTGCTGCTCAACCTGGTCGGCAATGCGGTCAAGTTCACCGAGCGCGGCAGGGTACAGTTGCGCGTGCAGTGCGTCGGTGCCGACGCGCTGGCGGTGCGGGCGCAGTTCGAAGTCGAAGACAGCGGCATCGGCATGGATGCGCACACCCGCGAGCGCCTGTTCGCGCCGTTCTATCAGGCCGACCAGTCGGCCCAGCGGCGCCACGGCGGCACCGGCCTGGGCCTGGCGATCTGCCGCCGTCTGGTCGCCGCCATGGGCGGCGAGATCGAGGTCACCAGCGAGCCCGGACAGGGCGCCTGCTTCGCGTTCGAGGCGGTGTTCCGGGCGGCGCCCGACGATGCGGCCGATGTCGCCGTCGCCAGCCGCACGGTGGCGCCGCTGCAATTGAGCGGAACGGTCTTGCTGGTCGAAGACGTGCCGGTGAACCGGATCATCGGGGTGGAAATGCTCAAGTCGCTGGGCGTCGACGTGCTCGAGGCAGAAGACGGCGAACAGGCACTCGCGCTGCTGGCCGAAGGCCCGGTGTCGCTGGTGCTGATGGACTGCCAGATGCCGGTGATGGACGGCTTCACCGCCACCGATCTGCTGCGCCAGCGCGAGGCGGCCAGCGGCGGGCGGCGCACCCCGGTGATCGCGCTTACCGCCAACGCGCTGGCCGGCGACGAAGCGCGCTGCCGCGCCGCCGGCATGGACGGCTACATCGCCAAGCCCTACACCCTGGCGCAACTGCGCACCGCGCTGTCGCCATGGCTCGCCGCCGCACCGCTGCCGGCGGCCGCACCGTTGCCCGAGGCCGCACCGCTGCCGGAGCCCGCGCGCGAAAGGGTCGCCTGAGCCGCCCGGTGCTGGCAACACCGGCCTGCCAGACTGATTCAGCCGCAGCGCGACGCCGCGCGTCGCCACCCGCGCGATCTGGTGCCGACCCGCCGCCGCGCACGTCCGCGAAATGCCTGCCTGCAAAGCCGCATGGATAGGCGCTCTGCAGCCTGCCTGCCGTGCAAGCCTCATGGATGCTGGTTTCCAAGGCTGCATGCCTGAAGAACGCCAGTCCATGCGGCTTGCGGCGGCATCGTCGACTGGCGCGAACCGACCGACTTTCCCGGCGCCGCGGCTGCCTGTGCGTCGCAGCCGCCGCGCACCGGGCGCCCACCCGCCCGGCCAGGCAAGCGTCCACTTCTGTGCCGCCCAAGGCGGCCGAGTGGCGCGGGCTATCGAATCGAATCAATGCGCGCACCCAATGGACATAAACCGCCCGCGTCCGTATGCTGTCGTGCAAATCGCGAAAGCGCTCGCGTCGCGGGTCGGGCAACTTCACCGACGCCAAGTGCGGCCACGATGGCGGGCCGCTTTTTTGCCGACGTTTTGGTAGTGGATGGGAAAGCCATACGTAAGCCGGAAAACTACTAGGCACGCGGGCTTCCGGACAATGAACGACGCCGTATTGGGGAGCAGGCGTCGGTGATAACCGGCGAAACTGTCTCCCTATAACAAAGTGTGGTGCCCGATATACCATGGACAAGCGCTACCAAGTCTTCGTGAGTTCGACGTATGCCGACTTGCAAGAGGAGCGCCAGGAGGTCATGCAGGCGCTGCTGGAACTAGACTGCATCCCCGCTGGGATGGAGCTTTTTCCAGCGGCGAACGAGGATCAGTGGACGTTGATCAAGAAGGTCATTGACGACTGCGACTACTACATGGTGATCGTCGCTGGTCGCTACGGTTCGATTGGCCCAGATGGCTTGAGCTACACGGAGATGGAGTACCGGTATGCGTTGGAAACCGGAAAGCCTGTGCTGGGGTTCATTCACCGCGACCCTGGCTCCCTCCCAGCGAGCAGGTGCGAGTCCTCCGACGACGGTAAGGCGAAGCTCAGTACCTTCCGCGAATTCGTCCAGAAGAAGATGTGTCGCTTTTGGGAGAACCCACCGGACTTAGGTAGCCAAGTCAGCCGCAGCCTAGTAAAGCTCATCAAGAGCAGCCCCGGCATAGGTTGGGTACGCGGGAATCTCGTTCCCGACGAGAGCGCAATCGAAGAAATACTCGGCTTACGTAGAAAGATCGAAGAGCTCCAGACTGAGCTTCAGGCCACCCGCACCACTGGACCTGAAGGCACGTCCGACCTTGCGCAAGGAGCTGATCCGTTCGAAATCAGCTTTTCGTTTGTCGCTTCGCCAAACCAATGGGCGCACAACGGGAGCGGCTATCATTCAACGACTGTCTTGGATTGGGACGACATCTTCTCAGCCGTATCGCCGCTCATGATTCATGAGGCAACTGAAAGCGATCTCTCGAGGGCATTGAGCGAGCTGGTAAGAGACTACTCCCACACAGACCTACGGAAATCCAAGGGCTTCAAGGAACTGAACTTGATGAACTTCAAGATCGATTCTGATGATTTCCAAACGATCAAAGTCCAACTCCGCGCACTCGGACTTATCACCAAGAGTGCCAAGAGTCGAAGCGTAAAGGACACAGCGACATACTGGACGCTCACGCCCTACGGCGACAACGTCATGACCAAGCTGCGTGCAATTCGATAGCCCCAAGATGCCGCACCGAAAGCGAGTACCTAACCCTAAGCCGGCGTAGCCGGAACCAAACAGGTTAAAGTTGCTGTAGCACACGTTGGGGAGCGGAGGCGGCGATGGCACAGATGCTGACGGAGCGGTATCGCGAGCGCTTGCATGGGGTGTTGTCGTGCTACGACCGGATCGTGATTACGGGCACGCTGCCGGGTATCTGCTACGCGGCGGGGATGACGAGCTTTCTTTACGCCAAGGGGATTCGGATCTTCGACTACGCGCGCTTTGCCGAGCCGCTGCGCGAGCGGATCCGAGAGCGTGCGCAACAGCTGGCCGACGAGCAGGGCGCGCAGATCGAGTTCATCGCCCGCCCCCACGTCCGCAAGGAAGACGTGGTGGCCAAAGTCCTGGCTAGCCGCGGCGATCACCCGGGGCTGGTGCACGTGATCTCGGCGATGGAAGCGTGCGAGAGCTACAAGCCCTGGCACGACAAGGCGAGTGGTAAGACCTTCCTGAAGCCCGACTCGGGCAAGTGCCTGCACTACTACTTTTATTTCATCGACGAGGTGCTGGGCCTGTGTTACCTGCGGGTGCCGACGTGGTGCCCGTTTCGGCTGCAGTTCTACTGCAACGGCCATTGCTGGCTGGCGCGCAAGCTCGCGGCGGCCGGCATCGACTTCACGGCGGCCGACAACGCGTTTGTTCGCGTGGCTGACATCGAGCGGGCGCAGGCGCTCGCCGACGCGCTGAAGCCCGACGAACTGCACCGACGCCTGGACCGCTACGCCGAGCGCCTGTGCCCGGTGGGCGAGGTGTTCGGCCAAGCCTACCACTGGAGCCTGATGCAGGTGGAGTATTCGACGGACCTCATCTTCCGCTCCGAGACCACACTGGCCCCACTGTACGAGCAGCTCTCGCGCCAGGCGGTGCTCGCGGTCAAGGCCGAGCAGGTGGCCCGCTTCCTGGGCAAGAAGATCTCCCCTGTGCTGGCCCAGGAGATCGGCAGCCGCTTTGCCACCCGCATCGAGGGGACCTGCATCAAGCACCGCTTCGGCAAGACGGGCGTGAAGATGTACGACAAGTTCGCCCGCATCCTGCGCCTGGAAACGACCACCAACGATGTCTCCTTTTTTAGGCACCACCGCAAGGTGGAACACGACGATGGCAGCACCACACGGGAGTTGGCCCCGCTGAAGAAATCGATTTACAGCCTGATCGACCTGCGCGAAATCCTCGCCGGCTGCAACCGCCGCTACCTGGAGTTTCTCTCCGCCCTGGAGGACACTGCCAGCGGCGAGCGCGACCTCGCGCAACTCACCGAAGCCCAGCATGAGGGCGAACGCACGATCAAGGGGCTGAACTTCTTCGCGCGCACCGAGCAGGCGCTGCTGCGCGCCCTGCAACGGCCCGAGTTCAACATCCACGGCATGCGCCGCGCCGACATCAAACCGTTCGTGCCGCTGAGCGAATCGGCGCTCTCGCGACAACTGCATCGGCTGCGCGTGCTCGGTCTGATCAAACGCGTCACCCGCTCGTACCGCTACTACCTCACGCGTCTGGGCCGCGCCGCCATCGCAGCAGCCTGCTCGCTCACGCAGTTCCACATCGTCCCTGCACTGGCGCTTACGAAATGACAATTTCTTCGCCAATTCTGTTAAGACTTCATTGGTAAGAGACTAACATCGAGCGCACGTCTTCCAGCAAGCTTCGCTTGCTTCCAGCCGCCGCAAATGTCAAACGTTAGGCCGCGCAAGCAACGATGCTCTCTGCAGACACCATATACGTTCAAGTCTTTGCCTCTCGCTTCATCGTGAGAAACGTTGACTCTGGGGAACAGCGCGAGGTAGTTCGTGACCAGAAGTTCGCGTCTCCGCGCATGCTCATCGCTGACTTCACAATGGCCCAGGTACAGCTCAAACAGGCGGTCAAAGAGGTGCGCCGCGGCTTTCGCGCACCTGAGATACTGATTCATCCGATGGAACTCGTTGAGGGTGGGGTGACCCAGATTGAGTACCGGGTTTTCGTCGAGCTTGGCGCAGGCGCCGGGGCATCACGGGTTGGCGTACATGTCTGTCCCCCGATCGCCGGGGAGGCCGTTCGGAAGGGAATACGTGAGTACAAGCACTGAGCTACATGTTTGGCCCCTCCCACAACCCCGCGTCGTGATCGACAGAATCCAAGGAGGACGACCATGAAGACTTTCAGCACCGACGACACCGCAGTGATCCTGATCGACCATCAGGTCGGGACAAATACGTGGGCCAGCACCACGCCGCTGGCGCTGCTTCAGCGCAACGTGATCATTCTGGCCAGGTTCGCCAAAGGCACGGGGATGCCGGTGGTGCTGACCTCGAGCCAGGAGACCAACATCGACGTGCAGGGGCCACTGATGCCCGAGTTGCAGGCGGTTCTTCCCGAGGCGTTCGCGGCCCGCGTCAAGCGGCAAGGGGTGGTCAACGCTTGGGATGATCCGGACTTTGCCCAAGCGTGTCGCAACACGCGCCGGCAGAACTTCGTGATGGCGGGTGTCACCACGGACGTTTGCATGGTCGCACCGGCGATCAGCGCGGTCGAGGAGGGCTTCGTGGTGAAAGTGGTGTGCGACGCCTGCGGGTCGACCAATCAGATTGCCGAAGAGATGTCGTGGCGCAGGATGGAGAAGGCTGGCGTCCACCTCACCAGCACCAACGCCATCGTCGCAGAGCTGGTCAAGAACTGGGCTTCACCGGCAGGTGAGGTCGCGTTTCCGCTACTGACCGCATAAAATGCCAGGCGAGGCGGACCTGCGCGAGCGGGCCTCGCCCAGTTGCCCGGCCGCTCGATGGCGAGTCTAGGCCGCATACCGGAGCGCTCCATGGTCTTCAAATCCAAAGTCGATATTTGGCTGGCAGTCGTGCTTCTGCTGGCCGCTATCGCACCGTTCGCTGCCGCCTATCTCGCCTGGCAAGCCGGCGCGAGCTGGATAGCGCACGCCGCAATTGGCGTTGCGGTTCTGCTCTTCATGCTCTCGCTGCTGACGACAACAACGTACACCGTAGACCGACAGGATCTGCTGGTTCGCAGCGGGCCGTTCCGTTGGCGCATCGCGCTCAAGGACATCAGCCGCATTACCCCCACACGCTCTCCGCTATCGAGCCCCGCCTTGTCGCTCGACCGGTTGCGGATCGAGTATCAGGGCGGCAGCAAGCATATCCTGGTCTCGCCTGCGGATGCCAAGGGATTCCTCGCCGCTGTCGAGGCCACGCGCAATGCGGCCTGACGACTACGGTGCGATCGTGCCTGCCACGATCTGAACCGATTGCTGGACCAGCCCGGACGATCTGCGCCGGGTTCGTCGCGCTGTAGAAATCATGATCTGGAATTGCACTGGCACCATGCCGGATGGGTTGTGGCGGGTGGCGTGACGGCCAGTCGGACCTGCCATTGCGGCAAGGCACGCCGTAAAACGGGTCAATGCGCGGGCGCTGTCTGCGCTGGCCGCCGATACATGGCGAGCGCGCGCTTCGGTTCGTGGGCGCCGATACCCCGCCGCTCACCTGTGAATGGTTCACTTACACCATCAGAAGGCACCCCGCGCGGTAGGCACGGTCGGCGGCCTGCAACCGACCGATGGACGCACCAGCGCAGCGCGACCGGCTTGGTCGGCGCCGTGGACGGCAAAAACGTGCTTGGCGAGATCGATGCCAACGGCAATAATAGTCACGATCTCCCCATTTTCCGATTGAGTTAATGGCACTCCGCACTTCCCCTCTTGGCACCATTGTGCCGCGTACCCAACTGCGCCGACCTCGGGACGGGGACGTCCCTTTCGTTCGTTAGGCTGCGAATTCATGCGTCCAATCGACATCGAAGCGTGGGCCCTCCGCGTGGCGGATCAGGTAGCCAAAGGCGAACACAGCGAGGACTCACGTGTCGAACTGAAGGCAAAGTGGCCTGATGCCAAGGCCGCCGCCCGAAGAATTGCGGCGCATGCAAACGCCGCACGCGGAGCTGACATCCTCTGGATCATTGGACTCGATGAGAAGTCCGGCCCATGCGACCCGGGACAGATGGAGGTGGCAGATTGGTTCGCCACGGTCCGCCAGCAGTTCGACAGCGTGTACCCTGAACTACTGGACTTGAATGTCCGCCTTGGCGAACACACGGTAGTGGCAATGGCATTCTCCACAGATCGCGCACCCTACTTGACGAAGAATCTATCGTATGGAAAGGAAGCCGGGGAGAAGGTCGAGCTCGAGGTTCCATGGCGCGAAGGGCGTCGCACGCGAACCGCTCGTCGCCACGAACTTCTTAGGGTTGCTGGCTCCACTGATGGCGGTTCCCGACGTTGAGGGCTTTGCTTGCGAACTGTCTTTGCGCGAAGAGTGGAAAGATGACGCCACGCAGGTTCACCGCTGGCACCTGAACGGCAGCGTTTACCTGTTGCCGACCTGTCGCGACCAGGTTGTTATTCCCTTCCACAAGTGCAGAGTCCGGCTCGCCCTCTCTCCCACTCGCGTCATCGAAGAGTGGAAGGAGTTTGAATTGAGCGCACCGCGCAGAGTTGGAATCAGCTCAGGCCATTTCAACACGTTCCATGACTCAAAGACCATAGAGTCCACCAGTGCTGAGCTGATCGTTAACGGCCCTGGCAGAGTCAACTTTCGCGTTGGAGTGGCCGCCGCCGCCACAGATCTACCACCACTTGGCAACGTAACGGCGTCGCTCTATCTACATGCCGTTGGCGCATCCGTTCCTGCCGTCTGGTCTTGCACTCTTGAACCGACCGCTGGATCCCCAGACACGAAGGCTAGGTGGAAGTATGGTGCGGTCGCAGCCTGACGACTACGGTTAGATCGTGCTTGCCACGATCTGAACCGATTGTTGGACGAGCCCGGTCCATCGGCGCCGAGTTCGGTCCGCTTTAGCAAATGTCTTTTTGGAGTTCCCCAGGCAGCGAGCCGGAGCGGCGGCGGGTTCTAAATCGGCCACGTCGAGCCCGCCATTGCGGCAAGGCCCGGCCGAAAGTGGGCAAGTGCGCAGGAGTTGCCTGCGCTGGCCGCCGATTTTTGGCGAGCGCGTCCCTGAGTTATGGGCGCCAGTGCCCCGCCATTCGCCGGTGAATGATTCGCTTGGACGAACACAGGGAAAATGGTGCCGTGGTCGGGTCTTCCGGATCGGCGCGGCTCGGACTGACCTCGTATCGCGGCGCTGGCGGCCTGTCACGGCGCGCCTCCCGACCGCAGGCCAGGCTGCAGACCGCATGGATAGGCGATTTTCAGGCACATCGAGCCACGAGCGCCATTCCACACCGCCTGCAGGGCAGGCAGGCCGCAGAGCGCCATTCCATGCGCTTTGCGGCCGGGCGGCCGGATCGGGAATCGCGTCGATGGTCGGCGCAACCGGGCGCGGGCAGTGGAGTGTGGTTCAATCGCTGCAGCGGCCTGCCGCGCTCCGCCACCCCGACTCGATGATCGAACGACTCTCGCCCCTTGCCGCGCTCGGCCCCTTTCTGCGGCCGTACCGGCTGCGCATCCTCGCCGCGCTGGTCGCGCTGGTGGTGGCGGCCGGCGCCATGCTGACGCTGCCGATGGCATTCCGCAACCTGATCGACCTCGGTTTCTCGGCGGCCAGCCGCGGCCATATCGACGCCTACTTCCTCGCGCTGTTCGGCGTCGCGCTGGTGCTGGCGGTTGCCGTCGCGGCGCGCTTCTATTGCGTGAGCTGGCTCGGCGAACGGGTGACTGCCGACCTGCGTGCGGCGGTGTACGACAACGTCATCCGCATGTCGCCCGAGTTCTTCGAGGTGACCAGGACCGGCGAGGTGCTGTCGCGCCTGTCGAGCGACACGACGCTGGTCGAGACGGTGGTCGGCACCTCGTTTTCGATGGGTCTGCGCAACCTGTTCCTGCTGGTCGGCGGGCTGATCATGCTCGCGGTCACCAGCCTGCAGCTCACCGCCTACATCGGCGGCCTGCTGGTGGCGGTGGTGGTGCCGCTGGTGGTGTTCGGCCGGCGCGTGCGCAAGCTCTCGCGCGCCAGCCAGGACAGCATCGCCGATACGTCGGCGCTGGCCGGCGAAATGCTCGGCGGCGTTGCCACCGTGCAGGCCTACACGCACGAGGGCATCGAATCGGCGCGCTATCGCGGCGCGGTCGAGACGGCCTTCGCTGCGTCGCTCAAGCGCATCCGTGCCCGCAGCGTGCTCACCGTCTCGGTGATTGCGCTGGTGTTCGGCGCGGTGGTGCTGGTGCTCTGGCTGGGCGCGCAGGAAGTGCTGGCCGGGCGCATGAGCGGCGGCGCGCTCGGCGCATTCGTGCTCTACGCGGTGATGGCGGCCGGGGCGCTGGGCGCGCTGGCCGAAGTGTGGGGCGACCTGGCGCGCGCGGCTGGCGCGATGGAGCGGCTGCTCGAACTCTACCGCGCGCAGCCGACCATCGCCTCGCCGCCCGATGCGCAGCCGATGGCCAACGCGCATGGCCATGTGCGCTTCGAGCATGTCGGTTTCCACTACCCGTCGCGGCCCGCGACGGCGGCGCTGGCGGGCGTCGGTTTCGAGGTGCGGCCGGGCGAGACGGTGGCCCTGGTCGGCCCCTCCGGTGCCGGCAAGACCACGGTGTTCCAGCTTCTGCTGCGTTTTTACGACCCGCAGTCGGGGGCGATCCTGCTCGATGGGCGCGACATCCGCAGCCTGCGCCTGGACGACCTGCGCCGCCACATCGGCCTGGTCGCGCAAGACCCGGTGATCTTTTCCGCCGATGCGCGCGACAACATCCGTTACGGCAATCCGCAGGCCAGCGAAGCCCAGGTGATCGAGGCGGCGCGCGAGGCCCATGCCGACGAATTCATCCGCGCGCTGCCGCAGGGCTACGAGACCTTTCTCGGCGAGCGCGGCGTGCGGCTTTCCGGCGGGCAGCGCCAGCGCATCGCGATCGCCCGCGCGCTGCTGAAGAATCCGCCGCTGCTACTGCTCGACGAGGCCACCAGCGCGCTCGATTCGGAATCGGAACTCAAGGTGCAGGCGGCGATCGACAACGCGGCAAAGAACCGCACCGTGCTGGTGATCGCCCATCGCCTGGCCACCGTGCGCAAGGCCGATCGCATCATCGTGCTCGATGGCGGCTGCATCGAGGCGGTCGGCAATCACGAGGCCTTGCTCAAGGCCAGCCCGCTCTATGCCCGCCTGTCGGCGCTGCAGTTCGGCACCGCCCAGCCGGCAGCGGCGCTCGATCAGTAGATGCGCGTGACCTTGTAGCCGCGCGCCGTCAGCAATGCCGGTACGCCGCGCGGCCCGTACAGATGCAGCGCGCCGAATGCGGCGAATGCGCCGCCGCGCTCGAGCAGCGGCACCAGCCGCTCGGCGAAGCGCTGGTTGCGCTGGTAGAGCAGGCTGTCGAGAAAGCGCGCATTGTGCGGCTCGATATCATCGCCGCCGGCCATCATCTCCAGGTTGAGCTTCCAGATTGCGGCGAGGTCGCGTGCGAGATAGGCATCGCGCAAGGCCGCGAACGATTGCTGGATGCGATCGTAATTCGCCTCGGCGTGGCGCAGCAGCGCGAGTTGGGAATCCTCCGGCAGATCGTTCATCGCGGCGATCTGCTCGTCGATCGTTTCCAGCGCCGTGATGTCCTTGCCGCGATTCTTGGCGTCGATCAGCAGCAGCTTGTCGAGCACGATGCCGGGCGACTCGGCCGGCCGCACCAGGATCAGCAGCGCCGCCCAGGGTTTGAGGTGCGCCCGCGCATCGCGCGGCATGCCGTGGGCGGCCAGCCGCTCGTCGTAGCGCGGCCAGTCCGCCTCGCCGAGCAGGGTGTCGAGCTGCGGCGCCTTGCGCACCATGGCGTGGCGAAAGCGGGCGACCGCCGCCTCGTCGTCGATCAGCTCTGCCGCGAAGCGTGTCGACCGGTCGAAGGCGCGTTGCACTGGCGGCGCGAGCCGGGCCACCCGGTCGTCATCGTCGTGCAGGGTGCCGAACAGAAAACTCGGCGGCGCGCCCCTGTGTTCGACTCGCCAGAGCAAGCCGTGGTCATAGTTCGGCGGCTCGCGGGAATCGCGCGCCAGCGCGCTCGCCAGCGTCAGGGCGAGTACGGCGAGGGCGGTGGACAACAGGCGCAAGGCTGACATCGGCGGTCCTGACGGCGGGCGGATCGCGCCAGTCTGGCCGGCAGCTTGGCGGCCGTCAACGGCGCAGGGCGGGCCGGCGAGATGCAACGGCAGATGCGCCGCTTGCCGGCGCGCGCCGGCCGCCCGGCGCTTCAGCAGGCGCGCAGATGCCGGCCGACCGAGAGCGCCGCACCGAGCCAGCCGAGGACTGCCGCGAAAAGCACCAGCAGCGCCACCTCGGCCGCTTGCGGGCCGCGCAGCGCGAAGTCGAGTCCGTAGGCGCCGGCCAGTTGCGCAGCCGGTTGGCGTAACAGCGCCACGCTGGCGACCACGATGCCCCAGGCCAGCAGGCCGCCGAGCGCGCCCTGCAGCGCGCCGAACCAGTAGAAGGGGCGGCGGATGTAGCGGTCGGTCGCGCCGAGCAGCCGGGATACGCCGATCTCCTCCTTCTGCATCAGGATCTGCAGGCGGATGGTGTTGAAGGTCACCACCACCAGCGCGGTGCCGAGCAGGACTGCGAGCATCCAGATCGCGGTGTGGCCGATGTTGATCAGCGCGGCCAGCCGCTTTACCCAGGCGGAATCG
>WBZP01006591.1_pt1 | contig 11444 bp, 9 predicted proteins | sample 5204301 | NCBI WGS metagenome assembly WBZP01 (sample SAMN12412401, study PRJNA552823) | activated sludge metagenome | isolation source: activated sludge from nitrification reactor of wastewater treatment plant... | place: USA: Pennsylvania | collected 2017
GGCCTACGCGAACTACCGCTACGACATCCTGCGCAACCGCGCGGCGACGCTCGCCGACGCCGGCCGGATCGACGAGGCCGCCGCGGCCTACGAGGCGATCCTCGCCGAGTACCCGTTCCCGTGGGCGAAGACGGGGCTCGCGCGGATGCGCAACCACGTCGCGCGCTACGACGAGGCGAGGACGCTCGCCGAGGAGGTCATCGAGCAGGTGCCGACGTATTTCGAGGCCTACGATCTCAAGGCGACGATCTGCACGCACCAGGGCGATTTCGCCGCGGCGCAGGCCACCCTCGCCGACGCGGCCAGGCGGACGCCGCACAACTACGTGCGGAAGAAGTCGCTGTCCGTCGCCGCCGCGCGCAACGGCGACTTCGATCTCGCGCGCGAGATGATGGACGAGGTCGTCGCCCGCGACGTCATCGGCGACCACGGCGACGCGTACCTCGATCTCGCCCGCTCGGCGCTCGACGCGGGTCGCGCCGACATGGCGCAGGCGATGCTCGAGCGGGCTGCCCCGCCCCGCGACGCGACGCGGGACAGCGAGACGCGACTGTGCATGGAGTGCATGACGGCCGTGCTGGAAGGCGACGCCGGCCAGGCCCGATTCGACCGCGTGCGCGCGGAGATCGCACGCCACCGGCCGTTCTCGGTGAAGGCCGCGATCGACGTCGCGCGGGCGGCGCTGCATTTCTCTGACGTCCAGCTCGCCAACGCCATCGCCGAGAAGATGCTGCTTGGCACCGCCGCGCGGGAAGCCTTCGCGGAGCTCCTCGCCGTCTATCGCCAGCACGGCCTCGAGCAGCCGTTCCGCGAGTTGCAGAAGGAGATCGTCGCCCGCCGCCTGGCGCGAAAGGGTGGACACGGCTGACCGGGTCCGCCTCGCTGGGTCCGACGGCGGCGTATGATGCGGAAACATCGCCGCGCCGCCGCCGCGGCGCACCGCCTCCGGGCACGATCATGGACCTCACCCGCTTTCCCCGCGTCCGCCTCACGCAGGCGCCCACGCCACTGCACCCGCTGCCCAACCTCAGCCGCCTGCTGGGCGGGCCGGACCTGTACATCAAGCGCGACGACAACACCGGGCTCGCCACCGGCGGCAACAAGACGCGCAAGCTGGAGTTCCTGATCGGCGAGGCGCTGGCCAAGGGCGCGACGCACGTCGTGACGCAAGGCGCGACGCAGTCGAACCACGTCCGTCAGACGATCGCGGCGGCGAACCGCCACGGGCTCGCGACGACGGTGCTGCTGGAAGAGCGGGTCAGCGGCGCCGATCCCGAGTACTACGCCAACGGCAACGTGCTGCTCGACCGGATCCTCGGCGCCCGCATCGAGACCCGGCCCGCCGGGCTCGACATGAACCGGGAGCTCGTCGCCGTCGGCGAGCGGCTTGCGGCGGCCGGCGAGCGGCCGTACCTCATTCCGGGTGGCGGATCGAATGCCGTCGGCGCGCTGGGATACGTGGTCGCCGCCCAGGAGATCGTCGGCCAGCTGAACGACATGGCGCTGCCGCTGGCGCACATCGTGCACGCGACCGGCAGCACCGGCACGCAGGCCGGGCTCGTCGTCGGCCTGCACGGCGCGAACGCGCCGATCCCCGTGCTCGGCATCAGCGTGCGTGCCGAACGCGAACGGCAGGAGGAGAACGTCCGCCGGCTTGCCCGCGAGACCTGGGCTCTGCTCGGCATCCGGGGCGAGTTCCCGGACGCGGCGGTCGTGGCGAATGCGGATTACTTCGGCGCCGGCTACGGCATACCGACGTCCGGGATGATCGAGGCCGTGGAACTGCTCGCGCGGCACGAGGGGATCCTGCTCGACCCGGTGTACACCGGCAAGGGCTTCGCCGGCCTGATCGACCTGGTGCGCCGCGGTGCCTTCCGCAAGGGCGAGAACGTGCTCTTCGTCCACACCGGCGGACAGGCGGGACTGTTCGGCTACCGCGCGGCCTTCGCCGCCTCCGGGCTCGATTGAACAGGGCGGCGGCGGGCGACCGACCCCCGCTGGTCGGCGTGCTCGGCGGCATGGGGCCGCTGGCGACGGTCGACTTCCTCGCCAAGCTGGTCGAGGAAACGCCGGCCACGCGCGATCAGGAGCACGTTCCCACGGTCGTCTGGTCGGTCCCGCAGGTGCCCGACCGGCAGCAGGCACTGGCGGGCACGGGGAGCTCGCCGCTGCCGGCGATGCTCGCCGGCATCGCGCGACTCAACGCGGCGGGTGCGACGCGGATCGCGATCGCCTGCAACACCGCCCACCACTGGTTCGACGCGCTCGCCGCGGCCAGCGAAGCGCCGCTGATCCACATCGTCGACGCGACGCTCGCGGCGCTGGGCCCGGTACCGGCGGCAGGCCCCGTCGGCCTGATCGCGACCCGGGGACTGGTCGCCTCCGGCCTCTACCAGCGGCGCCTCGGTGCCGCGGGGCTGGCGGTGATCACCAGCACCGACGACGAGTTCGACACGCTGTTCACCCCCGGCTGCTACGCGGTCAAGCGCAATGCGCTGGCCGAGGGCGGGGCGCTCTTGGCGCAGGCCTGCGGACGGCTGCGCGCCCGCGGGGCGGGTCGCCTGGTGCTCGCCTGCACCGAAGTGCCGGTGGCGCTGGCGCACGTACACTCGCTGCTGCTCGCCGACGCGATCGACTGCAACCGCGCGCTCGCCCGGGCCTGCGTCGACTACTGGCTGGGCCGACGCGGGTGACGGCGCCGCCCGGCGCCCCCCGGTCGCGTCAGTCGCGGAACTGCGGCACGCGCCGCTCGACCGCGGAGCGGCCCGCCTCGGCGAGGTCGTCGGAGAGCAGCATCGCCGCGTTCCACGTCGCGACGTAGTTGAGGCCGTCGGCCACCGAGTGGTCGCGCGCGTAGTTCAGCATCTCCTTGCTGCCGCGGATCGCCAGCGGCGACTTGGCGGCGATGGTGCGGGCGATCGCCGTCACCTCGCGCGACAGGGCCTCGGGGTCGTCGTAGCAGCGGTTCACCAGCCGGATCGCCTGCGCCTCGGCACCGTCGACCCGGCGCCCGGTGTAGGCGAGCTCGCGGGCGAGGCCCTCGCCGATCAGTCGCGGCAGGCGTTGCAGCGTGCCGAGGTCCGCCGCCATCCCGACGTCGATCTCCTTGACGGCGAAGTACGCGTTGGCCGAGCAGTAGCGGATGTCGCAGGCGCAGACGAGGTCGACGCCACCGCCGATGCAGGCGCCGTGGACGGCCGCCAGCACCGGCTTGCGGCAGCGTTCGATCGCGGTCAGCGTGTCCTGGAGGTCGAGCACCAGCCGGCGCAGCTTCTCGCGGCTGCGCCCGTCGCAGCGATCGCGCACGGCCTCGCCTACCGTGGCGAGGTCGGCGAGGTCGATGCCGGCGCTGAAGACCTTGCCGGCACCGGCGAGGATGCCGACGCGGGCTTCGGCCGTCTCGTCCAGCCAGCGCATGGCGTCGCGGATCTCGCGCCACATCGGCAGCGTGATCGCGTTGGCCTTGTCGGGACGGTTGAGGGTGATCGTCGCGATCCCATCGGCGAGCGCGGTCGCCAGCGTGGTGAATTCCATGCGGATTTCCTGATGCGGGGCAGGGGACGGGCAGGGGCGGGATGGGCGCCGCGGCTACGAGGCGGCCGGTCGCCGGGTTCGCGGCGACGGCTTCGTCGCCGCCGGCCGGGTGGCTGGCCTGGCCTTCCTGGCGGCCTTCGCCGGCGGCAGCACGCCGCGGAGTATCCCGGCACAGGTCTCCGGCGACATGTAGCGCGGGACGGGGTAGTTGGTGTCGGCCTCCCAGCACGCCGCCTTCGCGAGCTCCGGGATGTCGGCCGCGACCAGGGCGTCGAGGTGGCGCGGGATGCCGAGCTCGTCGTTCAGCGCATCGATCGAGGCGATGAACTTGCGGGCGAGTTGCGCCGGCTTCTCGGCCGCCCGGCCGACGCCGGCGTGCACGGCGAGGAGCGCCAGCCGCCGGGTGATCGCGGGACTGAGGAAACGCAGCACGTGCGGCAGCATGATCGCGTTGGCGAGTCCGTGCGGCGTGTGGTACCTGCCGCCGAGCTGGTGCGCGATGGCGTGGACGTAGCCCACGTTGGCGCGGGTGAACGCGAGGCCGGCGTAGGTGGCGGCCAGTGCCATCCGCTCCCGTGCCGCGAGGTCGCGGCCGTTGCGGTAGGCGGTGCGCAGGTTGGCGTAGATCATGCCGACGGCGGCCATCGCCAGCCGGTCGGTGTGCGGCGTCGCCCACTGCCCGACGAAGGCCTCGACCGCGTGCGTCAGCGCGTCCATCCCGGTCGCCGCGGTGACCGGCCCGGGCAGGCCCGTCATCAGCGTGGGGTCGAGCGCCGCCATCTGCGGGACGAGCCGCGTGTCGGCGATGACCAGCTTGCGGTTGGTCCGGGGGTCGGACACCACGGCGGCGACCGTGACCTCGGAGCCCGTTCCCGCCGTCGTCGGCACGGCGTAGACGGGCACCGGCGCGTGCCGGCCCTTGAAGTAGCCGACCAGTTGCCGCGGCGACTTGCGGTTGGCGACGCACAGCGCGATGGTCTTCGCGGCGTCCATCGGCGAGCCGCCGCCGAAGGCGACGATCGCGTCGCAGCCGGCGGCGTCGTAGCGGGCGACGCCCTGCTCGATCAGGGGTATCGGTGCATCGGGGGTGATGGCATCGAACAGCAGGTGCCCGACGCCGGCGGCGGACAGCGCCGCGAGCAGCGTCTTCGGCAGTCCCATCTGCGCGACGACGCGGTCGGTGACGAGCATGACCTTCCGGTGGCCGAATCCGGCCAGTGCCTCGCCGAGGCGGGCGGCGGACCCGGGCCCGACCAGCAGCACCGGCTGCGGAATCGGCAGGAGGCCGGTGACGACGCCCGCGGCGCGCATCGCCGTCGACAAGCCGACGGAACGCACGACGTCTCCGACGAAGCCAGGAACGACGTTCATGGTGGTGGTCCAAGTCTGGGTGAAAGGACAAGCTTGCACCAAACGCCGCGGCGCGGCCAGCCTTCGCGCGAGCGGCGGATTTCCGAGCGGAATGGTCAACCGAACGGACGGCCGCGCGCGGCGCGCCGGCGGCCGCGTCGCCGTACAATGCGATCGGGTTCAGCGTCCGCCGCGCGGGCGCGAACCTCGGACGCAGACATCGGGGACAACATGAAAAAGGTCGTCAACATCAGCCTGGGCGCGGCGTCCCAGGACTTCGACTTCACCGCGCTGTTCCTGCAGCAGCGCTTCCACGTGCGCCGGCTCGGCACCGGCGGCAGCGCGGCCAGGGCGGTGAAGCTGCTGCAGCACTGGGAGAACGAGTGCGACGCGATCGGCTTGTCCGTCGTCAAGGACAACTACACCGTGGGCGCGCGCCGGTACGTCGAGAAGGACAGCGCGCAGATGACGGCCGCGGTGAAGCGGGTCCCGGTCACCACCGGCGGCCGGCTCAACGACATCCTGCAGGAGTGGGCGCTGCGCCACGTCCAGATCAAGCTCGGCAACTACTTCAACAACGCCAAGGTGCTGTTCTTCTCCGGGCGCACCGACTACAAGCTCGCGCTGGCGATGGCGGAGTACACGCAGAACCTGCAGTTCGCGGATCCGCTGCTGCAGCTCGGCGTCCCGAAGCTGCTGACCTCGCTCGACGCGCTGGAGCTGTACACCAGCGGTGCGCACTACGTGCTCGACTGGACACCGACGGGCCTGATGTCGTCGGCGCCGGTGAAGGACTGGACGCGATTCGTGCTGCGCAAGGCGCTGCAGAGCGCGACGGTCGTCGTCGCGCCGGTGCACGATCTCGACGGCTTCGGCGCCGAGGAACTCGCCGGCAAGACGATCATCACCTCGACGGTCACCGACAAGCGGATCGCGCAGCTGAAGCAGAAGGGCGTCCACATGGTGATCGACGGGGCGCCGATGATGTTCGGCCACGTGCTCGGGCCGAGCCTGCTCGACGCGATGATCATCGCGGCCACCGAGAAGCACCCGGACGAGATCCTCGAGGACGATTACCTCGAGATCATCACCAACCTCGCGCTGGAGCCGCGGATCATCTATCCCAACGGCTACCGGCGCGTCAATCGCTTCGCCTTCGTCATCCATCCGCTGTCGCAGGAGTACTTCAAGAACATCAAGCCGATCGAGCTGCTGTCCTACGTGTCGCCGCCGGTGTTCATGGACTCGCTGGAGAAGGCGATGGCTTACGCGCCGCCGTTCGTCTACTCCAAGGTGAGCGGCATCAAGTCGCCGACCGGCGTCGAGACCGAGGGCTGGCTGATCTCCGTGGGCGGGACGCCGAAGGAGATCATGAGCCACAGCCCCGAGTTCACCTATCGGCGGCTGCTCGCGGCGGCGCGGATGGCGAAGCAGCTGGGCGCGCAGATCATGGGGCTGGGGGCGTTCACCAAGGTCGTCGGCGACGCCGGCCTCACCGTCGCCAAGCGCGCGCCGCTGCCGATCACCACCGGCAACAGCTACAGCGCGTCCGGGGCGCTGTGGGCCGCGCACGACGCGATGCTGCGGATCGGGCTGGTGCCGGCACCGCCGAGGGGCCAGAAGATCCGCTTCAAGGCGATGGTCGTCGGGGCCACGGGCGCGATCGGCTCGGTCTGCGCGCGGCTGCTGGCGATGGTCGCCGAGGAGGTCTACCTCGTCTCGCCCGAGACCGCCAAGCTGCTGTCGATCAAGGAGTCGATCCTCAAGGAGACGCCCGACGCGAAGCTCTACCTGTCCTCGCGCGCCGACAAGGACATCGCCGAGGTCGACATGATCGTCACCGCGACGTCGGGAGCCGGCAAGAAGATCCTCGACATCATGAAGGTGAAGCCGGGCTGCGTGATCACCGACGTCGCCCGGCCGCTCGACCTGCCGCCGAGCGAGGTGGCGAAGCGGCCAGACGTGCTGGTGATCGAGTCCGGCGAGATCCTGCTGCCGGGCAACGTCGCGATGAAGAACATCGGGCTGCCGAAGAACGTCGCCTATGCCTGCCTCGCCGAGACCATCGTGCTGGCGCTCGAGGGCAGGTTCGAGAACTTCACCGTCGGTCGCAACATCGAGTGGGAGAAGGTGCGGGAGATCTACAAGCTGGGGCTGAAGCACGGGATGAAGCTGGCGGCGATCTCCGGCGTCAACGGCGTCTACTCGGACGCCGACATCCGTCGCGTGCGCAAGCTGGCGCTCGCCGAGCGCGAGAAGCGGGCGCAGGCGGCGGGCGCCGCCGCGGCGGCGGAACCCGCGCCGGCGCCGGCGGGAAAGCCGGCCGCGGCGAAGAAGGCGGCAAAGCCGCAGCCGGCGAGGAAGCCGGCGAAGGCGCCGGCCGCGAGGAAGCCGGCAAAGGCGCCGGCGGCGAAGGCCGGCAAGGGCACTGCCGGCAGGAAGAAGGCGGCGACCGCCGCTCGCGCGCGGGCAGCGGCCTGACCGCGCGTCCTCCGCGGCAGCGTTCGGACGTCGGCGGCGCGCGGCGATTGCCGTGGCGGGGTCGTCTGGCCTAGACTCCCGCATGCGAATGTGACGCATTCACCCCATGGCCAACGACGACGACCGCGCCCCGCGAAGCTCGCCACTCGATCCCGCCACCAAGATCGCGCAGCTGCGGGCCGAGCTCGACCGCGTCCGTGCCCTTGCCGAGAGGTTCCGGCAGCTGATCGAAGCCGCGCCCGACGCGATCGTCGTCGTCGACGAGGCGGCCCGCATCGTCCTCGCCAATGCCCAGGCCGAGAAGCTCTTCGGCTACCGGGCGCGCGATCTCCTCGGCAAGCCGATCGAGATCCTGGTCCCGGAGGCCGCCCGCGCCCGACACGTCGCCCACCGCGACGGTTTCATGGGACTGCCGGCCGTGCGCCCGATGGGAACCGCGCTCGACCTGGCGGCGCGCCGCAGGGACGGCACGAGCGTCCCGGTGGAGATCAGCCTCTCGCCGCTGCGCACCCGCGACGGCCTCCTGGTGTCGGCGGCGATCCGCGACATCACCGGGCGGCGACGGGCGCAGGATGCGCTGCGGGAGGCGGACGGGGCCTTCGACGCGCACGCGCGGCAGCCGGCCGCCGATCTGCGCCGGTCGCTGCCGCCCGGCCCGCGCGAGCGATGGCTCGTGCCGGTTCCGGTGGACGTCGGCGAACTGACCACGCGGTTCGCCGAACGGCTCCGGCATACGCTGGGCGACGCGATCGCGGTCCGTACGCTCGCGTCCGCAGGGCTGCCGCGGGCGCAGGTCGACCCATTGCAGCTCGAGAAGGCGCTGCTCGAACTCGCCATCGACGCGCGGGCGGCGATGCCGGCGGGCGGCTGCCTGACGATGGAGGCGACGCCGGCGCCGCCGGGCGCCGGACCGGCCGGCAACGACCCGCCGGAGCCACCCGGGAGCTACGTGATGATCGCGGTGCAGGACACCGGGGCGGGGACGCCAACCGCCGACGCGGCGCGCGCGTTCGAGCCCGACCACGCCGCCGATGCGCCCGGACCCGACCGGCCCGGCCTCGCGCTGGTCGGCGCGTTCGCCACGCAGTCCGGCGGGTGGGCCGCCGTCGACAGCATCCCGGGTGCGGGAACGACGGTCCGGCTGTACCTGCCAGCGGTGCCGGGGCCGGGGTGACGGCGCGCCGTCAGGCCTTCGCCGCCGCGCAGACGCCCTCGAAGAAGCGCAGCGACTTCAGCCGCGACTTGCGTGCCGGCGGATCCGCCTGGCGTCGCCGGATCGCGGTCTCGTGCACGTAGTCGACCAGCGACTTCACGAAGCCGACCATGCCGAAGTCGTGGCTCGGCAGGCGCTTGGGCGGCTGCCCGTCGATCATCGGCGACAGCGGGTACGGCTGGTAGCGCGAGCCGTCGAAGTAGTCGTCCCAGTAGCCCGTGCCCCAGTCCTCGACGAAATAGAGGCCGCCGCTGCGCACGTGGGGAAACACCGCCTCGAACGTCACCTTGGAGAAGATCCCGACGTGCGAGGCGTCCTCGATCACGAGGTCGATGCCCTGCGGGAACATCCGGCCGCAGATCGCCTGCAGGCCCTTGGCGTCGGTCTGGTCGCAGATGAGGTACTCGACGTTCGCGTGGGCCGAGAAGTCGATGTCGTAGCGCTTGACGTCGACGGCGGCGATCCGCGCGTCCGGAAAGCGGGTGGCGAGCACCTTCGTGCTCTGTCCCTTGTAGACACCCACCTCGAGGATCGCGCGCGGCACGATCCCCTCCTCGCGGATCACCCGTTCGTAGATGTCGTAGTAGTGCGGTGGCTTGGTGACGGCGTCGCCGTCGGCGAGGCGCGCGGCGATCTCGGGGAGCGTGGGCATGGTCCGGGCGGAGGGTGGCCGAAGGCGCGACTGTAGCCAACGCCGCACCGGACGGGCAAGTCGGGTCCTGCGGCGCCGCGTGGCAACCGCTGCCCCTCGCCGCCGCAGTGCTGCGCCGCCGGGCGTCCGACGGTCGTGATAACGTTCTGCATCGCACCTGCCGCTCCCCCGGACGCCCGCCGTGAACTCCCTCGACTCCGCTGCCCTCGCCGCCCTGAGCGCGGCGATCCTCTCCGACGTGATGGACAGCCTGGGCATCGTCCGCAATGCGATGAAGCCGTTCGTCCGGCCGCTGGACGACGGTCGCCGCCTGTTCGGTCGGGCGCGTACCGGGGTCTACGTCCCCGTCGGCGGGCAGCGTCCCGGCGAGAACCCCTACGCCGTCGAGATCGCGCTGGTCGACGACCTCGAGCCCGGCGACGTCGTCGTGCTGGCCTGCAACGGTCCGACCGACCGGATCGCGCCCTGGGGCGAGCTGCTGTCGACAGCCGCCACGGCGCGGGGTGCCACCGGCTGCGTCACCGACGGGCTGGTGCGCGACGTGCGGCAGATCCGCGAGATGGGGTTCCCGGTGTTCCACGGCGGGATCGGGCCCCTGGATACCAAGGGGCGCGCCCGGATGGTGGAGTCCGACGTCGCCGTCGAGTGCGGCGGCGTGCTCGTCAATCCCGGCGACCTCGTGTTCGGCGACGTCGATGGTGTCGTCGTCGTTCCGCGCGAGCGGGAAGCCGAGGTCCTCGCGCGGGCGGCGCTCAAGGTCGCCGGCGAGAACGACACCCGTGCCGCGCTGCTCGCCGGCGAATCGCTCGCCAGCGTATTCGCGCGAATCGGCATTCTCTGAGCCGATGGCCGGCGACCTGACGGCACTGCTTGGCCAGACGGCACCGTTCTCGCGGCTGCCGCCCGCTCTGCTGGCGCTGGTCGCCGACGGCGCCCGCGAGTTGGCCGCGGCGCCGGGCGAAGCGGTGCTGGTCCAGGGCGAGGTCGGCCGCGACTACATCGTGCTGCTCGAAGGCCGGCTGCAGGTCACCCGCCAGATTCCCGGCGCGGCGCCGGTGGTCGTGGGAACTGTCGGTCCCGGCGCCGGCGTCGGCGAGATGGCGGTGCTGTCGGCGCTGCCTCGCGAGGCGTCGGTGACGGCGCTCGCACCGGCCCGCTACCTGCGCATCGACGGCGACACGGTCGACAGCCTGCTGGCGTGCTCGCCGGCCTTCCTGGCGCGGTTGCAGCACGACGCGGTGCTGCGCCAGCGGCTTAACCTCGTCCGGCTGGCGCTGCCCTTCCGCAGCCTGCCGGCGGAGAAGATCGAGTCGGCGTTCGACCGGATGAGTTCCCGGCGGGCGCTCGCCGGCGAGAACGTCATCATCCAGGGCGAGATGGGCGACTATTTCTACCTGATCGAGTCGGGCGCGGCCGAGGTCCGCCGGGTGAATCCGGACACCGGTGACGATGAACTGCTGCGCACGCTGGGACCCGGGGAGACCTTCGGCGAAGAGGCGTTGATCACCGGTGCCTTCCGCAACGCAACGGTACGGATGGCAGCGTCCGGTGTGCTGTGGCGGCTCGACAAGGCCGGCTTCGACGGGTTGCTGCGGACGGCGCTGGTCGAGGAGATCGAGCCGGCGACCGCGCGAGCCGAGGTCGCCGCGGGACGCGCTGCGTGGCTCGATTGCCGCGATCGGCCCGAGTTCGCCGATGCGCACCTGCCCGGCGCCAGCTGGATGCCGCTGGAAGAGTTGCGCGAGCGCGCCGTCGATCTCGATCGCCGGTGCCGGTACATCCTGTACTGCCGCAGCGGGCGGCGCTCCGCCAGCGGGGCGTTCCTGCTGCGCGAGCGCGGGTTCGACGCGCGGTCGATGCGTGGCGGTATCACCGCCTGGCCGTTCGAGCTCGAACGCGGCTGACGTGGCGACCCGCGCGCCGCGGCCGGTGCCGACCGGCGCCGGTTCTTGACCTGGATCAAACGATTCGCTTACCGGCTGGGGAAACGGGCGCCCGCTGCCGATAATCCGCACGTTGTTGGGGCGTACCTCGGCAAGAAGGGCTACTCCGCCGGATCCGCAGTGGATCCGGCGGAGGATGCCTGGCGGGCAGACCGACGCTCGCGGCCGCGTTGCGCACGCCCGCATCCACCGGCGGCGCATCGCCGCGCCGCGCCCGGCGACCGCCGGGATCCCGGCTCAGTTTCCCGGCACGACGCGTCCCAGCCCGTAC
>WBZP01006592.1_pt1 | contig 11444 bp, 9 predicted proteins | sample 5204301 | NCBI WGS metagenome assembly WBZP01 (sample SAMN12412401, study PRJNA552823) | activated sludge metagenome | isolation source: activated sludge from nitrification reactor of wastewater treatment plant... | place: USA: Pennsylvania | collected 2017
ATTAATCGATTATGAAAAACGAGGCAGCGCGTGGCAATTGGCCATCCCCAGTCCGGATCACTACTACCCATTGATTTACATGCTGGGTGTAGCCGCGAAAGGTGAAAGGGTTCAGGTCTTTAACGATGTAGCAGCCCTGGGATCGATCACTATGACCTCATTTCAATTTGGGTAATAAAAAAAGCAGCCGTGATTTACAGCTGCTCTTCATTTTTTTTTATCGTGTTGGTAATGGTACCTACATCGGTTAAATTTTAAAACGCGTAGCTCAAGCCTACAGTGGAATAGGACTGGGTCACTCCTTTAACCGTCCACGTTTCGAAATCTGCTTGTCTGAGGCCATAGGTAAGGCCTACCCCGATGCCCTTCCATACATTGAAAGCAAGGGTGTTGAGCCAGGTATATTCGAATAGTCCTGGTTGACCTGCTTCGGCTGAACCATAGGGCACAAATGTGGTAAGGGTAGATGCCCAGGAAATACCTCCCTTGAATTTGCGGGTATAATCAGCCCGTATTTTGGCACCCAGCTGTGAAGTGGATTCCACTCCTGCTGCCTCTGAGAAAGCAAAGTGATAGTTGAGAGGGTGCACGACCACCACCAGATTGTTGATAGGTGTAAGGGTTGCTCCCACCCCGATATCCATAATGCCGGGGTCATTGAAATTAAATAATGAAGAACTGTATTCACCCAAAGATGAAATGGCCACCCATTTGTTGAGTTTATAGCCAAAAAGTGAAGCCATACGAAGTACATCGGTAGATCTTCTGAAGTCGGGATTATCGGTTGCGAGGTCTTCATCGTCAAACTTAAGGTAACCGAGGTTCAATACGCCTGAATTGTTCCAAAAGTATTTGTCAGCCTGTTTGTTGGCAAAGACGTTGACACTGCCTGAAAATGATGCTGAAGTTGAATTTTTAACGGCATTGGTCTGCCAATTGTTGGATTGGTTGAAATTAAAGCCCAAAGCTCCAAACACCCCGGTTCTCCATCCGGAAAGTACGATGATTTTGGAATCCAGGTCGGCTATTTCAGATTTAATGGCGTCAGCTTCCGCTTGTTTTGCGGCTGCCATTTTTTCTTTTTCTGATTTCATGCTCTTTAATTCATCCAAACTTTGGGCATGGGTAGTAGCTGTTGCCAGACAAATGCTCAAAGCAAAAAAAAGTTTTTTCATACTGATTAGATTTAAGTTATTTATAATACCAAAATAGTGAATACTGCAAAGTATTCAAATAATTTTTAAAAAAATTGTCTATCCATTGAAAATTTTCCAACCTGAAAATACGCCAAGTCCCGTTGCACACAGCGAAATCAGGATATACATGACAGCTTGTGTCCAATGTCCGCGCTGGATCATTGCCATCACTTCCAGACCAAAAGTTGAAAAAGTGCTGAAGCCACCGCAAAAACCGGTGAGCAACCATAAACGCCCTTCGGTGTAAAAGCCTGATCGGGGCAACCAGGCCATGGCAGCACCGGCAATAAAGCAGGCAACAAAATTGCTCAAAAGTGTATGCCAGGGAATGCCTTGATCACCCCCACCACCCAGTGCAAGTCCAATCCAGTATCTGCAAAGAGCTCCCAGGCCTCCTCCCAGAAATACATAGAGCAATGACATCATAACGAATTGATTTTTTTCTTTGCAGAATACCTGCTCAGGAAAAAGGAAAGCGCAACAGCTACCACAAACAGGATGATCAGCAAATAAAGATTGCCGATGTTTTGGAGGGAAATGGCCAATAATATGAAAAGAATATTGACGCCGATCAAAATTCCGGTTGCCTGCATGTGTGTAAGTCCCAGATCGATTAATACATGGTGTATATGGCTCCTATCCGGAAAAAAAGGAGACTTTTTATTGAGAATTCGCAGGGTAAACACGCGCAATGTATCAAATAGCGGAAGGATGAGTGTAGCAATGGCAAAAGAAGGTGCTGCATCAAACTTGTAGGGTGAATTGCCCAAATCCTTGTGAATTTCAATAAACAGGATAGCCAGGATGCTGCAAACCAAGCCCAGCAACAAGGCACCGGTATCGCCCATAAAGATTTTGGCCGGCGTAATGTTGAACTTCAAAAAAGCTACGATTGAACCCGATAACGCAAAAGCCACAATGGCTATTTCAAGCCGCTGGATCTGAAAAAACCAGGTTCCCAATACCAGAGAAATCAGCAGGGCAATGCTTCCGGACAGCCCATTTATACCGTCTATGAGATTAAATGCATTGATGATAACGATGATGGTAAAAATGCTTAGCATAACACTGGCGGGCGGGTTGAGCTCATAAATGCCAAAGATGCCATACAAGCTGGTAATCTTTACATTGGCTTTAAAAACCAGAATGGCCGCAGCCAGCATTTGACCAACCAGTTTTTTTCTGGGCGAAATGGGATCGATGTCGTCTCTGGCGCCAATCAGAAAAATGATGATAAAGGCGCATAAAATGTATTGCAGGTCGCCAAAAAAGTTGAAAGGCGTCCACATGATAATCGAAAAGAGCATGCCTGCAAAGATAGCAATGCCCCCCAATGAGGGTGTGCGCACATCGTGGCTCCTTCTTTCACCGGGTTCATCTACCAGATTTTTTTTATCTGCCAGGTGAATGATAGAAGGAATGGCCACGTAGGTGAGGGCAAAAGAGGTAATAAAAGACAAAATGATGATTACCATGCGGCAAAGTTGACAAAAATGCGCTGATTATCAAAGTTTGTATAGATGAACCTTGTCCTGTAATGCAACATTGACCTGATAGTCAAATAATTGAAAAAAAAGATTATATTAATTATTAGTTTTATGCATAAATCTTTCAATCCAAACCATGTAAAGTTATTTTATTGCGTCAAAGCATCGATTGTTTTTTCGCCCAAACACCGGTTTCAACATCCTGCCTTTTAATATTAAAGGGTCTCTTTCCTGAAAATCGACTCTGCCGTGCCCCGGCAACTTGGTCGAAAGGGGGCTGGTAATGCATAGTTTTTGTACTTTTGCACAGCTTTTTAGCAAAAATGGAAACACTTCGTCAACAAATAGACATGAGCCGCCTTCCCAAGCACATCGCTGTGATTATGGATGGCAATGGTCGTTGGGCCAAAACCCAGGGTAAGCCCAGGGTCTTTGGTCATAAAAACGGGGTGGACGCCGTACGCGAGGTGACGGAAATTTGCGCCGAAATAGGGGTTCAGTATTTGACCTTGTATGCTTTTTCTACCGAAAACTGGAGCAGACCTGCCGCCGAAGTAGGTGCTCTGATGGCTTTGCTGGTGGAAGCCGTGCGCAATGAACTCAAGACCCTCAATAAAAACAACATCCGGCTCCATGCCATTGGTGATCTAAACAAACTCCCTCCGGCCAGCCGCAAAGCTTTGATGGAGGGTATAGAGGCCACTAAAAACAATACCCGGATGACCCTGGTACTGGCATTGAACTACAGTTCCCGTTGGGAAATCGTGCAGGCAAGTCGATTGATCGCAGAAGACGTTAAGCTAGGCAAGCTGGATCCCGCTTCTATTGATGAAGAAGTTTTTAGTTCCTATTTGTCCACCCGCGACATTCCGGACCCTGAATTGCTGATCCGTACCAGTGGTGAGCAACGCATATCCAATTACCTGCTCTGGCAGATTGCCTATGCTGAACTTTACTTTACCGAGGTTTTTTGGCCTGATTTCAAGAAAAAAAACCTGCTGGAAGCTATTTTGGACTACCAGAAAAGAGAACGCAGATTTGGCAAAACTTCCGAACAACTCGTATCCTGAACAAAACTTTAAACTTTTCTTAAGATTGAACACCACAGCAAGTCATATACCAGTTTCGTTAACCTTTCGTTCAGCAATCTATCGCACATTGATGATTAATTATCGTTTTTTATTTTCGCTTGTTTGTATCACGATGCTGGTTCAATTAGCCCATGCTCAGTCGGAAGGTGTAGAAATTTTACCTTACGGCGAAAGAAAAGAGTATGAAATTGGAGGCATCAACATCATCGGAGCGGTCAACCGTGACCGAAATGCCATCAAATCCATTGCGGCCTTGCGCGAGGGAGACAAGATTACCATACCGGGTGTTGAAATTCCCCGTGCCATCAAAGCACTGATGAAACTCAAGCTTTTTGAAAATGTAGCCATACTTCAGGACAGCGTGGTTAACGACAAAACTGTGTTCCTTACCATCAATATCACCGATAAACCTACTTTGTCGCGTTATTTTTTCAGTGGTATAAAAAAAGGCCAACAGGATGAGCTCAATGACATTGTGAAAAACATCATCAGCAAAGAAGGAATCGTCACGGATGACCAGAAAGAGCTGGCCAAACTCAAAATTGTTGAGTATTATGTCGAGAAAGGGAAGCTCGATGCTGCCGTAACTGTAAAAGAAACCAACGACACGGGCAGGCCCAATTCCATCATCATAGAATTTGCCGTAAAACCCAACGATCGCGTAAAAGTGGAAGATGTCCGCTTTGTAGGCAATGAAAAATTTTCTGACCGTAAGCTCAGAAAGAAAATGAAAAACACCAAACGCAAGGGCACCTTGTTCAGGAAGACCAAATTCATTGAAGACGATTACGAGGAAGATAAAAAAAGCCTGATTGAGTTTTACAATAACAACGGTTATAAAAATGCGAGGATCATCAGCGATACCGTATTCAGAGAAAAGGACGGCGACATCATAGCAGAGATAACACTAGAAGAAGGCAATCCGTTTTTTTACCGAAATATAACCTGGAAGGGCAACAGCCTTTATACTGACGAGCAGCTCAACAATGTATTGGGCATTGGTAAAGGTGACTTGTACAATCCGGAACTGTTGGAAAATCGTTTAAGGTTCAGCCAGGATGGAAGAGACGTTTCCTCTTACTACCTGGACGACGGGTATTTGGGATTCAACGTTGATCCGGTTGAGATTGCCGTGGAAAATGATTCTGTAGATTTGGAAATGCGCATTTTTGAAGGACCTCAGTTTACCATTGAAAACGTTGTCATCAGAGGCAATGACCGCACCAATGAAGACATCATCAGAAGAGAATTGAGGACCCGACCCGGCCAAAAATTCAGTCGATCTGACATCATCCGTTCACAGCGCGAAATTATCAATCTGGGTTATTTTAATCCGGAAGCCCTTGGCATCCAAACGCCTGTTAATCAATCGAGGGGAACGGTAGACATAGAATACAACCTGGAAGAAAAACCATCTGACCAATTGGAGTTGTCGGCCGGTTACGGTGGCTTCAGCGGTTTGATCGGTACGTTGGGTGTGACTTTCAACAATTTTTCTCTGGGCAACTTCAAAGACCGCTCTACCTGGTCGCCGCTGCCACAAGGCGATGGCCAAAAGCTCAGTTTGAGGGTCCAATCCAACAGTAGGTTCTTTAAGTCGTACAATTTTTCATTCACTGAGCCCTGGTTGGGAGGTAAAAAGCCCAATTCTTTTACCATAGGTGCGGTGAGCTCAACTTTTGACAACTCCTCGCTGGATTTGGGTAAGCTGAATATTACCAGGGTTTTTGCGGGCATCGGTACCCAGCTGAAATGGCCGGATGACTTTTTCTCTTCCAGCACTACATTAAACATTGAAAACATTGGTCTGGAAAAATACAACAGCTCGTCTTTTTACGTAAGAGGTTCGAGGGTAACGGACGGTTCATTTAAGAATTTTTCCATCAGGCAGACATTTACCAGAAGCTCAATCAACGACCCACTGTTTCCGCGTAATGGTAGCAGGATAACATTGTCTATCCAGGCAACGCTGCCTTATTCCAAGTTCCGTTCAACACCGGTTTACGACCCAACGGAAGCAGACAGGGCACAAATTGTAAGAGACCTCATTGAAGAAAACGGTCCGGCGGTACCCCCTACGGAAACGGAGATTAATGCCAAACTAGAGGGCTTAAAAAATGCCAAACGATATGAGTGGCTGGAATACCACAAATGGAATCTTACCTCTGAATGGTATTTCAACCTGGTGGACAAGCTCGTGTTTGCTGCCAATGCCAAGATTGGTATTCTTGGTTATTACGACAAAAAATTGGGAGCCCCACCGGTAGAAAGGTTTGAAATTGGGGGCGACGGACTTTCCAATCAAAACAGCAGCCAGCTCACAGGTAGAACCATTCTGGCGTTGAGAGGTTATGCCACTACAGACCTTCCCAACAACGTGCAGGGAGGGACCATCTTCAGCAAGTACACCATGGAGTTGAGGTATCCACTTTCACTCAATCCCAATTCCACCATATATGTTACCGGTTTTGTTCAGGGGGGTAATTCCTGGACACGTTTCAGGGACTACAATCCGTTTGATGTTAAGAGGTCAGCCGGTATGGGTCTGAGGGTTTTCCTTCCCATGTTTGGATTGTTGGGCTTTGACTACGGCTTTGGTTTTGACAAAGTTCTCAATGCCGGATCGACATGGAAAGACTATGGTAAGTTCAACGTAGTTATTGGTTTTGAGCCGGAATAATCGTTAAATATTTGTTATCTCAACAGAATAAAAATTCTAAACTGCAATTATATCGTCTACTACATAAACACAAAAAACAAAAGTAAAATGAAAAAAAACTTATTCTTGCTGATGCTTCTTGCTATTACTTCAGCTGCCTACAGCCAAAAGTTTGGTTACGTCAATACCCAGGAATTATTGGTAAGCATGCCTGAAGTGAAAGCTGCCGATAATGAATTGGAAACTTACCAAAAACAACTGTTGACCATAGGTCAGGGCAAGGTGGCTGAGTTTGAAACAGAATATAAAAAATACGCTGAAGATGCTCAGAAGGGCATCCTTTCTCAAGTCCAAATTCAGGCTAAAGAAGCTGAATTGGCACAAAAGCAGGAAGAGATTCAGAAGTATGAAGTTGAGGTGCAAAGCCAGTTGGCTGCCAAAAGAGAAGAATTATATAAACCAATTCTGGATAAGGTAAAGATGACCATCGAAACCTATGGTAAAGAAAATGGTTATACCATGATTTTCGACAGCAGTGCCGGCGCCATTCTTCACGCTACAGAGACAGACAACCTGATCAATGCATTGAAAGCTAAGTTGGGTGTTCAGTAATCCAAGGTTATTTTGAAAATAAAAAAAGGGCTGCCCGGTTGAGGCGGCCCTTTTTATTTTGGTTTAGGTGGATTAGAAAATTAGTCTTTGTAAAACATCCATTTACCGAGCTCCTTAAGGGTCACTTTTTTTCCGTACATGAGGATACCCACTCTGTAAATTCTGCCTGCCAACCAGGTAAAAAAGAGCACGCCGGCTATGAGAAAGACAATAGATAAGGCAATTTGCCAGCCGGGCGGTTCAAAAGGTAGCCGTGCCGGCATGATGATGGGTGAAAAAAGAGGAAACAGTGAACCAAAAACAGCCAAAGGACCGTTGGGATTGGTAAAAACGGAAGGTATCATCACCATAGCCAGGATCACCGGAATGGTCAATGGCATCATCAATTGCTGACTATCTCCTATATCGTCACCTACGGCAGAGCCAACGGCCGCAAACAGAGAAGAATAGATGAAGTAACCACCCAGGAAGAAGACAACAAAAACCGGCAGGATCAAAGCCCAATTGATGGCAGCAAGTTCCTTGAGGAAGATCTGCATCACATCCGGATTTTCCTGTTGTAGTTTTTGGATGGTTTCTGCTGTCTGGTTCATTTCAGGACCTGCAGATGGAGGTGCACCGAGTGCCATGGTAGTGATGGTGATGATCACCGGAATGATGATCATCCAGATGGCCAATTGGGTCAGGCCCACAAGACCCACACCAACGATTTTACCCAGCATGAGTTGAAAAGGTTTTACCGAAGAGATCATAACCTCTACAATGCGGTTGATTTTTTCTTCCATAACACTTCGCATCACCATGCCACCAAAAACAAAGATGACAATGTACATGAGGAAGCCCATGCCATAGCTCAGACCCGAAGCGATGGCGCTGGAAAATTTACTCGATTTGTCCCCTACGGCATCCTTGTCTTTTTCATTGAGCATGGCATTTTCCAACTTGATTTTGATATCGAGTTTTTTAAGGGCAATTTTATCCAGGGTAGAATGTTCCAGCTTATAATCCTTGAATGCCTGTTCCATTTTTTCTTCAATTTGCTCGATTTGAAGCAGGCTCAGTTTTTCTTTGCTGTAATACGCAATCTGGTGTGTTGCCAGTGTGTCGTCCACATAAGGAGGCACATGGACCATGATGTCGTAACCCTGTTTTACGTAATTCTTTTTAAGGCTGTCGAGTTTATCGCTTGAAAACTCATAAACAATTTCCTTGCCTTCCAATGACTGGGGTGTAAGGATGCCCGACTCATCTTTGACCACTATTTTTTTACTGGATTGAGAACCTTTGGCTGCAAACAGACCGGCAAGAAAGATGATCAGGCCAATGCCGAGGGGTGTGAGCAGGGTAACCAGTAAAAAACTTTTTTTGAGCACACGGCTTATGTATTCTCTTTTTATGATGAGTAGGGTCTTATTCATGGTTATTGGTGTTTTGATTGTGAGTCGGATGGTTTTCCTGGGTTACCAGTTTGATAAAGATTTCGTTGAGTCCGGGCAATATTTCATGGAATGACTGGATGCCGATTCCTTGCTGAATGAGGTGGCTTAGCAATTCATTGGAATGATGACCCGGAGAGACCCTAAAGGTGCGGCTGTTTCCTTCGGCTTCCACTTCTTCAAAGCCGGCAGGCAATGACCAAACAGAAGCAGCTTTGTCTGTGTGAAGCACAAACTGATTTTGTTTGAATTGATTTCTCACCGAAGCTACACTGTCATTGATCAGGATCCGGCCTTTGTTGATCAATACAATATCATCGCAGATTTCTTCTACCTGCTCCATTCGGTGGGTAGAAAAAAGTATGCTCACTCCTTGCTGGTTGAGTTTATAAATTTCTTCTTTGAGCAAATCGGCATTGAGAGGATCCAGGCCCGTAAATGGCTCATCAAGGATGAGGAGCTTTGGATTGTGGGCAACGGTAGCTACAAATTGAACCTTTTGCTGCATACCCTTGGAGAGTTCCTCTATTTTTTTATTCCACCATTCTTCCATGCCCAAGCGCTCGAACCAAAAGCGAATGGATTTTTTAGCATCCTCATTGGACATACCTTTGAGTTGCGCGAGATACATCAGCTGGTCGGCCACTTTCATTTTTTTATAAAGGCCCCTTTCTTCGGGCATGTACCCGATTTCATTGGGGTGGTGGTTGTTGAGCGGGGTACCGTCCAGCAAAATTTCCCCTTCATCGGCCCGGGTGATGCCGGTGATGATGCGGATCAAAGTCGTTTTTCCGGCACCATTGGGTCCCAGCAGCCCGAATATACTGCCTTTCCGCACCTCAAAGTTGGCGTGGTCAAGCGCCGTGTAATGCTGGTACACTTTTAGCACATTTTTAATGGAAAGAATATTCATACGTTTTTTTTCAAAGTTAAGATTTGTATTACAATTTTATTTCGGTTTTCGAAGTAGGTAGTTTGTTAGCCACTCAACGAATGTATATAGACGATGATGGTATTTGGGGTTAAAAATCTGATGTAGCCATTCCGGTAAGCTTTTTCACCTCATCAGCAGGCCTTAAATCGTAAATGTCGATGCCCGTTCCATTGATATAAGTTTGGCCTGCAGTGCGCAGAGAATCCTGCGTCCATTGCCATGACATCCAGCTGGCAACCAGGGTGTCTGAACCTACCTTTAGGGTACATGAAACGGGTAAATACTGGTTGTCTATGGCCCAAATTGAAGATGCTCCGCCGTGTGTAGATTTATCCTGATAAATAACCTGGATGCGATCTGAACCTGTACCTGCCACAAACGATTTGCTGGCCGGTGTCATGAGATGTGAATAAATACCCAGGGCAGCCAATTGATTTCTGTACCAATCACGGGCATAAACCTGAGCAACGGATGGGTCGAGGTCATGCCGGTTTCCGTTCCATTTGCGGGCGTTGCCGGTGGCGGTATTCAGCAAAATAGAGTCAGCTCCCTGCATGATCAGCACCAGCGGTGTGTTGTTTTTCCAAACGTAGTGGGGACCGTTGGCTATTTTAAATCCCAGGTATTTGTGTTTGACGACCATGCCGTACCGACATTGTGAGCCCAGTTGGGTTGTATAAGCATCTATTGACAGAGAAGGTAAGGTGGCATGGGATCCATGGGATGAGAAGGCGAGGTAGGCCATGCCTGCCATCATAAAGATAGCCAGAAGGCCGAGGGCTTTTCGTAGTAAAGCATTCAATGGTTGATGGTTTTGCTCAGGTTATGTAAACACCCAGAACCTGAATGTGGTTTACAATCTAAAAAAAAGATCCCCCATTTTTGAAAACGAGGGATCCATCAAAACAAAACGAAAAACCAACTTTATCTTATGAGACGCCTTATTTGCGCGTCTTGTTACAATCCTTTTTTCAACGCTGTAGGGAGAACCAACTCTTTTCCATCTCTGTTGATGGTAACCTGAAGGATGTCTCCTTTTTTCGTGTATTTCATTACCTCCGCGATTTCATCAAATCCTTTGATACTTTTACCATTGATCTTGGTGATGACATCACCGGGCAGAATTCCGGATAGCCTTGCCGGACTCTTGGCATCTAATTCATCAACGTAAAACCCGTTTTTCACCCTAAGGTTTAATTCTTTAACAAGATTTTCGTCAACATCAAAGCCACCTATGCCCAGATTGATTCTTTCTATGTTTCCTCCCGTTGCAATGATGTCATTGACAATGGGTTTTACCAGATTGGAAGGAATGGCAAAAGAATAACCTGCGAATACCCCGGTAGGTGTTGCAATGGCTGTGTTGATACCTACCAACTCTCCACTTTGGTTTACCAGGGCGCCACCGCTGTTTCCGGGGTTGATGGCAGCATCGGTCTGGATGAATTCTTCAATGGATTTTTCATCTTCCAAAAGATCCAGATCCCTGCCCTTGGCACTTACGATGCCTGCCGTAACAGTAGAGGTAAGATAATCAAACGGGTTGCCTACGGCCAATACCCATTCGCCTACTTTTAAAGCATCAGAATTGGCAAGCGTCACCACAGGTAGGTTGCTGGCTTCAATTTTAATGACTGCCAGGTCGGTCAGCGGATCGGTGCCAATTTTTTTAGCCTGGTATTTTTTACCATCTGAGGTGGTTACTGTTATTTTATCGGCAAAGCCCACCACGTGGTTGTTGGTGATGATGTATCCATCTTTGGTGTAAACCACGCCGGAACCCGATCCATTTTGTTTTCTGAAGTAATTTCTGTTGAAAAAATCAGAGCCAAAGAAGTCATCAAAATCGAGGTAATAGGGATTTCTTCTTTTTCTGCTATTGGCAATGGCCTGTTCTTCACTTTCTTCTGCGTAAATGTGCACTACAGCTGCTGTAGCCACTTTCGCTGCTTGTACAAAGTCGGGTCCTGTAACTGCCACAGCAGCGGGAGCCGATGCCAATCTTGCAGTGTACATTTCATCCGTGTGG
>WBZP01006594.1_pt1 | contig 11443 bp, 7 predicted proteins | sample 5204301 | NCBI WGS metagenome assembly WBZP01 (sample SAMN12412401, study PRJNA552823) | activated sludge metagenome | isolation source: activated sludge from nitrification reactor of wastewater treatment plant... | place: USA: Pennsylvania | collected 2017
AGATCGTTCAGCAGCTCCTTCTTGGTCGCGTGGATGACCCGCAGCTTCAGAGAGGTGCTCGTCTCGGTGTTCATCACCAGATAGTTCAGACCGCGCCACGATCCTTCCAGCTTCTGGAAGCGCTCGTCGTGCATGATCGCGTTGACCTGCTGCGTCAGCACTTCATCAATGTGCGCAATCTTGTCGAGTACTACCTTCGCAAGATCCGCGCTCGCAGACACCTTGTCCGGATCGACCTGATTCACAAACTCGCCGATGAGCGTACGAGAGTGCGCGATCTGCAGCTCATCACGCGCCATCTTGCCATCGCGGATCAGGTTGTCGAGGACATCCACTCCTGTCTTGGTAGTCGTTTCGTTTTCAGCCACGGCAACCTCCCCTTAATTTGCAGTCGCGCTCTTCGCGGCCAGCGCCTTGACGGCGCCAAACTTCTCTTTGTCCCCAAGCAGCTTCTGTAGCTGCCCCTGAAGATCTTCGTTTCCATCCAGCTTGGTCAGCAGATCGACCAGGCGCTGCCGCATCTCGAGCAGCTCGCGCAGCTGCGGAACCGCCTTCGCGATCGCAGTCGGATGGAAGTCATCAATGTGGCGGAAGGTAAGCTCAACGCCCAGGTTCCCTTCCTTCTTGATGTGATTGGGCACCGCGTACTTGAGCTTGGGCGCAATGTTCGCGAGCACTTGGTTGTAGTTGTCGCGATCAATCTGCGTAAACTTGCGCTCCTTGAACCTGGGCAGCGCATCCTGTTGCCCTGCCAGATCGGCGAGAATGCCAACGACGAAGGGCAACTCCTTCATCTGGATTGCGCCGCCAATTTCCACATCATAGGTGATCTGGACCCGTGGCGGCCTGACACGGTCGAGTTTGTGCTGGGTACTCTCAGACATCGTTCCCTCACGTCAGCCAGTGGGGCGTAAAGTCCCCGGTTTCATCCACAGACGCCAGGGCCAATCCTTGGCATCTCACGAGAATTCATTCCTACATTCCTGCCTATTGCGGCGACTTCACCCCCAGCAGTGCATAGATCCCCTGGCGATCGGCTCCCCCTGCCACAAGCTCATTGAGGAGCTGGATCAGATCCATGTTACCCCAGGCGATGGCACGTTTTACAAGATACGGAACCGGACTGTGGGGCTCTGTACGCTGCAGGTATTCTGCTGCTTCAGCAAGTCGTTGATATGCTTGGGTCCGACTGCGAATCGGACCGGTGACTGTCTCCTCTTTGGCGTTCATCGTGGCTTTCGCCTCCGCTTCATCCTGCACAGCTGAGCTGCTTACGCCCTCAAGCTGAGCCGCATCCGATCGCACTTGATCCGGGCTAACTTCCACCGGGGTGTACTGTGCAATCAGGGTCTTGATGTCATGAATCAAGCTGCGGAGCTGTCGCAGCATCGCAGGCTGATCAGGAAGCTGGGCAATGACTCCGTCCTCTAGCTCTTGTGTCGCAGCATCTAGCTCAGTCAGCTCATGAAACAGCGTGCTGTAGAAGTGCGGTCTGGTCGCTGCTGCGGCCCCGAGCACACTCGCGGGCAGAATCTCTCCACCACCACTTGGTACTTTCTCATTGCGAAGCGCGCGCTCCCAATCAATCCAGGTCAGCGCCGCCTTTTCTCCGATCGGATCGGTCAGCGGAATCTCTTTGAGCCGACCAGAGACACGATGCGACAAGTACTCCAGCGGAGCCAAGCGATAGGAAGACTCTCCCTCTTCGATCAGCGGATAGAGCGTGTTCCAGAATCGCACCATCAGCTGATGACAGAGCCGGACTCCCAACGTAAGCCCAGGCACTCCGTACAGCTTCAGCCACGCCTCACAGAGCCAGACTGCGATCTGCAGATCTTTGCTCCGCTCGACGAGCGCCTTCTGTCCAAGCTGCGCTACCTTGCTCCAGTCCGCACGCTTGAGCTTGGTCTGCCAGACCCCTTGCGGAAGACTCTCATCATCTTCCCGACGTGCCTCACCAATCGCATCGTACGTCCCTTCATAGCGAAGCCACTCGCCAGCCGGCTCGCGCTCCGAGATCGGTGCAAGGAGTGTCTCTAGATCGATGGGCGGCTGCTCAGACATCACGACTCCTCACTGTCCATTCCGTCCCCGCGTCAGCGGAGCCAGCGTCGGCCAATCTGCCGGGATCACCAGCAGCTCTTTGCTCTCTGCCGGGTTGAGAACGAGCCGCACAAACACCACCGCCTTGTTGTAAAGGAACGACATCTTGGCGGCTCCACTGGGAGTGCTTCCTTTGTTGGTGTAATAGGAATCAGGCAGCAGGCGGACTCTGCCGGTGTGCTTCCGTTCGGTGATGTCGACCATAAACTTCAAGACGTGCGGCTGCCGATCGAGTGACTTCCGCAGATCCGTTTGCGAGGCGCGGAACATCCGAATGATGCGAACCAGACCCCACACCCCGGCAAACTCAAAGGAGATGGTGTCATTGGAATCAACAGTGGCACCGCGCGGCTGTCCCGTCGGAGCCGGAACATACGGACCGTCCTTGGCCCAGCGCATCGACAGCTTGACGCGATCCCCAAGCTGCCAGGACCCCTGACCATCCTCGACCTTCTGATCGCCGGTCGAGAATCCCCACTCTGCAATCTGCTGACCGTTGATCTCGTTGCCTTTGTTGATGCGGTAATCGACCACCACGTTGTAGCGGGCGAGATCACCGCGATCACCAAGCAGCGGCGCAAAGAACGGACGGACTTCCCGCAGGGCCTGTAGGAAGGTGTTGACCTCGCGTCCGACTTCCGCAGAGCCACCGAGTGTCTCGCGCCGTCCCACGTAGGCATCGTACTGGCGAATGAACTCGTCGTACTCTTGGAAGAAGCCCCGGATGTCACGCGGCAGCGCATCCGGATCATCGAGTGACTGCGAGTTGCGCGTAAACGGAAACTTGCCCGCGAGATCTTGGTTGAAGCGTCGCGCCAGGTGATCGTAAAGCTCCAGAATCTTTTCGGCTGCGAACACCAAGCAGCGCTTGCGCACCGAGTCATGAAGTCGCGCCTTGGTCTGCAGGAAGAAGTCGGTGTTGTCACCAGTCTGTCGCGGCAGCTTGTCGAGACAGTTTTCCGGCGTCACAGTGAGCAGCGTGGTATCGAAAAAAGACTCCATCTCTTTGACAGAGTTGCCCGGAGTCATGCGCTCGAAGTACTCCAGCTGATTGACAATGTTGCGCCACTTTCCGACGAGCGGATCGTCACTCCGCGCGCTGGTAAGACCATCCAGCAGAGACACCGGAACCTTGGCATAGTCGCGACCCCAGCCCTTGATGCGATTGCGCTGGGTCTTGATGTACTGCGACAGTGCATCAGCATCTTCGACATCAAACGCAGACAGGACGGGCGGCTTCTCTCCGCGCCAGCTCGCCAGCTTGCTGGAGACGCGATACATCTCTTCGCGCTCTGGAAGTAGATCGATGCGGCGCAAGATCTCGCGTGAGTCTTCCTGCAGCTGCTGATACAGCTCGGAGTGCGGCGCTTTCAGGGACAGCCGATCGTACGTCTCCAGAATCTGCCGCAGTACCGTCGAGACACGCTTGAGATCTCCGACCTCACTGCTCAGCTCATCTTGCAGCGCGTTGACATCGCCGGTGAATCGCAGCACCCGCTCCTCGCGCCGCGCTTGGGAAACCAGCGCCGGCATATTCTGTCCCAGTCGCTCCAGCGCTGTACTCTTGACCACTTCACGAATGTGCCGATAGACCTGTCCCAGTCGGTCGCGGGTATAGGTGTCGTAGGACTCTGCAAACGCGGTGGCTTGTCGCAGCAGATCGTCATTCCAGACCACTCGATAGGAGCCTTCGGAGTTCGGCGCGTGCGACTTTTCTAGGCTCTGCTGCACAAAGGAAAGCGATAGGAATGTCTCTAGGTTGGCCTTCAGATCGACCACTGCCTGCGAGATCACCAGACGGTGTTTTTCATTGTCGCGCTGCAAGATCAATCCCATCGCTGGCAGCGCAACTTCCAGCAGACGCCGCCGCAGCTGCTGATGCGACTGTAGCCACTCCTGACGCAGCTCATCACTCATCCGGCCATCGGGAGAGAAGTGCCGCAGCGCCGCCAGAATCTCTGTCATCGGCTCGCCCAGATCGAGCGATTCCTTTGACAGCCACTGCAGCTCTGATCTTCCCAGATCACGCTCTAGGCGAATCAGAACATCGCGCAGCTCCGTCAGTACCGGAAGGTCCGCGCCGCCTCCTTCGCTCTCTGCTTTGAGCCGACTGATGTGCGCCAAGATCTCATCTGTCTCGATCTGAATCGCGTTGTCGATGAACAAGCGGCGATGCAGCGCTTTGGTGATCAGCTTGGCGCGCGCTTGGACTTTCGGATTGACCAGCGACATGTCAAAGGAGCGGCTGGTCGCGTTGGCCAGCGCCTCCTGATACAGCTCGGCATTGCGCAGGAAGACCGGCTGCAGCTCGACGCCAAAGACATACTTCACCAGCGGGACTACGGTATCGAAGCGCTTGTGGTGTTCGCTGCCCAGGCGGTTGTAGGTATCGACGTTCTGCACAAACTCCAGGTACGCGCGCGACAGCTCACGCAGCTCCTGAAACTCTGGCATGTTCTGCAGCGCTTGAATTTGAACCGTTCTGGAGGTGAGTCGTTCACCACTTCCGGCGGTCGCAGGCCGTCCTGCCCAAGCCTCTCCAGCCGGTGGTGGCTCGTCGCTGGGTGGCGGCGCACTGAGATCCCCTTCCAGTCCCAAGACCTGCTTGGCTTTGAGCTGCAGACCTTCATGCAGACCGCCCAGCACCACGCGCTCGAACGACCTCCGCATTGCTTCCTGAACATCATCATCGAGCGAGCTAAGCCAAGACGAAGGAAGCCGCAGACTGAGCAGCCGACTGCTCGAGACATTCCCAATCGCGGCCAGCAGCTCCTGGGTCTGCTGCGCAAAGCGATCCTTGTCCTGCGCCACAGAGAGCGTGGTTTCTACCGGCACTTTGTCCAGAAAACCCATCACCGCCCGGACATCGCGACTCAGGTTGGCGTACGCGGACCACAGCAATAGTACGCTCACAAAAACCGAGACGCCCAGACCGACCTTGATCAGACGCAGGGCACGCTCCTGATTGAGGACTCCCTTCTTCAGGGGGCGCGCCAGTCCACTCTCTGGGAAGAGCTTCTTCGAGAACAGATCATGAATGAAGACCGGATGCTTTTTGTCTGCCTGATCCTCTTCCTTGCGAATCATGGCGCTGGCGATGGTGGCGTCGCCGCACATATACATTCCGCGCAGAAGATTGGACTCGCTGTAGACGTTGACCCGAAACAGCTGATCCAAAAACACCTTCATCGGCTCGCGCAGCGCTTGGGTATTGCGCGGCAGAAGGAACGCCGCGTCCTGTTCCTTGTCCGACAGCTTGGCGGTCGCGAGCAGATCAATCTGTAGCCCACACTGGGTCTTGTACAGCTCCGCGAACGCCTGCTCCACCCACGCCGGATCGTACGCAACATTGAGCGGATACGGAGACGACCAGCCCGACAGCTGATCCCGCTGCGCCGGAGCGAGTCCCCCACAGAACGCCGTGAAGCCCGGCACCGCATCACTCTTGCTGATCAAGACATAGGTGGGAAGCCGCAGAGACACATCTTGCTGAAGCCGCTGCAGCCGCTGATACAGGACCTCGCTGTGGGCTTTGATCTGCTCTGTCGGCAGCTTGTCATCCCCAACCAGCGACGAGGCTCCAATCAAGATTAGGACTGCATCCAGGGGCCGTTTCGGACGCGCCGTCCGCAGGAGTCCGCAGAAGTGTACGAACAGTTCCTCTTCCTGCCAGATCTCTGCACCCAGATCGATCGCGACTCCTTTGTCATAAAAATAGAAGCGACAGTGCGCACTCTCAGCCAGCTGCTCACTCGCACCACGGAAAGGAATGTGCAGTCCGGTGTTCTGCAGAATCGTACTCTGTCCCGCGCCCTTTTCCCCCAGCACCAGGCACCACGGAATGGCGTACCGTCCCGGCATCCCACCGACGTTGGCATCGAGCTGGCGAAGCTCCTCTGTGACTAGGGCACTCAGACTTGCGCGAAGCTGCGCGACTCGCTTGGCACGCTCTGGATCTTTGGGCGGAGTCGGAGGAGCAGCGTCTACTACGTCCTTCTTTTTCTTGCGAGCCCGCAAGAGTAGGAAGACGCCGGCAGCTATCACCGCCAACAGAAGAACTGCTATGAGAATGCGAATCAGCACGTGGCTCTTCCCATTGGCTCCGCGTTACATGTTGGCCGGGGTGTTCACGTACACGCCGCTTGCCACATCGATCTTCCAGCGCTCCAGCAGCACCGGATCACGTCCGCCATCGGTCTGGAAGCGAATCGCTCCGGTGACTCCTAACAGCGTGAACGGATCGGTCGGCTGCTGCGCCAACTTCTGGACCGTTTCATTGAACAGACGTGGGGTCAAAGACAGCGAGTTGGCATTGCCGTTGAGCCGCCGCAGCACCGACAGAATCTGATCGGGACGACTCGCTCCCTTGAACGTTGCCGACGCTGCGCCCAGCACAAACAGCGCATCATAGGTGTATCCCACCATGAAGTCCTGCTCCAGCGGCAGACCGGGATTGGTGGCAACAAAGCTGCTCTTAAAGTCCGCGCCTTCCTGCGCATCAATGAAGCTTAGGGGGGCCACTCCGGTGATCCGCGACAGGTGATTCTTCATCTGATCATCTCCGCTGCGCGCCAGCTGGATCAGCTCTCCGGTACGGCCACTGGAAGCAACCAGAACCTGTGTACTGCTCTCAAAGGAGCCGGGATTCTTGGGATCGAAAGGAAGGCTCGCAAAGCCGCCCACCACCTGATGACTGTTCGATCCCGGAATCAGCACCACGAAGCTCGGCTTGGCATCGAGCAGCGTCTTGGTGGTGACGCTGAGCAGGTTGGCATCGTTGTCACGATAGGAAAAGAAGCGGTCGGTCTTGTTGTTGATCGGATCGCGGCGCTGCCACTCTGGAGTGAACTTGCGCCGGATGTTTTCACCATAGGAATCGGTCACAGACAGAAGTCCCAGCTGCGCCGTACTCTTGCCGCCAGAGAGTGTCACCAGCTCGCGGACCAGCTGCAGACCCTGCTCTCTTTCGACCGGTGCCAAGCGATAGAACAGACCCTGACTGGCCGCATCGGCAATGCCACTGTCCATGATCGCAGGAGAGATGGTGGGAACTCCGGCGGCCTTGATACGACCGATCATGTTCGTCGCTGCGGATGCCGTGTTGGGTCCAATGATCGCCACCACATTCCGCTGCTCGATCAGGATCTTGGTGGCATTGTCGGCATCGACCGCAGACGTTCCGACGTTGCAGATATCGAGCGCAATCGGGCGCGAACCATCCAGCTGCACCAGCTCATTGATCTGGCGAACCCCCAGGTTCAGCGCAATCAGGCGGTGGGCCTCGTTGAGACGACCGGTGGTGGCATTGGTGCGCAGATCGAGCAGGACTCCGATGTGAACCGCATTCGGAGACGGACTGTTAGGAGCCGTCGCGGTACAGAGTCTTTCAAGCGGAGTGTTGGGAAGACAGAGCTGATCGGCAGAACAGAAGCCCTGCGTACCGTCGGTATTTTGGCACTCACTGTCCTCGGTACACTGGTTGTACTGCATGGTCAGCGTACAGCCGGCACTGGCGATCGAGAATGCGCAGAGCAGTGAAGAAAGCGTAGTCTTAAGCATCAGTAGTTCCCTCCAAAAGACAGACCAAAACCACCGGGAAGCGGCGCCAGAGAGCCAGTCAGCGTCCGTTTGGGAGTCGCTCTCGGAGTCGTCTTCTGTTCCTCGTTCTTCTGACGGATTCCCTTCTTCAGTGCGACGATTGCGAACACGCCAGCGCCCGCGAGCAGTGCCCCACCGGCGGCATACGCAGCAGTCGAGCCGATCGACAGACCCGTTCCTTTGTCGCGAAGATCCCGCTTCTTCTGCTCGTCCGACTCACTTGTAAACTGCTGAAAGTTGTTGTCTGACTGCACAAACAGACCCACTCCGGTCAGGACTCCGGCCAGGCCCGGAATCGCCAGCGCCAGACTTGGCCACAGATACTTCTGCCCAGGGGGAGCCGGCGTCAGGAGGGCAATGCGCTCAAACGCACGACGGCGCAGGCGTGGATCAGCAGTCTCAATCGCAACAAAGCGCCGATAATACTCTAGCGCATCGCGGCGCCTGCGAACTTGATCGAAGCCATTTGCGATATGATAAATCAAAATTGGATCGCGACGGCTGGCAAGAACCTGCTTCATCTGATCCATGATTTCATTGGCAACGGCCTGATTTCCGGCACGATAGTCGCGAACGTATTGAGCAATCAGTTCCTCGGCATCCGCCGCTTCTTCCGCCGCAAGCAGCGGTGCGGGCTCGGCAGCCTCAGCACTGACCCGAGGTCGACTGCTGCCCTTTTCTTGCGAGACATAGTACTGATCAATATACGTTGTCAGATCTGCATAAATCGTTGGATCAATCTTCTTTTCGTCATGAAGATATCGCTGATAGTACTCTGTCGCTTCAGCGGCCAGGCCAAGCTTGCGATATGATTGACCAATATTAAACAGATATTGCGGCTTTGGATCTAAGCGATAAGCCAAATTAAATTGCTTAATAGCGCCTTCATAACTCTTGCTTAGAAAGAGTCGTGCTCCCTCTTCTTCATAGATCGCTGCGCTCTCCTCCTCACAGTGAGCAGGATGTGCTTGCAGGATCAAGACCGATACGATGAGTACCAGCCAGCTGAGCACACGATTCACCACTTTTCCCCCACTTGCTCCTGCCTTGTCGGCAGTTCACTTCTCTTGGCTACTGTAAGGTTTGCTTTACACCCCTGTAAAGCTCTCTTTACCTAGGAACGCTTCCCCAAAGCTTCATTGCTTGCCGACGCTGAACGAATGTCCGGTTTGCTGGTGGAGGCCGGCGGTCCACCCGATTTTCCACCCGGAGCCGGCATGCTCTCAGAGCGGCCTCCTGGCTTCTTGCTGACCGCTTCCTGATTCGCCTCTTCTTTGTGCTGCAGGATCTCTTCCAGGCGATTGCTGACCGAAGTCGAGCGCCGATCCCAGATCAGGTGCGCGACCAGGATGTACATCACCGCCACGCCCACCAGCGACAGCAGCCAGGGTCGCAGCTGTGGCAGCCAGCTGGGAGTCTGTCCGTCCAAGGTATGTGCGTAGGCCTGCGGAAACAGCGGCGTGCTCTCTGGCAGCGCCGGACTGCGCTGAAACAGCGTGACGTAGGCTTGGTTGCGATAGTGCGCAATCTGGGGCGCGCTGGCGACGCTGCGATGCTTGCCCTTGAAGCCCAAAGAGACAGCGAGCAGATAGACCGCCAGGACATCGGCGCGAGTCGCATCGCGGTGCTGCAGGAGTCCGTCCAGGTTGTCGAAGAAGCGAGTACCCGCGTCGTGCGTGCCGAAGTGACGCTCTTCTAATAGATGCGTGCTCCAGTATTCTTTTCCGATCCACTCGATGCTCAGGAAGACCTCATCGGCCATTGCTGCCATCACGTACTGGATCTCATGAAAGCGCTTCTGTTCGCGCGGATCACCACGCCGCAGGATGGTCTGCTGCTGCGACTCCATCAGATCGACAAGGTGCGCTTGCACCAAGTCAGGAGCGATCTGCGACGGCTCTTCCCCCGGCATCCGCTCCTCGGCCAAGATGTCTGTCTCGCGGATTTCAATGCTGTCCTCTTCCGCAGCGGGAGCCATCGAGCGCTCGATCTGCATGCGATGCTGGAGGGTCGCCGCATAAAACTCGCGGAAATAGTCCACCAGAAACAGCTGCTCGGAGGACTCAGTTGCCATGGCTCACCCGAGGCTTACTCTTTGTTGGCCACATAGAGATAGGCCTCCGCAGGACGTATTCCTGGTGGTTTCTCGACGGAATTTCCGATCACCAGTGGCTCATTGGGAACAATGAACTCTGGGTTCATCTGCAGCTGAAACAGCAGCATTCCTCGGGTCGCCACCAGTCCTTCCAGCTTGTCGATTCCGGTGCGGACTGCCCCCAGCAAGCGACGCTCGCGCAGGACTTTGAAGCGACTGGCGGTTCCGATCAAGCTGCTCGCCACCCATTCGTTGATCTGCTGATCGGTCGCTCCGGGGGCCCCCTTAAAGCCAACAACCACCGTGCGGCGCGTCCACTCTCGCTCGAACTGTAGCGCAAACAGACCGTTTTCATTTCGGAACGGAAGCGCGGTAAAGGCCTCCGAGATTCCGTCGCTGAGCGACTGATGAACAAACTGCACCACTTCCGCAAAGGAGCGCCGCAGGTTCAGGTGATCGTAGGCCGGAAAGACCGGTGGCATCAGCTGATTCCCAACCCCCGCGACACTCCCTGCCACTGCAGTCAGCGCGACATAGAGTGCATAGGGATGACTGGTTCCGGTCGCCAGCAGCGCTTCAAACGGCGGCAGATTCAGCACCAGCTGGGACAGCAGTCGCCGATTCTCTTCAATCGCAGCGGGCTTGGTGGTAATCGCTGGAGAGCGAATCACTTCCAGCAGATACGTCGCCTTGGCGCGGATCAGACTGCTCACCTGCGCACACAGCTCACCGAGAGGAGAATCGACCTCTACCCGAACCAGTGGCGGAACGTAATCAGAAGGAACAAACGCGCCATTTTTGAATACCACCGCCAGCAGTGGCAGAGCGACAAAGCGCGGGGGTGGGGCCTCTGTTCCAGCAATCAGTCGCAGTCGCGGCTTCATGCGCGGAATGCGCAGCGGCCTCCCTCCGCTGACTTCATCATCGACTTCATCACCGGGAATCGACAGATAGCGCCCGAGATCTCCGTCTCCCTTGCTGCCGCTCGTGCGCTCGGTGGGAACCACCAAATAGACCGGAACCGGAGTGTGTTTGGCGCTCTCTGCATGGCCTTTGAGATCGACCTGCAGCTCAGCGGCAGGACCGGTCCGAAACGCCACCACCAGACCATCAGGAAGGACTGCTTCTAGCTCGGTAATGCGGAGCGTTCCCGTGAACAGCTGCGTCGATTCATAGCGCAGCCTGGTCACTCCAAACTGATAGGGAAGACCCAGACTCAGGTGGTAGGTCAGGAGCTTGTCTCCACGCTGTACCAGCTGCTGGAAGTGCTGCGGAGCGAGGAGCATTCCCTCGTGCCACTGAATCGCTTGCGGAAGATCGTGCGCGCTTGGCATTCCGATTCCTACTTCCCATCACTGGCTCAAGTTCACGCTCTGCTGTGCAAAGCCAATCTTGAGCGGCTGGTTGATGTCAAAGGTGTACCGATGTGAGCCGGGCGTCTGATAGTTCACGAACAGAATCCCTTGCGGCACTTTGTTTGGCACCTTGCGATTGATCTCGGGCACTTGCTGACCAGGGATAAATTCGTAGTACGTCTCTTCCAGCTCGCGACGGTAGTCCCGAAGCAGCTGCTCGCGCTGCGCAAACCACTGCTTGGCAGTCATGTCGAGCAGCTTTTTAAACAGCGTCTGATTCTTAGGAATCACG
>WBZP01006597.1_pt1 | contig 11442 bp, 9 predicted proteins | sample 5204301 | NCBI WGS metagenome assembly WBZP01 (sample SAMN12412401, study PRJNA552823) | activated sludge metagenome | isolation source: activated sludge from nitrification reactor of wastewater treatment plant... | place: USA: Pennsylvania | collected 2017
GTTGAGCATGCACAACCACCCTCCGGGTGGACTACATCGATGCCTTGCCCGTCGCGAAGGGAAGGGGGTCACCGTCATGACCGAAGACGAGAGCCAGGCTGCGGCCGAAGACCTCGCCAAGCGTCTACGGCTTCTGATGGACGTCGCCGTCGCCGAGTCCGGCACGGAACCGACCTACTCGCAGATCGCCGACTACCTCCATGAACGAGGCACCAACCTGTCGCGGTCGCGCTGGACGTACATGGTCAACGGCCACCGCTACGTCCAAGACCCCGCCGTCTTCGAGGGGCTCGCTGCGTTCTTCGACGTGGACGCCGCGTTCCTGCTCGGCGAGGACGGCGCAGCCACCCCCGAGAAGGTCTCCGCTCAGCTCGATCTGGTTCGGTCCATGCGGGCCGCGAAGGTGAAGTCCTACGCAGCCCGCACCCTCGGCGACATCTCGCCGAAAGCACTCCACGCCATCACCAAGTTCCTGGACGAGGAAATGACACATATGCCCGAGCGCTGACCGGTACCGCGCGACACGGAGCCGCCACCGGTCCCGCTCCCCAACAGACAAGGGGCGAACCGTGAATATCGAACAGACCGTATCGGCGGCCGTCGCGGGCCTTCAGCTCGGCAACACCTTCACCTTCGACGACCTCCGAGCCACCGTCCAAGACCGACGGCACCGCCAGCTCCGCATCGTCGAACTCGCAGACCTCGACGCCCACGACGGCCTCTGCGCGGCCTTGATCTCCACCGACGCCGAAGACTTCGTGCTCCACGCCCGCAGCGACTCCGCACTGCACCGCCAGCAGTTCGTGCTCCACGAGCTCTCCCACATGATCCTCGGGCACTGCGACGGCGACGACTGCGCCGTCGAGGAGGTCTTGCTGCCCAACATCCCGCCGTACACCCGCGCGCGCCTGCTCAGTCGGCAAGACCTCGACAGTGAAACCGAGATCGCCGCCGAGTCCCTCGCCGACCGGCTCGCCGCCGGCATCCGAGGATCGGTGTTCGCCGAATCGGCCTACTCGGAGGTCTTCGGATGATCCAGACGCTCGTCGCGACGCTCATGTGGGCGCTCGTGGCGAGCCTGCTCATCTTCCGCCGAAAACGCACCGACCGAAGCGTCACCTACGCCGCGATCACCATCGCCATCGCGATGACGTTGAACGTCGATGGCATCTACGCGATCGTCGATCCGCTCCTCGGCGGCACGAACATTGCGACGCTGATCGCGGACGCCCTGCTGATGACCGGGCTGTTCTTCCTCGGGCGCGGTGTCATGAAGTCCGGCGAGTACCGGCCCAGTCTTATCCGGGCCGCCGTGAGCGCACCCGTCCTGCTCATCGCGCTGCTCGCGATCACCGCATCGTTCCTGTTCATCGACCGCGGTACCACCACGACACGATTCATGAGCGACCTCGGCGCACAGCCAGCAGCAGCGATCTACTCGATCATCAACTTCAGCTACGGAGCACTCGTCATCGCGACGATGCTCGTCCTCGCCGCGCGGCAGTATCGGCACAGCACCGGCATCCAGCGCCTCCCCGCCGCACTGCTCAGCCTGGGATCGGCGTTCGGCGTTGCCCTCTGCCTCGCCGTGATCGTGATGGACGTCGCGCACGCCATCGGCCACCTCGACCTCATGCATGCCACCCAGGGTGTCTACGACCCGCTCTCCGTCCTCACTTTCCTGTTCCTCTGCGCCGGGTTCGCGGTCCAGCCCGCCGTCCGTCGCGCCCAGCACCACGCCCGGCAGAGGCACACCATCGCGTACACAGCGCAACTGGAACCGCTCTGGCACCGAGCGACGCGCGCGCGGCCCGGGCTCAGCCAGGCTGACCCTCTCGCCGCCAACAACGAAGACCCCGAAGGGCACCTCCACCGCGTGATCGTCGAAATCCGCGACGCAATGATTGACCCGCGAATCACCTTCGCTACCAGCACCGCCGACCGCTCCTTGCTCGAACGCGCCGAGAACCACCTCGTCGGAAACGACACCGCCGTCGCTCCGACCTTGCCCGTTCCCAACGTCGAGGAGCGCGGAGCGTGATCGGCCGCATCGCCCTCGGCGGCGGGATCGCCACGGCAGCGGCTGCCTCGGCTGGGTGGGCCATCGCAAGGCGACTCACCGCACCCGTCGGCCCACGAACGTTCGACCTCACGATCCGAGGAATCGAGTACGACGACGACGGCGACCTGATCGTCCTCGACCGCACCGATCAGACCACTGCGCCAGGTATCTACAACCTCTGGTTCGAGCACGACCGCCGGGCACAGCTATCCGCAGAGATCACCGATCGCGCACCTACTCGCGTCGCCCGCAGGATCACCGGCATTGCACCGGGTCTCACCCCGAAGGTCGGCGACCGTGCCTCATGGAGCGGCATCTACTACGCCACCCCAGGCGACGCCGGGCTTGACGCACGCGACATCACCATCACCACCCCGGCGGGACCGTGCCCCGCCTGGCGCATCGACGGCGACCCTTCGACCTGGGCTATCCACATCCACGGCCTCGGCAGCACCCGCGCCGGCACCCTCCGCGGCGTCCTCGCCGCAACCGAACTCGGCTACACCTCCCTCGTCGTCAGCTACCGCAACACCGCAGACGGGCCGCCCGTCGGCACCGGCCGGACGACCCTCGGCGACACGGAGATGGCCGACGTTGACGAGGCCATCGGATACGCCGTCCGACGAGGAGCCCAACAGATCGTCCTGTTCGGCTGGTCGATGGGCGCCGCGATCGCCCTCCAACTCGCCGACCACCCACGACACGAGGGGTTGATCGCCGCGCTCGTACTCGACTCACCAGTCCTCAACTGGACCGAAGTCATCAAGTCCAACTGCGCCCGCAGCGGACTGCCCGCAGCGGCCGGGCACCTCGCGATCCCGTGGCTCACCCTCGCCCCACTCGCACGCACCGTCGGCTTGCCGGGAAGCATCCCGCTCCGCTCATTCGACTGGACCGCACGAGCCGCAGACCTCGCCACGCCGACCCTGATCCTCCACGGCACCCGAGACGATTCCGCACCGATCCGGCTCTCACAAGGACTCCGAGACGCCCACCCGGACCTCGTCGAGCTGGAGACCTTCGACGCCGGCCACACCCTCTGCTGGAACACCGACCCCGACCGGTGGCACGAAACGGTGACTACCTGGCTAAACGCGCGTGTCCCACGCTGATCGGCAGAACGGAGCGACCACCCTCGGCACCCATCTCGTTCGGCCACGCCCGGAGAAACCCAACTCAAGCCGTACCTCCGCCGGTATCATCGTGAGTGTTGGCCTGCCTAGGCCATGGAGCGAGGGAGGACCAACGTGGCTGAGCCGTGGCTGTCCGCAGACGACATCGCCGCCCACCTCGGGGTCACCAAAGACACCGTCTACACCTGGATCGCCGAGAAGGCCATGCCCGCCCACAAGGTCGGACGCCTCTGGAAGTTCCAAGCCAGCGAGATCGACGACTGGGTGCGACGAGGCGGCGCCGCAGGAGACGACACCCCATGAAGGCTCGAATGTCAGAGGTTTCTGCTGAGATCGAACCTGCGATGAAGCCCATCGTGAGCGAGATTCGCAACGCCCCGCTCCGGGTGCGTGACTCGATGCGCGCGACCGGAAGGAGGACGACCGAGAGATGACGAGTTCACATGTCGCTGGGAGCGACTTCACGCTCGCCACGTTGCGGACGACCGCCAGCCATACGATTGGCATTCCCCACCTGGTGGAGCTCCTCCGCGAAGTGCCATCCGATGCGTCTGCCGACCAGTACCGCCAAGCAGTGGTCGAAGACAACATCCTCGGACGGCCAACTTTGGCCGGGCGGCAGCGTTCGTTCCGCCACCTGCGCGAGCTGTACTTCCTTGATCCGGGGCGCGTGGAATTCGCGGCCTTGCGGTCCCTCTGGGACATCGACCCCGCGGCACAGCCACTCCTTGCGGGGCTGCTGGCTTTCACCCGCGACGAGGTGCTCCGCGCCTCGTTCGCCGCGGTCGCGGACCTCCCAGTGGGATCGGGCGTGACATCGGCAGACCTCACCGCCGCGGTCGCCGCGCAGTTCGGCAACGAGATGTCGGAGTCAACCCTTGGAAAGACTGGGCGCAATACCGGGGCCTGTTGGACCCAGACCGGTCATCTCGCCGGTCGCGCCAAGAAGGTGCGCACTGAGGTGGAGGCCCGCCCGGTTGCCATCGCGTATGCGGCCTACCTCGGTCACCTCGCCGGCGGGCGTGGCCTCGGCGTGCTCGACAACCCCTGGTCGCAGATTCTGGGGCTGGCCCCTGGCCGCACGTTGGAGGCACTGCGTGACGCGCACACCCAAGGCCTCCTTGACTTGCTCGTTGCGGGCAACGTGGTGGATGTGTCCTTCCCGACTTTCGGCGGCGTCGCATGAGCCGCGTCTCCGATCTCGTCGACGCCTACAAGGCCGAGTTGCCGCTGGCGTGGAAGGACAATGTCTCGGGCGGTGAGCGCGTCTGGATGCTCGTCTACCCGCCCGACCTGGAACGCCAAATGCGGCACGCTCTGCCGAGCATCGAGTTGGCGACTACCCAGGCCGGCCGCGTCTGGGCTGTACTCGACGTCACCGACGACTTCGGGCGCTGGCTGTCCGCTCACCGGCATGCGGAAGCGTTCTACGAGGACCCGAGCGACCTCACTCAGTCGATCCTGGATCAGTTTGAGACAGCGCTTGTCGCGCGCATCCGCCAGGCTCTCGAAACGGCACCTGAAAACGCTGTCGTGGCACTCGTTGGCATCGGCTCGATCTTCCCGTTCCTGCGAGCATCGAGCGTAATCAAGTCCGTTGACTCCGCGGTCACCGGACGCCTTCTCGTTCTCTTCCCCGGGCTTCACGACCCGGAGACTCATTCATTCCGCTTGCTCGACGCGCGCGATGGGTTCAACTACCGCGCCCGTGTCATCGATCCACAGAAGGACATCGCGTGACGACCAACAATGACCTCTTCGTCCGGCCTCCACTCAGCTTCGAGATTCCGAACGACGGCGTAACCAATGTGGACCGTCCCGAGGACTCCAACCAGTGGGACGTCCTCAAGTACGAGCTGGAGAGCTTCGTCTGCGAGGGCGAGTACGAGCACGGCCTCCAGCGCATCCTCGATTCCTACACCGGACATCGGAATCGAACGACGCAGCCCGCTGTGTGGGTGTCGGGCTTCTATGGCAGCGGTAAGTCCCACCTCGTTCGAGTACTCCAGCACCTGTGGGCCGATACTAGGTTTCCGAACGGTGCGACCGCGCGCGGTCTGACGAACATCCCCCAGGGCATCCACGACCAGTTGACGGAGCTGACAACTCTCGGCCGCCGCGACGGTGCCGCACCGTGGGCGGCAGCAGGTGCACTCGATCGCAGCGGCGACACCCTCAACTCGGTGTTTCTCTCGATCGTCCTCGGCGCGGCAGGACTGCCGACGCGTGTCGCTCCCGCCCAGGTTGCGCTGTGGCTCGCGGGGAACGGGCACCTCGACGCTGTTCGCGATCACGTCGCGACCAACGGCGGCGACCTCGTCGAGGAACTGGGCGAGTACAACCTCAGCACGCTGCTCGCGAACGCGATCCTTGCAGCCGACCCGCAGTTTGCCGCGTCGGCCAAGGACGTGCGTGCCGCGCTGCGCAGCCAGTTCCCGCCGGATACCCGCTCGTTCTCCACGGACGAGACGATCGCGCTGCTCAAGAAAATTCTTGAGTACGTCGGCAATGGCCAGATCCCGCCGTCGCTGATCGTCCTCGACGAGGTGCAGCAGTACATCAGCAGTGACGGCGGCCGAGCGATGGAGGTGCAGAACCTCGTTGAGTCTGTGTCGCGCGAACTGAACGGTCGGGTGCTGCTTGTAGCTACGGGCCAGCAAGAGTTGACGGCTGATTCGACGCTTCAGAAGATTCAGGACCGTTTCACCGTCAAGGTCGTGCTCAAGAACCAGGACGTCGACGCCGTTGTCCGCCGTGTGCTCCTCAGCAAGGAACCTGCCAAGAAGCCTGCTCTTGACGCCACGTTGGCGTCGGTTTCCGGGCAGATTTCCCGCCAACTCATCGGCAGCCGGATTCAGCACACCGCGGCGGATGACAAGGACCTCGCCGAGGACTACCCGTTGCTCCCGTTGCGTCGTCGTTTCTGGGAGAGCGTGCTCCGCCAGGCCGACGCTGGCCGCGCCGGTCAGCTGCGCTCCCAGCTCCGCATCGTGCATGAGGCGAACCGCAAGGTCGCTCCCCAGTCAGTCGGCACTGTGGTCGGCGCCGATTTCCTCTACTCGCAGAAGAACGAGGACCTTAACGGCGCGGGTCTTCTTCTTAAGGAGACGCAGACGCTCATCCACGAGCAGGGGCAGAAGGACCCCCTGCGCGGCCGCATCCTCGGCCTCGTCCACCTCATTGGTCTGCTCCCTACATCGGGCCACGGCGACATCGGCGTCCGCGCGACGGCAGACCATCTCGTCGACCTCCTCGTCGAGGACCTCTCCCACGACGGGGACCGGCTCCGGCAGCAGGTGCCTGCGGTGCTCGAAGCGCTCGCCGAAGAGGGCGTCATTCAGCAGGATGGCGAGGAGTTCCGCCTTCAAACTAAGGCGGGCCGCGAGTGGGACGAGGCATTCCGCAGGCACCACGCTCAAGTCACGGACAGTGAGGTAAGCACAGATCGTGATTCGCTGTTGCTCATTGAGGTCGGACGGTCGATGCCCGCTTCGATCCAGCAGGGTCGTGCCAAGGAATCCCGCAAGCTCGCGCTGCACGCCGACGCCTCGCTTCCGCCGGAGTCCGATGCGATCTCGGTGTGGCTACGCTCCGAGTGGGACGAGGGCATCACGGCGAAGCAGTTCGACGAGGCCGCGCGCAGCCTCGGAGTTGACTCGCCGATCGTTCTTGTCCATCTTCCCCGACTCCAGGCTCCCGCGTTCGTCGCGGCAGTCCGTAACAAGCTCGCCGCGCAGCGAGTGATCGACCAGCACGGAATCCCGCAGGACGACGAGGGTAAGCAGGCAAGAAGTGCGATGCAGACCCGACTCAACCGTGCAACCGACCAAGTGAACGCCCACGTCCGCGATGTCATCGGCCGGGCGAACGTACTCCTCGGGGGTGGGACTTCGCCGAGCGGCGTCAGCCTGCGCGAGCGGATCGAGGCGGGCGCACAGTCCGCGGCGACCCGCTTGTTCCCACGGTTCTCCGAAGCTGACGACAACCGGTGGCCGCAGGTCATCGCGCGCGTGCGGAGTGGATCGGCTGCCGACGCGCTCAAGGTCGTCCAGCACGACGCCGACCCAGAGCAGCACAGTGTCGTCAAGGAAGTTCTCAGTCATGTCGGCCCGGCGGGCACGTCCGCGAGTGATGTCGAGAAGGCCGTGACCTCGAAGCCACTCGGCTGGCCGCGCGATGCGCTCATGGCCTCCCTCGGAGTGCTCCTCGACACCGGAGTGATCCGTGCGACGCTCAACGGGAGCGACGCGACCACCGCCGATGTACTCAAGCAGACCCGCCTCGGCAACGTGCATCTCCGCCGCGAGATCACGGTGCTTAAGCCTGCCGAGAAGATCCAGGCCCGCCAGTTGCTGAGCAACCTCGGCTTCCCAACCGACAACGACGGACTCGTCTCGGCCGCCGAACAGGCCGTCAAGTCGCTCGTCGACCGTGCAAAAAGCGTGAGCGGGCCCGCTCCGCTCCCAGACATCACAGTGCCGGGCAGCATCCAGGTGATCGTGAGCACGTCGGGAAACGACCGCGTGCACGCCCTGCTGGCAGCGAAGAGTGACCTTACGAGCTTCAATGAACAACTCGGAGACCTGGAACGCAGGCTCAAGACCCGCACGCCTTCGCTCGAACTGGCGCGTTCGCTTGCATCCTCGACCGCGGGGCTGGAGCCTGCGTCGGCGGCCCGTGAGCGGCTCGACGCGCTGGCCGCGAGCCGCGATCTCCTCACCGAGGCCGATCCAGTCGCCCCGATCGTCAAGGAACTCGCCGAGGCACTCCGCGATGCCATCCACGAAGCAGCAGTGGCGTTGCGCGACGCCCGCGCGACGGCTGTCGCCGGCCTCGAACAGCAGTCGGCATGGGCGGCTCTCGACGATGCGCAGCGCGAGGCTCTCCTCATAGAACATCACCTCGGCACCGAGGCGGACCCCAACCTCGCAGATGCGGCTGCCGTCCTGATGGCGGCGCAGGTTCGACCGCTCCAGGGGTGGACCGCTGAGCTCGACGCCATCCCGCAGCGAGCCTCGCGAGCGCTGGAAGCCGCTATTCAGCTCACGACACCTGCGGCCAAGATGACCACGGTGAGGGTCTCGACGGCGAGCCTGAGCAACGCCGACGAGGTCGAGCGCTACATCGAGGCCCTGCGGGTGCAGCTTCTCGACGCGCTGAACAGCGGTAACGACACCGTGATGGTGAAGGGCTGACATGACGACGGAAACGACGAAAGTCCTCAACTCCGACCAACGACGCTTTCTAGACGCCCAGACGCAGCGCGCCCGCGCGGCTGCACAACGCGCTGCCGACGATGCCCTGCGCGCTCTCGCGGTCGCCGAGCCGAGCCGTCCGGGCTACTTGAGTGACGAGCAAAACAAGCTCCGGCTTGCGTTACGCGACAAGGCACGGCAGCTCGGCGATGACACCGCACGCGCGGGTGCGGTGCTCACCAACCTGGTACACGACGTCGCCTACGAGCAGTGGCATCGGTTGCTGTTCGCTCGATTCCTGGAAGTCAACGGCCTACTCCGGCATCCGGAATACCGTGAGATCCCGCTATCTCTGGAGGACTGCGGCGACCTCGCCGCCGACCTCGGTGAGCCGGACGCGTGGGCCGTTGCCGCGCGGTTCGCGTCGGAGATCCTGCCCGGCGTGTTCCGCCTCACCGACCCCGCGGTACAAGTCCGGTTCGCAGCCGAACACCGCAACGCGCTGGAGCGCCTCCTGCTCGACATCCCATCCGAGATGTTCAGGACCGAAGACGCGCTCGGCTGGGTGTATCAGTTCTGGCAGACGGCCGAGAAGAAGCGCGTCAACGACTCAGGCGTTAAGGTCGGCGGGGCCGACCTTTCGCCCGTCACACAGCTGTTCACCGAGAACTACATGGTTCGATTCCTGCTGGAGAACTCGCTCGGAGCATGGTGGGCCGCACGTCACCCCGACTCTTCCCTCATCGCAAGCTGGGAGTACCTGCGCCGCAACGAGGACGGCGCTCCCGCCGCCGGTTCGTTCAGCGACTGGCCCGAACGTGCTGCCGACGTGACGGTGATCGACCCGTGTTGCGGCTCTGGACATTTTCTAGTCGCGATGTTCGGGATGCTCTGGCGCATGCGTGCCGAGGAGGAGGGCCTCACGCCGACTCAGGCACAAGATGCAGTCCTCCGCGACAACCTCCATGGCCTCGAACTCGACCCGCGCTGTACCCAGATCGCCACATTCAACGTCGCGCTCGAAGCCTGGAAGCAGGGTGGGTTCCGCGACCTCCCTGCTCCACATATCGCGTGCTCAGGTGTGCCGGTACGGGCGACGCGCTCCGACTGGGAGGCGCTCGCAGGGGACGACGACGAGTTGCGCAAGGTGATGGTGAGGCTGCATGCCCTATTTCGGGATGCAGACTCTCTCGGGTCGCTCATCGATCCGCGCCCGGATACAAACGGGGATGGGCTTTTCTCCAGAGACTTGCACATCGGTGTCGAGTGGCGGCATGTCCGAGATGTGCTGAGGAGCGCGCTTCAGGCTGAGTCCATTGGCGACACGGTCTTAGGCCACGCCGTCGATGACGTAGTCGGGGCAGCGAGCCTCCTCGGAAGGGAATTCACGCTCATTGCCACCAATGTTCCGTTCTTGGGCAAAGGAAAGATGTCCCGTACGCTGCTTGACTCGGCCCCGTACTCCGCGGCGGTGGGCAAGGAAGACCTCGCAACGGTAATGCTTGAGCGGTGCGCAGCGCTCGCTGGGTCGGCGGGGGCTGTTGCCGCAGTTTCGCCCGTGTATTGGCAACAGATCGTGTCGTACAAAGCGTTCAGATCGTGGATGCTTCGGACAACGCCGCCGCGACTGGTTGCTCAACTCGGTCCCGGTGCGTTCTCGGAGATCAGCGGAGAAGTCGTTCAGCCCTCGCTGACAATATTCGGAGCAAGCGCAAATCCTGCTCCGCCTGTCGGATTCGTCGAAATCACCGGCAGCTCCGCTGCCGACTATCAAGCGTCGCTGCAAAGCGGCCTCCTCTCGAACTCGCCGAGTGCGGAGCTACTGCATAGCCCGGACGCGCGAATTGCCCCGCTGTCTGCGTCCACCGCGCCGCTACTTGCTACCTACGCGAAGGCATGGCAAGGAGTCAAGACTGGCGACAATGCATACTTCACGGCGAGCTTCTGGGAAGTCCCGGAGATCGCAGCTCCTTGGTTGCGAATGGTATCCAGCAGCGAAACCACCGAGTACTACTCAGGACGTTCATCCATCGTTCGCGATGGGCGTGAGGGCTGTTCAGTCCAGTGGGCCCGAATCCAGGGCCTTGAAGCGTGGGGCGGTTGTGGACTAGCAGTTTCAGCGGTTGGTAGGTTCCGGACCACGGTGTACCGCGGTGAGGTCTTTGACAGCTCTCCGACAATCATCGTCCCGGAGCGGCCGGAGTTCTTGAAGCCTATTTGGGAGTTTTGTACAAGCGGCGAGCTTGAGCGTGCGGTCCGGAAGATCGATTCGAAGACTGCGGTAACCACTGCCACTATCGGCAAAGTACCGTTCGATCTTGACCGATGGTCGGCTGTCGCCGACACTACTCCGGCTCTCCCAGATCCCCACTCAAATGATCCGCGTCAGTGGCTGTTCGACGGGGATCCGGTCGACTCCTTGTACCCACTGCAGGTGGCCGTCGCCCGCACCCTCGGGTACCACTGGCCGGAGCAGAAGCCGAGCGAACTGGACGAACTAAGCGACGCTGATGGGATTGCGGCATTGTTGTCATTGCCTGGCGAACCCGACCTTGCCACTCGGCTGCGGAAGCTGTTGCACATAGCATACGGAAAGGCCTGGTCTAGTTCGTTTGAGCGGCAGTTGGTTACCGCCGCCGGCGGCAAGAACGGAAAGCTCGACGACTGGCTACGCGACTCGTTCTTCGCCCAGCACGTAAAGGTTTTCAACAACCGGCCGTTCCTCTGGCACATCTGGGATGGCCGGAAGGACGGGTTCTCGGCAATCGTCAATTATCACCGCCTTGACCGGCGGACCCTTGAGAAGCTCACATTTACCGTCCTCGGCGCATGGATCGACCGACAGAAGCATGAGGCCCGCGCAGAGCGTCCCGGCGCCGATGCGCGGCTGGCTGCCGCCGAAGAGCTTCAGCACAGACTCCAACTGATCCTCGAAGGCGCGCCGCCGTACGACATCTACGTGCGATGGAAGTCGATGGCTGAGCAGGCGATCGGATGGGCGCCTGACCTCGACGACGGTGTCCGTCTCAACATTCGGCCGTTTATCACTGCT
>WBZP01006600.1_pt1 | contig 11440 bp, 14 predicted proteins | sample 5204301 | NCBI WGS metagenome assembly WBZP01 (sample SAMN12412401, study PRJNA552823) | activated sludge metagenome | isolation source: activated sludge from nitrification reactor of wastewater treatment plant... | place: USA: Pennsylvania | collected 2017
GCCACAAAAGCACCAGACGCGATCAAATCCGCCGAGCAGCGCGGATACTCGAAGGGCTACGCCTCCGGCCGCAAGCGCGGCGAGATTGACGGCCGGCGCAAGCTGGTCCGCTCCGAACATCAGGAATTTCTCGACCGCGCCTTTCTTGCCGCCCTGCCAGTCGCAATGACGATGGAAGGATGGGCGCGCGACGGGGTTTCTATCAAGAACCTCAAGGACCGCGTTCGGCTGGCTTCAGAATTCGCTCAAGAGGCGCTGAGACTGAGGCCGATAGCATGACTGATGGCGGCCTTGTTGATTCAAAAGGGGCTTTGTAATGGCCAGGATTCGGACAATTAAGCCGGAATTCCCGCACTCCGAAAGTATGGGTCGCGTGTCTCGCGACGCCAGACTTCTTTTCATTCAACTCTGGACGATTTGCGACGATTCGGGGAAGGCTCGCGGAAATTCGCGAATGCTCGCGAGCCTTCTTTTCCCCTATGACGACGACGCTCCTGCGTTGATCGGTGGCTGGCTTGAAGAGTTGGAGCGCGAGGACTGCGTTGCGCTGTACAAGATCGACGGAACGACTTACCTGCAAATCCGTAACTGGTTGAATCATCAGAAGATTGACAAGCCGTCGCCGTCAAAAATACCTGATTTCGACGAATCCTCGCGAATCCTCGCGAATCCTCGCGAACATTCGTCGGAGGATCAAGGACCAAAGGACCAAGGACCAGAGGATCAAAGGACCAAAGGAGTGGACCAAGGACCATCTTCGCCGCCGGCCACGAAATCGAATCCGCAGCAAAAAACAAAAATCATTCCTGTCGCGGTCGCGACAGGACCGAAGGACGAGACGGAACTGCAGGCGGCATGCAAGGCCACATGGCAGGCGTATTCGTTGGCCTACGCGAACCGCTATGCGGTTGATCCGGTCAGAAACGCGAAGACGAATTCAGCGATCAAGGGCTTTGTTCAGCGCGTCGGGATGGATGAGGCGCCGCTGATTGCCGCGTTCTACGTCGGGCATTCCGATGCGTTCTACGTTCGCAAGTGCCACGACCCGGCGCTGCTGCAGTCCGATGCCGAGAAGCTGCGGACCGAGTGGGCGACGAACCGGCGGGTGACTTCCGTGACCGCCAGGCAGCAGGAGCGTGTCGGGACGATGCGGGACGTTGTGACCGAAATCATTGCGGAAAGGGGAGGGGCATGAGCGACGTTCTGAAGGCAATTGCCGTTACGGCGGAACTGACCGGGACCGAGCTTTCAAAGGCCGCGATTCTGGCGATGGAGTCCGATCTGTCGGAGTATCCGGTGCCGGCGGTCCTCATGGCGCTCACGCGCTGCCGGCGAGAACTGACCGGGCGCCTGTCCCCGGCTGCGGTGATTGAACGCCTGGAGGCCGCAGACGGTCGGCCCAGCGCAAACGAGGCATGGGGAATCGCGCTCACCGCGTTCGATGAGGCCGCAACGGTTGTGATGACCAGCGAGATTGCGTCGGCGATGGAGGCCGCCCGTCCGGTGATGGCTGCCGGTGATGAAATCGGGGCGAGAATGGCATTTCGTGACGCCTACGACCGCACTGTGCGGGAAAACCGCGCGGCCGGGCAAGTGCGCCCACAGTGGTTTCCTTCCCTCGGGAGCGATCCGCTTGGACACGTCGATGCGATTCAGGCTGCCGTCGACAAGGGCCGGCTGACGCATCAGCAGGCGTCGGCCTTCCTGCCGGCCCCGATGACCGCAGCCGACCACGCGCGCGGCGCCGTGATTGCCGGATTGCTCACCGGAACACCGGCACCGATGCCGGACGACGAGGAATTCAAGTCGCGAATCAAGCACCTCGTCGGCATCCTGCAGTCGAACAAGTCGTGACGGAACGGTTGTTTCACGGAAAGCAACCATGTCCCGCGTAACCATCGTCCGCACTGGCGAGGGGTTTCCCCCCGAGACGATCCTTGAGCATGTGAGGCGCTTCCTGTTCGGCCTGTTCGACGGCTGGCAACGGGATGACCGGAAGGGCTGGCGGAAGATCTGGAAGCGCCTGAGCGCCATGGAGCCCGGCGAGTGCGCGGTGATCGAGTTTGTGATTCCGCGAAACGCCAAGTTTCACCGCAAGTTCTTTTCGATGCTGCATTTCGCCTTCGACGCATGGGAGCCGAAGCGGATGCGCAAAACCTACAAAGGCAAAGAGGTAGCCAAGAACTTCGAGCGGTTCCGCAAGGACATTTTGATACTGGCCGGCTTCTACGAACAGACGTTTGACCTGCGCGGGAACATGAAGCTGGAGGCGCACAGCATCAGCTTTGCAAGCATGGACGACGAAGAGTTCGAGCGGGTCTATTCAGCGGTTGCTGACGTGATTCTTGATCATGTTCTGACCGGTTACTCAGGCCGGGAAGAGTTTGATCGCGTTGTTGAACAGATGGCGGGGTATCTATGACTAGGGCGTGGAGGGAAGATCTTTCTGGCAGGGTATTTGGCCGGCTTTCGGTTGTTTCAGAGGCAGAAAGGAGCGAATCAGGATTGCGGCACTGGATTTGTGTGTGCCAGTGCGGAAATAAGGCAACGATCAGCCATAGATCGCTTAAATCCGGAAACAGCCGTAGCTGCGGATGTCTGCGCAAGGAAACGACATCAGGTCGATTGACGACGCACGGACAGTCCTGCAGAGGCGAAAAGACGCGGATTTACAAAATATGGAGCGGGATGATCGCGCGCTGCTCCATTGAAAGCGCTACCGGATACCAGAACTACGGCGGACGAGGGATTCGTGTTTGTGACAGATGGAACGATTTCCAGCGTTTCTACGAAGACATGGGGGAGCCTCCAAGTCCAAAGCATTCGATCGACAGGGTTGATGTCAATGGTGATTACAGCAAAGAAAATTGCCGCTGGTCGACGGTTGAGTGCCAAGCATCAAACAAAAGGAACAACCGATATATCGAACATGGCGGAAAAAGAATGACCGTGACCGCTTGGGCAAAATCTCTCGGGATTGCTTTGGCGACTCTTCTTGAAGCCTTGGAAAAGCACCCGATCGACTATGCGTTGCGAGACAGAGGGGAGGGATGACATGGCAGAGGTAACAGGGCTGAACATGGCCAAAATCGTGAATTCGATCAAATGGCGCGGGTCGGTGCTGCTTCTGGCAACCGGTGAGGAATCCGATAGCCTGCTTGGGGAGGTTGTCTGGCCGAAGAAGTCGGGCCGGGAGTTCTACGCCTGCGCCACAACCGGCTTGTTGTTCGACAAACAATCGGGGGTTTGCGTGCAGACGGGCCGCATTGTCCTGCAGATCAAGACGCTGACGGAAGCCAAGCCGAAGGACATGGGCGCCTTCCTCGCGAAAAAGAAGGATTACGGTTACGGCTACAACGGCCGCCGGCTGCCGCCCCCGGACTTCGACGGCGAGGAATAGCCGGGCGGCCATGCACAAGCGGCACTTGCGCAACCTGGCCGGGAAGACCGACCCCGGTAGCGGGCTTCAGGTCCGGGCCTACGAAAAGCCCTTCGATTTCGAGTGGCAGGTTGAGCAGCACATGCGGCTATGGCGGTCGCAACTCCCGGTCAGGCCGGACTGGTCGAAGGACGAAAGGGCGCAGGAGCGCGAGATCCGGCAACGCCTGGCAGCCGGGCAGGCTTGGCTCCACACTGAGCCCCAAATGGAATTGTTCGGATAGGAAGCCTCCGATAGAATCAGGCTTCGCGACCGCGGCGCGCTCTCCGTCGGCCAGGCTGGGCCTTACCGCGATAGCCAACGAGACGGCCGCCCCATAAAGGTGGCCGTCTCACCTTCCTGCTTGACATTCGTCATTCTCCGGTAAAATGCTTGTTCAACGGCAAACAACCAGCGAGAGGCGGACGGAGAAATGGCAAGCGAACCCACCGAAGAGGCAAAGCGGGTGCAGGCGGAAGCCCTCGCCCTGTTCCGTAGCGGCCAGACCAAGGCCGAGATCGCCAAGCACCTCAACAAAGACCGCAAATCCGTTGGCCAACTCATCGCCAAGGCCATCAGGGAGCAGCCCCATGGCATCCACTGAGGGCGCGAAGCGCCCCTTCGGCGCTCGGGAGAATCACAGTGTCAGCTAAGGGCGAGCTAACCCCCAAGCGGCAGAAGTTCGCCATGGGCGTCGCGAGCGGTAAGACCCAATCCGACGCCTACCGCGATGCGTACAAGGCCGCGAATATGACGGCCAAGCAGATCCATGAGGAAGCGTCGAAGCTGGCAGCAATACCAAAGGTATCCCAAAGGATCAAGGAGTTACGTGAGCGAATCACGGATACCGGGGTAGCAAGTGCCGCAAGAGTGCTTCTGGAGGCTTCCCGCATCGCCCTGTTCGACCCGCGCAAACTGTTCCGGGAAGATGGAAGCCCGAAGCCGATCAATGAGCTGGATGACAGCACCGCCGCAGCGCTCGCCGGTCTGGACATTCACGAAGAGTTCGAGGGCTCCGGAGACGATCGCGTTTTCGTTGGCTACACGAAGAAGTACAAGGTCGCCGACAAGAATGCGGCGCTGGAGAAACTGTTCAAGCATCACGGCCTGTACGAGAAGGACAACGAACAGAAGACCGACCCCCTGGCCGAACTGGTCCGGGCCATCAATGCGGCTGCTGCGCCGCTGCCGGTACGGAAATGAACGCGCCGCGCGACATTCGCCATGATTACGTCCCGCAGGACGAAGCGGATTTCGCGCGCTGTCTGCATGATCCGATGTGGCGCCTATGCTCCGGCAACCTCTACAAGATCATGGTGAAGTCGGACGATGGCGAGGGAAGCGTCATTCCCTTCCGTCCGAACCGGGCGCAGCGGCGCCTGATTTCCCGCCTCTGGCATCGCAACATCATCCTCAAGGCCCGGCAGTTGGGTTTCACGACCCTGATTGCAATCATGTGGCTTGATCACGCGCTATTCGTTCCGAACCAGCGCTGCGGCATCATTGCCCAGGACCGGGAAGCGGCAGAGGTCATTTTCCGCGACAAGGTGAAGCTGGCCTACGACAACCTGCCGGAACAGCTACGGCTGTCGATGCCGACCAACAGCGAGACGAAGAGCGAACTACTCTTCGCGCACAACAACAGTTCGATCCGCGTCGCTACGTCGATGCGCTCCGGCACGATCCACCGGCTGCACGTCTCCGAGTTCGGCAAGATCGGCGCCAAGTTCCCGGACAAGGCCAAGGAAGTCGTGACCGGCTCCCTGCCGGCCGTGCCGCTCGACGGCATCGCGATCATCGAGAGTACCGCCGAAGGGCAGGCCGGCGAGTTCTACGATATGTGCAAGCGCGCCATGGCCACGGACGAGAAGGGCGTCGATCTGTCGCCGCGGGATTACCGCTTCCACTTCTTCCCATGGTGGCAGGAGCCCGGCTACCGCCTGGACAGCACCAACGTCGTCATCACCGACAAGGACCGCGAGTATTTCGGCGTGATCGAGGGCGAAATGGATTGCGTGCTGGATGCCGAGCAGCGCAATTGGTACGTGGCAACGCGAGACGCCGATTTTTCCGGAGATCCGGAAAAGATGTGGCAAGAGTACCCAAGCACGCCGAAGGAAGCCTTTCAGCAATCGACCGAAGGCACCTACTACGCCGTGCAACTGGCCGCGGCCCGGAAAGAAGGGCGCATTGGCCTGTTCCCCCATGTGACGAGTGTTCCAGTCAATACCTTCTGGGACATCGGCAGTTCAGACGGTACGGCCATCTGGTTTCATCAGCGGATCGGCGCCGAGAACCGTTTCATCAAGTTCATGGAAGGCTGGGGCGAGCCCTATAGCTTCTTCATCCGCCAGATGCAGGCCCTCGGCTATGTCTGGGGCGCGCACTACCTGCCGCACGACGGCGATCACAAGCGGCAGCAGGGCGACAAGATCCAGTCGCCGATCGAGATGCTGCAGAAGTTCGACATCGGCGGCAAATGGATCATCGTGCCGCGCGTCGAGGACATCAACCACGGCATCCAGTCGGTCCGCGAATCGTTTTCGCAATGCACCTTCGACGAAGCCGGGACCAAGGACGGCCTGATTCATCTCGGCCAGTACAAAAAGGAATGGAATGCGCGGCTCGGGTGCTGGAGCGACCGGCCGAGGCACGACATCCACTCTGAGGCCGCAGACGCGATTCGCCAGTTTGCCCAAGGATTCAGGGCGAAGCCCGTTGTCGACCAGCCGAGACGCAAGCGCGAAACCCCTGACTGGCGCACGTAAAAGGAGTATCAACCATGTACGCAATGACCGCCGAGATGGCAGGCCAGGAACTCGAAGACCAGACCGGGCTGGATCTTCAGACATTCACGCAATGGGTGCAGGAATGTGAAGAGCAGCCGGTTTGGCGATCAGCTTCCGATACCTGCGCCGACTACTACGACGGCAATCAGCTTGATTCCGAGGTGATGCGCCGGGCGCGCGAGCGCGGTTTGCCCCCGGCGATCGAGCCCCTGGTCGGCCCGACGATCGACGCCGTACTCGGCATGGAGGCGAAGACCCGCACCGATTGGCGCGTGAAGCCGGACTCCGACAAGGCCGGTGATGACGTGGCCGATGCGATCGGCTACCGGCTGAATCAGGCGGAACGCCACAGCAAGGCCGACAAAGCCTGTTCGGAAGCCTACAAGGGCCAGATCGTCGCCGGCCTGCATTGGGTCGAAGTGGCCCGCGAGCAAGACCCGTTCAAGTACAAGTACCGCTGCGAGGACGTGCATCGTAACGAAATCTGGTGGGACTGGAACGCCAAGCCGGACATGAGCAATGCCCGCTACCTGATCCGCCGCAAGTGGATGGAGCGCAAGCAGGCGGCGATGATGTTCCCGGAACAGAAGCACCTGATCGAGCATGCCGGATCGGGCTGGATGGGTATCGACCCCGGCCTGTTGTCGCTCGACGGCGGATCGATGACCGGCCTGGCCATGGCCCAGAATCAGGAGCGCGGCTGGTCGATCGAGGAAATGCAGTGGCGCGACATCCACCAGAAGCGCGTCTGTCTGTTCGAGGTCTGGTATCGCGACTGGCAGCGCGTGCCGGTCATTACCTCGCCGGACGGCCGTGTGGTCGAGTACGACGATCGGAATCAGATGCACGTCGAGGCCGTTGCCGCCGGGCTGGTCGAGGTGAAGATGGCCGTGATTGGCAAGGTTCGCCTTGCATGGTTCATGGGGCCGCACCGCCTGGCCGACATGCCGACCCCGTACCGGCACAACAAATTCCCCTATGTCCCGTTCTGGGGCAAGCGCGAGGACCGCACCGGCATCCCCTACGGCCTTGTCCGCGGCATGATCTACCTGCAGGACGAGGTGAATGCCCGTATCGCCCGCATGCAATGGGGCTTGGCCGCGATCCGCACGACCCGCACCGAGGGCGCCGTTGTCGATGACGACGATACGTTCCGCGATGAGATCGCCCGCCCGGACGCTGACGTTGTTCTCGACGCCGAAGCCATGCGCCAAGGCGGCGTGTTCAAGGTTGAGCGCGATTTCGAGTTGAACCGGCAGCAGTACGACCGCCTTGTGGATGCCCGCGAAGGCATCAAGCGTACCGGTGGTATCTACAACTCGTTCATGGGGCAGGATGGGCAGGCGTCTTCAGGCGTGGCCATCTCCGGCCTCGTCGAGCAGAGTAACCAGACGCTCGCCGACATCAACGACAATTTCAAGGATGCCCGGCAGGAAGTCGGCGATCTGCTGGTTTCCCTCATCGTCGAGGACTTGATCGGCAAGCCGGAAACGGTGCTGATCGATGGCCAGGGCCTCAAGGATGATCGGGTTATTGACCTGAACATTCCAATGACCGACGAAGCAACCGGCATTCAGTACCTGAACAACGATGTTCAGCGGACCAAACTCAAGGTGACGCTGGCCGATGTGCCGAGTACCCCGAGCTTCCGCGCGCAGCAACTGGCCGCGATGTCCGAGGCGTTCAAGTCGGCGCCGAAGGAATACCAGAAGGTGATGATGCCGCACCTCTTCGCCCTTCTGGACGTGCCGAACCGGGACGACATCATCAAGGCGATCAAGGAACTCGGCCATGTGCCGACGCCGGAAGAGATCGATCAGCAAATCAAGCAGGCCGTCGAGGATGCGCTTCTCAAGGCCAACATCGAGCTCAAGACGCGCGAGCTGGACCAGAAACAGCCGCTGATCGATGCCCAGGTGACGAAGACCATTACCGAGGCGGTGAACAAGGCGATCGAGGCGCAGTTTGGCGCTATCCAGACGGCACAGACGATTACCGCCATCCCGCAGACGGCGCCGCTGGCCGATACCTTGCTGCGCTCAGCCGGCTACGACGACAAGGACGCGGCCCCGATCATGCCTGCGGCCCCGGCGCCCATTGCTGGTGCGATGCCGGCACAGGCCGGACAGCCCGCCGAACTCGCCCCCGAACAGATTGCCGCGATCCAGCGCGAGGCCCCGGCCACGGCGCGCGAAGTGCTTGGCCGCCGCAACTCTTCCCCGAACTTCCCGGCAAACCCCGCCATGCCGGCGAATCCTTATGTCGGCGTGAATGCCGGCATCGAAGGCGGGCAATAACCTACGGAGAAAGACAGATGAACGACCAAGCAATTGAGCAAGAGATTCAGGCTAAAGGGCTGATCGCGCCGCGCGTCACGCCGGAAGACATCGAGGCGAACATCGCCATCGAACACTACTTCACGGCAGAGAACGGTGTTGCTTCGACCATGGATCACTATCCGCTTGCCGGAGAGCTTCATGAATCGCTCGGCCTTCTTACCTTCTGCGTCATCGTCCTGAAGAACGGCTTTACCGTCGTCGGCAAGAGCGCCTGCGCCAGCCCGGAGAACTTCGACGCCGAGCTTGGCCAGAAGATCGCCCGGCAGGATGCAGTCAGCCAGGTCTGGCCGCTGATGGGCTACGCGCTGAAAGAGAAGCTGTCGGGAGGTGCGCAATGATGAATACCTACATCGGCGTGAAAGTCATCAACGCCAAGCCAATGACCCGGCAGGAGTACAACGACCTGCGCGGCTGGCAGCTTCCGGCAGACGAGAACGGCGCCGACGAGGGTTTCCTTGTCGAGTATCAGGATGGCGGCAAGGCCAATCACCCGGACTTCGCCGGCTATATCTCATGGTCCCCGGCCGATGTCTTCGAGAAATCCTACCGGACGATCAGCGGCCTGACGTTCGGCATGGCTATCGAGGCGCTGAAGCTCGGCTATCGCGTCTCCCGCGCCGGCTGGAACGGAAAAGGCATGTGGCTCGCCTGTTCGCCCGGCGCCAAGGCGCTGCCGGCTGACAAGTTCTGGGCCGGTCCGAATCGCGAGTACGCCATGGCAAACGGCGGGTCCGCCGATGTTCTGCCGTGCCTCACCATGAAGACAGTCGATTCGACCGGCCGGGAGGCGATTCTGATGGGCTGGCTCGCATCCCAGACCGACATGCTCTCGGAAGATTGGGAAGTCATAGAAGGTTAATAGTTGGCATGAAGCCGATAGAGCAGCACCTGACGGAATACCTGCTTTCGTTGCAGCGCGGCCCATGGACGAAGGCATACAACCGCCAGTGTCTCGACATCTGGCGAGCCCGGTACGGCGATCAGATTGCCGTGCGGGTAGAGCGCTTGGTGTTGCAGAAATGGGCCGAATAATTGCCAGTGCAAAAAAAGATTGACTTTCGTGCATTGGTGCTAAAATTTGATTGCTTGCTGTGAAGCAACGATTTCCCGTAGCTGGAGCTTCCCCGCACTTGGGAAGCAGTTTTAAACCGCTCACTACCGCGTCACGGCGATAAGTGATCGGCTTGGCCCCGTCGAGATGACGCTGCCAATCCCGAAGATGGAGCGCGAAATGTCTGGTCGCAACATTGAAGACTTCTTCTCTGACCCTGACGCCTTCGAGGCGTTGAACGAGGAAGACAAGGCCCTGCTGCTTGCCGGCGGACGCCTTGAGGGCGAAACCGACGCCAACACCAACACCGAAGGCGAGACTGGCGAAAGCCAGGAAGCCAGCGGCGAAGGTGCCGAGGCCGAGGAAAGCAGCGCAACGCCCGCCGCTGCAACTCCCGAGGAAGGAAAGGAAGGCGCCGATCCCGAACCCGTCGTGCTTGCGAAGGATGGCAAGAACACGATTCCGTTTTCCGTACTGGAAGCGGAGAGGGAACGAGTGCGGCAGCTTGAGCAGGAACTGGCAGCGCGGAGCAAGGCGCCGCAGACCGAATCGAAGGACACCGAAGGGAAGCCTGCAACGGAAGAGGGCGCGCAAGCGACTTCCACCGACGAGCTTTCGGCTCTTGTCGCCGAGCGCGACGAAGCCCTGTATGCCGGAGATCAGGAGCGAGCCCACGAACTCAGCATGAAGATCATTGGCATTCAGAACGACATTGCTGCCGAGGCAGCCGTGGCGCGCATGAAGGCCGAGACTTCAGCCAGCAAGGAGCGTGACACGCAAGAACAGATGGTAGCCGCTGCTACGGAGCGCGCCGCCGCACTGGTCGAAAAGTATCCGTTCCTCAACCCTGACGACCCGGCCGCCAATCAGGTGGCTATCGATGGTGTCGTGGCAGAGCGCAACCGCCTTGTGGCGAGCGGCGTTCCGCTGGCAGACGCGATCGAGAAGGCAGTCGCCAAGGTTGCCCCGATGTTCGAGCAGAAACCGACCACGACGCAACAGCCCGCAGGAGCGACCGCGAAAGCAGCCGCCGATGCGATTGCCAAGGCCAAGGCCCAGGTTCCGACCAGCCTTTCCCAAGTCCCTGCCGGCAGCGCCGCGCATCACGACGAGGGCGAAGCGATCCGGAACAAGTCTGGCCTGAGTTTGCTTCAGGTGTTTGAGGGCAAATCTTCCGAGGAAGCCCTGAAACTCATGAGCCGCGTGATTTAGCAGGAAAAACCGCCCGTCGTGAGACGCGCATTCCAACTTCAGGAGATACATCATGCCTCAAACCACCATCCCGTATGGCAGCCCCCAGGCCGTACAAGTCCAGTCCGCTGGCCTCTTTGCTGCTTCGATGCAGCGCCCGACCACGCTCAACCGTCTGACCGGCAAGCTGCCGCAGCAGGCTGACGCCGAGGGTTCCCTGCGCTTCCAGTCCGGCAACGAACTGCCGATCGTCCGCTGTATGGACCTCGCCAAGACGGCCGGCGACGAGGTTGATTTTGACCTCATCAACCCGATTGGCGGCAAGCCGATCATGGGTAGCCGCTACGCCGAAGGCAAGGGCGACCGCATGGACTTCTCGCAGGACAGCCTGCGGATCAACCAGACCCGCAAGCCGATTTCTGCCGGCGACACCATGACGCAGAAGCGCACCCCGCATCAACTGCGTACCCTCGCTCGCGCGCTGGGCCACAACTACATGACCCGTCTGGAAGATCAGTTGAAGCTGGTTCATCTGGCCGGCGCGCGTGGTTCGGCCAACGACATCGAGTGGGCCGTTCCGCTGGCCTCTGATCCGGACTTCGCTGAAATCTGCGTCAATCCGGTCAAGGCTCCGACCAAGAACCGTCACTTC